>Ga0209737_10000036_pt1 | contig 109539 bp, 97 predicted proteins | sample TergutCu122P3_FD_187284 | JGI IMG/M metagenome (GOLD analysis project Ga0209737, IMG submission 187284) | Cubitermes ugandensis P3 segment gut microbial communities from Kakamega Forest, Kenya - Cu122 P3 (SPAdes) (version 2) | ecosystem: Host-associated > Arthropoda: Insects > Digestive system...
TGTAATCTTCAATCAGGCCGCTCAAACTGCCGAGGCTTGCACTATTAATGCGGATGTCCATAAAAAACTTATCCCCGGATTTTGGAGTTGTCGTGGAAAATGCAACTGTTGCACGAAGCAATGCTATTTCACTGATAGCCGTAGAAACAACGCCCGCCGACGTCGTTTCTATGATTTCTTGCGAATGATTAGTTAATTGTGCGGTTACATTAAAACCTTGGCACCATACTGCCAATACTATCACATTTGATAAAGTACTTTTTAAAAAATTGATTTTCCTTTTCATAATTATTTAGATTTTACAAAAATTATTTAAAAAAATACAATATAAATTATTATAAACAAAAAACAGGTGTAGAAAAAATCATATTAAAAATTAAAGAAATCTGGAATCGGAGCTACGTCGAATTTCGTAATGAGATCGTTTGTTTTTCTTCGGCAAAAATATGCTGATTTTCAATGCTATATTTATCATTTTATGTAAACATTAAAAGAAGTTTATGGCATTTTGTGTACCAAAATCAACGAATTTTTTAAATTAATACTTTTCGAGTGTATTTTTTAAAATAATACTCTTAAAATGACACAGAAACTACTTCAATACTCCATAAAAGAGTTTTTATAAAATTTAATTTATTGAAAAACTTCGTCTCAATATCCTTAGAAAATTCAATTTTTATCTTATCTGCAATTTTTAGAAATAATGATTAAAAAACTGGGAGAGCTATCAAAAAAGAGACTCCTCACTATGTTCGGAATGACATCCTGTCTGTATGAAAAGTGGATAGGACAGTGGCTCTACACTACCTCTGTTTTCATATCCGTTTTTCCAAAGGTGGCCTGTCAATCCGAATCATAGGTTTGGAGTCTCATTACTGTTGATTTGCTTTAATAATATTTCAAATTTATTCTTTGTTATTTTGTTTTTTCTTCCTATTGTTAATCAGTTAAATACATCAATTACTAATTGGGGTACAAATTTCTAATCTATTACAAAATAATTGTTATATATTTTCTCCCATTTATTTACAAATTTTACCTTTATTAAGATTATTCGTATTAATTTATAATTTTACTTTGTTACATTGTTGAAATCAAAATTAAGTTTCTGATTTTCGACAGCAAAAGTATGCCGATCACCAGTACCGTGTGTGGCATTTTGTATCAATATTAGAAGATTTTTGTGATATTTTTTGCATCAAAATCAATGAATTTGATAAATTGGTACTCTTTAGGTGTATCTTAGAAAAAAATAATCTGGAAATGACATGAAAATAATCTCAATACTCTCAAAAAGTGTTTTGTTAACATTTTTTCATATTTTTGAAAATTCAAATGTCTTAATCGGCAATAAAATGTCATTTTGAATTTAACTATTTAATTATCAATAATTTTATCGCATGGTAAACGAAGCATGGTATGATCATTTCCTAGATGTTCTTTCAGAAAGATATCCAAAGAAATCTGAATTAATGCAAGATTTGATGGATTTGTTAAATATTGAACGTGAGGCAACGTATAGAAGGTTGCGTAAAGATGTAATTTTTCCTATGCATGAAATTGTGAAAATTGCATCTGCCTGGAATATTTCTTTAGATGAAATTATTGGGGTTAAATCCCAAAATGTATTATTCCAAATGCAACCCATGAATTATCTTGAACCATCAAAAGAAGACATGGATTTTGTGCGAAAGAGGGTGCGAGTACTTGAGCAACTTAGGAATTCTTCCGGCTCGGAATATATAGTAGTTTCTAATAACTTGTCCAGATCTCTATCTGCCGGCTTTGAAGCTTTGTATCGGTTCAATATATTCAAATGGTCGTATGAGTATTGCAATAACTGCAACAAAACATATGCCAGTATTCATATTCCCGAAGAGTTACGCAAGGAAGTGGATAAATATTATCAATACATGAGGTATATGACAAATACGAGCTATGTTTTTGATAACATGCTTTTTGACAATTTAATACGCGAAATTCAATTTTTTCATTCCATCTTTTTGATTACCAATGAAGAAAAAGAGCTTATAAAAAAAGAGTTGTATAAATTGTTAGATTACCTGTTGGAGGTTGCAAATATGGGTTGCTTTCCCGAAACAAGAAATAAAGTACAGATTTATATTTCTATGCTTAGTATAAATACAAATTATAGCTATTTTCATAATGGAAAAATAGGCACATGTCGTATTCATGCATGTAATCTGTATGATCTGATTACCACTAATCCTGAAATGATAGAAAATTTCAAAATATGGATGCAGAAAAAGAAAAGAACATCCATCCAAATTTCGGAAGTGGATGAAAGAACTCGTATTGAATTTTTTACAAGACATCGACAACTAGTGGATAGTTTGTAAAAAAACTTTTTGTAATTATTCTATGCATATTAATGGAATAGATAGTCCCAAACAGTTTATATAAAATTAAAAAATTAATTATGAAATTAAGAATTACTTTTTGCTTTCTGCTTTCTACACTCTGCTTTCTACATTTCACTCTCTCTGCGCAAAATGATCAACCCATAACGGAAGAGTCTGTGAAAACCAAAATAGAACTTTTAAAAGAAGATGTAGAAAAGAATCTTATTGAAATTAAAAGGTTAAAAAAGCTGAGGATCTCCGGCTACATTCAAGCTCAATTTGAAGTAGGGCAAGAGTTTGCCGAAACAAAAGTAGGAGCAAGAAGAACTTTTGATAAAAACAGAGATGGTAAATCCGGTGATTTCTTCCGTTTTGGCATTCGTCGCGGACGTATTAGATTTACGTGGGAAGAATCGTTCGGTTCTGCTGTTTTTCAATTAGATATCACCGAAAGAGGTGTAGGTTTTAGAGATGTTTTTTTCAAAGTATCCGAACCTTGGTTAAATATAGCTTCACTTACAACAGGTATTTTTTTCAGACCTTTTGGCAATGAGTTATCTTACTCTTCCGCACGTAGAGAAAGCCCCGAAAGAACCGTTTTATACCAAGAACTATTTCCGGATGAAAGAGATTTGGGCGCCATGATAACACTAGCCGGGCCTAAGGGATCGCCGATAGAGGGTTTGAAGTTAGAAGCAGGCGCATTCTGCGGAAATGGAATTGCGGTTCCGGATAATGGGAAAATGGACTTTATTGGTCGCTTAAAATTTGACCAAAAATGGTCGAATCTAACATTCGGTATAGGGGTTTCTATGTATTACGGATCAGTAAGAAATACAGACACTCTGCTTTACACAGTTGAAGGTGGAAAATGGACAAGAGAAGATGTGGAAAAAAATCTAAAAAATGTTCGCCAATATTACGGTGTGGATATGCAGTTTTCTGTTCAAACCTCTTGGGGGATTACCAATATTCGCGGAGAAGTTTTGTTTGGAACGCAACCATCAACAGCAGAAAGATTCAGATCTCCAAATAGGGATTTAATGCAATTTGGCGCTATTCCGTTTAGCCATATTCGCAATTTTTGGGGAGCACATGTTTATTTTGTACAAGATATTTATAAAACGCCGCTTACTGTAGCGCTAAGGTATGAATACATGAATCCAAATACACAAATTTATAACGAAGAAGTTAGAAACAGCGTAGATTTATCTTATAACTACCTTGGTTTCGGATTATTAGTAAGATGCACGCCTAGTTTACGCTTGATGTGTTTTTACGATATGCCTTTCAATTCAACCCGAAACAATATTCCTATTTCCGAACCTGATACCAAAATCAACCCTCTCAATTACCAAGAACATGTAAGAGAAGGGGTGTTTACTTGCAGGTTGCAATTTCGATTCTAAAATTCTATTGCAAACTTCAAATTAATTAACCTTGGAGTTAAATAATTGGCAATAGGCCAATTATTGTTTTTAATATCTTTAATCCACATATAAGAGGAAACATTGTTGTTGTTCAGCAAATTAAATACTTCAAAATAAATACCTGCATTTTTAATAGCGCGTGCAAATTTGCTTTTGTTCTTAAATCTGTCTCTGCTTTGTTCAAAGAAAATATACGAAAATCCGATGTCCACCCGAAAATAATCATTATTGTTCATTTTAATCGTATTTTCTTTCGTGCGTACAATATCAGGCTTCCAAACCGGAAGTGCGGTAGAGTAGACAAAATTTAAGCTCACACGCAACGGACGAAATCCGGGAATATGATCTTGGAAAAAAAGATTCAACGCAAAACGCTGATCGGTGGGGCGTCTTTTGTAAGTCGGTTCTTCCAATTCACCGTAATTGTTTATGTAAGGATTTTTGTATTTATCCATAGTGCCCATAATAGAAATGGATAGCCAAGATTCCAACCCTTCAATCAATTCGCCGCTAAAACGCGCATCAAGTCCGGTGGCAAATCCTTTCGCATCATTCATACCACTATAAACAACCTGAATATTATCCACAAAGTAAGAAATCAAGTTATCCATATGCTTGTAATATCCCTCCATTGAGAGCTTAAAAGGGCGATTCCAAATTTTAAAATTATATTCGCTCGCTAAGATCGCCTGATAAGAGAATTGCGATTTAATGTTGGGATTCAATTCACCGTGCCTGTTTCTAAGTTCTCTATAGAAAGGCGCTTGATAATATACGCCGGTTCTTAGCCAAAACAACCATTCGCGTTTCCAACGCGGTTTGTATAATAATGCTACGCGTGGCGAGGCGGTAAACTCATTATTATATGACCAATAATGAAACCGCACACCGGCATTTAGCGTAAAGCGCGGATCAATGTCGCTATCTATTTTCCATACATTTTGCACAAATCCGGTAATACGAACTGTGTTTAACGCATTGGAGCTATTTAAAAAATTAAACTCTCCGAACTCCAATGAACGAGAAGGATGATCCGGAGGCACTCCGATGGAATCGCTGGGAATTACCGGAATGTGAGGCAACGTATATCCGGTAGAATCTCTTAAACGCCACTGATATATTTTGTCATTAATCCGTTCGTTTTGAGCTTTGATACTCCACGACAAATTGTTTCGTCTAGACAATTTGTGGTCGCCGCGAATGTCGGCAGCCGAAACCAAAAATTTGATATGGTTCCTCGCGTGCTCCATATTCGTTCCCACGGCAAGTTTAGAGACTTCCGTAACCTCTCTATTTTCAAAATCTATTTCAACTTCGCTAAGCCAATACTGACTTCGAATATCGAAAGTTTCGCTTTCTTTCGCATAATAGGAAGAAAGAATTAATCTGAATTGATCCTTTAAATTAGGACGGTATTTAAAAGTCAATCCTCCTAAATAGTTTTCATATTTATCCACTTCTTGGCCATCAAAAAAGACCCTGAGTTGGATGGGTTTTTGTAAGCCTCCGGATTGAGTGGATGTGCGGTTGGAAGGAATAAAGAGATAGTTGTTAATAGAGAAATTTCCCAATAGCTCAATCTCAAATTTATCAGAAATATTCCATCCCAACAACATTTGGGCATCAAAAAAATTGGGTTTATAATCACCCTTCGTTTCCATTGATCTAAGCAAGTAGCTATTGTTTTTGTATCTCACCCCGACAAGATAAGTAAACACATCGCGTGTTTTTTGTTTGTTGCGCGCATTACCTTCAATATGGGCGGAGGCACCCAAAAAGCCAATCATGAACGAGCCGCCTAGCTGTTTAGGGTTTTTGTACTCCACATCCATAACGGAAGACATTTTGTCGCCATATTGAGCAGGGAAGCCGCCGGCAGAAAATTTAACCGCTTGTGTGAGATCTAAATTCACAAAGCTTAATCCTTCCTGATTGCCGTTGCGCACCAAAAAAGGACGATATATTTGAATGTCATTTACAAAAATTAAATTTTCATCATAATTTCCACCGCGCACATTATATTGTGAACTTAGCTCATTTACAGAGGAAACACCCGGAAGCATTTTAATAAGACCTTCCGCACCACCGGTGGGCGAAGGCAATTTAAACGTTAATCTCGGGTCCACACGCGTATAGCCATCGTTAAAGGTAGTAGAAATATCCACCCCTGCTAATCGAGAACCTGTGGTAACAAGTTCCAAATCCAATTTCAAACGTTCTCTCGGCGTTCCCTTTATGGTAATAATCGTATCATGATACGAAATATGCCTGAAATGAAGCTGTACTTCAATATTTGCGGGTACATTTATTTGATATTTCCCTTCTTCGGTAGAAAATGCTGTGTTTTCGGTTTGCGGAGACAATATCATCACGTTGTCTATAGGGTTATCCTGTGCATCGCGAATAACTCCATGCACCGTAACTGTATTTTGTGCGCACAAAACGGAAATCGTAAAAATGAATAAAAACAAGAAAAAAATGCGCCGTGGATTCACCGGAAAATGGTTATAACTTACGATTTATAAATACGTAATACGAAATAATGGCGTTTTTATTGTAAAGTGTAATGAATTTTAGATGCCTTACAGTACGTTATATGAGTTAGAAATTATTTCAAAAAATCTAAATTAATCAGTCATCATCACAAAGCCCGTTCTCGCCGGCAAATACAATCTCAAATGAGGCACCTCATTTTTTATAAATGTTTTATACGTAAGCGTTTCATCTATATTTCCAAAGCCGCCAAAACTTTTCGAATCACTATTTAGCATAATTTTATACCCTCCCTCCGGTGCATAAAGTTCATAATCCGTATAAGAATTTACAGGGTTTAAATTATACACAAACAGCGCGCCGCTACGCAAATAAGCCAATATTTGCATTGCGTTATCTTGTACAATAACATGAGATGGTGTGTCTAAAATTTTATATTTTGTAACGAAATGAATCATCGCAGCATCAAATGCATTCAAATATTTGTATTTCAACGTATCATCATTTATTAAATTCCATTGGCGGCGGGCGTAGCTCAACGACCAGTCGTTGCCCTCACGCGGAAAGTCAATCCATTCGGGATGTCCAAATTCATTGCCCATAAAATTAAGATACCCGCCCTGCGAAAGCGACAACGTGAGTAAACGAATGAGTTTGTGTAATGCCACTCCCCTATCCACGAGCAAGTTTTGACTTAATACCGACATACCGGCATACATCTCTTTATCAATCAATCTAAAAATAAGGGTTTTATCGCCCACCATGGCTTGGTCATGGCTTTCGGCGTAGCTCACGGTTTGTTCCTCTTTACGTTTGTCGGTCAATCTAAAATAAATATCACCCGGATACCATTGTTCATCAACGCTTTCTTTAATAAGTTTACCCCAATAGTCGGCAATACCCATGGACATACGAAAATCAAAGCCAATACCGCCTTTTGCAATCGGGAACGCCATGCCGGGCATTCCACTCACATCTTCGGCAATGGTAAATGCATTCGAGTTTACTTCTTTGATTAACTTATTTGCTAAAGTCAAATACACAAGCGCATCTTCATCTACATTTTTATCGAAATATTGTTTATAATCCACAAAATCAACACCAATACCGTGATCCCAATAGCTCATGCTGGTAACGCCATCAAAACGAAATCCATCAAACTTAAATGTTTTTAACCAATATTTTAAATTGGAAAGAAGAAATAAAATGACTTCATTTTTTCCATAATTAAAACATCGCGAATCCCAAACCGGATGGTAGCCTTTTTCGCAGGAATGGAAATAGAGGTGGTCACTACCATCGAAAAGGCTCAATCCCTCTTTCGTGTTAGAAACGGAATGTGAATGCACCACATCTAAAATCACCGAAATACCTAAACCGTGTGCAGTGTCAATCAGTTCCATCAACTCTTCCGGCGTACCGAATCGTGCGGACGGCGCATAAAAATTCGCCACCTGATAACCGAACGAACCGTAGTAGGGATGCTCTTGAATTGCCATCAATTGAATAGTGTTGTAACCCAATTTTTTAATACGCGGCAACACATATTCTTTAAAACGCCAATAAGTGTTAACTTCTTCATATTGGGAAGACATGCCGATATGCGCTTCGTAGATGAGCGGGTGTTCCGGTTTTTCCGGTTGTGCATTTTTCCAAACGTACGGCTTTTCCGGATCCCAAACCTGTGCCGAATAGACTTTTGTAACTTCATCCTGTACAACGCGTTGCGCATGCGAAGGTAGTCGTTCATCTGCACCAGATTGCCATACCATCCATAATTTGTACAATGAACCATGCTTTAAAAAAGAGAGCGGCAGTTGAATTTCCCAATCGCCATCACCAATGGGATGCAATGCGTATTGCTCCATCGGTTGCCAATAAGAAAAGTCTCCCATGATAAAAATTTGTTTGGCATTTGGCGCTTTTTCCCTTAGTATCCAGTGAGTTTCAGTTTTAAATAAGCCGTAATATAAATGATTATTTGCTATCTCCTTTAAGGTCGTCTTGCCATCGGTAAACTCCAACTCTCGAAGCACTGCTTTTTCAGCACGGCGTTTTAGAATGAAGCTAAAGGGTTTAAGCCCGGGGTCAATTTGGATTAGAGGGAGTGTTTTCATAGGATTTTAATATTCACGTATTTTTTGTAAGTTACATCTTATTCTCTTTATTTAATAATGGTGATAATCCACCTGCATACCCCTCCTGAACAAATAGATATTCCCGGCCAGTTTGTTTGTCTTTTAAAATAGACACTTTCCTTAATAATCCTTGTTTTTCCTCGTGGATAATTTCAAATCTCTTTTCCTTTTTCATCCGAATATAATTTTTAATTAGTTAATAATTGATTTTCTACTTTCGTTATCTGCCGCACTGTCTGCTGACACCTAATGCATAAATACCTGCAAAAATATCATTTTAATTAAAATTCAAAAAAATCACTCCTTCTATTGACAAACGCCTTTTTACGATGTATCCTTGCGCTCTAAAAATAGCTAACTAAAACTTACTACAATGACCTCTACGATACCCGAAGAACCTATTGTCTATCAAACACTAATTCCACAAGGGCAAACAAGAGAAGAGATTCAGCAGCGAAGAAAAATCATCAAAAATTTTTACGCGAGTTGGATTGCAATCAATCCCACAAAACATATTTTTAATATTGCATTAAAGATTTTATTCATGTTAAGTTTTTGTCCATTCAGGAAACGGCAGAGCAAGCGGCATATACTTATAAATCAACACTAGCAGTAACGTATCTACTGAAATCTTGGAAAAAGCGAAGATCGAAAAACGTGTACAACCAAAACTGAACAATCAAAATGAGAAAGTTTGAACTGGTCAAAGATTTCGACTAGTTCAATAAACGAAAACTCGTTATGAGCGCAACTTTCGCACCTGCGCCTCAATAGCCGCATCTTCGATTTTCTCAAAAAGATATTCGGGAGCATTAATTTTGTGGCCGGCTTTTAACAGATCTATTTTGCCGCCATCATTCCAACTATGCACGTCAATATTCAGTATTTTTTGAAGTCTTTCTGAAGTAAACGGCAAGAAAGGTTCGCCCAAAACAGACAAGCACGCACAAATTTGAATAGATAAGTGTAGAATGGTTTTCACACGTTCAGGGTCGGTCTTTACAACTTTCCAAGGTTCTGTATCAGTTAAGTACTTGTTACCCAAGCGCGCCAAATTCATAAATTCAGCTAATGCTTCGCGAAAACGGTATTTTTCAATGGAAGCGCCAATAGTATTGGGGAATTCGGCAATTTTGGCAATAATCTCTTTTTCTTCCGCTGTAAATTCGCCGGCTTCCGGAATAATTCCTTCATAATATTTGTGAATTAAAACCACTGTTCTATTCACAAAATTTCCGAAAATCGCTAACAATTCATTGTTGTTTTTCGCTTGAAAATCTGCCCATGTAAAATCGGAATCTTTGGTTTCGGGCGCAATAGTGGTTAGCGTATAGCGCAATACATCTTGTTTGTCTTTAAAATCTTCCAAATATTCATGCAGCCATACCGCCCAGTTTCTTGAGGTAGAGATTTTATCATTTTCTAAGTTCAAGAATTCGTTTGCGGGTACATTTTCAGGCAAAATGTAAGATCCTTCCGCTTTCAACATCACCGGAAAAATGATACAATGAAACACAATGTTGTCTTTTCCAATGAAGTGCAACATACGTGTGTCTTTATCTTTCCACCATTTTTCATAATCCTGACCATTTTGTTCGCTCCATTCTTTGGTAGCCGAAATATATCCGATGGGCGCATCGAACCATACGTACAGTACTTTGCCTTCTGCTTCTACTAAGGGTACTTTTACACCCCAATTCAAATCGCGGGTAACGGCACGAGGCTGTAAGCCCTGTTCAATCCATGATTTACATTGCCCGTATACGTTAATCTTCCAATCATCCTTGTGTCCTTCTAAAATCCATTCTTTTAGCCAATTTTCATATTGATCCAACGGTAAATACCAATGATAGGTTTCTTTCATTACCGGCACATTTCCGCTTAATACCGATTTGGGATTAATTAAGTCGGTGGCATTTAGCGATGTGCCACAGGCTTCGCATTGGTCGCCGTACGCTCTTTCGTAGCCACAGTGAGGACACGTTCCGGTAATATACCGATCGGCTAAAAATTCACCTACTTCTTTATCATAATATTGCTCGGAACTTTTTTCGATTAATTTTCCGTCATTATATAATTTGGTAAAAAACTCTGAAGCGGTTTCGTGATGAATCGGTTTTGTGGTTCTGGAATAGATATCAAACGTAATACCTAGATCTTCAAATGATTTTTTAATTATTTCGTGATAGTGATCTACAATGGCTTGTGGCGTAGTATTTTCGTTTCGCGCTTTAATCGTAATGGGTACACCATGTTCATCGGAGCCGCCAATAAACAATACCTCTTCTCCTTTGGCGCGCAAATAACGAGAGTAGATGTCTGCCGGAATATAAACACCGGCTAAGTGTCCAATATGAATAGGTCCGTTGGCGTATGGAAGCGCCGTAGTAATTAAGTGTCTTTTTGCCATGTTGTTTGATTTACAAGGCGCAAAATTACATCAATTTTTAGAATGACGATTATGGCTTACACATAAACACATGTGCTCCATTTTCTTTCAGCAACTCCTGTGCGCGTTGGTTTTGCATAATTCCGGTTCCGAATTCATCAAAATCGTATAAGTTTGGGGTGTCAAACCAGCGTTGAATTTCCATATTTAATGTAAGAGGCAATGTATTATCGGCATAAACGAAAAAGCGAACGGGCAAAGTTACGGTAAAATAGTTTTGTACAAATTGTGTAACTTCATGATTCTCATTGTAAAGCTGTCCAATTCCGGTGTGAATATTCATATTTTGTATTCCGCCGTTCTTATTTAAAAACTTTCCGTTGATTTGCATGTAGTGGTAACCTCCGCCTAAAAAATCAGGCCAGAAGAAATTACTTTCCGGCGGATTCACAAACCGGTTACTTTTGTTATCAGCCTCATCTAATCCAAAAACAAACGAAATAGCTGTATAATGCCTTTGTGGAATTTCATTAATTTTCCACCGCAATGTATGCTCCAAATCACAATCCACATAATGAATACCTTGATTTTGTTTTACTTCAACAGATTTGCCTTCCGAATCAATAAAAAGTACTCTTGAAATAAAATATTTCACTTCGTTTACCTGATATTGATTCCCGGCTTTGTTAGTGTATATAAGTTGATTAAATTGTAATGGTTGTGCATCTACCGTATGTGTAAAGTAGAGTTCTACATTTCCGTATTTCTGCTTTTTACATGAAAAAAGAGTAACACAAATTGCAAGGATTATTAATAAATTGATAAGACGTGTTTTTTTCATAATACAAAATATTAAAGTGATTAATTGAGGTGCAAGATTTTCAGTATCTTCTTGGTAATTTCGGTATTGTCATATAATCCCGAAAAATGTTCTGCACCGGTGCCAATAGCAAAAACGGGAACAATATTTCCGGTATGTTTGTCTGTCGCAAAATGTAAGCCATCTTGAAAAATAAAAGCCCCTCCCGTTTCATGATCAGCAGTAACAATAATTAAGGTCTCTTTCGGATATTTTTTATAAAATGCTAATGCCACCTCAATGGCTTCCGAAAATTCTTTCACTTCGCCATACACTTCGTTTGCCAAATTATCGTGATTTGCCCAGTCAATTAAACCACCTTCAACCATGAAAAAGAAAGGTTTGTTTAATGCCGATAACTTTTCTATGCCCAGTTGTGTAATTTGCGCCAAAGTAAAATCGTCCTTACCTTTATTAACAGAATAAGGAAGCTGTGAGCTATCTTTTCCTTGCGACTGAATTAACACATTTTTAAATGATTTTGACCCGGAACACTGCTGAATTGAAGTAGAAACAACATAATTATTCTCCTTTAGTAGCGTAAAAATAGAAACCGAATCCTTGGGAGCAGGATCTAAAAACCCCGATCCGGCAAAAAATTGAAATTCCGAAGCAGGAATCTGTTTGGCGATATCGTAATAATTTTTCCGGCTTAACGAATGTGCGTAAAATCCTGCCGGTGTAGCGTGGTCAAGGCTTACCGTTGTGGCAATGCCTATCCAATACTCTCTATCATGTAGCATTTTTGTAATCGGTGTTAAAATGCGCACAGAATCCGGAGCAATGTTCAACATGTTATTTTTTGTTTTCTCTCCTGATGCCAGCGCCGTTGCTGCTGATGCCGAACAGGTTGCCAAGTTATCCGCAGAGTGAGTTGTAATGAGTCCGGTTATTGGAAGTTGCGAAAAACAAAGCGTTTCTCCTCTTTCTTTAGCTATAATTTCACTGTATGTTAACGTCCCAATTCCAAAACCGTCGCCGATAAAGAAGAAGATATGCTTGGGAGGTTGTGCTACACAATGAAGAAAGGAGAGAAAAAAAAGGGATATAAGAAGAAAAGGGGAAATTTTTAATTGGTTCATTTTAATATATTCTAATATCGTTGGGTTAAATTGCAGTAAACTTTTCTTATTTAAACTACCCCACCCTTCGGGCACCCCTTCAAAATTTGAAGGGGATTATTCATCATCTCATCTCATTCTACCTCCACTATCTCATCATATTTCCTTTTTCCCTTCTCTTTTTTTCTTTCTCTTCTTCTTTATCCCGGTTTCACCTTCTCATTCCGGCTTTCTTTCTCTCTTTCCCAATACAATGTCTTGCCCAACATAGATATACCCCAATAGCCTCTTACGCGAAGCCGTCCATCTTTTTCAAGGCGCATATCGGCTTTAAATTTTCCGTTTTTTCCCGGATAAATCATGGATGCATTTTGCCATTCATTCTTTTTGGTATTGAAAGTCATATCCTTTAAAAATACCAATCCTTCAAATTTTTTCCGGTCTTCTTCATTTACCCAAATCACAATCCCTTCATAAGTACCATTTCCGGCACGATAAATATATACTTGTGAAATGGCACCTGAAAAAGGATCCTCATTAAGATAATATCCAACAATATCATCCGGTTTATTTTGAGTAAAAGATATGCTTTTTATACCAAAAAAGATAAAAAACAACAAGATACTTTTAAAAAATCGCATTTTATTTATTTTGAATTAACATGCAAAAATAAGATAATTTACATCCGCATATTACACGCCTCACACCGCACACCTTTTCTTATAAATCTCCACTACATTTTCCAGCAACGAAGCAATGGTCATTGGTCCCACGCCACCAGGAACAGGCGTAATAGCAGCAGCTTTCTTTTCAATATTGGTAACGTCAATGCTATTGTAAATATCGCCTACTAACTTTCCATCCATGCTATTAATACCTACATCTACTACCACAGCGCCCTCTCTCAGCATGTCTGCATTGAGCAAGTTCGGATGCCCGATGGCAATAATCAAAATTTCTCCTTGGCGGGTTAAATAAGCCAAATCTCTTGTTTTAGTATGACATACAGTAACGGAGGCGTTTTCGCGAAGCATCAATTGCGCCATAGGCTTTCCTACCAAATTGCTTCTACCTATTATAACACAATGTTTTCCTGTAATAGAAACATCTTCCGCCTTTAGCAGCGACAAAATTCCTTTAGGAGTGCACGGAATAATGGCTTCTCCGGATCTATTTAGCAGCCCTACATTCATCGGATGTAATCCGTCCACATCTTTTTTATAATCCAAAGCTTGTAAAACAATATTTTGATCAATGTGTTTGGGTAGCGGCAATTGTATTAATATTCCATCCACTTCAGAGTCATTGTTCAGTATTTCTATTAATGCAAGTAGCTCATCTTGAGACGTTGAGTAAGGAAGAATACTTAGATCGCATAAAATTCCGATTTCGTTGCACGATTTCTGTTTATTTTTTACGTAAGATATACTGGCGGAGTCATCGCCTGCCAAAATAATGCAAAGTTTAGGTGCACGTCCGTATTTTTTTACTAAATAGTCAATTTCAATAGCTAAAACCGATTTTATTTTCTTGGCTAAAGCAGCTCCGTTCAAAATTTTCATAAAAATGCTGTTTTATGGGCGGCAAAGGTAGTTTTTTTATTTTTGCACACCAATAATTAATTTAAAAATTTAAAGTTACAAATTACGAACATTAAATCTTAAATTTTTAAATATTAAATCTTTAAATAGTTATGAAGAAAACTTTGTTCTTTTTTGCTCTTTTTGTTTTATTTTTTCAACTTTTTTCTCAAAACGGACCAGAGGCTCCGATTAAATGGGAATTTAAAACAGAAAAAATGAATGATTCGGTGGCAGAATTGCAGTTTGTTGCCACAATAAAAGAGAATTGGCATCTCTATTCGCAACACCACGCAGGAATGGAAATACCGCTGAATTTTGAATTTAAAGCTTCTCCTTATTATAAAAGGTTGGGGAAAGTTTGGGAACCGAAAGCAAAAGTATTTTATGATCCTGTGTTTGAAGACACAACACTTTATTTTGATAAGAAAGTTACTTTCAAACAAAAAATACAAATATTTAAAAATGAACCTTTTGATATAAACGGCGAACTTTTCGGACAAGCTTGCATAGACGGCCGTTGCGTAGCGATAGATCAAAAATTTGCTTTTTCGATTTCCGGATTTGAATCACTTAATATAGATGTTGCTCAGCAAGACGCTATAGATGAATATGAAGCTATTATTGATGAAACCGTTGCATTTGCAGATGATAATTCGGAAGATAATGAACAACAGGAAGAAGAATCTCTTCTCGTCTTTTTCTTAGTGGCAATTTTGGGCGGCTTGGTAGGATTGCTCATGCCTTGTGTATTCCCAATGATTCCCATGACAGTTTCCTATTTTTTGAAAATGGAAAAAAGGGCATATGCGCTCTTTTTCGGAGTATCTATCATAATTATTTTCTTGTTGTTGGGTATCTTACTATCCGTAATTTTCGGTGCGGATTTCGCTAATATTATTAGCACGCACTGGTTTCCAAATATTTTATTTGCAGCCATATTTGTCGTTTTTGCGCTCTCTCTATTTGGTTATTTTGAACTTGCTTTACCAAGCAGTTGGATTAATAAATCGGCAAAAATGGAGAGTGCCGGTGGGCTTATTGGCGTGTTTTTCATGGCATTAACGTTGGTATTGGTTTCTTTTTCGTGCACGTTGCCTATTGCCGGCGCCGTAGCGTTAAAATCTGCCGACGGCTCATTTTTAAAGCCAATTATTGGAATGTTGGGATTTTCGCTCGGCATTGCAGTTCCGTTCACATTGTTCGCTTTTTTTCCGAGTATGCTGAAATCAATGCCAAAATCCGGCGGTTGGATGAATACCATGAAAGTACTTTTAGCATTTGTAGAATTAGCATTTGCATTAAAATTTCTTAATGTACCCGACCAAACTTACGGATGGCGCTTGTTAGACCGCGAAGTTTATTTAGCATTTTGGATTGTGATTTTTACTATGATGGGACTTTATTTGATGGGGAAAATCAGATTTCCGAATGATGAAGAGATGCCGGTACAAAAAAGTTGGATTCGCCTAATGTTATCCATTTTTACTTTTGCGTTTGTGGTGTATTTAATTCCCGGCATGTTCGGCGCACCATTGAAAGCCATTTCCGGATGGTTACCACCCATGCCTACGCAAGATTTTGACATCAGTAAAATTGTGCGCGAAGAAACTGCCGCTTTTTCCGGCACCTCCACCGATCAAAGCGGATGGGAAAAGCCGCGCTATGCTGACAGGTTGAGTTTACCGCACGGCATCTTCGGTTATTTCGATTTAGATCAGGCGCTTCAGGTGGCTAAAAAAGCGCATCGTCCTGTATTTGTTGACTTTACCGGACACGGATGTGTAAATTGCCGAAATGTGGAAAGCGTCGTCTGGGCAGATTTGCGTGTGCGCACTAAATTTGCACAGAACTTTGTTGTTGTGGCAAAATACGTTGATGATAAAGTAATTAGGTTATATCCCGAAGATGTAGTTTTAGACAATAATGGCAATCCCATCACCATGCTGGGTAAAAAAGCTATGTTCTACGAACAATATAAGTTTAAAGAAAATTCGCAACCAGCTTATTTTATTATTGATGTGGATGGCTCTATTTTAACAGGACCTATTCATTATGAGTTAAATGTGGAAAATTATTTGAAATTCTTAGATGAGGGGATACGACTTTTTAGGGAGCGGCATGAGCATTAGGATTCGTAATGCAGCTTCTCAAACCCAATGTTGAGCCAAAATCTCCGCCAACAACTGCGTAGGCAACCCCATTACATTATAAAAACATCCGTGAATGGAGATTACTCCTATAAGTCCAATCCATTCTTGAATGCCGTACCCGCCGGCTTTATCGAATGGCTTGTAATGCCTTATGTAATACTGTATTTCTTCTTCCGAAAACGGCTTAAAAGTAACCTCTGTAATACTATGTTTAGTAATTGATTTACCCTTAGCAATTACAGTTAAACCACTGATTACCTGGTGTGTTTTTCCGGATAATTGATACAGCATGGCAACGGCTTCCGTTTCTGTTTTAGGTTTTCCCAAAATCGTTTCATCTAAAACAACAATGGTATCGCAAGATATAAATATGTCGTTTTCAGAATATTTTGAAAAATTAACAGGCGTTAGTTTGAGTTGAGATAAATATTCGGCAACTTGTGTAGGTGTAAAATGCTCCGGATAAATTTCTTCTACATCAGTGTGCAGAATTTCAAAGTCGAAACCCATCTCTTCAAGGAGTTGCTTTCGTCTTGGAGACTTAGAAACAAGGAAAATTCTGAGTTTAGGGTCCAAGATTTAAGAGTTTAAAGATAAAATAATGGGATTTCCTTTAAATTTTTAAATTGTTTTTTATTCAAATAATTCTCTCAAAGCATTTTCCAGTGCAGCGCCACGAAGGTTTTTGGCAATAATACGTCCGTCCCTTCCAATTAAAAATGTAGCAGGGATAGAATTAACACCATAAATTTTAGCCGCTTCCGATTGCCAGAAGCCCAGGTCGCTTACATGATAGGGCCATATCAACTCATCGTCTTTAATGGCTTTTACCCAGCTCGCTTTATCTCTGTCTAAAGATACGCTAAATACTTCAAAACCTTTATCATGGAATTGTTTATATGCTCTCACCACATTTGGATTTTCAATGCGGCAAGGGCGACACCACGCTGCCCAAAAGTCTAACAATACCACTTTTCCCCGCAAATCGGAAAGCCTCATTACTTGCCCGTCGGGATTCTCGAATGCCAAATCGGGAGCCAAAGCGCCAATGGCAGTAGAGGTAGCGGGCGAAATTACCACTTTATGGCGTTCTGCTACAATAGGATGATCCGGATACTTTTTGTATAACGCCGTTATTACTTCCTGATGTAATGCAGCATGCTGGTCTTTTGAAAAAAAGTCAAGAAACATAAGCACGGCAAGGTCATTTTTATTGGCTAACAAATAATTTTTAACGGCATTATTGCGTCTCTCTGTTTCGGTGTCGAAAAATTTCTGATATTTTTGAACAGTAGAAGAAATATTGCGTTCGGTTTCTTGCATTGTATATTTCCCGTATCCGTCTGCTGCTCTTGCAAAGCTCAACAAACTTCGCTCCGCTTCGTTAACATTAGAAACCACTTGAGAGAGTTCAATAATTTTTGCTACCAAAAGTTCTTTTTCTTTTTTCTTGTCTATTAAATTATGCACTTGTAAACTGTCACGGAAAAGTAAAAAACTTTCTATTTGAGCTGCAAAGGCAGAAAATGTACTTTCCATTTTTGAATTACGTTGTCCTAAGTAATTTAAATAATTATCAATACCGGCGTTATAAAAACTTTCAAACTTTGGATTTCTATTGTTTTTAAAATCGTAAAAACGGCTCATGCTTTGCGCATAGTTTTTGTATTTCGTGTAACTTGCAACAATAGCTTTCAAAAAATTTGAACTTGTATAAATAAAGGCATCTATTTCTTTGTTATCTACTTTTCCGTTTGTAACTTTTGAATTAACAAACCGTTGTAAAGAATCAGTGGTTTTTGCCACTTGCACACAAAAAGCATCAGCTTCGGTATTGGCATCAAAGAAAGGTTTAAATTGTGATTGAAACTCACTGTAAAATTGCACGTCTTTGTCGGTTTGCAATGCACGATTTACGCTGTCTATAAGCGTTCTGATTGAAGTAATCATCTCAACTGCATTTTTACAAAATTCAATGCTAGGCGAACCTTTCACGGATTTAATAGAAGAAAGGTTTCCGGCATCAAGTGTCAATTCAATATTTTGATTTGGTGATAAAGGCAGCATCACCTGCTGTCCTTCTTCAAAAACCAATTTGTAAAGGTCTGCTTTAGGAAGATTGGCGGTTAATTTAAAAGTTCCGTCTGCATTAATTTTAGCGTTGCCAAACGAAACGCCATCTTCTTTATAGAGCAACCGTAAATCGGCTTGTGTAAACTTGTTATTTTCAATTTTTCCTGTTATTGTTGTTCTTTGCGCAAAAACAGGCATGAGGCTCAAAGTTAATAATATAAATGCAAAAAAGAATTTTGAATTTTGAATTTTGAATTTTGAATTATTCATTATATTTTTGATTTTGAATTTTCATAAATAAACTACCTCGCTTTTCGGACATCTCTTCAAAATTTGAAGGGAGTGTTTGTTGTCACTCCGAACGTAGCGAGGAATCCCAAAGTTTAAACAGTATGCGGAATAACAATATCATCACAGTAGTCGCATCTGTATGAACGTTTTCCGGAATCAACCAAATGAAAAACATGATCGGCATAAGCCTCCATAGAGGTAACGCAACGCGGATTTTTACATTGAATTACATTTACTACTTTTTCAGGAACAGTAAGCTTTACTTTTCTCGCAATCGTTTCATTTTCTATTACATTAATCGTAATATCAGGATTGATCAAGCCAAGGAAATTGACATCCAAATCAATTACGTTGTTAATTTTAATGATGTCTTTTCTTTTCATTTTTTCGCTGTAGGCGTTAATGATCAATGCCACTGTATAGTTGGCTTTATCCAATTTTAGGTAGTGAAACAATTTCATGCCGAACCCGGCAGGAATATGGTCAATAACAATTCCTTTTTCAATACTGGTAATTTGTAGCATATTTTTTCGATTAAAGAATTCCTAATAGTTTTAATATTAATGCCATACGCACATACATCCCGTTTTTAGCCTGCTGAAAATATTGGGCACGCGGATCTTGATCCACCTCAATGCTAATTTCATTTACACGCGGAAGCGGGTGCAAAATGTAGGTTTCCGGTCCGGCATATTTCATTTTTTCCTTATCTAAAATGAAACGGTCTTTCAATCTAATGTAATCTTCTTCATTGAAGAAGCGTTCGCGCTGTACGCGGGTCATGTATAAGAAATCCATTTCTCCCATATAAGGCTCCATTTTATCCGCTTCAATACACGGAATATTGTTTTTCTTAATCACCTCTTCACGGATATATTCAGGAACACGAAGTTCTTCGGGCGAAATAAGAATTAACTTAATGCCTTGATATTTGCTTAAGAATTTGATAAATGAATGTACGGTGCGTCCGAACTTTAGATCGCCGCAAAAACCATACACTTTGTTTTCTATATCACCTTTTAATAGTTCTACGGTGAGGATGTCTGTTAATGTTTGGGTGGGATGTTGGTGTCCTCCGTCTCCGGCATTAATCAACGGCATGGTAGTAAGCCACTGGCTTGCCACGCGTGGCGCTCCTTCTTTCGGATGGCGCATTACGGCAATATCCGCGTAGCACTCAATGGTACGGATGGTGTCGGCAATGCTTTCGCCTTTTGCCACCGAACTCGAATTAGGTTCGGAAAAGCCAATAATGGAACCGCCCAAACGCAACATAGCTGCTTCGAAACTAAAGCGTGTTCGTGTACTGGGCTCATAAAAAAGAGTTGCTAAAATTTTACCTTCGCAACTCTTTTTAAATTTTTCAGGGTTTTTAACGATTTCATGCGCTAAGTCAAATAGTTCACGGAACTCTTCGCGTGTAAAATCCGACGGGTCAATTAAATGTCTGCCTTTTAACAAAGTAAACCTCCTCTTTTTTGATGGTTTTTAATGATATAAATTAATCTAAATTTGATTAGCGGCGAAAATAAGGATTTTTATTTAATTTGGTTATGTTTTTGATATTTTATATAAAATTGTATGGGCAAGGCGCATCTTGCCCATACGTTATAAAAAATTCTATTTTACAAAACATTTAAGAACCATTCTCAAGCTTCTTTTTAAATGCCTCTAGCTCAGCATACAACTCCGGAAGGTTTCTTATATACGCCATCTCTCTCCATTTTTTTCGAGCATCTTCGGCCGGAGCGCCAAACAAAATAGCGCCTTCTTCCATAACAGACTTATCTAACGCCGACACGGCTAACAGCGTAGTGTTTTTTGCTACGTAGAGTCCTTTATTCACACCCGATTTTGCCCATATTGCACAGTGGTCGTCAATAAATGTACATCCGGATACGCCGCTTTGAGCGCCAAAGAAACAATGCGCGCCGATATGCGCGTCGTGCCCTATTTGCACCTGATTGTCAAATTTAGTGCCTTTCCCAATGAAGGTTACACCGGATACTCCCTTGTCAATACAACAGTTGCAGCCAATTTCCACATCATCTTCAATTTTTGTAGATCCGCAAGAAGTGATTTTGAGCCATCCTGTTTCGCGTTTTTGAAAATAGCAGGCATCACCCCCAATCGTTGAATTGGAATGGATAATAACATTATTGCCGATCTCCGTATCGGCGTAAATACTCACATTCGCATGAATGATACAATTTTTTCCAATAATTACATTCTCTCCAATAAATACATTAGGCTGAATTATAGTGCCTTCCCCAATTTCTGCTGAAGGGTGAATGGCGGTATATTGAGGCGTAAATGTTACAAAATGCTGAACAATATTTAAGTAACCACGTAAAGGATCTTTACAAATAAGAAGTGTTTTTCCTTCGGGAGCCTCAACGTCTTTGTTAATAATAATCGCTATAGCTTTGCTATTTAATACTTTATCATAATATTTTGGATGGTCAACAAATGAAATATCTCCCGATTCTACAGAGTGAATTTCATTAATTCCGGAAATTAAGCTATTGAGATTTCCTTTTACGGAAACTTCAGTATTCAGAATTTCAACAATTTGATTTACAGTTAGTTTGCTTGGAAACTTCATAAAATTTAAAATGGTAAAAAAGCCACCTAAAAGTGGCTTATAATATTATTTTACTCTTTCGGCATATTTATTGGTACGTGTGTCTACTCGAATTTTTTCGCCGGTTTCAATAAACAGAGGAACAAACACTTCGGCGCCGGTTTCAACAATAGCTCTTTTGGCGGCGTTTGTAGCAGTATCTCCTTTTATGCCGGGTTCGGTATAAGTAACTTCCAAGTCTACAAAAGCAGGGAGTTCACAAGTAAGCGGGGTGTCGGTATCTGCATGATACATTATTTCAACGCTTTGCCCTTCTTTAAGCAACCCCGCATTATTAATCAAAGATTCGTTAACTGTTAATTGCTCAAATGTATCAACATGCATAAAATTGTAAGTATCGTCTCCTTCTTTATATAAAAACTGATAAGGACGACGTTCCACGCGAGCAATGTCAATTTTTACTCCGGCCGTGAATGTGTTATCTAAGGTTCTTCCTGTTTTTAAATTTCTAATTCTGGTTCTTACAAAAGCGGGACCTTTCCCGGGTTTTACATGTTGGAACTCAACAATTACATATAATTCTCCATTTAGTTCAATGCAGAGACCGTTTCTAAAATCAGCTGTTGTAGCCATAATAAATTACTTTTTGAGAGTGTTACAATTTTGGGACGCGAAAATAAAATTTTTCACATATCAATTTCACTAATGAAAGTTAAAAAAAACATGTTAATTTGCAAACTGAATTACAGTTATTCAAACAAATCAAAATTAACGTAATGAAAAACTACAAATTTACCATTAATGGCAATAAATATTCAGTTGATATTATTGATATTGAAAATCAAGTGGCAACTGTTGAAGTAAATGGCGCCCCCTATCAAGTTGAGTTGGAAATGGAAGCTAAGAAGCCGGTAACTGTTCAAAAACCGGTGGTTAAAGTAGCGCCGCCGCCTACACCGCAAGCTGCACCTAAAACGGCAGATATACCTCAGGCAGCCACTGCTCCTTCAGGAGGAAGCGCTATCAAATCGCCACTTCCGGGCGTTATATTAGAGCTTTTTGTAAAAGTAGGAGATACCGTGAAACCGGGAGATCATTTGTTAAAATTAGAAGCCATGAAAATGGAAAACCTGATTGATGCCGATCATGAAGGTGTAGTGAAAGAAGTTCGTGTACAACGCGGAGATTCCGTAATGGAAGGTGATGTGTTGATTGTTGTGGGATAGGAATTTATATCTAAGTCTGCATCTAAAAAACTTTTGAGATAACTCTCTGCTCTCTTATAAAGCGAGTTGGATCGGCTCTAACGTTTAACAATTTTACCCCAAAACGATTTTGCCTCCATATTAACACACAATATGTATTCTCCCGCAGGCAAATCCGACAGCGAGAAATTATAATAATAGCCTCCCGCTTTTTGTTGCGGTATTTGCAATTTTCTTTTTATGTGTACTCCTGACATGTCATAAAGATCTATTTGAACTGTACTGCTATTTTCGAGCGTGTAAGCTAAAGAAAAGTCATCTGTTTCAGGATTTGGAAAAATGCTAAATATGGCAGGATGAATTATTTCACCGGTCTCTGTTGCTCTTATTCCTTTGACATCGAAAGATGGATCGCCTAATAAATTATATGCTTTTAAATATATGTTTTTCTTTTTTTTTCCTGCGCCTATTGAAGAGGCAAACTGCCTCATTCCCAAATTGATAATTGCAGATAGATTTCGTTCGCCTTGTTTAAACGCATTGCCAAATATCTTTTTTTGAATGATTTCATCCGTATTGGTTTGAGAATTGACGGAAGAGCCAAAATAGGCAACTGCTCCTTTATCTTTTTCTCTTATAAAAATCTCTCCTATACATGTTTGTGAAAAATTACCGGTTTTGCATGCAAAAGAAAAAACCAAAGGGAAAACAGTATTTTTTGTAGATGCTATATCTTTCGCTTCAATATAAAACGATTTCCCTGATAATGAAGTTAGGGTGCCATGTCCTGCATAAATATAAAACAACGGATTATCGTTTAGCGCATCCATTGCTTCTGTTTTATTAGATTGATATAATTTTTGGCAATCGTAGCCTAAAGGAATAAAAGTGCGAGGAATTACATATTCATGTCCTTTTTTAAATGAATTTTTCATATAAATTTTATTCCAAGCGCTTTTTTTTTCATCACCTGCTAAAAATTTTGCTTTTTTGGCAAAAAGGTGCATATTTATTTCCATAAATATCGTTTTATTGATGATATTTTTGAGTTGCTCTTCGTTAGCAACCGGAAAACGTCCTAAGAAAACATCAGCGAAATAATCATTACCCTCTAAAAGGGCGTATCCTAAATCTGTAGTTGGCTCATTTTTAATTTTTCCTGAAGAGTTCCCTTCGTAAGCAGGAATGTTATCCACATCGCCTACTAAAAGCATATAAGTGGGTCGTGTGGAAGGATTATTATATTGCCCTTGAATGTATTTTTTAATAGATGCCGGAGTTTTTCCTGTAGTGTTTGTGTTAATTATTTGTACGTCAAATCCTATGTTTCGTTTATAATTAGCAAAATAAGTTAATGTGCTTTCAAACTCGGGAGGCGCAATCATTAAATATCGCTCTTTAGCCGGAGTTCTTGAAAATTCATCTAAAGGTAAATTAAATTGTATATATACTCTGCTACTATCTTCAAATAAATTAATCAAGTCAAAATTTTGACCATTAACCACAAAAAAAGATAGTAAAATTGCACAATGAAACAGTAGCGTTTTAAGAGCGCCCACTATTTCAATATTTTCAAAAACTCTACCGTTAAATCCCACACTTCCTGCACGGTATCAATTTTAAGCTTTTCATCAGGAGAGTGTACACCACGTAAAGTTGGGCCATAAGAAACCATATCCAAGCCCGGATACTTTTCGGAGAACAATCCGCATTCTAATCCGGCATGAATTGCTTTTGCTTCGGGTTCTTTTTTGAATATGTTACGATACGCTTGCGTTAACACTTTCAATACCTCTGAATTAGGATTCGGCGCCCAGCCGGGATAACCATCGCCGCTGTTCACTTCGTCGGCGCCAATGGTGTAAAATGTGGCAGATACCATATCCACCGCATCTTGTTTTTTAGACTCTAAAGAGCTACGTTGGCTTGTAGAAATGTAAATTTTTTCATCTTTAAATTTTACGGAAGCCAAATTGGTAGAAGTTTCCACAAAATTCGGAATATCCTGCGACATTGCTAATACGCCGTGCGGACACACATATAATGCGTTCATCAGGTCTATTTGTAACAATTCGTTCAAAATCTTTTTTGGCATTTTCGTTTCTTCAAAAGCTACCGTAACACCCGGATCGGTAATACGCAACTCATCTTTGTACGTTTTGTCCATCTCTTGGAGATATTTTTCAAATGCTTCTTTATTTTTTTTGGGAATGATGATGTGCGCCTGACCTTCACGGGCAATGGCATTACGCAAATTTCCAGCATCTATATTCGCAATATAAAGATCAAAATCCTGATAAGCATTCCACAAAATCCGGTTTAGAAGCTTTACAGCATTTCCGCGCCCTTTGTTAATGTCATCGCCGGAGTGTCCGCCTTGCAACCCTTTTACATATACATTATACGCTATGCAATCTTTCGGCATTTTTTCTTCCCATTCAATATCAAGAATGGCTTGCGTATCTTTTCCACCGGCACATCCAATAAAAAATTCGCCTTCATCTTCCGAATCTAAATTCAACAACATTTTCCCCTTCATAAATCCGGCTTCTAAGTTTTTCGCTCCGGTTAAACCGGTTTCTTCATCTACAGTAAACAAACATTCTATCGGACCGTGTTCAATATCATTGGCTTCTAACAATGCCAATTGAATGGCAACGCCAATACCATCATCGGCGCCCAATGTAGTGCCTTTTGCTTTGAGCCACTCGCCGTCCACATAGGGTTGAATCGGATCTTTATCAAAATCAAATTTGGTGTCGTTGTTTTTTTCACACACCATATCCACGTGGCTTTGGAAGATAACAGGCGTAACACTTTCTTTGCCTTTTGTTGCCGGTTTAGAAATTAATATGTTACCAATTTTATCACGCTTCGTTTCTAAGCCCAATGCTTTACCGGTTTCTAACAACCAGGCTACTATTTTTTCTTCTTTTTTTGAAGCATGCGGAATTTTACAAATTTCGTTGAAATAATAAAATACGCGTTTCGGATTGAGATTTAAAATGTCGTTCATAAAATTTATTCGTTATAATTAATTAATATGCTCATCTATTTTTTCGGTGTCCATAGCGGTAAATCTCTTATAATACATACCGTATAAACCAATAAATACCACTGTTAATATTAAGCCAAAAACAGTAGGTTTTAAAAATCCTCCAATAATAAATTGTCCGATACACATTTGCGCTAATTGAGAAATGACATAAATATGAAATCCTATTTTTTTCATTTTTAGCATGTAAACGGCTCCGATAATCGAAGTGGCACAAAAGAAAGCTAAAAGATAAAATTGCCACATCGGTGTTATTGCCATTTGTTCATAAACTTCAACAGTGCTTGCTAAAGCTGGCTGATTCTTAACTATTTCTACAAAAGTAGAGGCGAAAATAGGTGCAATAAGATTAGACAATAGTGAAATTCCGGAACCTATAAAGGTTAAAATGCATAAAAATGTAAGAAATCCGGGACGTTCGTTTTCTTCAAGCTGGTTTTCGTAATATTCGTTGAAGTTTTCCATAATTTTAATAATTTAAATAATTAACATTCAATGTTGTATGCAAGCAGAAAGCTTTGCTATTTTTTAACAAGCGAAGATATATTATTTTTTTGATTTTTATATGAAATCTTACTTTTTTTCAGTATGATGGAGGTTTATCTTTTTTTTTAAACTTTTTATTAACAAATTTTCCGAGCAATCAAATTTTTGATATAATTTTGCACTCAGTAAATAAAACTCTTTTATTAATTAAATTTTCATGTTATGACAAAAAAATTTTATGCTGAAATGATAGGAACCATGGTGTTGGTTCTTATAGGTTGCGGGGCTGCTATTTTTGGCGCCGATTTAATGCAAAGTATTGGTGGAGACGTTTCTACCTCATGGGTACTCATGGTAGCTTTTGCCTTTGGTTTGGCAGTGGTGGCAATGGCTTACACTATTGGACCTATTTCCGGTTGCCATATTAACCCGGCAATTAGTTTAGCCGCTTTCATTAACAACAGGATCTCTGCTAAAGAGTGCTGCTATTACATGATTGCGCAAGTAATCGGCGGTTTCATTGGTGCCGGTATTCTTTTTGCATTGATAAAAAGCGGGGCGACTTCCGGTGGTGTTACTACTACGGGCGCCAATGACCTTAACATGGGATTGGTACCTGGTATGATTGCCGAAACCGTGTTCACTTTCGTTTTTATTCTCGTTGTTTTAGGAGCTACAGACAGCAAAAGCAGTACTACCAAATTTGCAGGTTTGGCTATTGGTTTAGCTTTGTTAATGATACACATTGTTTGTATTCCTATCACCGGAACTTCCGTAAACCCCGCACGCAGTATTGCTCCCGCATTTTTCCAAGGCGGCACTGCATTAACTAACCTGTGGGTATTTATCCTTTGTCCGTTCTTAGGCGCTACATTAGCTGCTTTCACCTGGAAGTGCCTCAATAAAGAATGTTGTTGTAAGCAAGAGATTGCAGAATAATATTATTAATCAAAAAATTTAAAAATTTAAAGTTACAATTGTTAGCATTAAATCTTTAAATCCTTAAATCTTTAGTTTTATGAAAAAATTAACTCTAATTTTCACAGCTGTTACAGCCTTTGCATGTTTTTTTGCATGCACCAATCGTAACTTGTCAATAGAAGGCACGGCAGATGCTACTACTATTGAAAATCTAAAAACTGCTATTATTGGCGAATCTAATGCCAGTGCAACGTATGTTTTGGTTTCGGAACAAGCATTAAATCACGGAGAACACGGTATTGCGACTATGTTTGAAGCAGCTTCTGTTGCCGAAGCCATTCACGCACAAAGTCATATGCTGGTTCTTAATGACCTTGGCGAGAGTATTGAAGTAATTACCGATCCTCAAATCAGTGAAAGTTTGGCAGAAAATATGCAAGCCGCTATTGATGGCGAAACTTATGAGTATACAGAAATGTATCCTCCTATGGTGAAACAAGCTAACAAAGAAGACCTTGTGGATGCGGTAAGATCGTTCACATATGCGAAAAAAGCAGAAGCGCGCCATGCACAACTATATACCGAAGCGCTTGAACTTTTTAAGGCAGGAAGAAGTAATGAAATAGCTACAACTTGGTATGTTTGCCCCGTTTGTGGTAATTTGTTCAATACTTTGAAAGGATATGAAATATGCGCTATTTGTGGCGTTGGAAAAAACTCATTCATCACTTTTGAAAAATAGACTATGCATATTGCTATAGCCGGAAATATTGGCTCAGGTAAAACGACCCTAACCGGAATGCTTGCCAAGCATTTCGGTTGGGAGCCGCTTTACGAGAGTGCGGACGACAATCCGTATTTAGTAAGTTTTTATGAAGATATGCAGCGTTGGTCGTTTAATCTTCAGGTTTATTTTTTAAATAGTCGTTTTCGTCAAATAATTGAGATTAGGAAAAAGAAAAAAGGTGTGATTCAAGATCGTACAATTTACGAAGATGCTTACATCTTTGCTCCTAATTTGCACGCCATGGGACTGATGCCCACACGTGATTTTGAAAACTATTCTTCACTCTTTGAGTTGATGATGCAATTTTTGCAACCTCCTGATCTCGTAATTTATTTGAAAGCCGACGTACCTACTTTAGTGTCTCAAATTCAAAAAAGAGGGAGAGAATATGAAAGCTCTATCCGTTTGGATTATTTAAAATCGCTGAATGACAGATACGAAACATGGATTTCTAACTATGATGCAGGTAAATTATTAATTGTGGATGTCAATACCATTAAATTTGAAGAAACTCCGGAAGATTTCGGAACCATAATCGATATGGTAAATGCCGAACTTTATGGGCTATTTTAATTTTTTTGTTTACATGAAACACGCTATTATACGATAAAATATTTTTAAACGTTAGCTATAAAATAAACAACAAAACAATGTTGAATCTTTTTTTAAAAAACACTTCCCGCTTTTTGCCTTTTATTTCTTGTTTTCTGCTTTCTGCTTTTTGCTTTCTGCACGCTTGTTTTGCACAAGTAAGCCAGCCGCGAAATGTTGAGCGTTTTGTATATCAATCTTCTGTTTCGTTGGCTTATGGCGTGGGCGAAAATTTTGGGGAGCTTGGCGCTACATTTCCTAACACAAATTTTTCTGCTGAAGTTCAGCAGCTAATAGCCTATCAGTTTAATCATTACTTTTATACAGGAGGTGGAGCCGGTCTTGATTTTTGGTTTAACGACAAAAGGTTGTCCGTATTTATTCCTATTTTTGCAAATGCCACTGTAAAATTTATGGAAAAAAAATTATCTCCTTTCTTATATGTCAATATTGGCTACGCATTTAAATGGCAGGTAGAAAAAAGAGCAGAAGACGATCTTCTTTACGGAACCAAAGCCGGACTTTATTTTCAAACAGGTTTCGGATTCAATATAAAATTTTCCGACAGGTTTTCGCTCTTACTTTCACCTTATTATAAATTGCAAATGTCGGCAATTGATTACAGGAAAGACGAATTGCTTTTTGCCACAACAAAAAACCAACTTTTTCACTTTTTGGGAGTTAAAATAGGATTTTTGTATTAATGCCTTTTTTAGAAGTTTCCTCAAAAATACTTTTTCCCTATTTAAAGTCATAAGGTGGAGTTAATATCTTCTTCAAATTTTGAAGGAGTTTGGGCTATACCTACTTCGTAATGAGATATAGCAGAGAGATAAAATACATGTTGCTTAATGTTGGCAAAAATTAATTAATTGCCATTATGATGAATATCCCCAGACACAAAAATACGAATGCAGTCAAAACTTGGTAATTTCAGTTAAAATTTCCTTTATTTGAATATTCCAACAATTTTTACCAAAAAATCATACTTTTGCCGCCAATATGGGTATAATAACTTTTGATACTCACCGTTTTTACATTGCAATTAATAAATCTGTCATGAATAAACAAAAACAAAAAGAAAATACCGGAGAGTTATCTCCAAATAAACAACCTTTGTTTCGGAAAGCGAATTATATTTTAGTAGGTGTGGGTTTGTTTTTTTTAGTACTGGGATACATTTTATTATCCGGAGGCGGTTCTGATGATCCCAACGTTTTTAGTCCGGCTATTTATGATAAACGCCGCTTGGTGGTGGCACCCATTCTAATGTTAATCGGACTAATTATCCCAATTGCTGCGATTATGTATCGCCCGAAAAAATAAGAATGCAAAATATTAGAAATATCGCGATTATCGCACACGTGGACCATGGCAAAACGACCTTGGTGGATAGGATATTACATCAAGCTAACCTGTTCAGATCAAATCAACAGACGCAAGACTTGATTTTAGATAACAATGATCTAGAACGCGAACGCGGCATCACTATTTTGTCGAAAAATGTTTCGGTGCGTTACAATGATGTGAAAATTAACGTGATTGATACGCCAGGACACAGCGATTTCGGTGGAGAAGTAGAGCGCGTACTCAATATGGCAGACGGAGTTTTGCTCGTAGTAGATGCATTCGAAGGTCCAATGCCTCAAACCCGTTTTGTTACTCAAAAAGCTATTGAACTTGGATTAAAACCGATTGTAGTAGTTAACAAAGTGGACAAACCCAATTGCAATCCCGAACTGGCGCAAGAAGCTGTGTTTGAGTTGATGTTTAACTTAGGCGCCAATGACGACCAATTGGATTTTCCTACCGTTTTCGGCTCTGCAAAGCAGGGCTGGATGAGTCCTGACTGGAAAAACCCTACCCAAGATATCAGTTATCTGTTGGAACAAATTATTGCACATATTCCTCAACCTCAAGCAGAAAAAGGAAACCTACAAATGATGATCTCTTCTTTGGATTACTCTTCTTACGTAGGAAGAATCGCAGTAGGACGTCTGAAAAGAGGCACCTTAGATTGGGGACAAAATGTATCGTTGGTAAAACGCGACGGCAAAATAATTCAATCTAAAATAAAAGAATTGTACATTTTTGAAGGTTTAGGAAAAGAAAAAATCAAACACACCATTTATCCGGGTGAGATTTGCGCAATTCTTGGATTAGAAGATTTTGAAATTGGCGATACTATTGCCGATTTTGAAGCGCCGGAGTCATTACCTCCTATTAAAATTGATGAACCCACAATGAGTATGTTATTCACCATCAATAACTCTCCGTTTTTTGGGCAAGAGGGCAAGTTTGTAACCTCACGACATATACGCGACCGTCTTTTTTCCGAGTTGGAACGCAACTTAGCAATGCGCATTGAAGAAACAGGCTCACCCGAAATGCTGAATGTTTTTGGGCGCGGCATTTTACATCTTTCAATTTTGATTGAAACGATGCGCCGCGAAGGTTATGAATTGCAAGTAGGTCAACCTCAGGTAATCATCAAAGAGATTAACGGCGAGAAATATGAACCGGTTGAACAACTTACAGTGTTGGTGCCGGAAGAGTTTCAAAGTCGCGTAATTGATTATGTATCACGCAGAAAAGGAGAATTAATGCATTTGGAAGCTAAAAATGACCGGATTCACTTAGATTTTATGATCCCTTCTCGCGGAATTATCGGTTTACGTAGTCAAATTCTAACTGCCACCGAAGGTGAAGCGATTATGTCGCACCGGTTTATAGAATTTCAACCCTGGAAAGGCGAAATCGGCGGAAGACATGCCGGTGCGCTAATTGTTATGGAAACCGGACAAGCTTATGCCTATTCTATTGATAAATTGCAGGATAGGGGTTCCTTTTACATTGAACCCGGCGAAAACGTATACACAGGACAAGTAATTGGTGAACATATTCGTCAAAACGATTTGGTGATAAATGTGACTAAATCGAAAAAATTGACCAACATGCGCGCTTCGGGCGCCGACGATAAAGTGCGGATTGCACCTGCCATTAAAATGTCGCTTGAAGAGTATATGGAACTGATTAACAAAGACGAATATTTGGAAATTACGCCGCAGTCGTTACGATTACGCAAAATATTATTAGACGAAAACGACAGAAAACGTGCAAGTAAAACAGCAAATGAACAGTAAGATTCACCTTTCGGGCATGGAGTTTTACGCTCATCACGGATGTTTTGAAGAGGAGCGCCAAGTGGGTACACATTTTAAAGTGGATTTAATGTTGGAGTATGACGCTACGCAAGCCGCCCAAACGGACAATATTGTCCAAGCCGTTAATTACCAAGCGGTCTATTTAGATGTTAAAGAGATTATGGAACATCCTGTAAATCTGTTAGAAACGCTCTGTCAAAAGATTTTATCCAAACTCAAGGAAAAATATCCGCAAGTAATTCACGCGGAGGTTACCGTGCATAAAATGAATCCGGCGTTAGGCGGAAAAATTGCAATGGTTTCGATATCAATGGCGTAGGGGCGTACGCGATACGCCCCTACAATGATTTTTATCGTACCACGGGCCGGGATCGAACCGGCACGAGTGTTACCTCACCGGTTTTTGAGACCGGCGCGTCTACCAATTCCGCCACCATGGCAACGAGCGGCAAAAATATAAAATTAATCATATCTTGAGGTCGTGATTTGATAAAAAACCTAATTTTGCACTTGATCTTTTGTTATAGCAACAAAACTAATATGTTAATATACGTTCCCAATATTACATCCCGAGTTTCATACACATTTCGTGTAATATTTGAACATATTTTGAGCAACCCTATAAATTTTACCACTCAAATTGATGATTTTCTAGCTTCAACCGAACCGAAAATAGCATATTCGCCTCATAAAGTAGAAACATCTATTTGGATAGAAGCCACGCCACTACTTTTTGAAGAAAACATTAAAAAACAAAACATTATTTCTGAAAAATGGGAAGAACTGACACTCTTTTTTCCTACAAAGAACGGAAATTTCTCTGTAGACTTCGTTGCTGTTATTTTCTTCTTGATAAGTCGTTATGAAGAATATTATGAAGATAATATACTTGATAAACATGGGCGTTTTCAATATCAAAACAGTGTTGCTTATAAATTGGGATGGTACAGAAAGTTAGTGGTGCACCAATTGATACGTACGCTTGCAAATATCATTAGAGTACACTACCCGAAATTTGAGTACTCACTTCCAAAGTACGAAGAATTATCCACACACGATGTGGATATAGCGTATCAATATAAAGGGAAAACATGGTGGCGCTGGTGTGGCGCAGTAACAAAATCCATACTACAACTTCGATTTAAACATGCGAATAATTATCTAAAAACTGCTTTAGGGAAAAAAATTGTTGACCCTTTTGATAATTTCGAGCCTGAAAACGGAACAAAAAAGCCAATTTATTTTATACCTACAGCACAATTTACTAAATACGACAAAAACATTTCTTTCAATAGCAAAGCATTTAAAGATCTAATAAATAAACTAAAAGAGTTTTCAGAAATCGGACTTCATCCTTCTTATTATTCTTCAAGAAAAACATTATTAATTGAAAAAGAAAAAAAGCGATTGGAAGAGGTTTCGCAATTAAAAGTCACCAAGTCACGACAACATTTCTTGCGGTTTCGTTTTCCCGATACGTTTCAAGCTTTAATAAAAGCTGGAATAACAGACGATTATTCGTTAGGTTGGCACAATGAAGCAGGATTCCGCGCTTCCATTGCAGTGCCATATCCGTTTTTCGATTTGGTAAAAAATGAAGAAACAGCGCTGATGCTTCACCCGTTAGCATTGATGGATTGCGTTTTTGATAAAGATAAAGAGCAAGCAGTTTTAAATGAATTGCGGGAAGAGGTAAAAGAGATGGGGGGAACCTTGATTGTATTGACGCATAATTCTAATGTTAAAAAAATCAAATCGTTTCTCTAATGTAATGCCAAATCGTTTCGTTTTCTATATTAATCTCATTATCAAAAATACATGACATTTTAGGCGCTTCAGTGCCTGTCTCCCACTCTACGTTACCCGTAAGTACGAAAATCTCATCCCATAAATGAGCGTTTAAAAATTTTTGTAAAGTTTTTTTCCCACCTTCAATTATCACAGATTGTATCTTTAGTGTATAAAGCTCATCTAAAATTTCTTCAACATCTCCTACCAAACTTGAAAATGATTTATTGATTTCTGTCGGTTTATGTGCATCGTATAGCACAAAACGCTGAGGTTGGTTCGAGCTGTAAAAACGATTCGTTAATTGAGGATTGTCATTTTTCAAAGTATTATATCCTATCAAGATAGCCTGTTCTTCATTGCGCAGTTTATGCGTCCAAACACGCAAGGTTTCGTTCGTAATCCAATACGTAGAGGCAAAATACGTCTTGTCCCTACCGATATTATCATCACGCAAAATATCCATAAATCCATTTTTGGTTTGCGCCCATTTGAGAAAAATATAAGGACGTTTTTTCGAATGATAAGTAATAAATCTTTTGTTCAACCGCAAACATTCGTTTTTCAATACATTTTCTATTACTTCAATGCCGGCATCTCGGAGCATTTTAATTCCTTTTCCGCTCACTTTTTCATTTGAATCCTTTATTCCCACCACTACTTTGGGAATCTTCTTTTCAATAATCAAAGAAGTACAAGGAGGAGTTTTACCAAAATGTGTACAAGGCTCTAAATTAACATAAAGTGCTGATTCTTTGAGCAATTCTTGATCTTTAACAGTACGAATCGCATTTACTTCAGCATGTGGAGCGCCGTATTGTTGATGGTATCCTTCTCCAATAATGCGCTCATTATGTACAACAACGGCTCCAACCAACGGATTGGGTTGTACCTTTCCTAACCCCAATGCTGCTAATTGTAACGCACGATGCATCCATAATTCTTCTATAATCATCTTTTTAAAAAATAAGACAATGGCTGAATTTGTCTATCAAAATGAAAAAACTGTATGGTATAAATTTCATCAGTATTGTCATTTATTGTAGCATAACTACGATCCAGATTATATACATAATGAGTTTCTTCAATCAAATTGTCATCTTCATCATACAATGATGTTTCATCTATTCTGTAATAAAGTTTCATCGTAGTAGTTTGGTCATTAACATCTGTAATTGAAATAATTTTATATAAATAAGATCGTATGATCGAATCTCTCAATGGTTGTGGCATTCCGGAAAGAAACATTTCATAGTTTCGTTCCCTAAATTCAGATAACATATTAATTAAAAGAAGTGTATCATAATCTAAAACCACATTTTTATGAACATCGAATAAAGTAAATGAACGAGGGCCTGCTTTTTCAACAAAAAAAGAATTTTCAGGGTTTTCTAAGTCAATGAAAGAAGCATTTTTAATACGTGTAAGTTTAGTACCAAAAATACGTTGCGAATACCAATCAAGGGGATCGGGTGAAAATAAAGGCGTTACATATCCTCTAAAGCCCGGTTTATAAATTATATATGGCTCCGACATACCTTCTAATAAGGCATAAGAACCTAAATTATTTTGAGTGGCATCACCTAAAAAATAGGTTTTTAACAATCGCTCTCTGATAAAAAACGGACGTCCAAACAGTGTGAACAAAGGCTCCATTCCATAAATTTCTACTTTAGTTGAATTTACTGCAAGCGCTTCCGTAATACTACGTTGAGCTGCTCTCGCTATAGGTTGCGCTATACGAAGTGAGATTAATGTAGCCATTAAGTCATTCATCTGGTATGATGATGCTGGTTTATGATTATCTACAAACCAACCTTCTGCCTCTCTAGTTAATAATACTTTCGTTCCAAACATATCCGCCATAAAAATTCGTGTAATCGCAGCGGTATCTTTTATGGCAAAGACAGTAGATATTTTTTGAGAGTTATATGATTTTCGAAAACCTCCTTTCTGATAAACAATCGCAATGATAGATAAGATAACCAAGAGGCAAGCAATAATGAAATATATTTTTTGTTTTTTCATAGGGGTATGTTTGTTTTTCGCGGCAAATGTACATGATTTTTGCTAATTCTAACGAAAAACAACATATTAAAATTGTGATTATAACTACTCAAAAAACTTCTGTATTTCTACATTTGTAAAGTTTTTTGTTATTTTTTTTCCTGAAGGAGAAACGTGTGGTATTTTACATTGAAGCCATTGTTTTACAAATGCTTGTTGTTCCAATTCTGTTAATATTTGTAGTTTGGATGTACACTTCTGCTTCGCTAAACTTTTGGCTATTGCACTATTTTTATCCGTTTTGTGTAAAAATTGATGTGTCTTATACATTTCCACAAACTGTTCAATAACTTGTTGCACATTACAACTTTCCTCCTCTACAGGAATTCCGTTTACAGCAAAAGATGTTCGGTCTATTTGTTCTAAATCATACCCCAAAGTGCGCAACTCGGGCAAAATGTCATTTACCATTTCGGCAGCACCCGCCGATAACGCAACAGTTTCCGGAAACATAGATTGTTGAATTACGATGGGTGCATTCTCCAAAGCATTTAAAAAATATTCAAATAAAATCCTTTCTCGCGCTGCTTTGACATCTACAATATGTAAAGCATCATTCCAAAAAAATATTAAATAAGCATCGGAAAAAGACAAACACCTCAACTGAGTTTCATCAATAATTCCTTCTTTTTCTTTATCCTCATCTGTAAAAACAAGTTTTTCAAATTCAGTGGGAGGGCATTTTACTGTTTCATTTTTTAATCCCGATAAAAATTGTTGCCATGAATCGGAAGTAGGATTTTTTTTCTCTGATTTAGAAGTATATGGACTATAATTCGGGTTTAAGGTTAATGTAGGTGGTTTAATTTCCTCTTTTGGTTTTATCCCTGAAAAATCGTATTGCGGATTATAGTTAAAATCTATTTGCGGTACCAACGAAAGTGTACCTAATGTTTTTTTAACCGCTGCATTCAAAAATGCGTATATCATTCTGTCATCTTGAAACTTAACATCAATTTTAGTGGGGCTAATATTCACATCAATAGTAGCGGGTGGCACTGTAATCTCTATAAAAAAAGCAGGTTTATGGCCTTCCGGAATCAGTTCTTTGTAAGCAGTTTCAATAGCATGTACCAACAAATAATGTTTTACGAATCTGTTGTTTACAAACAAATACTGCTCATTTTTTTTCTTCCGGGCATTTTCCGGTTTCGCTATAAAACCTGTAATCTTAACAGCTTCCGTATTTAATTCTATCGGGAATAATTTGTCTTTAAAATGAGCACCAAAAACATTAATAATGCGCTGTTTATGATTTGAAGGTTGCAGTTGCTGCATCAATTTCCCATTATGATAAAATGAAAACTCAATATCATAATGAATTAATGACAACCTATTTAACTCTTCTTCAATATGCCCCAATTCAACCGCATCCGACTTAAGAAAATTTCTTCGTGCCGGCACATTAAAAAACAAATTTTTTATTGCAATGGAAGTTCCTGTCTGCGTTGCGGTAGGTACATGTTCTTTAATTTGCGAACCTTCAACAAGCACGCACGTTCCGGTTTCATCTTCATCGCGTTTCGTATTCAATTCTACTTGAGCAATTGCAGCGATGGAAGCCAGCGCTTCCCCTCGAAACCCTTTGGTAGTTAAATGAAAAAGATCGTCTGCAGTAGCAATTTTCGAAGTTGCATGCCTTTCAAAACACATTCGTGCATCGGTAAAAGCCATCCCTTTTCCATTATCCACTACTTGAATGAGCGTTCTGCCAGCGTCTTTTATAATGAGTTGAATTTTAGTAGCGCTGGCATCAATGGCATTTTCCAATAGTTCTTTTACCGCCGAGGCAGGTCGCTGAATAACCTCACCGGCAGCAATTTGATTGGCAACGATATCGGGAAGGAGGTGGATAGTATTCAAATGGTTAAGATTAATGGTTAATGAAGCAGTAGGGGTGCAAAGTTTGTGCTTTTACAAATTACGCCATGATTTTTTATCAACAACAACCCCATTTCTCAATATTATTAATCCCGGATTAGAACGAATAGCATCGCGCACTACAAAAGGACCTTTCACAGGATCAATCGGATTGTAGTAAATAGGAAAAGTAATATGGTACTTTTTAATAAAAGCGTCAATCTCATGAGGAGGAGAGTTTGTAATTCCCACAAAAGCAATATTATTTTTTTCACAATAAGCAATAAGATTTTGCAATGCTTCCGAACTCATTGCTTTATCATTCACATCATCCAAATCATGCATAAAGAATATGTAAACAAACTCTTTATTTTTGTTAAGATAAACGCTCGCCCAGTCTTTTCCTTGATCATCCAACATGGAAAATCCCTGAATTTTAGCAAGAACGGTTTCTGAAATCACGGAATCAATGCGATCTACAAAGAAGAATTCACTATAAAAATTAGGGTAAATTTCTACGATGTTATCCATATCTTCTATGGATAATAACTTTTCTTCCTCATTGTTATTTCTATATAAGAAAAGCACATTAATTTCTGCAGGTTTTTCTATGAAAATATCTGCTACATCTTTTCCTTTCTTCCAATTGCTAAAATCAATAACCGGTAAATTGCGCAAACAATAAATTTGTACCAACAATGCAATAACAGCTCCCAAACAAGCAAATAACCATTGACCTAAAAGGGTTAATCTAATATCGGGAATTGCTTTACGTTTAGCAAAAACAATAAGTGTAGCAATCATCAACACAACATTTTTCAGGAATGTTTCTAAATTGCTCATGGCAATAGCTTGTCCAAAGCATCCACAGTCTGTTACTACGCCAAAATTATATCCGTAATGTATCTCAAGATGTTCTGCCACAGCTAGCCACGCTGTTAAAAAGAAGAAAAACACCATAAACAGGAGGTATCCTAAAGTGGTGAGATACACTCTAATTCTAAAAAGGAGCATAAAGCCCAGCGTAAATTCCGCAATGTTCATTAAAATGCCTAACCCCAACGAAAACGGATGCATAAAGCCCATTCCGAAAGAAGTAAAATATTCATACATTTTTATTCCGGAAGCCACGGGATCAATCATTTTTGTTAAACCGGAAAAAATAAAAACGCACGCTAACAATATGCGCACGATCATGAGCCAAATAGGTTCTTTTTGCTTTTTCATATTTTTTTGATTTTGATTTGTCATATAATATTAATTAGGGGCGCAAGATCTTACGCCCTTACAATTACAATGTTAATTTTATCAATGCAAACACCGCATAATTAATTATATCATAATAATTCGCATCCAAGCCTTCGGAAACGATAGTATTGCCTTCATTATCTTCTATTTGTTTAATACGTAACAATTTCATTAAAATAATGTCTGTCAGTGATTCAACGCGCATATTGCGCCACGCCTCACCATAATCGTGGTTTTTATTGAGCATTAATGTTTTGGCATTATGAATATATTTTTGATATAGTTTTGATGCTTCTTCGGCAGAAAGCATATCTTCAAAAGAATCGGCTATCCCAATTTCCAACTGTATTAGCGCCATTACGGAATAGTTAATAATACCGATAAATTCCGGAACAATGCCTTCATCCACTTTCGCCACGCCTTTTTCTTGAATACTCCTAATTCTTTGCGCCTTAATATAAATTTGGTCTGTTAGAGAAGAAGTGCGCAAAATGCGCCAAGCCATACCGTAATCCACTGCTTTTTTTGAAAAAAGGTCAAAGCAAATTTTTTCTATTTGGTCAAATTGGGAGGAAGTATTCATAGTGAAGAGGCTAATGGTTAGTGATATAAGCGCTTGGAGCAGTTTCTATAGTTCTATTTTCTTACAAATTTTTGAACAGCAACTTTTCGTTCGTTGTCTATTACTTTTACAAAATAAACTCCCGCTCCCAACGAAGATACATCTACCAATTCATTCGTTTTGTTCACATTTTGTTTGGAAGCAATCAGTTTACCATTCATGTCTATAATTTCGTAAGAAGATATTTGGGTTTCGGTTTCAATCATTATGGTAGTACGTGCAGGGTTAGGGTAGATGAAGAGAGGTATTGTTTTATCGTTAGCGCAAATTTCTTGAGTGCCCACGCAAATAGTTTTAAAATACTGAACATATTTTTGCGCCCAGGCTGCAAACTCATATACACCTGACGCTTCAATCGGATTAAAGTTTAATGTAATATTTCCTAATGCATCGGCAAAACCTGCACTTACAAGCTCTCCATCGCTATTAGTTAACGCACAATAAGAATAAGGCGCCACTTTTGCAGTCATACTACTTTCTCCCACGAGGAGCCTATTAGGCAATATCGCTTCCATTTGCGAGGGCTTTGTTAAGTACGTCATTATGGAAGGATCGCCCATGAGGTGGTAAATTTCCCAATAATATCTTTTAAAAGATGAAGATGTGGTAGAGGCTTGTACGGCTTCGTTCCCTGCAACAATCATAGCTCCGAAAGTAGTCATCCATTTATCGTATGGTTCTCCATGTGTATGAAATAACCTATCGTATGCACCCAAGCGTGTAGGATCATAAGTTGGATTTGCAGTAATTACGCTTCTAGCTCCAATTGCCCAATAATAATCTTCATCCCAATAAGTATAGCTTGAACCACCAATATAACCCACTGTGCCTTTTCCTACCACCCGAAGCAATGCTTCTCCGAAACATTCATCTATATCGAATTTATTTGACAAACAGCAGTTTCCAATCATTAAACCGTATTTATTTAAATTATTCATATCAGGAATATGACTTTTTCTGAAAGAAGGAATATCCCAACCGATTTCGTCGCAGTGTGCAGTGTAATTTACAAGTCCTACTCCGGCGCCAATTTCTGCACGAATTTGGGCAGCCTTGTTTCTAGAATCCGGATGAAAGTGTGCATAAACCGTTGTGTATCCATATTCTGCATTTGCATAATATTGAGTCGCATAATTTACAAAACCATTAGCCCACCTAAGGGCATATGTAGCATCGTATCCTGCAATTAAAGCAATGGCATTCAAATAATCAGGATCAGGCATGGTAAACTGTTCATATTGTAACGTTTTTTCAATTTGCGGAGTTAGATGTTCTAAGCTTTGAGCGGAAAAACGCCCATAGTAACACCATGGAATATTGCCGTTTGTCTGCGTAAAATAATATAAATCAGTAGGATATTGTTCTCCATACATTGATCTTGTAAATGTTGGAATTTGTTGCACATCTCCTACTAATAGCACAAAAGTTGGCGCCGGATTCTCTAGAGTAGCGTTATCATAGTATGATTTAATGAATTCAGCGATAGAAGTGGTTGTAGTACCTACATTCGCATCATCCGTATAGCCAATCTCTACCAAAAATCCCTTTCTTCTTTTCCATGCCATAAGTTCATCTAATTCACCCCTAAACATCGCATGAGCAACAATTAAGTATTTAATGGGAACATTTGAGAATTCCGATTTACTACTTTTCATCGGATTAATAATATTGGACGGACGGAACAACGGGCTTTTATGTAGCTCTCTAATAATTTGCGTTTTAATCAATTCCGTTTTTTTGAAAAGAATCTCCACATCAATTGCCTTGTAAATTTTAATTTCATTAGTTACAGGATTGTATTGCACCGGAGATACATAAAGTGTTCCCAAATTTACATTACGCATCATGCCCACTTCTTCAAACTGTGCTAACGGCAACGCATAAAAAGCATCGGTTTGGTACGTATCTTTATTTTGAATAAACTCAACTTGGCCAACATGTGATTTAGAAATAGAAGGTTGAGAGGGGTACACAGGATAGCTAATTCCTAACGCTTGCGCATCATAAATCACAAAATCTTTACCATAAATATTAAGCACATAGTTTCCAAAAATGGGAATTTGCAACATACTTACAGAAACCGGCAACTCCGGATTCCCCGGATTGTTGCTACCTCCGCATCCATCCATATAAATACGTGAAAAATAACCATTCTCTGTTTCAACGTCTTCTGTTTTTAATGTTCCAAAAGTAAAGGAAATACTTATTTTTTGATAGGTATTTTCATTAATTTTGTAATTCACTTGTGCATGTAATGAGGCTGAAACGATTATCATTACTGCAAATAACAGAAGAACAATTTTTTTCATAATCGTAAAAAATAACAGCTGCAAATATAAAAATATTATTGTAGTAGTTTTAGGCAAACATCCAGGTTACTTAAAAAGCCTAAAAATATCCAACCCATTAGCATATAGTAATAATGCAATAAGAATGGCAAATCCCACTGTATTAGCGTAGCCTATAAATTTATCGCTGGGTTTTCTTCCTGTTATCATTTCAATAAGAATGAATAAAATGTAACCACCGTCTAATGCTGGAATAGGTAAAATATTCATAAACGCGAGAATCACAGATAGTAACGCTGTCATAGACCAAAAACGCTCCCAATCCCAAGTTTTAGGGAAAAAACTTCCAATGGAGATAAAACCGCCAATTTGAGTAGCGCCCTCTTTGGTAAATACGCGTTTAAATTGCTTTACATAAAAAGTGAGCGTATTTACGCCTTCTTTGACCCCTACGGGAATAGATTCAAAAAAACCGTAATTGTCGGTTATTACATGTAGGTATTTGTTTGGATTGACGCTAACACCAATTGCACCATCTTCATTCACAGCTACTAATACTGAATGCAAACTGTCGGCACGATAAAAATGTATGATAACTTTCTTATTTTTTGCATATTTCAATTCTTCTTGAAAATCAGAGAATAAATAGATCTGCATCGTATCTAATCCTACTAAACTATCTCCTTTCATCAACCCTGCTTGAGCCGCAGAAGAACCAGCCATAACTTCTTCTATCACAAAAGGAAAGTTATAGGCACAGAATTGGTCTCCCAGTAGTTTTTTCCAGTTATCTTCTTTCAAGTGCAGCGTATCTAACTTATTATTACGTAAAACCACCACCACTTTGGGGTTATCCATAAAAAGTTTCTTTTTAAAATCGGCAAGCGTGTGGAGTGTAACTCCGTCCACAGAAACAATGATATCGCCATTTTGAAACCCCACATACTGTGCAGCATCAGAGAATGCTAATCCATATTTGGCATTTTCAAGCGGAATATATTGTTTCCCCCATGTAAATATAATGGCAATGTAGATCACAATTGCTGTTAAAAAATTCATCAAAACGCCGCCGACAATAATAAAGAAGCGTTGCCATGCGGGTTTTGAGCGAAACTCCCAAGGCTGCGGCTCACTTGCCAAATCTTCTGCTGCTTTGGTTTCATCTACCATTCCGGCAATGGAACAATAGCCTCCAAAGGGCAGCCAACCAATGCCCCATTCGGTAGATTCGGGGTGCTCTGCCCATTCCTCCGGCGCTTGCGAAGAGAAAAAACTAAATTGCAATCTCCCATCTATTTTTTTCATTCTCAGTAAAGAAAAGCCGGGATTAAAAAACAAATAAAACTTTTCTACCCTTGTATGAAAAAGCCGGGCAAACAAATAGTGTCCCAGTTCATGAACAAAAATTAAAAGCGATAAACAGAGTATAAATCCCAAAAGTTGCATGTAAATATCCATATTATTTTAATGTCTAATTAGTTGTAGAGACGCGGCATGCCGCATCTCTACCGTATAATGTTGTAAAAACGGAAACCGAACACTCTTATTTTGTGGCTGCAAAATATTCTTCCAATAACCTCTGAACATATTTGCCCACAACATCAAATTCGATATTCACAATAGTGCCTTTTTTGAAATTATGAAAGTTTGTAATTTCTTGTGTATAAGGAATAATTGCTACTGAAAAACGTCCTTTTTCGGAATCTACTACAGTTAAACTCACACCATTTACGCAAATAGAGCCTTTTGGAACAGTAAAATTGTTTTTTTCCACATCATAAGTAAAATAATAGCGCCAACTTCCATTTTCATCAATCACTTTTTCACATTCGGCGGTTTGGTCTACGTGTCCTTGTACGATGTGTCCATCAAAGCGCGCATCCAATTTCATGCTGCGTTCTAAGTTTACTTCGTAGCCTACATGCCACGTTTTAAGGTTGGTTTTCAGCATGGTTTCATCCATAGCAGTTACCACATATTGCCGTTTTTCTTTATCTAATTTAACAACGGTTAAACAACAACCATCATGCGCCATACTTTGGTCAACTTTTAATTCATCAGCAAAATCTACTTCAATTGTGAAATGGAAATTTGTTTTATCTTGTTCAATATGAACAATTTTTCCTGTTTTCTCTATAATTCCTGTAAACATAAAAAATTAAGATTTAAAATTAATGATTAATAATCGCCAATAGTTTCAAGAAGCTGATTTAATGCTGCTTGTGTTTGTTCATCATTTGGAGGAGATCCGTGCCACTTATGGGTTCCCATCATAAAATCTACACCCATGCCCATTTCCGTGTGCATGATTACTACAACCGGTTTTGTTTTATGGGTAAGTTTTTTCGCTTCCTCCATTTGGTTTAAAACATCTTCCATAACATTTCCCTGCATTTCCACTACTTCCCAATCAAAAGCTTTAAATTTGGCGTGCAAATTTCCTAAGCTGCATACTTCTTCAACAGAGCCGTCAATTTGTTTTTGGTTATAATCCACAATAAGAATAAGATTGTCTACTTTTTTCGCTGCTGCAAAAAGAATTGCTTCCCAGTTTTGTCCTTCTTGCAGCTCTCCATCGCCACACAAGACATATATAAGATTTGGGTCGTAGTTTGCTTTTTTGGCTAATGCAGCGCCTACTGCCACCGAGATTCCCTGTCCAAGTGATCCGGAGGCTACCCTAATACCGGGAAGATGATAGTTGGGCGAAGGATGTCCCTGCAAACGCGTTCCTAAAAATCGAAATGTCGCCAATTCTTTCACGGGAAAATAACCACGCCGCGCCATAGCACTATATAAAACCGGCGAGATATGTCCATTAGAAAGGAAAAACATATCCTCACCAACGCCGTTCTCAGAAATACTTTTAGGAGTACTGTTTAAAATGTTAAAAAACAAAGCTGTCATAAAGTCGGTACAACCAAGCGAGCCTCCCGGATGTCCCGATTTTATAGCATGTACCATACGAATAATATCACGACGCACTTGGGATGCTATTTGCTCAAGTTCGAAAATGTTTGTTTTATTCATAATTTTAAATTTAAAGTTATATAAACTACCCCGCTTTTCGCATCTCTCCAAAATTTGAAAGGGATATTCATCGTCTAATCATCTTATCACTTCATCACTAATCATTGATTTAATTGTTTCTGCAATTTTGCTAAATTCTTCTTCCGTAAATTTTAATATCTCTTTTCCGTGATTCATATCTCCTTCTATACGAATGGGGATCAAATGAATGTGAGTATGCGGAACTTCCAAGCCAATCACTTTAACTCCTATTCTTTCGCACGGAATTGCTTTTTTTAAGGCTTTTGCTATTTTCTTTGAGAATAGCATTAATCCGCAAAGTTGCGCATCAGATAAATCAAAAATATAATCATTTTGTATTTTAGGAATAACCAAAGTATGCCCTTGTGAAGTAGGGCGAATGTCTAAAAATGCAAAATAATCATCGTTTTCTGCAATTTTATAGCAAGGAATTTCTCCTCTAATAATTTTTGTAAAAACAGTTTCCATGCTACCTTGATATATTAATAATTTCAAATTGCAACGTTCCTGCCGGCGCCTGAATTGTAGCAATCTCATTTTTCCCTTTTCCAATTAAGCCTTTGGCTATAGGTGAAGTTACAGAAATTTTTCCTGCTTTAAAATCGGCTTCCGATTCCGGCACTATGGTATAAGTCATTTCCATATTATTGGCTAAATTTTTGATAGTTACAATGGAATATATCAAAACTTTAGAGACGTCAATTTTCGACTCATCCAAAATACGTGCGTTGGCTATCAGATTTTTTAATTTTCCGATTTTAAGTTCCAATAATCCTTGCGCCTCTTTTGCAGCGTCGTATTCTGCATTCTCAGACAAATCGCCTTTATCCCTTGCTTCTGCAATGGCTGATGAAATTTTCTGACGTTCAATGGTTTCCAAAAGATGAAGCTCATTTTTCAACGCAGTCAAACTCTCTTCCGAATAATATTTAATCTCGTTCATAGTTTAATTATTTATTTTTTTATATAGACAAAAAAGAAATTAAAGAGGCTTGTAGTAAGCCTCTTTAATCATAGACATAAAGTGGAAAGAAATCTTACAAGCAGAATTTCAGTCCAATATAGTGGTTTCCTCTCCAGAAGTTCGTGAAACGATAAGCATAGTCAATCAAGAGTTGTTGATTGTTTCCTCTTCCTTTTTTAACCAAAGGTATTCCTACAGTAATGCCGGCGCTTGGTCCTAAGTAAAAGCTGTCATGATTGGCAAAGATTCTATCTTTTCCATCAATGTTTCTTTTTTGAAAACTTTGGAATAAGTAGCCTGCACGTAATTGTAAAAACTGCATAAACCCGTATTCAATACCTAAGGCAAAGTTATCACGCGAATAGGCATTAGCGGTGAAAGATCCTGCCAACGTTATGCGATGCATTGCATCAGCACGAGTTAAGCCTTCATCTTTTCTATCTCTTTTATCCATACTTTGATATACCTCAGGGAAAATGAGAAAATCGTAAGATAAACCGATAGTAAGTAATGCCGGAAGCTCGTATTGTGCTTGACGCTGTTCTACTGTAGCTATATGATCAGTACCTTCTTGTCTTGCTCTAATAGCTATACCATCTCCTCTATAACTCATTGGTAGCCCTAAGTTTTGCAATGTTACCCCTATCTTAAAGTTTTCATAAGGACCTGAAAGATATTGCACTCCTACATCAATAGCGATACCGTTTGCACGAAGATCCGTAATACTTTCATTTACAATTTTAAATGAAATACCTCCATGAATAAATCTGTTAAAAGATTTCGCATAGTGAACACCTATATAGTTTAATTTAGGGGAAAAGGTGGAGTTATCTCCGTCGGGTTGCATCACAGTAGTTCTCGTAATATCCCCAAATCCCATAGCAAATACTGAAATAGCCAATGTTCCTAAATCTATTCTACGTCCGGTTTCTTTATTTTTAGCAGATAGCCCTTGCGCAATACCGAAGGCATTGATATTAATTCCGCCACCTGATCCGGCAAGATATTGTGTATGTGTAAAAGAGACTTCGGTTCTTTTGGTGAAAGCGAGTCCGGCAATATTGCTAAATACGGATTCTAAACCACGTGTTTCTGCTACGCCGCACGAACTCCAACCGGAAGAACGCGCCCATGGATCAATAAGAAGATGCTGTGCTCCGGCTTGACCTGAACGGTCTCTATTTCCCGCCACTACAGTAAGTGTAGTAGCGCAAAAACCGAGCATGATACAAATTATTAGTAATGTTCTATATATTTTTTTCATAATCTAAAATTTTTAAGGTTACTAATTAATAATGTGATTAGAATGTATTCAAGTCGGTTGGACGCATTGTGCAGAAGAATTTCAATGTTCTTTCACCAATACCCGGGCAGTTTACATGGATAATATATACACCACCTGCAATTGGAATATTGGCAAAGTTTTTCAAATCCCAATTTACAAAAGAGGTTTCAGCATCACCTTTGGTTAAAGTACGCACCAAAGTTCCGCTTACCGTGTAAATATTGATCGTTACAGGAGCGTTATTTTTCAAACCGGTAGGTAGATTTGTGATCTTAACCATGGTTTCAAGCGCACTTCCTTCATATAGAGATCCACCGTAATAAGGATTGGGTACAATGTTGATGTTATCAAGCAAAGATTGGTATACACGCGTATCATGGAATGTTGGCGCCAGGTCTCTGGTAGATACTCTATAAACAGGGAATCCGTGGTTATCAAGTCCTGCCGGAACATTGTATTGTCTTTGCTCCGGTGACTCAAACCATCTTGAAGCATATCGCATATAGGGACGTGTAACACGTATTTTGTAGGTTACATCACTACTCATCCATAGTCTTTGGAGCTCCGGATCTTCAGGTTGCATTGGAATATGCGTATACATTACGTTATTAAACAATTGCATTTTATAATCTGCACGATATGTGTGTCTTCTTCCATCGTCTTCTGGCTGTGGTTTAGGGAAACTCAAAACTTGTTTAAACTTTTGAACCAACCATCTTGCTTCATCGTATGGTCCACAATCATATTCAGGATATTTCTCCCCGGCGTCAAGAAAACCTCCATACGTAGGGTTACCGGGTCGTCCTACGATACGGAGTCTCCTATTATCCAGGTTGAAGTTACGCTTCGGCTCTCTCAAGAAAACATTAAGTTCCGAGTTTGAGTTTGGTAATGGGTAAAGATAATAAATTCCTGAGGTATTTCCAACGCTATTACAAACGTACACGTAGTGCATTCCTCCCCAAACTCTTTGAACTCCAAAAACACTCTCCAATTCTCCGTTAGCATTATCAAATATTTGATAGAGCAGGTCATAAAATTGTTTTGCAACCACATCTCCGGATCTAAGCGGAAATGTGTAATTAACACCATTTATCGCTACATGGATCACAGTATCTTTCGTAGCGACAGCATACGTAGAAGTAGGATTGAAAATCATATCACGTCCATTCACAAGGTTTCCAAATCTTTCGTTTAAAGTAACATCGGAATTTTCCGAGAACATAATATTTAAACGCTCGCCGGTTTCAAGGTTAATAGCATATCCGGGAAACCAGCCCATTCCTTCATTACCCAATTCACCGAAGCCGTCTGTAGCATTGGGAGTAGGATTACCATTTTTGTCAACTGAGATAGCTCTTCTCGGTTCATTTTTAAATGCACCTCCTTCCGATTTTTCCGGATCCGGACACGATTCCAATACTATCGCTCTTGTCCACAAATCTTTGTTGGGAGTAATAACAATATCAACTGAATATAAATTGGTCATAGTTTGGTTAAATCCGGGTTGATTAGCCACTAAAAACGAAGCATTCCTTCCATTGTTGAAATTGTATTCCCAAAAGGAAGGTTCTGTAATGCCGGGCTGCATCGGTTCAGGGAAAGGATATTTTGATTGCGGTCCTTGATCATAAGGAGAAGCTAATACATATGGTGCCCATGTGCCTTGGCAGAGGGTTCCAAATCTACCTAAATAGTCTTTGAAAGCACGAACAGGCTCTCCTTTTACCATAGTACCGAGGGATAAGCTATATGTGCTATCGGCAATTTCTCGACTAGGAAGGAACGCGTCTTCCAGTCTCCATTGTGAAAAGACTGCGGCAACCGGATCTCTTCCTATTGTAGCGCCCAACCATTCGCCAAGATCGTAACTTCCGGCACGAATCCAGTTTGAAGGGAGATTGATATTATCATCTCTCAAACCGCTAATCCATGGCCTGCTGTTATTCGCAAAAACAATATCTACGATGGGTCGCCCCATATTGTCTTCTTCAATTTTTTCAGATTGAGAATATAGAAGTCTTGCTCTATAAAGGGCATTGGCTTTGGGTATATTTAGCCCATCACGGTGTTCATAATATCCCAAAATTTGACTTTCCCAAAATTTAATAACTTCGGGTTGACGATTAACAAAGTTTACATTTCTAATTCCTACAGAAATACCTAAAGGAAGAATGATTTGTTCATTATATTGTCCAATTGTTGTTTGAGAAACAAATTCGCGGATTGGAACCGAATCTTTATCAAATAAACCGGCTTCTATTAGTTCTCTATCGGATACTGAATTATCAATTGTAAGCACCCAGTAAAAGCTGTCGGATACGTCAAGGCTATTGTTATTTATCATTACAGAGTCGGCTTCTCTAATAACAATAGTATAATCAAATGGTTTTACGCGTAGCGGGTCAACTACTTTCACATTAAGCGGACCGGCATTTTTTTCGTATTCAAGCTCTCTTACGCTATAATTTCCGTTATCTCCACCTGATAGAATTTTGTCAATGGTCTTTTGCGTAAGCTCCAATGCAATTCCACCATTTCCTTGCCCATCAATACGCGTAATATTTGGAATTGAACCATAATCGCTATTGAGAGTAAGTCCTCCACCATGTACATATGGCGGGTGCGGTATACCTTGAATAGGAGTAACAGATCTTCCTTCCGCTGTTTTTCGACCTCTTAAATAAGGAAGTTTTTGTCCTTCCAATCCATTATTCGCATTTGGATCAATACTAAAGGGCCAATATTCATTATAGGCATATGCAATGGCAATAAAATAATATGTTTTATAATTCACTAATTGCCTATTTCCTGTAGCAAAAACATCCTGAGTAACTTCAAAAGAACGTTCAATACCGAGATTGGCGCCGTTTACCTTTTCTTTTGGTACGGAAACCTGCAGATCCTCATCAAATTCCCAATTAATGAGTCTTCCTATAGGGTTGCCATTTTTATCAAAGTTTACGATATCGTACTGGCGTATCAATCGAGCTTTACTTGGATCATCTAAATCGGTAGATCCTACCTCAGGTCCGATAACCTGAAATATCTGGTATCCTTCAAAACGATAATAACGATCATACTTTATAGTATCGTGCGATATAATATATGATGCCGTATCCCCTCCATGCAATCCTACTATTGGATTTCTTATCTCGTCAACTCTACCTTCGGGAATAGTCGGATCCATTTCCATATAATCTTCATTTGCATTGTTGCTTAAAGGACTGTTTGTTAGCAACATGATAAGTTTTTGATCATATTCTCTGATCGTTAAGTTAGGTGCATCAGGACCATCAAGCACTTTAAAACAGTTTTCGAAGAGCGCTTGACATTTATCGTTGGCTATCATTAACATACTAATAGAGGCTTGTACGCCACCTGCTGAAGCGCGAGCCCATGGAATACCCACTGTAACATAATTACAAGCTCCTTGACGCAACGTAAAAGGTCCCGCAGATTGCATAAAACGACGGTCATCCGGTCTATTTCCTTCAGACTCTTCTGACCAGGTTCCCATTCTACCACCATGGTTATAAGCTGCTCCCGGAGATTTCCCCTTTGTACCCCAGTTACAATAATCGGTACCTCTGGGGAACATAAAATCGCATCTATGAATCGCATCGGTTTCAGTTCTTGTGCCATCTCCACCATAAGTCATAAAACTACCATCTTTCCATATTCCTCTTAAATAGTTATAATAGTGAGTATATGCGGAAGGGTTTCCATTAGTTGGATTTTGGTCATTATTATAATACACGAAGCGACGCATTCCGAAACGCTCATTATCAATAATTCCATCACCAAAATTTACTCCATTGATTGCAAATTGATTATTATAACGTAAAGTATCAAATTTACCAACAGAATCCATACTTTCTACTACATAAAAGCTACCGGGTTCGTTAACCAAATCAACTACGTAATCTACAAATCTTCTACAATATTCTTGCTGAGCGGGACTTCCATTAGCATTGGCTCTATCTCTATAAAACTTTGGATTGTCCGTACCATCCGGATCAATATAAGGACCTTGGAAAAAATTTACTCCCACTGCCGGAGGATTTGCACCATATGCCCAACTTTGTCCGGTACCGTCAATTTCGTTACCATTATAACAATATCCCATACCTCTAACTACATCACAACCCACATAGTCATCATAAGCAAATCCCAGGTCAGGATCAACCCATTGCGAGAAGTAAGTATCGAGAATGGTACGTGAGCCACGATTAATAATTTCGTAAGAATAGAACGTCATTTTGTTAAGTTCATCGTTCGTAGCAAAAGCAAATGCTTGCACTCTTATTTCAAGTCCGATAGAGTTTGGACTTCCTGATTCTGAATGCGGACCTCCTTTATCGTTAAGGATCCAAAAAATAGTTTCATCTCCTTTAAGTACGTGGTCTGCATATATCATCATATTATCCCAACCAAAATCCTGCTGTTGGCGTGTCCAAATACGCTCCGGAGGCATAGGTAAGGCATCAGGGTTCGGGTCTCTTCCTTCCGGACTCGGTACGCCATTGGAGAGCCAAGGAGAGATTTTTGCTCTCTCTTTATTTGCTTCAGTCCATGGACAAAGATCATTGGCAAAGTCATAATAGGGATAGTCGCCCAATCTGGGTTGATATGTAGTGGGATCATTGCCCGGACGTGTTCTATACGGCGCCAAATAGCGGGATTCTCCCTCTGCTCCGTTACCGGGCCAATCCAAAATAGATTGAGGAATTACATATTCGGGATCATTTTCGTTAAAGGCTCTAATATGCCTTTCTACCTCTATACGAGAGATATGAAAAAATCTATCATAACGGCTACAAGTAGGCTGGTCAATAGTAGCACCTTTCATTTTTAATGGACCTGTCCAGTAGTCGTTACCATCTTGGTTAAAAGTCATGGCAGCCACATAAATCTGCCCCATTAAGTCTCTTCCTCCAATCCAAAGAGCCGCAGAAAACATAGAAGTTTTACCTGAGCCTTTAGGAACTTCATATCTTGCAACACTTCCACTAAACCACATGGTTCCATTACTTGATATGTGAGCACGTACAAGGTTTAAGGAAAGTTCTGTGCTTCTTCCGGGTGGCAAGCAATTTGCTGTTTCTTTAGGCGATCTTTTCATTTTCGCAACGGGTCCTTTATTTCTTTCAGCCTGCACTTGTAAAGTTGCAACCATGAAAATAAAGGAAAAAACAATTAAAAATTTACATTTCTTATTCATATATTATATATTTTACAAGGTGAAACATTAAAAAGAAAATATTACGCCTAAATGAACTCTAAAAGGCTGAGTAAAATTAAAAGGATTTGCAATCGCCATTTCATAGTAATTCATAGCAGAACCTGACGGCATTCCAAAAACTCTATCTTCCCTTGCTAAGAGACTTTGAAATAACGACGAAGATAAATATCCGTCATCAGTTGCACTACCCGTATAATCATAAACGTTCATCACGTTTTTAAGGTTCAAAAGATTTTGGAAATCTAAGTATACTGTAAGCATACCGGGCTTATTTCTACGTTTTCCGCTTTCGGTTTTATCATTTTTACCTGCCAAATTAAGCACAAAAGATTTATCAATCTTCAAATCACACTGGAATGTCCAAGGCATATTAGCTCCATTGATTTGTCCTTGTAGCTGTCCTTCTCTTCTTTCTCCCCATTGTAATACCGAATATACAATACTTGAACGAGAATAGGGCATTCCGGAACGAGCAGATGCCAGTAGTGTTACTCCTGAATTTTCCAACCATCTAATTTCTTGTTTAGTGTCCGTACCTTTCTTTTGTCTTACAGTTACCGGTCCATTATAATTAATACCTTGACCGAAACGAAGGTCAATAATTCCCGAAATATTATGACGTTGATCGAAGTTTAAGTTGACAAGTGTTCTCAAATTCGGTTGTCCGGAAGCAATAATAGAAAGATTTGAACCTGCGCTTGATCCAGTTCCTTTAGCAAATTGCAATGTATAGTTTGCACGGAATGTTAAGTTTTTTGCACCTCTCATAGCAAGTCCCAGCGTAAATCCTTGTACTGTACCAAAATCTTGGTTTTCATAAGAAAAATATGTATTCGGATATGCACCTGTGAAACGATAAGATTGAATTAAATCTTTTTTCTCAGAATAATAAGCAGCAATACTAAGTGCAGCATTTTCTCCTACTTTTTGACGGAATCCGATTTCATAATCCACACTCCGTTGTGAACGAAGGTTCGGATTGTTAATAGGTGATGACGGAGAGTGATGATTCGGATTAGCAATAAATAAGTATGAAATGGGATTAATTTGCGTATATGCCATCTGAGGACGATAAGTAATAATATTATAATGTGCATAAAATAGCGAATTGGTAGATACAGGAAAAGAAAATGAAATACGAGGCATTAAATTCCATTGTGGTTTATAGTTTGTAAACGCTTTACTTGAAACCTTTGACGGAGCATCGGGGTCAAGACTTGTTTGTAAAACCGGTCCTCCGGTTCCCAAATACGAGGTAGGATCTGCTACTTCTTGCCCTAAATTATTATACCATGTCTTTCCACTTCTATATGCTACAATTGAATGAGGAGCGTTATGAATATCCATGTCGGCAATAGATACATAAGGAATCCAATCGTCACCTACGTTATCAAGAGGAATACTCCATCCTGCGCTTCTCAACTCTCCTACCGTATAAACATCCCTGAATAAAAACGGATCTTTTAATACAGGCTGGTTTGCATTGAAATAATCTAAGCGTAATCCCACATTGAAAAGTAGATTTGAGATAGCAAATTTATCCTGCAAGAAAATTGCCAGGTATACCGGTTCAAATGCGCCAATGGCATATTTGTCTGCTTCATGCAAATCTCCGCCGCCGAAAAAGTTATTCAAATTCATTTTTTTATTAGAAATTTTACCGGTATAATCGTATCCATAGTAGGAAACTATGTTATTTCCTGCATTAAACAATTCAAAATTAGAGAATAAATCCAAAGAGAAAATATCCGGGTCGTAGCTGTCAATATCCAAGAAATCTAAATTGCCAATCTGGTGTCCTTGTGATCTAAGACGTGCTCTAAGGTTATTATCAAAATTGGTAAAATAGGAATTGACAGGATACATAAGCGTATCTATAATATAGCTGCCTGTTGGATCAAACATTGGACTACTGCCGCCACTTGACCAATATGCGTTTGCAAAATCGAACTCGAAAATAGAAGCATTACCGGTTGATTGTCTCATGTATCCCCACAGATCTAATGGATCAATTCCGTATCTTCTATATGTAAGTTTTTCAAATTCAAATCCGAATTTCACGTCATGGTCTTTAATATTGAGAGATAAACTTGCTCTGGCGCCAATGGCTTCTCGTCTCTCTTTTTCATATTGATTTCTTGTAAAAAGGCTGGAATTATATGCCCCCGGTGCAGTAAATAAATTGAGTGCAATACGATTCGGCTGATCTCCATTTAAAAGAGCAAAATACCTATTATACATGCTAGTGTTCAAGTCGCTGCCTTGGAAAAATTGCCAAATAATCATCCTTTCTTCATCTGTTACATTATTTACATCTACGCCTGTTCTTTCTTTTACAAAATCAATGAAGTTTTGTGTATAAGGCACTAGATCAGGATTGTAATAACTTCCGTTTCTAAGATAGGCGTCTTTATCAAATGTTACCCAATTTGCAGCTTGGTAAATTGACAATCTTGTAATATTCATAACCGTGTCTCTACCAAGATACGGATTATATACAAGCATGCTTTCGGTAGTATAAAAATCATCTCTTTGAGTGGTAAATTTACCGATATAACCGTACCCAAAAAAGTTATCTTTATGATTTTTACTTTGAGTTGTACTATTATATAATGTATAATTAACGTTAACATCATACATTATGTTTTTAAGAATGGCATTTGCAGCAGTATCGGTTTTTACGCGGTGGTTTATTCTGGCACTCAAACGAAGAGTGTTACTTGTAGTCGCCAAATTATTTTTTGAATTAAAGAGTGTTTGCCTGTACCACCAATCGTGGTATTGGCCATGTTGATAAGATCCTGTAAGAGAGAGCCTTAGATTGTTTTTGGGTCTTCCGCGTGCATCTTTTCCGCCTCCCATTATGTCAATTTTTCCTTGAACAAGAAAGTCCCAATCACTGGCATTTTGACGTACTCTTGTTTTTGTAAATGCATCACTACCTAACTCATTCGCTCTGTAGTAGCCAACATAGTTTCCTGCTTCATATCTATAGCCTACCGGTCTCGCAGTAATATCTCTAATAACATCCGGTTTTGCAATCCATGAGCCGCCTTGCAAAGTTCGATTATATCCATTAACGCTACCATCAATATTATAATTACCTTCTGCAGAGAGCATGAATCCCATGCGCGCAGGATCTAACGGGGTTTTGCCTTTAAGAATAGGTCCTGAAACATTAGCTGCAGCTAACATTTGCCCATATCCTTCAACTGAACTACGAAGTTCGATATCTCCACGAAAGTCTCTGGCAACACCACTAGTAGTAATAACCACAAAGCTTGTACCATCGCCATATTCAGCGGGAATACCTCCTTGAATAAGTTCGGCGCCTTCAACGGAACGCATAGCAACGCCACCACCTCCACGTACACGTACTCCGTCAATAATGGTTTGTTGTCCATCACCACGATTTCCACGCACTGACGTCATGTTTCCGTCCACACCTGCTACTCCTTCCAGATTTGCAAGGGCAGCGGTAATAGAACGTCCGGGGGTTCTGCGCACCTCATCTCCGGTTAGTTTTTGAGAAGAAACAGTGTTGTCTTGAGAGAAAATAGGAGGTACGTATTGTACTTCCACTTCATTCAATTCGGTAGTGGAGCAATTAATCACAAGATTCACAAATCTCACTTCCGAACTTGACACATAAATACCTCTTTCGGTATGGGTAGTCAAGCAGGTCATCGTCCCACCGGCAGTAATATCATACGTACCGGCTGAAACACCAAAGATTTGATAAATACCGAGATCATCGGTGTACGCTCCATTTACTACCCTGCCCTCCTGCTTTAAAAGGATTTGAAGATACGGAATCGGAATGCCATTCGGATCTTTTACTTCCCCTCTAATGGTACTTTGAGCGTAAAGGACGCTCCCGACCAGCATACACAAAGAAAGTGTAAAGAGTAATTTTTTAATCATAGCCATTAAATTATATTAAACATAAAATTTTAAATTTATTAGGAGCGTAAAAATATAAATTATTTCTTTCCTACTACAAAAAAAATATATAAAAATCCTGAAAAAAGAAGTAATTGGCTAGTTCTTAGCTTTTTTGAAAATCTCACTAAACAAAAAAGCTTTCTGAATCTCTGTACCTTCAAAATTTTCTAATAACACAATATCATTTTCTAAACCAGTATTTTGTAACGTGTTTTCAGAAGTTTTTATTGGAGGATTGGTTACTTTTATATTTTGTGCTTTTTGTGTTTTTTTATGCTTTTTTGTAGTAATATTGAAGTTTTGTGGTGAATTTGTAACATCAATTTGTTCAAAAATCACAACCGGATCTAAGGTTTCATATGAATCCGGTTCTTCCGGAAAATTATGATACGATTCTTCTCTTTCAGGAGAAGATCTTTTTTGTTTTTTCGATTTTACGTACATGCTAAAAATTGAAAAACCAATAGCAAGGGCTAAAAATATTATTTGTTCTATGTTCATTTTAACTTAAGATTTAATGATTCATGGAGAGAGTATTTTAAATTGCTAAATCTTTAAATCGTTCACCATCGAATTACCTCATACCTTTCACTTCTCTGTAAATTCTTGAAATTATCTTCTTCGTATAAAGCGGAAAGTCGGACTTCATCATCCAATCATAATAAGGTGGTTCTATCGTGAAAACTTTTCTAACAGGCACTCCTTTATATTTTCCAAAATTAAAAATCTCCTCATCGTTTTCATTAAAAACAATATGTCCGGCAAAATCAACCGTGCGGTTTTCACGAGAAAAATCACTAAGTACTTTTACATTATTTTCCAATGTTGTAGTTTTTCCTGTTTTGGCATCTTCGTGTATTTGTCCCTCATATTTAGATAATTGTCCTTTTAGGATTTCAAAAGTAGCACGTGTATCCGCAAGGGCTTGATGCGCATGAACGAGTTCTTTTTGACAATAAAAACGATAGGCTGCGCTTAAATTTCGTGGCTCCATTTTATGGAAAATATTTTGCACATCAATACATTTTTTATCTCTTAAATCCAAATCTTTATCTACTCTTAGGAACTCTTCCACCAACAAAGGGAGATCAAATTTATTAGAATTATAACCTGCCAGATCGCAATTTTCGAGAAACCGGAGAATTTCTTCTGCAATTTCTGAAAAAACAGGTTCATCTTTTAAATCAGCATTACTAATTCCATGTACTGCTTCCGCTTCTTTTGAAATAGGAATTTCAGGATTTATGCGCCATACCTTTTCTTCTTCGCTACCATCAGGATTTATTTTTAGGAAAGCTAATTCTATAATTTTATCTTTTCCAATATTTAAACCTGTGGTTTCTGCATCAAAAAAAACAATGGGACGGGATAATGTTAAGTTCATTAGAGATAGTTTATTATAGAGTTTTTATTTTTTAACTAATTTAACTGTTTCAAACGTGTTATTTTCTTTGTATATTCTTACAAAATAGATTCCGGAAGACAAATGGGAAATATTTATCTTTTTTTTCCCTTCTCCCTTCTCTCTTTCACTTCCTATTTTCTGCTTCTTTCCCATTATATCATAAATCTCCACGTTTGTAATTCGCAATTTGTAATTTGTAATTTCAATCCAATCGCTTGCCGGATTTGGTCCTATAATAGAATTTGCCGGTGTTAAACAACATATAGACCTGTCGATTTCTCCGAAAACAGGCCTTAACATTGGGGTACCTCTAAAAGCAGACTTCTCCCATTTTCCCCGTGTGTTAAATCTGAAAAACTCTCTTGAGTCGGTATTTTGATCAAAACCGATATTCAATTGTACATTGTCGTATTGCTTAAAACCTACCCAAAAGCTTCCCGATACCGGAACTTTTTTATCAAACCTGTATTCTACAAAATCAAGAAATTGTTCCGCAAAATAAGGTTGATTTCCTTCTAAAGTATAGAGTTCTTCGCCGGGCAGTCCGTTATTGTCCTTCCAAACGACAATAGAAAATTGGGCTTCTTCATTTTCAGAGTTTTTTGTTTGGTTGAACCACATGCGAACCGCACTTAATGAATCGGATTTCAGCAATGAAAATTTCATCGCAAAATAAGCTATATTAAATTGATTATTAAGACAATATCCATATTCTGCAGTTCCGTCGTCATAAGCATAGTAGTTGAAAAATCTTTGTTCAAATATACACGTGTCGTTAGCAGTACTAAAATCGTGGTCTACGCCGGCAGCATTCTCAAAAACATGTGTTATTACAAAGGAAGTAGCGCCTGTGAAAGAAGTTGGCGGGTCAAATGAAATTGCCTGTGAAAGTTCCCGAACTCCGGGTCTAATGTCAGGGTTTCCCGATGTGTATTGATCTACTATATTTCCATCTTGAGTAATCGTATATCTATAAACAAATGTACGATCACTGTTACTTAGATTGGCCACTTGATTAATAAAATGGGATTTCATATCCGCAGGTTGAAACTGTTTCCACGGCATCGCCTGATAATTCTTCAAAAAAGAAGTAGTAGGGCTTACAAATGCCAGATCGTTTGTATATCTATCGTTTTGGTTTCTATCTACATCTAAACGAATATAGTCAATATGCCATTGATTCACATTGCCTTCCCAACCGGCAATGCCTAATTGGGGTTCAAGGCTTGCATAATTTCTAAACCTAAATTGAAAATTACCACACAAATATTTTTCTTCGGTGATAGGAATCAATATTTGCCTAAAATATTCATTAGGATTTTCTGAGGTCCACTCGCTAATATTAAATCCCGGAGTAGACCAAATGTGATTCCAAACAGTGTAAGCAGTATCCTCCAACACGAGCATATATCCGAATTCAAGGACTAATGAGTCATTCTTTTTGGGTTGGTTACCTACATTTTCTTCAGCGCCTGCACCCACTACGCCCCCGCCTCCGGGTTGAAAGTAGAAACTGAAATAGATCGAATCTGCCGGTGTAATTTCCCGGGTAATACCTTCCAAAAACAATGAATCCAATCTGATATAACGCGAAGTAAGCGTATCGGCTCCCTGAGACACTGCAGTCAAATGAGGATGAATTTCTCCGTATTCGTTCAAGGCATCTAAAGTAACTACGCCAATTGTAGGAGGAAAAACAGGGAATGTATTATTTACAAAAGCTTGTCTATCAATGAAAAGTTTTTCATTAGGATAACCGATATAGTTTGAGAAATCTTCAAAAAAGGGCAATAACAATGGTGTGTTTTCAGATTTAGCTTTCCCTTTAAAAGCATTCTGTTGTTGATTTTCTTTGATAATTTGAGGATTTGTTCTAAGTCCCGTTAAAAATTCTTGTGCTTGCATAGAGCCGGTCATGCCCAACAAGCAGAACAGGAGCAATGTCCTGTACAAATTATGCCGTATAAAATTACAATAAGTGTTCATTATTCTATAATTTCGTTTTCATCTTCAAAAATCAAACCTTCCGGGTTCTTTCCTACTACCAAGGTAATGATTTCTCCTGCACTGATTTCTGTTCCCGGTGCAATATTTCTTCCTTTATAAAGTTGCTCTAACACAGCATTTTCATAAGGACTCGGTTTAAAAATAGGGGTTCCTACCTCAAGGCCAATCGCTCTCAACATAATTTCGGCTTGGCGCAAAGAAACATCTTGCAGCTGAGGCATAATTACTTTAGGAGGAGTATCAGAAGCCACTGTTATATACACTTTTCGTCCTTTCTTTACCATCTCCCCCACACGGGGGTCTTGTTTCAACACGGTTCCGGGTGGCGTTTTTCTATCAAATACATAATCGGAAACAACAATAATATAATCTTTGGAAACGTCTTCTTTAATCAATAGTTCCTGCGAATTCATGCCGATAAAATCGGGCATCACCACTTCAGCTCCGTGTCGCGTATAGGAATCCAAAGCAAAAAGAGTTATTATACAAACAATAACGAACACACCTATAGCCAATAAGATATGAAATCCCAACTTTCGCGGTGAAAAGAAAAAATTTCGTAGTTCTGTCATATTTGCTACAAGTATCTTTTAGAAACAGCAAAAATATACTTTTATTGTAAATACATGTGAATAATCACAAGGCGAACATATTAAAATATTTTTATAAAATACTTTAGAGCGTGCGGTGATGCTGTACAAAGGAAAAGCCGGCACGTCCAAAAAACTTCAATATATTTACCTGGTATAACAAAAATTTTGTTTCTTTGTCAAATATTTTTTAATGCAGAATTTATGAATCCGTTATTTCCATCACACATTTATCAAGAAAGAAGAAATAAACTAAGCGTTGCCTTTTCGCATGGCGTAGCGCTTTTTTTGTCTAATGGAGAGTCTTCCAGGAATTATCCGGCAAATACTTATCATTATCGACAAGACAGTAACTTTTTATATTTTTTCGGATTATCGCTTCCCAATATTGTAGGCATTATTGATTTTGAACGAAATAAATCCATATTATTTGGAGATGATTTTACGATTGATGATATTATTTGGATGGGAGACCAACCGAAATTATCGGAATTGGCAACGATAATTGCAGTGGATGAAGTACGTCCGTTAGCAGAATTGTCTTCATTTTTGAAAAGGAAACAAGTGCATTTCACACCTCCCTATCGTGCAGAAAATAAATTAGAGCTGGCGCGTTTGCTGGGAAAATCCCTTGAAGAGCTAACGCCTTCCGTAGAATTGATTAAAGGCATTGTGGCGCTTCGCGAAATTAAATCGCCTGAAGAGATTATTCAAATGGTAGAAGCTAATGAAATTGGAGTTTTTATGCACACTACGGTGATGAAATATTGTAGACCGGAGGCAACAGAGCGAGAGCTTTTCGGCATTGCAGAAGGTATTGCGCTGGGTATGGGCAACGGCACGTCGTTTCCTATTATTCTTTCGCAAAATGGGCAAACGTTGCATAACCATGATCACAGCCTGACTTTAGAAAAAGGCAGGTTATTGGTGATGGATGCCGGCGCCGAAAATGTAATGAATTACTGCTCCGACCATACGCGCACATTGCCGGTTTCCGGAACATTTACAACCAAACAAAAAGAAATTTACGAAGCAGTGTATCAAGCCAATATGGCGGCAATTGCCAACTGTAAACCCGGAATACAAAATTTAGAAAATCATAAAATTGCCGTAACTATTTTAACCGAAGGGCTTCAAAAAATAGGATTAATGAAAGGCAACATTGAAGAATCAGTGGCTTTGGGCGCGCATGCACTGTTTATGCCACATGGTTTAGGGCACCAAATTGGGCTTGATGTACACGATATGGAAGATTTGGGCGAAAATTATGTAGGCTACGACGATACTATCCAGCGAAGCGATATTTTCGGATGGCGCTCGCTACGCATGGCAAAAACCTTGCGCCCCGGACATGTATTAACCATTGAACCGGGCATCTATTTCATCCCGCATCTTATTGATATTTGGAAAAAAGAAAAGAAATTCGAAGCATTTATCAATTACGATAAAGTGGAAACTTATAAAGATTTCGGCGGCATTAGAATTGAAGATAGCGTGTTAATCACCGAAGAAGGACACCGTGTTTTGGGTACACATTTGCCAAAATCAGTAGATGAAATTGAAACTATTTTGCAATCATAATCTATTAAAAAAGCCGTCAATTAAAACTGATGGCAATCAATTTTAATTTTTAATTAATGAAAAAAGCCATTCCAATATTTATTCTTGTATGCAGCGTTGCACTTCTATCACAATCTTGCGTGAAGTCTTGTACTTGCATAAATCCCGACACCGATCAAGTAACCGATTTAAACATTGATCCTTCCGAAAGTTGCAGCGATCATTCTAGCGCAACTTTGGGAAACTGTTCTTAATTTACAAATCTTAAGTATTCAAATTTTAAATTCTTAAACCTTCTATGGCAACCCAAGACGAACTATTCAAACAAATCATCGCCCACGCAAAAGAGTATGGATATATTTTTCCATCCAGTGAGATTTACGACGGTTTAAGCGCCGTTTACGATTACGGGCAATATGGTGTTGAACTCAAAAATAACATCAAACAATACTGGTGGCGCGCGATGGTGCAATTTCACGAAAATATTGTGGGCATTGACAGCGCTATTTTTATGCACCCCACCATTTGGAAAGCCTCCGGGCACGTGGATGCATTTAATGATCCGCTTATTGATAACAAAGATTCGAAAAAAAGATACCGCGCCGATGTATTGATTGAAGATTTTCTTCAAAAATTGGAAGAAAAAATTGAAAAAGAGGTCGAAAAAGCAAAAAAGAAATTTGAAAATTTCGATGAAGCGCTATTTCGTAAAACAAATCCGAATGTGTTAAGAAGTCAGGAAAAAATGGATGCTGTGAGTAGCCGTTTTGCAGTTTTAATGAATGAAACCGATTTAGTCGGTATCAAGTCTTTAATTGAAGAATTAGAAATTGCTTGCCCTGTTTCGGGAAGCAAAAATTGGACCGATGTACGTCAGTTTAATTTGATGTTTTCTACGCAAATGGGCTCCGTGGCAGAAGGCGCCGACACCATTTTCCTGCGCCCCGAAACCGCTCAAGGTATTTTTGTGAATTTTTTAAATGTGTATAAAACCGGCAGAATGAAAATCCCGTTTGGCATTGCACAAATTGGAAAAGCATTTCGTAATGAGATTGTGGCGCGTCAGTTTATTTTCCGTATGCGCGAGTTTGAACAAATGGAGATGCAATTTTTTGTACGCCCGGGCGAAGAACTGAAATGGTTTGAATATTGGAAAGAAGAACGCAAAAAATGGCACCTCTCTTTGGGAATTAGTGAAGAAAATTATCGCTTTCACGATCATGAAAAACTAGCACACTATGCCAATGCCGCTACCGACATTGAGTTTCGTTTTCCATTCGGATTTAAAGAATTGGAAGGGATTCACTCTCGCACCGATTTCGACTTAGCCCAACATGAAAAATACTCCGGAAAAAAACTACGCTATTTTGATTCGGAAACCAACGAAAGTTATGTTCCTTATGTGGTTGAGACTTCTATTGGCGTAGATCGTATGTTTTTGGCGGTGTTAAGCAATGCCTATACGGAAGAAACCCTTCCCGATGGTTCAATACGGGTAGTGCTGAAATTTCCCGCTCAATTGGCGCCTATAAAAGCAGCGGTTTTACCTTTGGTAAAAAAAGACGGTCTCCCTGAAAAAGCACGCGAAATTATGGAACTACTAAAACCCAAAATGATGTGCCAATACGACGAAAAAGACGCCATTGGAAGACGCTACCGCAGGCAAGATGCCATAGGAACTCCCTATTGCATAACTATTGATAATCAAACTTTAATAGACAACACGGTAACTATCCGCGAACGCGATTCCATGCAGCAAAAAAGGGTGAAAATTGATGAAATTATAAAGGAGTTAGTTTTTTAGTCTATTTTGTTAACTCGGAATTATCCTTTTCCGATTTGTGTAATGCAAGCCTTAAAACTTGAAATATCTTCTTGGCTTCGTCAATTCATCAACAAAAACTTTTCACCCAAATATGTTATAAGTTTCACATGGGTGAAAAGTTTTTGATACCGTATTGTCGGGGTTATCTAAAGAGTTGACTCTTTAATAAACCAAATCGGCTGAATATATATTCAGCCGATTTAATTATATTCTGAAAATTGAGCGGAATTCACAATTATTCCGCTCAAAAATATTTTTAATAGCAAACTATTCTGCCGACAATACCAAGCGGAAGCCGAGATTATTACGGCTAGTCATTGGGAAAGATCGAGCCGACACACGGCAAAGTTGTGGAAAGTCTATCCAGCTACCCCCACGCGCCACGTGGTAAACGCCTATAGTAGGGCCTTGCGGGTTTATCCACATCTCTGATACCGGATCAAATTGTCGTCTGGATGTATCAGAATAAAGTGCATACAAATCGCTACACCACTCCCATACGTTACCGCTCATATCATGAATACCCAATTCATTCGCCGCTTTTGTACCAACAGGATGCGTTCTTCTTTCTCTAATGTTAGTATTACCAGCGGAGTTATCGGAATACCAAGCGACTTCACCAATATTATTGCTGCCACTAAATCTGTATCCATGGCTTTGGTTACCTCCACGTGCTGCAAATTCCCATTCTGCTTCCGTAGCTAAACGATATTGTGGGCCGCCTGAATTTGGTCTGTAAATTTTATTTAATTCTTCAATAAATGTCTCTATGTCATCCATAGTTACATTTTCAACAGGCAGGTCTTCACCTTTAAAATGACTTGGATTATTTCTCATAATAGCTCTCCATTCTCTCTGAGTTACAGGATATTTAGCTATATAGTAGCTGCTCAAGCTTACTTGGAGCGTAGGAAGTTCGTTACTACCTGCTTCACAACCATCCGTACAGCCCATGGTAAAAATTCCACCCTCTACAAATATCATTTCAGGTTCTACAGGGTCAGGATGTGGAATTACAGTTACTCTACATGTTGCCGTATGGTTACCATCTTCGGTTGTAACAGTAATTATTGCGGTACCGTAAGCTATTGCAGTTATAAAACCCCTCACTACAGTAGCTACCTCAGGATCGCTGCTTTCCCAGGTTACATTTCTGTTAGCAGCATCATTAGGTTGCACTGTTGGCGTTAGTCTTGCCGTTTCATCAATGGTAAGTTCTAAGGCGGTTTCATTAAGGGTCACACCGGTAACAGCTTTGTCTCTATCACAAGCAACAGTCGCTGCCATCAGTAATACCACAATTACAACAAAATTGAATAAATTTCTTTTCATATTATATTGTTTTAATTTTTCCTTACTCGTATGGCTTTTCGGGTTTCGCCTCGTTTTTTAACCGGTTTCTGAACTCCGATTTTATTATCCTTCAAAAGGCACAGTTTTCAGCGTGCAAAATTATTAATATTTTTCTGAATTTCAAGTATTCGTTTTTTTTAAGCTAAAAAAAATTAATGCGGTTATTTTTTGGGGGCCACGTTCCACGTCTGCCATAGAAAAATCCAAGATGGTAACGTGCTGCAAAATAATACACTACGTGCTTCAATTTGCCAAAAGGTAGATATAAAAATAATAATGTTGCTACAAGAAAATAGGCACAAATAATGCCACTATGAGCTTCTGAAGAAAAATATTGATGAAAGACATCATGAAAAGCAAATGTAATGAATAATAATGCGGATATTAAATGAAATAACGTAACCAATGTGACGGAAATATAATCGTCAATATTAGAAATGAAACGTAGTTTTTTTGACAATAATCGCTTGATTATTAGACCTATTACACAACTTGTACTTATTAATAAACATAATGCAACGAGTGAAGATATTAAAGTATATCGAAAGAAAAATCCCCAAACCGCATCAAAAATTAAAAGTAAAAAACAAAAAAATACAACAAAAGAACCTATATGAAATAATATGCCGGCAGCATAGGTAGGCAAATGTTTATATGCCGATTCTTTTTGTAACGGAGACATTGCACCTATATTAGAATAAGCTACACCGGCTGCTATATTTCCCGATTTTTCAGATAGATCTTTAGGAGCGCCTAATTTTATAAGACGAAAAAACTGTATGAAACATACTGTTAAGCAAAATAATAAGGCAATGTAGGAAATGTAAATAAAATAATTCATAAATAAAAACGATTGTTATGGATGAATGGCAAAAATAGCTTTTTTTGCCAAAATATTAAATCTTAAATTTTAATCATGTTCATTACAATTAAAAACCTTAACAAAACGATCGAAGTAGAATATGGCGCTTCTCTTTTGGAAGTTGCCGAAAGGGAAAGTATTTCGCTTCCATACCCTGTTTTGGGTGCATTGATTAACAACCGGGCACGCTCATTACAATATAAAATTCATAAACCTTGTAGTATTGAATATTTTGACATTACTTCATCATATGGACACGGAATTTATATACGCTCACTCTATTTTATTTTATTTAAATCAATTAAAGCGCTTTTTCCTGAAGCAAAACTTAATATTTTACATTCTATTTCAGGAGGAAAATACTGTGAATTTGAAAAATTAAATCAACCTATTGATGAATCGGTGCTATTGGCAATAAAAAATAAAATGGATGAGATTATTGCTGCAAATATTCCATTTATTCGTAAAGAGATTCCTTATAATGAAGCTATTGATCTTTTTAAAAATCAAGGTATTGGCGAAGAAAAATCTATTTTTCAGGAAACAAAAAAGATGTATCTTACCGTTTATCAATTAGATGAGGTGGTTAATTATTATTATGGCGGATTGCTTCCCTCCACAGGTTATGTAACACTTTACGGACTAGAACTATACGAACATGGATTATTGTTGAAAATTCCTAATCGTAAGCGGCCTGACAGTATTCCGAAAACACGAAAAATGCCTAAGCTGTTTAATGTGTATCAACAATTTAAAGAGTGGGGCAATCAGTTAGGTATACCTTACATTTATAATTTGAACGAGAAAATTAACTCCGGACAAGTGGGGGAACTCATTCTTACAACCGAGGCGCTGCAAGAAAAGGTATGGGCGAATGTAGCAGATGAAATTCATCGCAAACATGCTAAAATGGTGCTTATTAGTGGTCCTTCAAGCTCAGGAAAAACGACTTCTTCTAAACGACTTTCCGTACAATTGAGCGTAATTGGCTATCATCCCGTACAAATTTCAGTGGATGATTTTTTTGTAGAACGCGAACAAACCCCTCTTGATAAAAATGGGAATTATGATTTCGAAGCATTAGAGGCAATCGACTTGGAGTTATTTAATAAAGTTTTAGACGGATTGCTTGCAGGCAAAGAAGTGGAACTCCCTATTTTCAACTTTCAGTTAGGAAAAAAAGAATGGAAAGGCAAGAAAATTTCAATGAAAGAAGACTCAATTTTAGTTATTGAAGGAATTCATTGTTTAAACCCTAAGCTAACAGCTTCTATTGCAGAAGAAACTAAGTATAAAATATTTGTTTCGGCGCTTACTTCGCTTTCCGTAGATAGTCAGAATCCGATTCCAACTACAGATACCCGATTGATTAGAAGAATTATTCGTGATTCTAATTATCGCGGATATTCTGCATTAGATACGTTGAGGCGTTGGCAAAGCGTGCGCGATGGGGAGGAGAAAAATATTTTTCCATATCAAGAAAATGCTGATATGATGTTCAATACCTCTTTAGCTTATGAATTGGCAGTGTTACGCCCATACGCCATGCCAATTTTGCAGGAAGTACCGGAATATGAACCTGAGTATGCCGAAGCATTTCGGTTAATCAGATTCTTATGGTTTTTCAAACCCATTAGTGATGATATGATTCCGGGCACTTCAATTTTGAGGGAGTTTGTGGGAGGAAGTAAGTTTAATTATTAGTGGGAACGCAAAATCTTGCGCCACTAAATGGTATTAGTGATTAGTGATTTTTTTTAAGACAATATAATATTATGAAGCTATTAAAAAACAAAATAGTTCTCAGCTTGATTTCAGGACTACTTTTATGGTTTTCCTGGTATCCGCACGGTTTTACCTTTTTAATTTTTATCGCTTTTGTACCGCTTTTTATTTTAAGCGACAAACTCTTAGAAAAGAAAAAAGGGATTGCCTTTTGGCAAGGCATTTGGACTTCTTTACCGGCATTTTTAATATGGAATATTGGAGTTACCTGGTGGATTTGGAACAGTACGCCTCCCGGCGCCATAGCCGCTATTGTATTAAATTCTTTCTTCATGAGCTGTGTATTCGGAATGTGGCATTGGATTAAAAAATCGAATTTACCGAAAATTACGATTCCGTTGGCTTTTATTGCATTTTGGTGTTCGTGGGAATTTTTGCATTTAAATTGGCAAATCACTTGGCCTTGGCTAAATCTCGGAAATGTGTTTGCCGCACATCCGAAATTAGTGCAATGGTACGAATATACCGGCACTTTTGGAGGAACAATTTGGATATTGGTTGTTAACTTTTTGGTTTATTATCTTTTTCAGCACAGAAGTGCAGAAAACATAGATTTTCACAGAGAAAAATCTGCGAAAATCTTGATAAATCTGCGTCATCTGCGTGCTAAAAAAACTTTAACAGCGCTTATACTCATTATCATAACGCCCATACTAATCTCGCTCATCATTTACAAAACCTACGCCATAAAACAAGAAACCGGCATTGAAGTGGTAATTGTGCAACAAAACATTGACCCCTGGACGGAACAATACGAAAAAACAAATCTTGAACTAGCAGAATTGATTATTCAAACCGCCGCACCAAAATTAAGTCCTAATACCGTATTGATGGTGTGTCCTGAATCGGCTTTACCGCATTCCATCAACGAAGAACAGCTTTTTAATCTGGACATCTATCCTCACGCATCATTTCAACTATTTGATGCTTTATTTCAACAATATCCACAATTGAATATTATTTTAGGATTATCTACGATAGCCGTTTTTGACACAAAAGTTTCACCTGCTGCACGCGAGTATCCTAACGGAATTTTTGTAGAATTTTACAATACTTCATGTTTATATAACAAAGACACCATTGAGTTGTATCGTAAATGCAAATTGGTTCCTGGCGTAGAAAAGATGCCATATCCCTTAATTTTTGGATTTCTCGAAAACTTAGCTATTGATTTGGGAGGCACCAGCGGCTCGCTTGGTATTGATACGGAACAAAGAGTTTTCCCGATAACCACCAAGCAAGGTATTATAAAAGTAGGTGTGCCCATTTGTTACGAATCTATTTTTGGCGAACTTTTTTCTCAGTTTGTAAAAAACGGCGCTCAACTCATGTGCGTAATTACCAACGATGCCTGGTGGAAAAATACACCAGGCTACAAGCAACACTTTGAAATGAGCAGACTGCGTGCTATTGAAACCCGTCGTTATATTTTGCGTGCTGCCAATACCGGAATCTCCGGCTTTATTGACCCATTCGGAAATGCCTTTCAAAAAACAGAATACGAAACACGAACCGCTATTGCTCAAACGGTTTATCTCAATGATGAAATTACTTTTTATACCAAATATGGTGATTATTTGGCGAGAATAATGCTTGGCATTGCTGCATTGGTATTATTATTTGGCATTGCATTAAAGATAAGATCCGGTTTCTTTTCAAAATAAAACTTGTAAAGAATTTAATTCCTTAAAGTCCGGACTACACTTTAATATTATCAAAATTTTTACCGAATACACTGCTTGTTTTAGCAATAGAGACAAAAGCGTTTTTGTCAATATCTTTAATTGTGCGCATAATACGTGCTTTATCGGTGCGGTGAGATATAATTAATAAAACATCCGATTCTTCTTTTGAGTGGGAGCCGTAAGCTTTCAAAAAAGTAGCGCCGCGCCCTATTTCATACATGACTTTTTCAGCAATCTCAGGATTTTTCTTTGAAAATACCATAAATTGAAACGTTTGTTTATGTCCTTCAATAACAATATCGGAAACAAAAATGTAAACAAACATTGCCACCATGCTATATACCAATTTTTCAACAGAATGAACAACAAAATAGGAAGACGCAACGATTAAAATATTGGAATAGAGTGACACGCGACCGTATGAAATATTCCGGTATTTTCCAACCATTAGCGCTATAATGTCCGTTCCACCCGTATTCCCGCCAAAACTAATGGCAATGCCTACTCCAAAGGCGGATAAAGCTCCGCCAATCATGGCGCACATAGAAATGTCGTCAATTAAAGGTTGTGCAAAAATCTTTTGTCCAATTCCCATGAAAAAAGATAAGATAACGGTGCATATTATCGTATTGATGCCAAATTTAGGTCCTAAAACGCGCCATGCAATGGCAATCAGAATAATATTAATTACAAAAATGGTAACTCCCATCGGAATGGAATTTATTGCAAAGTAAATAATTGCTGCAAGACCTGTTACCCCACCACCGGTCATCTGGTTAGGAGTAAGAAAGGCGGTCCACCCAAATGCAAAAATAGCCAAACCAATACAAATAAAGAAGTAGTCGTAAGTTATTCTACCTAATTTTTTCAGATTCATTTTTTTCATAATATTATTAATTTGAATATAACTAAATCTGTAATTTTACTTATGTTCGACAAAATTGTATTGCCGTCATTTTATCATCTTATGCGCAGCCTTTGTCCTTCGCGTATCAAGTCGCTTCTCAAATTATTAAGTCGTTTTATCCTGTCAACCGTTGTTTTGTGCCTCCTGGCTAAATGACCTAACGTATCTCCCTTACGAACAGTTATGTACACAGGTGATGCGTCTCCGGTTTGATTGCTCCTATTTTGCGCAACCGCATCTGTGTTAGTTTTTATAATTTTTCCACCTATGTAAAGCGTGTCGCAGGCAAGTTTATGATTTTGAAAATCAATAATTCGAGCGGGGTTAAAATGTTGTCCCAAATAGCGTGTTTCAAAATGCAGGTGATTTCCCCTAGAGCGTCCAGTATTTCCACCTAAACCAATGGTATCGCCTGCTTTAACCATTTGTCCGGGATTTACTAAACGCCGGTGTAAATGGGCATAATAAGTCTCCAAATGATTATCATGACGAATAACGACTAAGTTTCCATAACCACCGTTATTATAGGCAGATACCCGCACAATTCCGTCGAAGGCAGCTACAACGGGAGTTCCTTCGGGAAATGGGATATCTACACCCCAATGTGTTCTGCCCCTACGCCTTTTTACGCCATAAAATGAAGTGGCTTTATATTTTGCCGGATGCACATAATTTCCAAGCACTATAGTATCTGGGCTAACAGTGCGATCGTGCACATAATGAACTCTCAAAATATCAAAATTTGAGTACAAACCGTGTCCCGGCATCCATTTAAAATAAATAAACATCATGGATTGATCTGCACCCGTATCGTCCTCATATTCATCATAATCTTCCTCTCCCTCTACTAAAGGTTCGTCAAAAGACAATGTATCGCTTTCGCTAAAATTAAGTTGATTTATTCTATTCTGATTCTCTTGGGCTGTACTTGCATACGAAATTAGTAGTATTAAGCCTATTAGGCATAGTAATTTAATTTTTTTTATCAGCATTTTCTTTAAGGTTAGTAGGTTCTTCTGTTTCGTTATCAGTTGAGGTTGACATAATATGTTTATATTTTTCCCTTCTTTCTTTCCATTTAGTACGTGCATAATGTTGCATATCCACAACATTATCAGTTTCGTCCACAATCTCTAAACCAAAAATTGATTCAATAATATCTTCCAGCGTAACAATTCCTTCAAAACTTCCATAATCATCCACAATCATGGCAATATGTTCTTTTTCTTTAAGAAGTGTTTCCCAAAGTATCATGATAGATTGTTCTTCGGGAGCTACTACAATACTTCGTCGAATATCGGAAAGTTTAGTATCAAAAGAATCATTCGCTACCTGCTCTAAAATCGCTTGCCGGAGGACGTACCCGGTAATATGGTCTTCATTGTCATCAACAAAAACGGGAATACGTGCATGGTGAAGATAGTTTTTGTTTTTATAAAATGTGGCTACGGTCATCTCTTCAGGTGCCATAGATACCACTGCTTGGGGCGTCATAATATCTTTTACCTTAATAGTCTCCAACCGCATCATATTTTGAATGATTTTATTTTCTGCTTGTTCAAATTCTCCTTCTTCCGCAGCCATTTCTACCATAGCCGAAACTTCTTCGCGACTCACCGTAGTTTCATTATTATTTTTCCCAATGAGGCGCGTAATCAATTCGGAAAGTACTACAAAAGGGTACGTAATAAAAATCATGGCTTGCAACACGGGTACTATTCTTAATGATAATTTTCGCCAATATTTGGCGCCTATTGTTTTAGGTATAATTTCCGAACAAATAAGCAACACTACTGTTAAAATGGCGGAAGCTACTGCAAAACTCATTTTATTGAATACAACTATCACTTGTGCTCCCACGCCGGCAGCTCCAACAACATTTGCCACCGTATTTATTGTTAAAATAGCGGACAACGGTTTGTCAATATTCTCCTTGAAACGTTTTAATTGCTTTGCTCTTTTGCTTCCTTCCGCATCTTTCATGTTAATAAATGAAAGTGGCGTAGAGAACAAAGTTGATTCCATTATAGAACATATAAAAGAGAATATTAGTGCAAAAAGAAAATAAAAAATAAGTAGTCCCATTTGATAATTTTAATAATCTGCAAAATTAAACTTTTTTTCAATGGAATTGTATTTCATTTTTTTTCTATTTTTGCTCGCTTCTAAAAATTCATTTATAGTATTCAAAATTAATTAAGCAATAGTATGAAAGTTAAAACTTTATTCAACATCTTATTAGTTATCGTTGCATTGGTGCTTGCAATTCTTGCCACACGTAGTATTTTACGTCCGGAAAAATACAAAGCAGTTTATAATCAGCGCGCTGAGGAAATTAGAACCCGATTAATTACCATTCGTGCTATTCAGGCGGTGTATCGGAATGAGTTCAAAAGATATGCCGGCGACATCGACACTTTAGTAGATTTTGTAAATAATGGAGTGGTTCATATTGTAAAAATGTCGGGTGATATTCCTGATGATATGACCGAAGAAGCTGCATTTAAAGCAGGATTAATTAAAAAAGTTGTGGAAACGATTCCCGCAAGAGATAGAATTCTCGAATCGGAATCCAATATAAGCTATGAAAATTTAAGAGGTTTTGAGTTTATTCCTCATACCGACGGCAGGAGGTTTCAAATTCAATTAGGAACACTTTCAAGCAGAACTTATGAAATTCCCGTATATAGAATTGATGTACCTCTTGACGATATTTTAGCCAATTTAGACAGGACGATCAATCCGGAAAATGCCGGTCCTTTCAGAAGGTTTTTAAACAGGGTATTTTATGGCGGATTAGCAGAAGAAACTCAATATAGAGCACGCTATCGCCCCATGTGGCTAGGCTCACTTACTGATGCCAGTACATCCGGAAGTTGGGAATAATTCTATTTGCCTATGTCTACCGTTATTCGCAATACTCCCTCGTGTCTAATTCCAAAAGAATTATTTAAGGAAGAAAAAATTCGGGAATATTGGAGTGTTTTGTATACGATGCCTTCTCATCATGAAAATATCGGGAAAGATGATTTGGGAAATTCTTTCCTACTCTATCTAAAGCCCATAAGTGTAGATGCGGTTCATGAAATAACATTGATGTACAAAGATTTACATGAAAATCTCTCCAATAAAACTCATGCTATTTGTATAAATGCATATGATGACGGATTTTGTTTATTGGCTTTAAAAGATTTGCAAATTGCATATGCCGGACATTTTCATTATTCTGTAAAAGAAGATGTTTTATACCATCTAACTAATATTTTCCAGCAATTTTTTGAAAATATTTCTCAAGTAATTTTCTTTTATCAACAATTACCTCCCGACATCTTACGTTTACTAAACAATTATTATGAGATGAAGAAATTATAATTATCATGCGTAAAAAAATTATTTTGATGCTCCTTCTTTCTTTTACTGTCGGAAGCACTGCTTTTTCCCAGGAGTTTTTTTACAGACGCAATCCAAACTATGTGGATACTGCAACATTTATGATTTGGGCAAGTCCTAATTTTTCGGTGCAGTTTCCATTCGGACAAGGCTATTTAGCCTCTACTTTCAACTTCAACTATAATATCGGGATTGAGCTTACAATGAAAACAAAATCAAATTGGACTTTTGATGTTGCATTTAATTATTCGTTTGGAAGCAAAATTAGAAAAATGCCTAAGGATATTTTGGGAGATATAATATTTGACGTTGGAAGTGATTCTGTAAAGGTTCCCGTAATATTTAATGGTGCAGGAAATAATGCAGTAGTACTCAGTTATGAAGGAAGATATTGGCACTTTGGTGGCTCAATAGGTAAAATATTTCCATTAGATCGTTGGAAAAATTCCGGGCTTTGGCTCAAATTAGGCATTGGATATTTCGGGCACAAGATCTATTTCACGGATCCCAATAATTATTTTCCACAAATTGACGAAAACTATCGTTGGGGGTATGATCAACGCTCTTCGGGAGTTGCCCTAAATCAATTTTTCGGTTATATGTTTATGCAAAGAAGAAGGGTATTGAGTTTTTACGCCGGTATTGAAGTTTGGCAAATTTTTTCTAAACCTAACAGAGGATATATTTTTGTTGGGGATATGGCAGGTCCTACCGATAATTTACCTCGAAAGTTTAGCGGATTAGTGGGAATTAAAGTGGGCTGGATTTTGCCTTTTTATGAAAAAAAGCGCGTAACTACTTTTTATACTTTCTAATTTTATGCGATTTTTTTATTCGCTTTTTATTCAATTTTATGCTTGCCTAATAAAATTAGCTTCTTTTTTTTCAAAAAAGGCAAAATTATGGTGCGTCGGCAGAGAAAATATTATGTTATTTCTTGAAGAAAAATGCACCGGAAAAAAAAATATCATTTGGTTTCACTGCGCTTCTTTGGGAGAATTTGAACAAGGAAAGCCACTAATGGAAAAAATAAAACAAAAGGAGGAAGATGTGACACTTTTGGTTACATTTTTTTCACCTTCGGGTTTTGAAGTAAAAAAAAATGATCCCATTGCAGAAATCATTACCTATTTACCTCTTGATACGCCAAAAAATGCGAAAAATTTCATACAAATCGTAAAACCTCAAAAAGTTTTCTTTGTAAAATATGAGTTTTGGTATAATTATATGCATCAGCTTTCCAAATTCGCCATTCCATTTTATTATGTTTCAGTCATTTTTAGAGAAAATCAATACTTCTTTAAAAGCTACGGAACATGGTTTTTAAAACAATTAAAAAAATGCAGCTATTTTTTTGTACAGAATGAAAGTTCAAAAACACTTTTAAATCAACATGGAATTTCAAATGCCATTGTTACCGGCGACACGCGTTTTGATAGAGTGCATGCAATTGCGCAGCAATCATATGAATTGGATTTTATTTCCTCATTTAAAGCAGATAAAAAATTGTTGGTTGCGGGAAGTACCTGGTTACCGGATGAAAAACTACTATCCGAACTATTTCAAAAAATCAACTCCGGTTACAAACTTGTGATTGCACCACATTTAGTAGAAAAAAATCATATTGAACAAATAAGAAAACTGTTTTGTGCATTTTCAACTGTTTGCTTTTCAGAAAAAGAAACAAAACATATTCCAAATTATGAAGTATTGATTATTGATATTATTGGAATACTAAGCAAAATATATAAATATGCTGATATTTCATATGTTGGTGGAGCGTTTAAAACAGGGTTACATAATATTTTAGAAGCCACCGTGTTTGAAAAACCCATTTTTTTTGGTCCTCACTTTCAAAAATTTAACGAAGCAGTTGAATTGGTTGAAAGAGGTGCGGCATTTTCCATAAAAAATGCAGAAGAAATAGTGCAAAAAGTCGTCTTTTTTGAAGAGAACCTCTCTTTTTATTATAATACTTGCGAAATTTGTAAAAAATATGTTGCCCAAAATCTTGGGGCTACGGATAAAATCTTGTCTGAACTGTAATTTTTAGGATTATTGTGATTTTTTTGAAATAAATCATAAAAAATTTATATTTGCCCGCATAATCTAATCAAACATGCCGCTAATTACTCCTCATGACATATTGCGCCAATCGAACCGGTTTAGAAGATATGTTTCTAAAGTGATGATGAATACATTGGGGTTAAATAAGTTAAATGATTCTTATGCAGCTACGCAAGAGTTTTTGGGAAATGATGTTACTGCGCATTACCTGTTTCAGCATAATATTAAATATGTAGTGGATGAAACGAGTTTGAAAAATATTCCGGAAAAAGGAGGCTGTATTTTCATTTGCAACCATCCCACCGGAATGTTAGATGGTATTGTGCTCATTGATTTGATTTCGCGCGCGCGCCCTGATGTAAAATTTCTCGGCAATTTTCTTTTGGGAAGGATGAATGTTTTGGAGAATTTTTTTATAGAAGTAGATCCGTTTGATGCAAATAATCCACTAAATATCAAAGGGATAAAGACAGCGTTACGGTATGTAAAAGATGGGCATTGTTTGGCAATTTTCCCTGCCGGCGAGGTTTCCACAGTTCACGGTTTTAGAATACAAGATAGAAAATGGCCTACCTCTATACTTAAATTCATTCGTAAGGTTAATGTGCCGATTACCCCCATGTTTATGTCGGGAACAAATTCTCCGGCTTTTCACATTTTGGGCTTTTTTCATCCCATTTTACGAAGCATACAGTTGGTGCGCCAATTCAATAGGAAAGATAATTCTACCGTAGAGGTTTCAATTGGTGCGCCTATTTTGCCCATCCGCACCGCTTCTTTAAAAGACAAAGAATATGCCGATTTTCTACGAATGAATGTGGATCTGTTACGGAAATCGTTCACAAACAAAACCGATACGCCAAAAACAACAAATATTGCAATTGCTCCTATTGCGCCATCTCAAAATAAAAAATTGATTATTAACGAAATAAAACAATTAAAACAAAAATATGCTCTTTTTGATCAAGGTCCTTTTACTTTGTTTTTTACTCACCCGCGTGATCTAAGTTATGTAATGGAAGAAATTGGACGACTTCGTGAAATTACATTCAGGGAAGTGGGCGAAGGTACCAATAAGGCGCTTGATATTGATAAATATGATGCATATTATCACCAACTTTTTATCTGGGATAACGAACAAGAGACTATTGTAGGAGCATACCGCATAGGATTAGGCGATGAGATTATTACAAAATACGGCAGGAAAGGATTTTACACAGATTACATGTTCCAAATGAAAAAACCCTTAAATCCCATTTTACATCAATCCATAGAATTAGGGCGTTCGTTTATTATTAAACCTTACCAAGGCAGTTCTGTGGCGCTTATGTTACTGTGGAAAGGAATTTTACAAGTTCTATTACAAAACGAAAACTACCGTTACTTGTTAGGTCCTGTTTCTATTTCAAATGATTATTCTGATGTTTCTAAAACACTGATTCAAAGATATATTAGGAAACATCATTTTGATTATTATCACAGAAAATTTGTTAATCCTGCCCATCCAATATCCCAAAAAAAGTTTCGTTTTGTGAAAAGTTATTTGAAAGACATTAATAGTTTGGAACTTTTGGATAAATTGATTATTGATTTGGAAAACAAACAGCGTGGACTTCCCGTTTTAGTGAAACGTTATCTACAATTGAATGCTAAAGTATTGGCATTTAATATTGATGTGGATTTTAATGATTGTTTAGATGGATTAATTTTGTTAGATTTAAAAAATGTTCCTGAAAAAACGTTATTGATGCTTTCTAAAGATATGAATGTTAATGTTTTGGAAAGATTTAAAAAATAAAATAAGATGAACGATTTTTTTTATTTAGGGGTAGTTACGAAAACTTTCGGCTACAAAGGACAAGTGGTGATTTATCTGGATACTGATGAACCGGAAAAATACAAAACTTTAGAGGCTGTATTTATAAAGGAGGAAGAAGAGATGTTGCCTTATATGATTGAAGATTTCATTTATAAAGGCGCCAATCAAGCTATTGTGAAGTTTGCCGATATAAACGGGGAAGAAGCAAAAAGTTTAGTGAAAACCGAACTCTATTTACCATTAAGTTTTTTACCACCTTTAACAGGAAATAAATTCTATTTCCATGAAGTAATTGGTTTTGACATCATTGACAAAGAAAAAGGGAACATCGGTAAATGTATTGATTTTATGGAAGTAAGTCGTCAGCCCATCATGCAAATAGATTTTAACGGCAGAGAAATTTTGATACCGGCAGTAGATGAAATTTTTGAAACTGTAGATAGAGATAGTAGAACAATTACCATTTCGGCGCCGGACGGATTAATTGATATTTATTTGGAGTAATACTTTTGATACACTCCCAACGTTAATTAATAATTATTTAGAGTTTTGAAGTAATATTTTATATGAAGAAAATCTCCCCCGAACAGATTGAAAAAGCGCTTTCAATCTTAAAACAAAATAAAGACAGCAAACTGGTTACGCATTTGAATGCATGTGTACATTGCGGTTTGTGCGGTACGAGCTGCATGTATTACTTAACTACAAACGACCCGAAAATGATGCCAGCTTATAAAGTGGATATTGTTGCCTCAATTTATAGACGATACTGTACGGTTTTTGGTAAATTTCTGCCATCGTGGGTGAATGCTCGCGAAATTAACGATTACACCATTGAAGAAATGGTAGATGCGCTGTTCGGATCTTGTACCATGTGCGGACGATGCGTAAAACATTGTTCTATTGGGGTAGACATCCCGTATATTGTGCGTGTAGGACGCATGATGCTCGCAGTGCTGGATTGCGTACCGGAGTCGCTGCAAGCCACTGTAAATGCAGCCATTGAAACCGGTAATAATATGGCAATTCCTACTCCGGAGTTTGTGGACACCCTTCAATGGATGGAAGAAGAATTACAAGATGAACTGAATGATCCGGAAGCCAAAATTCCGTTAGATGAACCGAATAAGAAACTACTTTACACACTCAACCCGCGCGAACCGAAGTTTTTTCCGCTGTCTATCAGCGCTGTTGCTAAAATTTTCTATGCAGCAAAAGAAAGCTGGACAATCTCAACGGCGATGTACGACATCACCAATTATGCCTTTTTTTCCGGAGATACCGAAAAAGCACGTATCATTGCACAGCGCTTGATTGATGAGATGAAGAAAATGGGTTGCGAAACCTTGGTGTTGGGTGAGTGTGGGCATGGAGCGCGGGCTGTGCGGTGGGAAGCTCCAAATTGGCTAGGCGTTAAATTTGATTTTAATACACTTAACTTGGTTGAACTTTTGGGAGATTACCTCCGCAAAGATCGTATCAAAGTTGATAAATCATTGAATAATAAGATTTTTACCATTCACGATCCTTGCAATATTTCGCGAAACGGCGGATTAATGAATGAATTGCGTTTTATAATAAACCAATGTGTAGAAAATATAGTGGAAATGAGCCCGCATGGCGAAGATTCGTTCTGTTGCGGCGGCGGAGGCGGACAACTTGCCATGAGCGAATATAACGAGCGAAGAATAAAAGCAGGCAAAATTAAAGCCGATCAAATTAAAGCCACCGGTGCACAAGTGGTGATAACGCCTTGCCATAATTGTGTGGATCAGCTTATGCAACTCAATGTAACATATAAATTAGGTGTACAAATAAAAACCGTAGCAGAGATTGTAGCAGATGCAATTGTGCTCTAAATATGATAAAAAATGCTGAAGCAGTAAAATATGCTTGAAAATGTAAACCTTTTCAAATATTTTTTGTTCTTTTGCTTGTTTAAAACTCAAATTTTTAGGTCGTGAAAATAATTTACAGGTATCTCTTTAAAAAATTTTTAGGACCTTTCACACTCACCTTTTTCTTTGCATTATTTATTCTTTTAATGCAGTATTTATGGAAATATGTAGATGATTTAGTTGGTAAAGGATTAGAGATCGTCGTAATTTTAGAACTTCTTTTTTATGCTTCCGCCACCTTCGTGTCTTTAGCCGCTCCTTTAGCAGTATTGTTGTCTTCGCTTATGACTTTTGGAACGCTGGGAGAACGGTATGAAATTATTGCCATAAAAGCGGCAGGAATTTCTATTAATAAACTTGTTTTTTCGCTATCTGTCTTCGCTTTTTTTATCGCCTGCGGATCTTTTTGGTTTTCCGATAATATAGCGCCAAAAGCATACTTTAAAATGAGGTCGTTATTGAGGAATATTATGGATCAGAAGCCTACAATGAGTATTGAAGAGGGTGTTTTTTATCACGGTTTCGACAACTTCATTATTCGTGTAGGAAAAAAAGATCGCAATAATGTAGATATTCATGATGTTTTGTTATTCGATCACACAAAGTATCAAGGAAATAGCACGTTTACTTATGCCAAAAGAGGGAAAATGGAAATGACCGATGACCAAGCGTATATGCTTTTTTATTTATATGATGGTTTTTATTGGGATGAAAGTTCCGAGCCCGGATCTACAGCAAAAAATCCGTTAGTTCGTTCCACATTTTCAGAACAATATAAAAGGTTTGATATATCTTCTTTTAAATTTGAGAAATCGGATGATGAGTTCTATGCGAAAGCCAACCAAGCGCTTTCCAATGCCGAACTTGCAAAAATGATAGATACCGTGATGATCTCTGTAGAAAAAAACAACGATGATATTTTTGCAGCTTTTCTGTCATCCATGTATGCTTTTAAATATTTCATTTATCCTGATGATGCGCTGCCAAATAGCACAAATCCTCCCAATATTTCATATAGCGAACTGAGCGCAAAAGAAAAAACAGAAGTGCATGATAAAGCGGTGATGTTGAAAAATGATTTTAGAAATAGTTTAATTATGAATAGAGAATATAAAAAGCATCTCTATTCCAGCATAAATTCCTATAAAGCAGAATGGTATAAAAAATATGTTTTTGCAGTAGCGTGTATTTTATTCTTCTTTATCGGAGCTCCGTTAGGTTCTATTATTCGTAAAGGAGGTATCGGAGTACCTTTAGTAATTACGGTAGCTTTTTTTTCTACCTATTTCATGCTTTCTATTTTTGGAGAAAAAATAGGAAAAGGCGGCGCCATACCTATTTGGGTTGGAATGTGGCTTTCTACTTTTGTACTTATCCCCATTTGTGCATTCCTCACCTATCAAGCCTCCGTTGACTCTCCGTTACTATCTTCGGAAGAGATTCATAAAAAAATGCGACAACTTAACCTGAAAAAAATATTTGCAAAGAAAAAGAATGAAAGTACTGCAACTCACTCATAAACCACCCGTTCCCTGCATTGACGGGGGATGTTTGGCAATGCACCAAATCACTACTTGTCTTTTAGACGCAAGTGTAGATGTAAAAGTAGTATCCGTATCTACCGCTAAACATCCGGTGGTGCATTCTGATGAGTTTATACAATATCACAATAAAGTTAATTTTGAATCGGTCTTTATAAATACGAAAATAAGCATACCTAAAGTGGTTATTTCAGTGGCAAAAAGAAGCTCTTTACAAGCCGATCGCTTTTTTTCAAGAGAAATGGAGCAAAAATTGAAGACATTATTACGGCAAGAAAAGTTTGATGTTGTTATTTTAGAGTCTATTTTTGTAGGAAATTACATTGAAACTATAAGAAAATATTCACAAGCACGTATTTTGTTGCGTTTGCATAATATTGAATATTTAATTTGGGAAAGATTATCCAAACAAGAAAGAAATCCGGTAAAAAAAGCAGCTTGCCGGTATCTTTCCACTTCATTAAAACGTTTTGAATTATCTTTATTTAGCAAAATCGACGGATACATACCTATTACAGAAGTGGATCACATGTTTTTTAAGAAACAATTTCCTACCCTTAGTAGCAGAGTGATTCCTTATGGAATTGATTTGTCTGCCTATCAATATGAAAACCCAAAAATTGACGAAGATAAAATTTCGCTGTTTCATTTAGGGAGCATGAATTGGCAGCCCAATATTGAGGGCATGGTATGGTTTTTAGAAAATATTTGGGAAAAAGTGGCAGAAAAACACCCTAAACTTACTTTAGTTCTTGCCGGAAAAGGGAACAAAGCCATTTTTGAAAATAGAAACTTTAAAAATGTACAAGTTTTTGATTTTATGGAAAATGCGCAACAATTTATAAAAGCACACAACATCATGGTGGTGCCGTTGTTATCCGGAAGCGGCATGCGAATTAAAATTATGGAAGGATTGGCTCTTGGGAAACCGGTTATTACTACCTCTATCGGTGCGGAAGGTATAGAAGTTACGGATAAAGAAAACATACTCATTGCCAATACCCCCGAAGCCATGATTCAAACCATAGACTTTTGTGTAAATAATGTAGAAAAATGCGCAGAAATAGGCAGAAATGCTCGAAAACTGATAGAAGATAGATACGCGAAAGAAATTATTACGAAAGATTTGATGGATATTCTTTACGAAATTTAAAAACGCCTATTGTTATCATTCCTTTTTCTATTTTCTATTGGCGCAATTGAAAAACCAATTTCAGTTCTGTTGGCAGTCGGAAGATTTTAAGCTATTGCACCATAAGCAAATACTCATCCTCTGTCTCCGTAGGAGACATATATAAATAACCCCGTGCAAACGAAGACAGCTTGGGGCTAAAAGTGCCTACTACATAAACCTGAACTACGTATGTAGTTCAACACATTTTTATTACGATGTTGTGCTCCTACGGAGCACAGGTTTGATGAGCCGTATCATTTACCCTGCGCTGCACTTCGTTTGCACAGGGTTATCCATGTGTCACACCTATGGTGTTAGGCTAATAACATATCATCCGCATATCCTTTAAGGTTTCACTAACCCTATCATTGAATAACCATCTTCTGCGTCAACACCGAACCATCTTTCAAGATAATAACAACAAAATGCTGACCAGCAGCAGTATTTTGCAGTTGAATGGTATTTGAAGATACGTTTTGGGTTTCGTAAACTGTAGCGCCCAGCAAGCTGGTAATTTTGAGGTTGGCGATGTCGGATAGAGGGAAGTTGGTTTCTAACTGGAAGGTGCCGGGGTTGGGGTTAGGGATGATTGAAAAGTTTGGAACTGCATTTTCATCCAGAAATATCATATTTTCAACATCCGAAAGTGAAAATGTATTCAGATTCTCTGTTTCTTCCGGTTCCTCGTTTAACGATTTATCTGTTAGCTGAATAACATAAAAATGTAATGTAAATCCAATTGGTGCCCCACCTTTACACGGATAAATCCAAATAATAGCAATGTATGAGGTTCCGCCGGGTATTAAAGAATGTTCTCCTGTTACTAAATCCCATAATGCAACACGTCCTTCTTTAGTCACATATACAATATCACTATATATAAATTCTTTAGGTCTTGCTCTCTCAATCATATATTCTACCTTCTCAGCATTAACTAAATTGTCAATATATAAATAGTCTTGATATCGATAGTAAGCGTTAGGAACCTTAATGATATGTTCGCAAAGGTCATTGCAATCTGCTGTTACATGATGGATATTTTTTTTAATATGAGTACTAAAATCAGCGCCTGCTTCAACTTCAAAACCGGGGAACAGGTCAATGGAACCGGCGGTGATAAAACTCACATCTTGCCCGGCTAATACTTTTACTTCGGCATTTCCTGCGGTAATTTTTCCAATGGCACGCACTTCGGAAGGCAGATTGCTAGTAGCTGTTACAAAGTTTCTTTCGTTTGGAGCGCGTTCACATGGCGGGCACGGATCTCCGCAATCAATGCCTTCTTCACCGTGGTTTTGCTCGCAGTCATCACAATGGTTAGGATAGGCGGATTTGATGCGGTAATAGACTTTATATTCTTTACGGGGAATGTATTACATCTATCATGGGTATTAGCACTAAAAAGCCTTACTCCGCCATCTACTTCACTACACATGTACGTATGCCAAGCTGTTGATGTTGACATCGAATTTAACAAAAATAGAGGGTCTCCTATATTATCGCCTATGTAATAACCGTCAATATGTACTATCTTCTTGTCTGTTTTCTGATATTTATCTAGATGCATGGTAAGTTCCTTAGCACCTTTAATGCAACCTTTATCATCAACTTCTCCTGTTCCATTATAAACGCCATAAGCACCAAGTCTTAAATCTAAACCACCGGCTATTAAACATTGCGATACGAAATTTGCACAATTGTTATTATAATCATTATAAGGTCCATCCCATTTTTCTTCGTCAAAATGAGGAGAGTATCGGTCATTATTTCTTTTATCACACCAAAACTTAGCATATTCTGCTGCTTTTTCCGGATTGTATATTTGTGCGATTGTCTTAACGCCTGCTATTAAGATGATTCCAAAAATTATTACTTTTTTCATTCTTCCCTCCTTTTCTTATCTAAATTTCTAAGAACCTCTTGAGCTTTTTTTGCAATCTTTTCATTTTTGCTATGAGTTTGTTCTTCAACCATGCGTAATGCTTCTTCAGTACCAATCACTTTCAGACCATCTATGGCCGCAAGAATATCATTAGTCGTTCCTCTATGAATAGCTTCCACAAATATAGGGAAAGTTGTTTCATATTCACCTAGCTCTGCTATAACTCCAGCAATTGCTACTCTTCTAAACCCTTCTCTTTTTTCTAGTAGTGAAGTATGATAATTTATGGCTGCCTCTCCTCCCAACCTATAATAAGTCCAAGCACAACTATGTTCAAGATTACTACCAAATGACGAATTATAACATACTTCATCTAACAATTTAATTGCTTCTTCTTTTAAATCAGAATAAGATGCATAGATGCCAAATATTGTATATGCCTCAGCTAAGGCTAGCTTTTCTTTTACAGAAAGAGAATCTTTTTTTGCATATTCCAATATACAAGATATATAATCAGAATTTAACGACCCGGCAAGAGACACTATGGCGGTACAACGATCTTTTTCCAAAGGATTATTTTTGATTTGAGTTTTTAAAAAATCGTAGGCTTCTTGGCATTGAAAACGTGATATATGGCTAATAAGATCAATTGGTGCTTCATCTCGTTCTTTTTGATCCATTGTATAAAATTTTTTGATTAATTCTTTTACTAAATCACAATCATCACTTTCATAGTTTATCATATTCCACAAATAAGATATTACATAGCTTTCTCTGGCATATTGATACGGGTTATAATCCTTAGCTTGAGGGAGCAACTCTGTTCTTAACCTTTCCAAAATTTTATTTTTATCAACTTGAGCATTAGATATTAGAAAAATGCCCAATATTATTAATTTTAACATTATTTTTTTCATTCTTTATCTCCTTTCTTAATATCCACATAATCAAACATCCATCGCGCGCTTCTCGGCGTGTATTTATTTTTACTTGGGTCAAGTTTCAAAATCAATTCTAGTGCTTCTTCCGTACCTATGGCTGCCAATCCTGATACGGCAATATGAATTTCATACGTGTCTTTGCTGTCAAGTGCTTCAACAAATATGGGAAATGTTATTTTATGCTCCCCCAATTGTGCCAAAAGTAATGCAGCATATAGTTTAAATTCTTGTTGTTTTAAGTGTGATCTAAAAAAATCTATTGCCAAATTTCCTCCCAGGTTAAAATAGCTCAAAATACAACTTTCCAAAACATCTGCCGGGGCATCATAGCATATTTCATCTAAAATTTGAATGGACTGTTCTTTTAAGTTGGGATAAGAAGCATGAACGCCAAAAACCATAAATGCCGTGGCTAAAGCTGCTTTTTCCTGTATGGAAAGTTTATCCTTTTTTGCATATTCCAATATACAAGGCAGGTAATCCGGGTTCAGCATCCATGCAAAATACATAATAGTATTGCAACGGTCTGTTTCCGAAGGATTGCTTCTTATTTGGGTTTCAAAAAAATCGTAAGACTCCCGGCATTGATAGAATGAAAGAGTTCTTATAAGGCTATATTTTTCTTCATCGTTTCCCGCTGCATTTGCTTTATGAAACCTATGAATTAGTTCTCCGGCTGTTTTGCAATCATCGCTTTCATATAATTCCCTTACTGACAAAGAAGTTAGGAAAAGTTCCTCCCGGGCATATTCATACGGGTTATAATCATAATCGCCTGCTTGCGCACTTAATGTTATTATAATACCCAGTAAACTTAAAGTTAAGATTGTTTTTTTCACTATTCTCCCCCTTTCGTTTGCTTTAATTCATCAATTTGTCTCTGCAAATTTAGAATATATAACGTAAGTTCTTCTACTTTTTGAAGGAGTATAACATTCATCTCCCCTAAATCAATACCGTTAGCTTTTACCTCTGCCGCAGAAGGAACATTGGGAAGGTGATGGTTTTCAGCAATAAATTGCTCCACCTCATACAGTGATAAAAGCTCGTAATCTTTAGAAAATACAAAATCTGGCCAGCAGGGAGGATCGGTAATACGGATTGCCTTGGCACACAACCTTTCGGCAACCCTAACTTTTTCAGCCTGCAGAGTTCCTTCAATATTGGCTTTTGAAGCATACAGTTCATTTGTAGTAAGGTAGTCACTAATATCGGCGCTTGTAGCATATAAACTTTCCATAGTGAGGTATTCGCTAATATGGGAGTTGTAGCGGTTAGATTGTTTGCAGTGAGGATATTATCAATATTAGCGTTCCCTGTAACGTACAGGTCTACCGTAGTGAGGTATTCACTAATATTAGCGCCTGTAGCGTATAGGTTATCGCCGTAAGATAATTACTAATATCAGCGCTCGTAGCGAATAGCGCACCTGCAGAAAACGAACCTCTTACATCTAACTTTGCCAGTGGCGTATTGGTGCCAATGCCAATCCTGCCGTCAGGCGAAATGGTTAAACCGCCTCCGGGTCCTTCAATGAAAAAATTACCCTGCTCAAGCTGGTTAAAAGTAATATTCGCACCGCTGTAAAATGCACTGAAACCTCTGTGGGAAGCTGTTCCGGTTTCGGGGGTAGTCATCCTCAGCAACCGTCTATTGGGAGCGCCCGTGTTTGTACTTGTTGTTGTACTTTCCTCGTCATCCCCGCCGCCGTGCACACCTCCTCCTCCGCTGTTACATGCTGAAATATCCTCCTGGAAGTGCAAGTGTAAGGAAGCCTGGGGGTTGGTAAACCCTATCCCCAAGCGGGAATGGTTGTGCAGTAATCGCATGCGTTCAATGTTTCTTGTTTTAAAAATAAGGGGGGCGCAGTTTGTAGGACCTATAAAGTCGGTTTCTAAAATACCGGCATTGCCCGCTGTGCTCCAGTTGGTAGTGAGGAGAATTTCTTTTTGTGCGTATCCTCCCAAAAAGAGTGCGCTGAAAAAGAAAAGAAAGATAATTTTTTTCATGTAGAATATTTTTGGTTAATTTTTATTGCGCGAAAATAGAAATTATGAAGAGATTTTCGACATGATTTTTTGCATTTTTTTCATATTTCTGCACTTTCTTTTGCAAAAAATAAATCTACGTTATGGAAAAAAATAAACTCATTGAGGCGCGTAAGTCCAAAGGTTTTTCGCAAAGTCAAATTGCTGAAAGGCTTTGTATGGATACATCGAGCTACAGCAGACGAGAAAAAGGACAAATTCAGATTCATATTACGGAATGGGAAAAGCTTGCCAAAATTTTGGAAGTTCCATTGAAGGAAATATATGAACATGAAGGAAGTCAATTATTTGTATGTAATGATAATACATCCGTAAATTATCAGGGAACAAACAACATTTACTCCATACCGGAGTCTTTGCTTGAAACGCAAGAAAAGTATATTAAAAAACCGGAAGAGGAAATTGCAGGGTTAAAAGCTTTGTTGCAAAAGTAGAGTGGCGTCGTTTATCTCACACCGCATACCGCATCTCTCAAATACTCCCATGTAAACCCTTTCTGTTGCGTCACAATTTCTTCAGGTGTTCCGGTAGCAATAATTCCACCGCCATAGCGGCCACCCTCGGGTCCCATATCAATGATATAATCTGCCATTTTTATAACATCCATGTTGTGCTCAATTACCAAAACGGTATTTCCTTTGTCCACAAAGCGATTGAGTAGATCCAATAAAATAGCAATGTCGTGAAAATGCAAGCCGGTGGTCGGTTCATCTAAAATGTAAAATGTACTTCCGGTATCTTTTTTTGAAAGCTCGGCGGCTAACTTCACGCGTTGCGCTTCACCACCGGAAAGCGTGGTGGAAGGCTGTCCCAAACGAATGTAGCCCAATCCAACCTCTGTGAGCGTTTGTAATTTTTGCACAATAAAGGGAATTCCTTCAAAAAACGCGAGCGCAGTATCAATATCCATTTCCAATACATCATTAATGGACTTGCCCTTATAGCGAATTTCGAGCGTTTCGGCATTGTATCGTCTGCCGTTGCACTTTTCGCAGGTAACGTAAACATCCGGCAAGAAATTCATTTCAATGGCTTTCACACCGGCGCCTCCACATTCTTCGCAACGCCCGCCGGTAACATTAAACGAAAAACGCCCGGGCTTATACCCACGAATTTTCGACTCGGGAAGTTGCGCAAAAAGTTGCCTAATATCGTCAAATACACCAATATAGGTTGCCGGATTGGAACGTGGCGTTTTTCCAATCGGTTGTTGGTTAATTTCAATCACTTTGTCCACATGTTCCAAGCCAACAATTTCCTCGTAAGGCAACGGCTTTTTTTCGCTTCTATAAATATGGCGGTTTAAAATAGGATATAAGGTTTCATTAATTAACGAGGATTTCCCGCTGCCGGAAACGCCTGTAACACAGATTAATTTGCCTAGTGGGAACTCAACCGTTACATTTTTCAAATTGTTGCCTGTAGCGTTTACTAAAGTAATAAAGTTTCCGTTTCCCGCACGTCGTGTTTCCGGCACGGCAATCTGTATTCTACCGGTTAAATAATCTGCGGTTAATGAGTTGGATTTCAATATATCATCAAAAGTTCCTTGTGCTACGATCTCTCCGCCGCGCTCACCCGCAAAGGGTCCCACATCCACAATAAAATCCGCAGCGCGCATCATCTCTTCATCGTGTTCCACCACAATAATCGAATTTTCGGCATCGCGTAAATATTGCAACGATTCTATTAAGCGCCGGTTGTCGCGCTGGTGCAGCCCAATGCTGGGTTCATCCAAAATGTACAGCACATTCACCAACTGCGAACTGATTTGTGTTGCCAACCGGATACGCTGCGCCTCTCCCCCCGATAGCGATTTTGCCGAGCGGTTTAACGATAGATAGGAAATACCCACATCGGTCAAAAATTGAAGACGCATGGCAATTTCACGCACAATTTCATGCGCAATAATTTGCTGTTTGTCATCAAAATATTGATGACAAACAGTAATCCACTGTGCAAGTTCTGAAATATCCATCATTGCCAAGTGGGAAATCGTCTTGTCGCCAATTTTAAAACACAATGATTCTTTTTTCAGCCGCGCGCCTTTGCAAGCCGGACACTCCGTGGTATTAATAAATTGATTAATCCACTTTTTTAAAGATGCCGGCGCAGAGTCAAAATCAAAACTATTCATGAAATTGACAATCCCTTCAAAGGTAACTTTTTGCGGAGAAAGTCCTGTAAATTCCGACTTTATATAAATAGGTTCGTTCGTACCATATAATATGATGTCCAAAATTTCATCGCTCAAATTGCTAATCGGGTCGTTTAGCGAAAAGTTAAATTTTTCAGCTAATGCGTTCAACTGTTTAAACATGGAAGATGACTTAGCGCTTCCCAATAACGCAATACCACCTGTATTGATAGACAGCTTTTTATCCGGAATAATTTTTTCCAGATCCATTTCGGTGATGTAGCCCAAACCGCTGCATTTCGTGCACGCGCCATAAGGCGAGTTGAAAGAAAATGTGTTAGGCTCCGGTTCTTGATACGAGATACCGGAGGTAGGGCAAATCAAATGCCGGCTCAAGTTTCGTGTTTCTCCGGTAGCTGCATCTAATACAACTACCGTACCTTTGCCATGCTGCAAGCCTAAGCGTAAACTGTTTGCCAAACGTTGAGTCGCGGAATCTTTTACTTCAAACTGATCAATCACAATATCAATATCGTGAATTTTGTATCTATCTAATTGAAGATTAAACGACAGTGACACAATTTCTCCGTCCACACGCGCTTTGGTAAATCCTTTTTTCCGGATATTTTCAAACCATTCTTTGTAATGTCCTTTGCGTCCGCGAATTACCGGCGCAAGTATGGCAATAGTTTTACCTTTGTAATTATTTGAGATAATATCCAACAGTTCACGCTCATGGTAACTTACCATTTTTTCACCGGTTACGTGAGAATATGCAGTAGCGCATCGGGCGTACAACAATCGTAGAAAATCGTAAACTTCGGTGATGGTTCCCACTGTAGAGCGCGGATTTTTATTCACCGTTTTTTGCTCAATAGCAATCACCGGATTCAAGCCCGTAATTTTATCCACATCCGGATGCTCCAAATTACCAATAAACTGGCGAGCATATGCAGAAAAAGTTTCCATATAACGGCGTTGCCCTTCGGCGTAAATCGTATCGAATGCCAAAGAAGATTTGCCGCTACCGCTCAAACCGGTAATCACAATTAGCTTCTGCTGCGGTAGTGATAGAGAAACGTTTTTCAAGTTGTTTTCTCGTGCACCGGTGATACGGAGGTGGTCTTCGGAAAAGGGGGAGGTGGGCATATTATTTTTTGTTTAACCAATATTACGTCCCTAAAGGGGCTTTTGTTGTGTGGATGCTTCGTTTTTCTACCAATATCATGTCCCTAACGGGACAAGGGAGGGTGATTGTTTCTTGCTTTGTCTTTCTTATCAACATTTTGTCCCTGATGAGACTTTTCTTTCCGTTTGATGGAGTGGATTTGGGTGTATGTGTTTGGCATGTTATACTTTCAGAATATTTCTATTGTGTGTACTTTATTGTTGCTTTTCAATTTCTCTCTTAATTAAATCCAATTGATCTTCCACAAAATACCAATACGAATTCATCACACAATCGTTTGCAAAATCGTCTGCAATATTTTGCATATCATCATAATCTATTTTCTTTATATGTTCAACAATTTTTTCAATAGTCTCAGGAGATTCGGTACATTCGTTTTTCGCATATCCAATTAAGTCTTCTTTCACTAGACAAATACAAGGATATGTTTCAAGCATAGATTGTATTTGATTTTTATGATTTTCCTTAAAATTATCGTCCATTTTATTGAACATTTTCATTATTAATATTTTATCTATCATTTTATCATAGTTTTAATAATTATTTAAAACTAATGCAATATTGTAATAAGTCATTGCTTCCTTTACATATGGTTAAAAGTTCGTTCATTATTATCATTTTTTACTCTGTTATCAAGTTTTGCAAAGAAAGTATTTTATTTGTGTTGGTCAGTCGTAGATAATCAAAAAAAACGATATAATTTATTGTCAAAAACAAAAAGCCCCACTGTTTTAGTGAGGCTTTTTTAAACCTGTGCGGATGAAGGGACTCGAACCCCCACTTATTTCCGCATTTATTTATAATTACGTAACTTGTTAAATAACAAGTTAATATATTTTATTATTGTTTTTAATTTGTCTTTTGTGTGTCTCGTTTTTGTCTCGTTTTCAGAAACGCAAACATCCTAATTTTCAATATAATCATTCTTTTGACAACAAAATAATCTGTCCATATAGAGTTCCGATAAAGCAACTCTATAACATGAAAGATCAATAATTCAATCTTTTTGTAAGAATAACAGGAAAAAAAAGAACGTTGTAAATGTTTTTCTCAAAAATAGTCATGTAATTAGAAATTATAACTATCTTTGCAGCAAACACTTACGTTTTATATAGGCATCCTGTATGGGGTGTCTATATAGGACGCAAATATAGAACATTTATTAATATAATTCGCTAAAACACAAAAAAAATGAAAGATTTATTCTGTCTATCAGAACGAGCGATTCAGGTCATAAGAGAACCTGCTGTGAAATGGAAAATTTTATACGCAATTGAAAGTACTGACACCAGAACAATCGAAAAACACATTAAAACCAATTTTCCAAACAGTCCATTGATGAGTTATAACGTGCTTGCTGTCATTAGAGAGGTTTATCCGCACCTCAAAGACGAAGATATTTATCGTAAGCTCACAGAAGAAGATGTAAGAAGAATTGAAGAGAAACGTAAAGAAAATAGAGTAACAAATTCAAAATACAATAATCCTAAAAAACAAAACAAATGAAAAAACAATCACCCATCCAAAGCGCCAAATATCATTTAAAAATTGTTGGCTTAGTATTCCTAATCTTAAAACTGTTCAAGGCTGTAACATTCGGCTGGATAGTTACCTTGTCTCCATTCTTAGTATTGATTTTCATAGAATTGGTATTTTTTGTGTGCGGGTATATCATTTATTGCAATGACAAACGCAGACATGGCTAATTGTGGACTTGGAGTATTAAAGGAGTATCTTCCCCGTGGTTACGGCAGAGTGTTCGCCGAACGCTTTGGCTGTAGCAAGAGCAAGATATATAAAGTAGTTGGGGGCGAATTAGTGGACTACCGGATTCTAAAAGCCCTCAAAGAAGAAGCCGAAGCAAATTTAGAAATTAAAAAACAAATAAAAAACACAAATAAAAAATTGACGACATGAGAGTTTACAAAAATTGGAACTTCCTTGAAACATTGTATTTTCGGGAAAAAACAGAGAAAAAACAAATAACGATTCACCACACCGTTTCGGGACCCGGTGTGGAGGGCGACGTCGCTTGGTGGAAGCACATCCCGGAGCGTATTGCGACCTCTTTCATCATTGACCGTGAAGGAAAACTGCATAAGTGTTTTGGTGATGATTTTTGGGCAAATCATTTGGGTGGCAAAGCTAAAGACTTTGCCGCTATGGGTGTGCCATATAAAAAACTTGACCCAAATAATATCGGTATTGAGTTAGACAGTTGGGGCGCGTTAGCTCAGCACACTGATGGAAAGTTTTATCCTGTAAGGTATGAAGGCAGCAAAGCACTGCCCAACCTCAAATGCAAACCTGCAGCAAACATATATGAATATTGCAGCTCATTCAAATTTCGTGGAGTGCAATATTATGAGCGCTATACAACGGCGCAACTGGATACCTTGTGTGAGCTTCTGCAATATTTACAAAAGAAACATAAGATCCCCACTAATTACAACAGTGATATTTGGAATCTCTGCCGCCGTGCATTACAGGGAGAGCCCGGGATTTACTCCCACGTTTCTTTCCGTCCCGACAAGAGCGACTGCCACCCGCAACCGGAGCTTGTAAATCTTCTTAAAACACTTTAAACATGAATATTAAAACACTCCTTTTGCTATTAATAGCCACAGTCGCTTTGATGTTTTTACTGCATCGTTGCCCCAGCACCGATACGGTAACCACTACACAAACCACTACCACTACCGTACATATTGACACGTTAAAATTCCGCGATACGGTTTATTTTCCACAGCCGTACAGGGTGGTAGAACTCCGAATAGATACCTTATTCATTGACACTTCAAAAGTTATACGTGATTATTATACTGAAAAGTATTATCACATATCCTATCACGATACCATTTTAAAAGCGCTTGCCGACATAAAAGTATCTGAAAATTCCATAGAGTTGGCGAAATTTGATTACGAGGTATATCGCCCCACCATACACACCACAACGATAATTACGGAAAAAAGCGTACAGCGTTTTTTCCTTTCAATGGGTTGTGGCGTAAACTATTGCATTACGGAAAATCGCGCCGGAATAGAGCTGCTCGCAGCCGTTGGCATTAAACGGCAGAACATCCATTTTGGATATGATTTTATAAACCAAACGCCCCGTATCGGGTGGCAATACCGTATAAAATGATTACAAGAGAGCAGATAAACGATATTTTATTAGCTGCCAATCTGGTATCTATTGTAGAAGAATCGGGCGTAAAACTCAAAAAAACAAGCAACTGGCTACGTCAGGGCGTTTGCCCGTTTCACAGTGAAAAGGACGGCAGTTTTTTTGTTAACACCCGGACGAATACGTACAGGTGTTACGGCTGCGGGGAATGGGGTAACGCCTTTGATTTTATAATGAAAAAAGAAGCCCTTACTTTTGTAGAAGCAGCTCGCCGGCTTGCCGGTAAGTACGGCATCCACATTGAAGAGTTTACTCCCACCAGGGAACAGGAGGCGGAAGAAAAACTTCGCAAGCAGCTCTTTAGGATTTACGAAGAAGCAGCACAGTTTTACTGTTTGCAGTTGGAATCCAATCCCAAAGCGTTAGAGTATGTACGCAGCCGCTTTAGCGATAAAACAATAGATGCTTTTAGAATTGGTTATGCCTTGGATGATTTCAGTACGCTTTACCGGCACTTGCGCAATAAAGGCTACTCAATGGAAGTACTTGAAAAATCGGAACTGTTCCGGCAGGGAAAGGACAGGGGCAATTACGATTTTTTTCGTAACCGGTTACTGTTTCCCATTTTTGACATTACCGGGCGCGTTATTGCATTTTCCGGACGTAAAATGCCGGACGGTGATGAAAACTCACCCAAGTACATTAACAGCAGCGAAAGCCTCATTTATTCAAAAAAAAATGTACTGTTTGGGTTAAATTTTGCACTCCCTCATATAAGGCATGAAGACACGGCAGTAATTGTTGAAGGGTACGCAGATGTTATAAAGTTGCATCAGTTGGGAATCCTTCATGCGGTTGCCTCTTGCGGTACGGCGCTTACAGACGAACAAATAAGGCTATTGGGACGCGCCACCCGCAATTTTTGTCTATTATACGATAGCGATGCCGCAGGACAGGCAGCCGCAGAAAAAAACGGCAAACGGATTACAGAAGTGGGCTTCAATGCCTACATTCTCACACTCCCCAATAATTGCACCGGAGAGAAGCAAGACCCCGACACTTTTTTTCAATCTGCCGAGCACTTTCAGGAGTTTTACTCCGGGAACAGGGAAAACTTTTTATTGCGCTTTACTAAATCCAAAGCCGACAAGGCGAACGATCCGACAATAAAAAGTTTGACTATCAAAGAGGTGGCAACTCTATTTTACAAACGACCGGAGAGCGAATGTTTTTCCATTGTTGATTCGCTTAGTGAAATCCTTAAACCCAAAAAACTGTGGCTCAAAGTAATAGCTGAATTAGAAAAAGAGACACGTGCAAAACAGTCGGTTAGGGAACTATCCGTTAACGGCAGAACCAACGAGCAAAACAAATCCATAGAAAATTACGGCTTTTATGAGGAAAAAAACTGTTACTACTTCTATGCCCCCAAAGGAGAGGGCTTTTTTCAGGGTAGCAATTTTAGCCTTGAGCCGCTTTTTCACATAGAATCTGCCGTTAATGCCAAGCGTTTGTACAGACTGAAAAACGAATACGGTGTTGTCAAAGTGCTGGAACTTGCACAAAAAGACCTCATTGCCATTTCAGCTTTCAGGCTCAAATGTGAATCTCTGGGCAATTTCCGCTTTGACGGCGGCGAATACGGACTTGGCAAAATAAAAGCCTACCTTTACGAGAAAACAAAGAGCTGCAAAGAGATTATACAGTTGGGCTGGCAAAAGGAGGGTTTTTTTGCATGGAGCAACGGCATTTTCACCTCCGGCAAATTTACCGAAGTGGACGAGCTGGGAATAGTGGAGCATGAGGGCGTATTTTATTACATCCCTGCCCTTTCCTCATTTTACAGATATGAAGATACGCTATTTCAGTTTGAGCGCCGTTTCAGGTATCTTCCGGGCAACATTTCCCTGTACGAATACGCCGAAAAATTAGTTAACATTTACGGCGAAAATGCCATTGTCGGTTTTTGTTACTTCATAGCGAGTTTGTTTCGAGACATCATAGTTTCAATTTTCCGCTTTTTTCCCATTCTCAATATCTTTGGGCCTAAAGGCACAGGAAAAAGCGAACTTGCCGTTAGTCTGTTGAAGTTGTTTGGCGACTTGCCTGTGGGCATCAACATGACCACTACCACCATCGCGGCGATGGCGGATCATGTTTCTCATACCCGAAACGCACTTTGTCATATTGATGAGTACAAAAACAGCGTGGACTATGATAAGATTGAGTTTTTGAAGGGTTTATGGGACGGTGTAGGGCGCAGTAGAATGAATATGGAAAAAGACCGGAAGAAAGAGATGACGGCAGTAGATACCGGCATTATCCTTACAGGGCAGGAAATGACCACCGCCGATATCGCCCTGTTCTCCCGCGTTATTTTTCTATCCTTTACCCAAACAAGATTTTCGGACGAGGCAAAAATGAACTTTGAAAGTTTTAAGAAGCTCGAAAAGCGTGGACTTACGCATTTAACCACCATTTTTCTTTCTTTTCGTTCTTACATTCAGGAAAATTATACTCAGCAGTATAATTTGGCGAGTGAAGATATTTTGAAAATAATAGAGAAAAATAGTATCGAAGACCGTATTTTTAAGAATTGGCTCATCCCACTGGCTGCTTTCCGGTGTGTCAGCGCGCGCGTTTCACTCCCTTTCTCATACGACAAGGCGGTAGAAATTTTTGCCCAAATGATTAACCGCCAAAATAAAGGCGTAGTTGCCGGCAACGAGGTAAGCGACTTTTGGAATACCTATCAGGAACTTTTCAGCGCCGGACTGATAGAGAAAAGATATGATCTGCAAATTAGATACACCGAAGAATTGAAATGTTTGCACAAGCATTATACAAACAAAATGACGGTACTGTTTTTAAATCCCATTCGCATCTTTTCCTTGTACGCACAGGCTAAAAGGAACAATCAGGAGAAAAAGTTGCCCAAAGATACTTTAGAGTATTACATCAAAAATTCCGATGAGTTTTTAGGCATCCAGCAGGTGCGCTTTAGGAAACCTATTAGAAATTTGCAGGATCAAAGAAGCGCATACAAGCTGCCGGGCGACGGAACGGTTATTGTCGAATACGAACGCCCCTACGCTTGGTGTTTCGATTACGACAAGTTAGTTGAAAGATTGGGCTTAGATTTGGAAACAGAATTTGAAAACGAAGATGAAGATTTGGAAAAAATGTAGTAAGAAAAAGTATAAGAAGTAGTCTATTTTATTTATAGTCAGTTGTTTAATAAACAAACTGATTTTCTTAAAAAAGAAAAATTATTCAGGTTAGACCACATTTTTTTACAAGACAGGCAAGACAAACGAGACAATGTTAATAATGAGAGAGTTACACGCAAAATCTTACAAGACATCAACAAGACATTACAAGACAAAATAAAAACTGACTTTCGTTTTTAAGGCAATAAGGCAAAAAAATTGTATTATAAGACAATATATCTTTATTATAAGACAAAGTATAATACATATAATCAATTGCTTATATATTTTTGGCTCATTGTCTTGTTGTCTTTTGGAAATATGTGGTGTATTTGAGAGAAAATAAATTTTTTATGAGTAAGAACAGTAACATTTACAGTACGGAAATTAAAGTACACCCTGCGGTATTTAGATACATTGATAATACCTTTAATAAAAAAGGCAATGTTTATGATTTGCGAGGACATCTATTTTACAATTTTGTTTCGGTCGGATTAAGCCGCCGCAGCATCAACGTTCCGAGCATGCTGCCTTTGCAGTATGAAAAGATGAAAGCGATAAAGGTAGCCCTTACATCATGGGACTACCACCATTACGGCTTTGATATTCCACCGGTGCATCAGGTGGCATTGAGCAATCACATCTATAAACAAATCCTTTTTGATGCCTGTTACCGGATAATGATTAGTCATGTTTTTGGCGGCTTGCCCAGAGACACGGCAATTAAAGAATACCTTGCCGAATACTGCTTTGAGGAGTGCGAACTCAATTACGCAGCTCTGCGAAAACACTATCAGCGGCATTGGATTAATACAGAGAAGCTTGCAAAGTCAAATGTGGATGATTTTAACACAAACGCAACCCATTTGCTACCCAAACGCATCACAAAAAAAAATGTTGGCATTGTCCCATTTAGACTAAAAAAATAAAAGTACCCAAATAAAAGCTATCTCATGCACAATATTACAAAAAACGTTACCGGCGGCAACATGACCGGCAACCGGCTAATCTCCCTTGTTTCAACGGATGAGATTGATAATATTACATTAATCGGCATCAATAAAAAGCGGGTAACGTTAAAACTTGGATGCGCTTTTGGTAAAATTGAAGCCGATAGCATTGAATTTAGTTGTAGAGAAGAAGACGGAAATTATAACATTGAAATCTTTTGCCGTCTGGTTTCCACGCTTGGGCAACATGACAGTCTCTTTAACCGCATGAAACAAAAGCGATGGATAGTAAAGATTATTGACAACAACAATATCACATGGCTCGCAGGAACATTGCAAGAGCCGCTACACTTCCGCCCTGAGCATATCGGGGAGGATAAACCCGCAGGGCAGCACTGTTACGAACTCTTTTTTTGGCGGCAGAGCACAGAGCCGTTGTTTGTTTTTGATACTTCCGGAGAAGCTAATACAGAATAGGAAGATATGCGGTAGGTGTCCTTGTTTGCTTCTCTCGTTGCCGCTATGTTTGCGCTAAAATTACAAACATGGCACTGCAATTTATTAACGTTAGCGAACAGGAAAGCATTATTGAAGTCTTTGGGGCAATCGGTGAAGTATGGGACGGAGAGGGCAAAAATAATGCTTCCGGCATTAGTGAGGAACTTGCCCGCATCAAAGCCTTAAAAGCTAACACCATTACCGTTAAAATTAATTCTTTGGGTGGTGATGTGAGTCATGCCTTAGCTATCTATGATATGCTTGAAGAGCACGATGCGGAAATCACCACTCAAATCATTGGACTTTGTGCGAGCGCTGCCACCATAATAGCCGCTGCCGGAACAACGCGCAAGATGAGCCGCAACGCGCTTTTTCTCATCCACCAATGCTCCTCATGGCTTGGACGGGCAAATCAAACACAACTCGCTGCCGAAATTGAAAGCCAAAAAGAAGTAAACAAGCGTATTTTAAGTATTTACGCTGAAAAGTGCGGCAATAAAAACAGTCAGGACATTGAAACGCTTTTTGTTGCCAATTCCGGGCAGGGCAAATGGATAGAAGCAAGCGAGGCATTACGCTTGGGCTTTGTTACCGACATCTATAATGAAAGTAAAAAGGCGGCTTGCATCAACAAAAAAGCCTTTGAAAATTCTTTGCTTCCTGCTTTGCCGGAAGGATATACCGACTTCCTTACCGAAGAAACGGAAAGTCCATCCCTGACCCCTGCAAATCCCACACCGGGAATTTTTAAAAGTGTAAAAAATCTATTCACTAATAAAAACCAACTATTTATGAAAAATCTTTTTCCGTTTCTCTGCATTGCTGCATCCCTGACAGATGAAACCTACAGTAAAGAAAAGGGTGCGACCTTTAGCGATGCGCAACTTCAGGCGCTTGAAACAAAACTGAAAGCATTTTCCGATTTGCAAACCGCTTTTGAAGCATTAAACAAGGAAACGCAAGCAGCAAAAGACTCGCTTACAGCACTTCAAACACAGTATAATGAGGTCAAAGCCATTACCGACAAACTTCCCGGCGCTACTCCAATCGTGGACGGTAGCGATGTGCAGCCCCCCGCAACCGAAACTTTTGCAGACTGGCAAAAGAACAACAAATACTATAAGGAAATCACTTCCAGCTTATAATCATTAACCAATAACCACTATTAATCATGGCAGAATTAACAATATCACAGATTTTAGAAGAATACGGGCGTTACTATGAGGATGCCGGACAAAACCTTTCGCGCCTCAAACGTGCCTTTATGCAACCCAGCGAAACTTTACAGTATGCTACATCCATTCCCACCAATGATACTATTTTTAAATTGGCAAACCCATTGTTCCAACCTGTTTTACAAGCATTTCAACGTGGTTTTACACCACGCGGGGCGGTAAAATTCGTACCCAATCCGATAGAACTTAAACCCATCAAGATTGATTACAAGTTTTTCCCGACCGACATTGAAAGCAGTTGGCTCGGTTTTCTTGGCGACGACTCAAGCCGGACGCTCGAAAGCTGGCCAATTACCAAGTACATGCTGGAAGAGTTTTTGATGAATCAAGCTATTGAGGATAAGGAATTAAACGGTGTTTACAAAGGAATTTGGCAAGATCCTACGCAAGGTGAGGCAGGACTTACAGGCAATTGTATGAATGGACTAAAAAAGGCGCTCAAAGATGGCGCCAACCATTCAGAATATCCGATTAATGTGATAGAGGGGATGGGAGCGCTCACCGAAGACACCATTTTCGACCAATTGGAGTTTTATGACAAGCAAATCTCGGAACTTTACACAGGAAAGAGAGTAATTCACTTTGTGGCGCAAAAATGGGTAAGAGCATTTAAGTCGGCAAAACGCGCTAACGGCTACTACTTTATAGATGGGCCAAGTAAAATCAATTCCGAAATTGATTTTACCGAGCATGTGGTTGTCGGCTTGCCCTCAATGAACGGTACAAACGACATCTTTAGCACGCTGAAAGAAAACATCTTGCATTTACGCAAACGCGATTTAAGCAAAGTACATGTTGATATTCAAAAGGTGGACAGAGAGATTAAGTTTTTAATTCACTGGTGGGAAGCCGTAGGTTTTGCGTGTAATGCCATGGTATGGACATCAAGAGAGAGCATTACAGCCTAATAATTCAATAATCATTAACTATTAATCATTTAAACTATGGCAACAACAGAAGAATTGATTTGTTCCCTGGAAATGGAAGACCTTAATATGGCAGCAAGCTGCGCAAACAACATGAGCGGTGTTAAGAATGTGTATATAGCGTTCAAAGACGATATTGCCACGTTTCCAAAACTCCCCAACGTGCGGGAGAAGTTTGAAGATTTTGCCGTATTAGAGGGGGCTATTGCAATGAAAAACACCAAACGCTTTTATCACATCTATTGCAGCCGCGACCTTGGCGAACTCAAATACACACTTCAGGGACCGACCGGCGCGCGGTCGATGAAGGCTACACTCGAAATTTACCATCCGGGCTTTAAACCAAAACTTTTAGGCATGGTGTCATCCACCATGAACAGTGAACTTATCATTTTGGTAAGACTTAACAATGGCGACATCCACTTGCTTGGCGATAAAAACAGAGGGGTTGAATATGGAGATAATCCGGAGCTCAGTAGCGGAAAGGCGGTTACGGACAATAACGGTGGCACACTGAATTTTGTCTTTGACACGCCGACTGCACAGATTTACGTAGAAAATAACGTTGACGCCATTACAGGCGTATCTACACAGGTAGGAGGATAAAGTCCTGCCAAATTAAATTTTGGGATAATCCCAAACTTTTTTCATTTTTTCACTATTTTTTTCGGAAGCCGCTGCAAAGCGGCTTTTTTAGTTAAAGCAGGGTAAAGTCATTAAATATTTTATTATGAATCATTTGTGCGTTTCCCTCACTCCCATTCCATAAATCCGCGCACCTTCGGGGCGTGGTGGTTACGGGGTACGCTTCGCTTCCGTACTCACTTCATTCGTACCGGCTAAGAGCCGCCCTCCACCTCACTAACGCATTTTTTTAGTCCTATCCCCTTTGCTGGCTTCGCGCTATTTTTGAACTAAAAAACAGTATGGACGACATTAAAGCATGGCTGCAAAGCCAAGACAAAGATTATGCTCAGGGTGTTAAACTCTTTGAAGAGCATCACAAAAACAAAATGCTGGCTCGGTATTTTAATAACGGCAAGCCCGTTACTCATTTGAAAAAATTAGAGTACGAGTTAAAAAAACTCATTGGCATTCCGCTCACCGTTCTCTTTGCGGAAAATTCCACTGAAGAAAAACCGGTGGTTGCCATCGCGCTGTTGCCGGAAGTTATCAAACAGGCAAAAACGGCTGTTTACGAACTCTTTACAAGCATTTCCATTGCGCACCGCCATCTCTACGAGCTGGGTGAAAGCAATGCTGAAGAAATCGTTAAACAGCGCAAAAAACTCATTGATGAGCGCTTGCCGTTAATCCGGCGCTACGAACAGATTTATTTGTTGAAAGAACAATATTTTACAACAGGCATTATCTCACCGGAATTGACTTTGCTGTTAAACGAGCAGGCAAACAACGAGGTGCAAACACAGCCACCCGCTGCCGACTGTAAAATAAATCTTCTTTCCGGTGTGGACTTGATGAAGAAAAAACAGGCGACTACCGTTGCCATCAACAAAATTCAAAACCGCTTACAGTACCAAAAACTAACCAAATCAGATAAGCCTAACCCCATGCCGGCTTCTCCTTTGAGAGATGAATTGGAGGCGAAACTCGCCACACTGAAAGAAGAACTTGTGAAAATACTGCAACAAATTGAAGAAAGTAAATGAGCCTGATAGATTTTAATTCCATCGCCGACCGTTCGGAAAAAAAGCGGCAACAGCCGGAGCAACTTCCCTACGATCACTATTTTCCCGAGTCGGTTTCTTTTGTCGGTGAACCATGGGAGATTTTGAGTAAACATATTGGCAAATTGCAGCAGGGAGCGGTTATAAACTTTTGGACTTTCGGGCGATATGCCATGCACGACATCGTAAACTATGTGTGCCGGCAAATCGGCGCTTGCAGCGTGAGCGCTTGCACGTGGGCGATTACAGAAAAGGCAGTTACCCAAATACTTGGGCGTATTAAAGATGGACTCATTACTGACTTTCGCCTTTGGATTGACCCACGCGTAAAGGTGCGTAATCCCATTCCTCTGCAAATGTGCCAAGCCAATTTTCCGGTAGCTATCGCCCCGGTACATGCCAAACTGTGTCTTTTTGAAAACAAAGACTGGAAAATATCTGTTTCCGGAAGCCTTAACTTTACCACCAATCCACAGCCCGAACGGGGCATCATACAAGTAATAGAAAGCGTTTATAACCGCGATTTAGAGATTATCAATGAACAGTTTAACAGAACAGCAGAAAAGTGAAATTTTCCAATTAGGCAGAATTGGTTTTTCTTTCCGGGAAGTAGCCGCCAATTTTGGGTTTCCGTTGCCGGAAGTTGCGCGGCAGTTCCGGGAAGAAAAAGGGGAAATCTACCAAAATTGGTACAAAGGCTATCTCACTGCACAGGCTGAAATACGGAAAACCGTACTCGATGCCGCATTAAACTCCTCGCAACCTGCCATTTTACAAATGTTAAAGTATTTCCGCCAAGCGGATGAAGATAACTTAGAAGCCTTTGAAGTATGAAAAACAATGCCTTACAAAGAAGCCGAAGCATTGAACAGGTGCGCGAAGATGATTTTAACGCGATTTCCGAATATTACACCACCGGAGAAAGCACTGCATTAAGCGAAAAACAGCAGGAAATTTTGGAACGTTTGAGAACGGCACACGCTATTCTTAGAAAATACCCACGCAAAAGCATTGCCGTTCTCAAACTACAGGCGCGTTATCCCGATTTAAGCCGTGAACAGGCTTTTGTGGATGTTCGCAACGCCTGCCGTCTGTGGAATAAATACGATCCGGTGGACAGGGATTTTTTGGAGGGGTGGTTTTTGGATTGGTTAATGAAAGAAATAGCCAATCCCGCATGTAGCGACACAGCGCGAGCCAAGAACATGAGCACTCTGCAAAAATACCTCGCCTTACACCCACCGGTAAAAATTGACCCCAAACTCATGGAAAGCAATCAAATCTTTATACAGTTTAACGTAAACGGCAAGAGCATGACACTTTCCGAAGAATTGATTGCCAAGCTCCCCATGGAGTTGCGGCGCCAGTTCATGGACAGCGCCAACGGTGAAATCTGTGAAGACACCGCTTATGAAATCATCAACAGCTAAATGGAAATACGACTAAATGCCAACAGGGCACAACTTCCCGGATTTTTATTGCAACCCAAGTGCCACGTTTCGGTAGAGGGACGCGGAACAGGAAAGTCGGCAGACATTGGTTTTTGGTTAGACAGGCTTATAAGGCTCATGCCAAAATCGATAATTGCACTTACTGGAAAGACATACGGGCAGCTACTCACGCGAACACTGCCAAGTTCCCTTAAAATTCTTAATCAATTAGGCTATCAAAAAGAGGTTAACTATGTTATCGGCAAAAAACCGCCTGCCTATTTTGACAGTTCCTACGAAGAAATAAACAAATACGACAATTTCATTTCTTTCAGCAATGGCACACGCATTGCCCTCATATCACAAAGCGAGCCGGGCAGCGGTCGCGGTTGCAACGTTGATTTTGAAATTGCCGATGAAACCCTTACTTTAAATAAAGAACAGTACGACCAAGAAATTGTGCCTACCAACAGGGGAAATTTAGAGTTTTTTGGTGCAAAGTCGAAAAATCCGGTCTATTTGCACCATGGTTATAAATACTCTACTTCCATGCCGCCTACACGCGATGGACGGTGGGTGTTGGAGTATGCCGACTATTATGAGAAAGAAGCCGGCATCAGATTGTTTGAAATTTGGAACAGGGTGGTAAAATTGCAGTTAGAACTCTTGGATATTGACAATCCCAAGCATTTTGCCGAACTGTGGAACGAAATAGCCCGCGTAAAAAGCCGGATACGTCCCTTTGTGTCCTCTACAGGCGTACTTTTTACCCTTAGTAATGCTTTTGACAATCTTGACTTTTTGGGGCTTTCCTACGTCAAGAAAAACCGTCAAACTCTGCCGCAGCTCATTTTTTTAATAGAAATCATGAACTTTTTGTTTGACAAAGTGGAGGATTGTTTTTATGCCGTTAGCGATGAAAAACACGTTTACCACAATGGCTTGGACGATGCCCGGCTACTGAGCTTTGCCAAAGAAAGTGATTTTGACTTTAACCGCCTGCAAATCAAAAGTTCTGCCTTTGACAGGGACTGTAACCCTGATTTACCATTGGAAATCGTACCGGATTGGGGGAGCAGCATTTGTTTGTTTTGTGTGTGCCAAGAGCGGCAGTTTGATTTTATTACCGGAACGGTTACAGGGCAAAAATGCCAAAACTTTATCAACGAGTTTTTTGTAAAGCCGGACGAGAACAGTAATGTATTGATTAAGGAGCTTTGTGAGCAGTTTGCAGACTATTACAGCGCACATCAGCACAAAAAGGTGCACTACTATCGTGATAAATACGGCGACAGCAGAAACCCTAATATTATCAATTCCATGAGTTACAATCAACTCGCCATATCATACCTGAAAAAAGCAGGCTGGGAAGTGATTGAGCATACCCACAGAGGCATGGAACCGCCGCAGAGCGATAAATACTTGCTTTGGGGGCTTATTCTAAGACAGGAGCGTAAAGAGTTGCCTTTGGTGCGATTTAATGGCGAGAAATGCCGTTATACGTTAATTTCGATGAATAATGCGATGATACGGGATGTGGACGGGCAATTAAAGAAAGATAAAAGCTCCGAGCGTAAAAGTTCGGGCGTTTTACCGGAAGAAGCCACTCACTTTTCAGATGCCGCAGATAAAATAGTTTGGACTAAATTCGGAAGCAGCATTAAAACTCAAAAAGAGCGTTTTATGCCTGTTAGGATAGGCAAATCATAGTTTTTTTCAGTAGATTACTCATTATTTGTAACTTTTTATTTTGGGGCTTGTTACCGCATAATGAGTAACTTTTTTTGTGGTTCAAGAAAAAATATATCCCGCGCTCCCACAATATGCTATTGTGGACTCTTGCGGGTGGTACACACGCGGGGCGGCGTTTCGCTTTTTTCAGCACGCAATTTTTTTGTATTTGAGGCGAAAAATGCAGTAATCACAAAACGACAAACAACACTAATATATTGATATTTAGACTATTACATTTTTAAAAATTGCGAAAAAACTGCCCAAAAATTGCGAAAAAAACGCTAAAAAATTGACTATAAAACAATTAAAAACGAAAAATATTTATAACTAATTGATATTCAATAAAATAAAATGCAGAAAAAAATACAAAAACAAACTGAGCGTAAAATTAAAAGTGTATCTTTGGTATAGAAACGAGGGGGAAACAAAAACACCCCCACAAAACAGAAAGAGGCGAGAGCGAGGCGAAAGATGGGAAAATGGTAAATATCACGTTTTCAGTCCTTTGAAATCTTGGCGAACAGACAGCAACGGCACAACACACAGCACGAAAAAATAAACACACAAATAAACATTTTAACAAGGGGCGAAATCCCCACATTATTAATTTTTTAAACCTTTCAAAAATGAAAAATGAAAACTTAAAAAACAAAACCGCTAACACAGCGCAACCCGTTACAAATGAAAACGGAACAGAAACCCAAGCTACAACGGCAACCGTAACGGAAGCAACAACCGAAGAACAGGCAGCCACCGCACAGAGCGAAAACACGACACTATCCCCGACACCCGAAACGGACACACCCACCCCAACCGCCAAAACGGAAACGATTGAAGAACTGCAAAAACGCCTTGATGATGAACTTGCTCGAATTAGTCATAAAAGAGAGTTGGCATTTAACAGAGAAAAATTTCTTAAAAGTATGGGCAGCCTGCAACTCTACATTGAAGAGTTGGCAAACGAAAAAGAGTTTGAAACAAAAAGCGGAAAAATCACTTTTAAAGTGTTAGATACAGACCATTACGACCGTACGAGTTTTGTTGAGAACTTTACAATCTCAAACACCGATTTAATCCGTAAGTTTTGCACAATGCTACATTCCGAAATGGAACAGAAAAAAACTGAAATTGAAAAACAACTTTTAACCGCCTAAACATTAACACAAAAAACAAAAAAACAAGGCGGGGGAAACCTCGAAAATCTACCCCGCCTTTTAAAATCTTAATCGTAAACAAACAACTAAAATCACGACAAAAATATGAAAAATCTTGAACCAACAACAGCAAACACCCACACCGAAGAAATAATTGATATTGACGCCATTAATAACCAAGAGGGAAGAACATACAGAGAATGGCAATTTTTGAGACTGCGAAACGCCACAGAAAGCGCTCGTGAGCGAAAATACCGCGCAGTTGTAGGCGCGCCGACAGAAGCCATAAAATTATATTGGAAAGCAAAACATATAAATTATTTTTTGATAAATGACGTATATAAACAAACAGAAGCAGGCATCACAGATTTTAAAACATTTGAAGAATGGAAAAGAGAGGGCGCAACCATAAAGAAAGGGGAAAAAGCGTTCCCGATATGGGGGCAACCCATCGGCAAGCAAAAAGTAGCAACAGCCGAAAACAAGGGCGAAGAATACACAGCCACCGAAAAAGAAAACAAGCATTACCCAATTTGCTATGTTTTTAGCAACTTACAAGTGAGCTTCATAGAGAAAAAGGCGGTAGCATGTTAGCCCTAACAGAACGCAAAAAACTAAAACAAGAAAACAAAGGCGGGGCAACCTTTCAACTTTAACCCCGCCTTATTAAAATTCATTGTAATAACAAAACATTTTAACACGACAAAAATATGAAAAATCAAGAAACTACCCCAACAACAGAGAAAAAAGAATTATCAAACCGTCAAAAACAATTTGAGCGACTTTTGGAAGCAAGCCACCAAGCGCGAGCAATAAAAACCAAAATGATAAACGAAGCCCCCACCAAAGCCATCGCCGCTTATTATGCCACACTCCCTTTAAACTATTTTCTTTTGAATTTTGTTTATAAAACGGAGGGAATAACCGATTTTAAAAAGTTTGGCGAATGGAAGCAAGAGGGCGCAACCGTAATGAAAGGCGCGAAAGCGTTCCCGATATGGGGGCAACCCGTTGGCGCACAAAAAGAAGAAGCCGCCGAAAGCAAGGGCGAAGAATACCAAGCCACCGCAGAGGAAAACAGACGTTTTCCGATATGTTATGTTTTTAGTAATTTACAGGTGAGAGCCACAGAAAGAAAGGGGGCAGCATGATAATACATAAAATTTGCAAACAGTATAGCCATTTATTAGAAATCGGCATTACATACACAGGCGCACAGTTTGGGGCAATTGTACATGAAGCCGCAAAACGAAGCGTTAAAACGTTAAAAAAAAGCCCTTTGTATTTTCAACGTACAGAAAGAGGCATAAAATTAGACAGCGTATATTTTAACTGATTAACACAATTTTCCGCACCTATCCACACCACAAGAGGTTATAACCAGCGTTCATATTTCCTTAAAAAACTTCGTTGGTTATAACCTTTTTAGGTAGGGCGAGAGGCGGCAAACTATACTAATTTATTCGTTTTTTTTACAAAAAAACGAAACTAAAAATCTAAAAACCACAAACTTAACCACTTCAAAAAATACACTAAAAAAAATGAATCACAAACTAAAAATAATAATAGAAAATAGCATTTTTGATGAAGACAATTTGTTAGAGCTAAACCATTTTTTAATGATTTGCACAAGAGCGGAAAACGAGAAAGATTTAAGAGATTCACTCCGCAATTTAGAAGAGCATGGCTCGTTTGAATGTTTGGAAGAAAGAGGAATTAAATATGGATTTGGGCACAACCATTTTTTTATGTCGGAAAGACAATATAAAGATGAATGGGTAAGAATTTTATTTATAAACTTTTCGGAATAAACCTAATAACTAACAACTAACTAATTCTAAACTCATGAGTACACCAAATTTACTACAGGTCGCAGAGGTCGAAATAACCTACAAAAACCATCCCGATTTATTACAACGTCCGAAAATTGAACAAACAACTGATGTGGTGAATATCATGCGAGGCGTTGAGGATATGCGAAAAAACATTGATTACAAGGAAGTTTTTTACGCTATTTATCTAAATCAAAGTGGCAGGGTTCTATCCGTTGGCAAAGTTGCAGAAGGGACAACGACACATTGCCTTGTTAATATCCGTCAGATTTTGCAAGGTGCATTACTGCAAAACGCAACGGGATTGATTGTAACACACTGCCACCCCTCAGGGTGTTCCCATCCATCACCGGAAGACATTGCAGTATCAAAGCAAATAAAACACGCTGCACAATTATTGAGTATTAAACTGCTTGACAGCATAATACTAACTTCATTCGATTATTTTTCCTTTGCTGAAAACGGGCTTTTTTAAGTCCGTTTTTTTGCTGTCTGTTTCTCCAAATTTCACGCGCCGCCGTGCGGCGGCAATCGGTAAAAAACACCGAAAAGGGGCGCTAAGTGATTCCGGTGTGCTACTCACACGCATTTTGCACACAAAATTTTTTCACTATTTTTTGAAAACGGTTTCGATACAATTCCTGCTAAAGCGAGAATTGAGTTTTAAACATAAGGTTATCAATTTTAAAAATATGTTTTTATTCTCTGGAAACAAAGTGAAACATCTCTTATCCAGCGTTTTGCCATGTTTTTGTTTTTTAGCTTGGGGGTATTTCAATATTAATTAATTCAATTTCAGCACTTTGCCACACTTTTGCTTTTTGGTTCGGTGGTATTTCAGTGTTGATTAATTCAACTTTGTCATCAAATCTGCAATCAATTAATATTGCATTAACCTCATTACTTAAAAAAGTACATTCCGTCAATTTTACTGCAGAGAAAACACATTCCATCAAAATTGCACCTGCTAAAAAAATGCTTGAACCAAAAGAAGAATGTGTGGAAGTAAAGTCACAACTCGTAAATTCAGCATTAATAAAAAAACAATTTTTCAAAGTCGCACTTCCAAAAAAACAATTTTTCAAAGTCGCACTTCCAAAAAAACAATTTTTCAAAGTTACCCTTCCAAAATTGCAATCAATCAATCTCACATTCAGAAATTCACAATTTTCCAATAAACAATGATCAAAATTCACATTTTCTATATTGGCATCTGAGAAGTTGCAATTTTTCAGTGTACTAAACGATAAGTCAGATGTGTAATTTTTGAAGATACAGTCTTTATTGTTATAAGGTTTAAATAAATAATCAATCAATGTTTGAATTACTACAGGACATTTTTTAGGATTTTCTTTAAATTCTTGTTTTTCATAAAGTTTTGCAGAATTTTCCCGTAAATAATTACAAAAAATATTATGTACTACCTGCGTATAATTTGTATCTTCCACAGCAATTTGGTACAAAACATGTATTCCTCCCAAAACGACAGTAGAGTTTTCACTGCCTAAATGTTCTATAGCATTACTAAATCGAGTATCTACATTGCCTTTGTACATTACTTGTATTTGTTCGTCAATTCTTTTTGTTTGTTCTTTCATTTCCTTCACACTTTCATCAGTGCTATACCAAACGAGAAACGCAACAAGTCCTGCTCCAAGAGTTAATGCTATTGTAAAAACTGTCAAAATTACTTTTACTAATTCAC
>Ga0209737_10000037_pt1 | contig 109476 bp, 84 predicted proteins | sample TergutCu122P3_FD_187284 | JGI IMG/M metagenome (GOLD analysis project Ga0209737, IMG submission 187284) | Cubitermes ugandensis P3 segment gut microbial communities from Kakamega Forest, Kenya - Cu122 P3 (SPAdes) (version 2) | ecosystem: Host-associated > Arthropoda: Insects > Digestive system...
ATTGGGGTAACAATTTCGATCCTTTGGAAGATCTTTATCCTTCCAATGTTTATAATTATGCTCCTACCTGGGATTTGTACAAATCGGGCTCACAAACATCTGATATGGATGAAACGCTCTACCAAACAGGCTTGGATTATTTTGCCGATGAAAATTATACTAATGCCGAAATCACCTTTAAAGAACTCATTGAAACCTACCCCGAAAGCCATTTTGCTAAAGCCGCCTTACACGAACTTTTTGCTTTAGAGCACTTTAGAGGCAATGACTTTGTAACTTTACATAATTATTTTGCTTCTATTTCACCTAAGGACACCGTTTTATTTAATACGGCAGACTTTTTAGCTACCCGCTGCCACATAAAAGACAGAAACTGGCAACCGGCCATAGATTGGTACGAGAACCGTATAGAAAATCCACCCAGTTATCAAGACAGTGTTTTTGCCGTAATTGATTTGGGTGACATTCATTTAATGATGGAAGCAGAACCTGCGAATGGTGCAAAATCAGGCTCAATTTTCCGTTATCGCTTCACCGACCTCAAACCTCGCTCAAAACGGGAATATGAAACAAACAAGGCAAATCTGTTAGCTACATTACCTCAAGTAAAGAAACCGCAAACAGAGAAACCTCAAAATCCAAATTCGTTTACGGATAAAAAAGGTGCATTGGGTCAGTGTATTCCTAACCCTGTTACCGGAAATGCAACCATTACTTACGAAATCTATTCCGAAGGCTCGGCAGAAATCCGGATTTACAATATTGCGGGACAATTGTTGCAAACGTTACCACAAGGAACCTTAGTAGAAGGAAGTTATCAAACAAAAATCTCTTTGACAGGCATTCCTGCAGGGATGTATCATTATACACTTTTTGTAAATGGTGAAAGAACAGATGCTAAAAAATTGATAGTAAATTAGTAAAAAAATAAAATGATAATACCTTACAGTCTGTTAATAAAATAGATTGTAAGGTATTTTTTATTTAGAATTCAAAAAAAATCTACTTTCGCTCTTTATTTTTCCGTGCATGATTACACTCAACAATATTCACAAAACCTATTTCGGAGCTGCGCCGCTACACGTGCTTAAAGGCGTTACTATGAAAATAGAAGATGGAGAAATGATCTCTATTATGGGCGCTTCCGGTTCAGGAAAATCGACCTTACTCAACATTTTAGGAATTTTGGACAATTACGACCAAGGTGAATATTTTTTAGATAATACATTAATAAAAAATTTGTCGGAAACAAAGGCGGCGGAGTTTCGAAACAAATATATTGGTTTTGTTTTTCAAAATTTTAATCTCATTGGTTATAAAACGGCGTTAGAAAATGTAGCCTTACCACTTTTTTACAGAAGTATTTCACGTAAGAAAAGAAATAACTTGGCCATGGAGTATTTGGAAAAAGTGGGATTGGGTCCTTGGTCGCATCATTTCCCTAACCAATTGAGCGGCGGACAAAAACAGCGCGTAGCCATCGCCCGTGCGCTTATAACCAATCCCAGATTAATTCTTGCTGATGAACCCACAGGCGCATTAGACAGCAAAACCTCATTTGAAGTGATTGATCTTTTGAAAGAAGTAAATCAAACCGGCATGACGATCATTATCGTAACCCACGAGCAGTTTGTAGCCGACGCCACCGACAAAATTATACGGATTAGGGATGGAGTAATTGATTAGATGATTAGGTGATAAGATGATGAGATAATTAGATGATTTTTTTTTAATTGAACTATATAATATATGAAAAAGAATGAGGTTTTGGAATTGAGTGTTGGGTTTGCGGTTGAAGTTGTTAGATATTGTGAATTATTAGAAGAAAAGAAAAAATATGTTATTGCTCGGCAATTATTAAAATCCGGTACATCTATTGGAGCTAATATTAAAGAAGCTCAAAATAGTGAAAGTCAACAAGATTTTATTCATAAACTAAAAATTGCTGCAAAAGAAGCCGAAGAAACAGAATATTGGATTTGCATTATTCAACAAATTAATACTTATCCAAAACCCCCGGAATCTATATCATCAAAACTAAAAAGCATAATCAATCTCCTAAACAAAATAATAATTACCCTAAAAACAAAAAAATAATCACCCAATCATCTCATCATCTTATCACCTAATCAAAAAAAATGATAGAACTATTTAGAGAAATCGGAATCACCTTGCGTCGAAATAAGTTGCGAACTTTTTTGACCGGCTTCTCTATTGCATGGGGCATATTCATGCTGATGATTTTGTTGGGTGCCGGAAACGGATTAAAAAACGGAGTTATCGCAAATTTCAGATCGCAATCTACCAATAAAATAACTCTGTATGCAGGAAGTATTTCCAAGCCCGTTGCCGGCAAACAAATGTGGCAAAGAATATTTTTTGATGCTACCGATTCTCTCTTGCTCAATAATTTAACGGAAGTGGAAGAAATTATTCCTTCCTATAGAGAGTGGGGAAAAATATCTTACAAAAAGAGAAATATTGATGCTTTACTTTTGGCAGTACTCCCTCAATATCAAAATTTTGAATATATTGAATTGATAAATGGCAGGTTTATCAATGATATTGACATGAGGGAAAAAAGAAAAGTGGCGATTATTGCCGATAAAGATGCTTTGGTATTGTTTGACAATGAAGATCCTATAGGAAAACAAATCATTTCTAACGGAATCGCTTTTACAGTGGTAGGCATCTATAAGACAAGAGGCGCTAACTGGGCAAACAACCTCTATGTTCCGTTTTCTACGCTGAATGCAATTTTCAACCCGTCCGGAAAATTAACCAGGTTTACTTTTACGGTGAAAAATTTAGAAACCGTAGAAGCAAATGAGGCTTTTAACAAAAATTTGCGCCAACGCATGAGTAGAAAACATGGATTTGACCCGGAAGATAGAAATGCGATCTATATTTGGAATATGTTAGAGCAATATTTAGAAACCATGCAAATTTTTAATGCCATTACCATTTTTGTGTGGATTATCGGGATAGGCACGCTTATTGCCGGCATAGTGGGCGTTGGAAATATTATGCTGATTACGGTACGCGAACGCACCAAAGAATTTGGCATACAAAAAGCGCTGGGAGCAAAGCCCGGCGTAATATTGCGTCAAATTGTACTCGAAGCACTTTGCATCACCGCGTTGTTTGGCTACATCGGCATGGTTGCCGGCATTGGCGTTACAGAACTTATCAATTATGTGATGGTTAAAGCTGCCATGGGAAATGATGCAGATTTTCAAATTTTCACCAATCCTACTGTTAATTTGGGAATTGCTGCGGCATCTACTGTCGTGCTTATTATTGCAGGCGTGTTAGCCGGTTATTTTCCCGCCCGCAAAGCGGTGAAGATTAAACCGATTGAGGCATTGCGGTATGAATAGAGACTATAATTATTGCAAAACCGGCAAAGCTAAACGGAAGCCGAGATGATTTTCAGTTGTATAAAAAGAACCATATATTCTAAATGTAGTACGACAAGCATAAGTAACACTAAACCAGCCTCCGCCACGCGCCACTTTATAAGTGCCCGAATAAGGTCCTTGCGGGTCTGTTTGAGGTGAATCGGTATATTCTTCAAACCAATCATTTACCCATTCATATACATTACCGCTCATATCATAAATACCCAATTCATTAGGCGCTTTTGTGCCTACAGGCTGGGTGCTTCTATTACTGTTATGCTCATGCCATGCAACCAACCCAATATCGTTGCTACCACTGTACTCGTATCCTCCGCTTTTATTGCCTCCCCGTGCAGCAAACTCCCACTGTGCTTCTGTGGGTAAACGGTAATTTTTTCCGGTAATTTCATTCAATTTATTGATAAAATTCTGTGCATCATACCAACTAACTTGCTCAACGGGTAAATTTTCGCCTTTAAAGTAGCTGGGATTATATCCCATAACAGCTGTCCAAAGTTTTTGAGTTACAAGATGTTTTGATATGTGAAAATTACTTAATGTTACTTGATGAGCCGGTAATTCTTCATTAAAACAGTAATGTGCATCTGTACAACCCATAATAAAAGTTCCGCCTTCAACAAATACCATTTCTATTTCTGATAAATCAATGACTTTTACGATACACCTTGCCTTGAAATTACCATCATTGGTGGTAGCAGTGATTATGGCCTCTCCTTCGGCTAAGGCTGTAACTTTTCCATTGTGATTTACCGTAGCCACGCTGGGATTGTTACTTGACCAAGTTAGTGTTTTGTCAGTGGCATCGGGTGGAATTACAATTACCGGTATCGTTGCCGCGTTACCAACCTGCAATGTGATAAAGGTTTTTGGAAAAACAACATCAATAACGCGGTTGTTTTTGTTGCAGCTCATATTTGCAGTAATTAATAATACTGCGATGGCAATGATTGTAAAAATATTCTTTTTCATAATTTATTGATTTAATTATACATAAGCTATATAAACTACCCCGCCCTTCGGGTACCCCTCCAAAATTTGGAGGAAATTATTCTACCGTTTCCATTCTCCCTTCTGCTTTCGCGCCTTCTCCCTTTATCACCTCTTCTCTTCTAATAATCACCGGATTATTTCTTTTATAATGCGACTGATGAAAGCGCTTGATAAGCGGATGATTTTCTAACTCTTTTTCCCCTGAAAAATAACGAACAAATAACCGGTCTGCCTCGAAGTAGTCAGCAACTCCTAATTGTTCGCAATCACAAGAACTGATACCCAAGCCATCCACAGGAACAGCATCAATACACATTTGCAACGCCTGTTTTTGTTTTTCATTACATTCTAAAAGCAAATATCTTGTAAGTGCAAACACTTCCGTTTTCCAAAGATGAATCATCGGTGCGTAATCACCCACATCGCCGTGCAACGTCCAAAAGCCGGTGAGATATTCCGTAAAATTATCGGTAGCGATCACAATGCCGTGGTAGAGTTGTGCCAAATCGTACAAAAGCATCATGCGCATGCGCGCTTTCATGTTGCCTTGGCGTAGTTTCGAAAGCATGGAATCATCCAAACAAATTAAATTTTTCTTGTTTTCTAAATAGGTTTGCGTTAGGTCAAGATATTCAAAATCATGGCAAAAGTTCTCTCCTATCTTAAGCGATCGCTCAATCTCATCAGGTTTATTGGTTTCAATAGTAATGGAACGACCAATAAGCGGAATGTTACATGCTTCACAAACCGGTTTTAGCAAGGTAGCGCACAATGCACTGTCAATGCCACCCGAAATACCCAACACCAACGATTGCAATCTGTTTTCTTGAATATAACTTTTGATATGTGTACGAATACTTTTAGCGATGCGTTCGCAGTCTTCTGATTTTTCAATAATAGGGAAAAAATCTTGAATATTCATTCTTGAAATTGATATTTATCATCATTTGGGCGACCGCGAGGGTCGCCTCTACAATTATCTCATCACCTAATCGTCTAATTTATTTAATTTCTCTTGCGCCACCCTGCGCAAATCTTCCCCATCATAATTATCAATAATACTTTGATACGTATTTCTTGCTTGGAAAGTTTTGCCGCCGGCAGCGTACCAATCTCCATATAAAATATAGGTAGAAGCAATCCAATATTCCCCAAAATAATTACCGTTTATGATTTTCAAAATCGCCTTCTCCGCTTCCGGTAAATTGTTTTGTTTAAATTCAATAAGTGCTATTTTATAGGCAGCTTCCGTACTATTTTCGTTAATCGGGTTTTCGGCTAAAACGGCAAAGTGTTTCTTTGCAGCAGCAAAATCGCCCAATTCCATAGCGGCGCGACCTGCATAAAGATATGCATCGTTTTTCACTTCACGCGGAGCCTGCGAAGCATTAATGATATATTCGGCGCTGGTTCTTACATCCTGAAATTTTTTCAACTCATAACCGGCACGCATAATTCCATTATTAGCCAAAATTCTATTATTCTCATTAGAGGCAATCTCCAATAGCTTTGAAAAATATTCAAATGCTTTTTGAAAATTATTTTTGTTAAACTGAATGAGCCCCGCTTTGCGTAATGCAGTTTCATTATTTTCAGTCATATAACGTGAAATCAACGCTTCATATCCTGCCAAGGCCTCATCTAAGCGATTTTTTTCATAATCATATTCAGCTTTATAAAATAATGCGTTAGGCGCAAACATTCCTTGAGGAAATTGTTTCAGATAATCGAAAAAACCTTTATAAGCCGCTTCAAGTTCGCCTCTTATATATTTGTTTTCGGCAGATTTATAACTTACCGAATCTTGTCGTGAAGCTGCGAAGGATAAGTTTTTGGATTGAGCATATGCATAAAATTCGGTAGGTCTTCCCAATTCGGCGTAAATCGTTTCAAGATTCACTAAAGCATCTTTTGCTTCTTGTGATCCTGCATAGTTTTCCAACACGTGTTTGAAGGTGTTGATGGCGTTATTCACCTCATTATTATTCCAATATGCTTGCGCTAATTTATTATAAGCTTGTCGAACCAAGCTATTTTTAGGATAGGCTTTAATAAATGTTTGATACGCGTCAATTGCTTTTTTATATTGATTTAAAGCGTGATACGTGGAAGCCAATTCAAACTCGGCTTCCATTCTGTAGCCGGTATTCGGATACTTTTTAAGTAAATTCTCTAACACAGATACTTTTTTATTTAACTCTCTCAGGTAGCCGTGCGAAATAGCAATTTGATACAATGCGTAATCGACATTAGGTTGCTCCATTTTGGCAGCTTTATCATAATTAGCAATCGCTTGTGTTAATTTTTTTTGCATGAATTGACCATCAGCTAACCGCAAATAGGCATCGGAAATTAATTCTTTATCATTTCCTTTGGTAGCCAAAAAATCGGAGAAAGCTTTTTCGGCTTCTCCATATTTTTGATTGCGCATCAAAGCATACCCTAATCCGTAAAATGAAAGCGCATAATTTTCATCTTTTTTCGCTTCACTATTTCTTTGATAAAATCTGTACGATTGCACCGCATCCGCAAATTGAGAATTTCTGAATTGCGCTTCCGCTTTCCAATACAAAGTGGATATTTCAATATTTTTATCCAAAGGATATTTCAAAGATTTCTCAAAATTTTTCAATGCAGCATCATAATCTTTGTTATTGATTAATTCAAGTCCACGAAGATAAGTAACACGTTGATAGGATTTTAACAAAGCCGGACTTTTATGTTGTATTTTCTCTAACGAATTTATAGCACCTTGATAATTTTTTGTGGACATATAAATTCTTGAAAGATAATTTTCTACCTCATCGCTGTGTGTAGAATTCGGATATTCATTAATATACTGTTCCAATGCCTTAATTGCCTGATTGAAAGATGAAGAAGATTTTTCATATTGTATTTTGGCATAGTTAAAAAGTGCGTCCTCTTTAATATTCGGCAAAAAATCCATTTTATACGCTTCGTAAAGCGCTTGCGAAGCCAAATTCCATTCTTCTAATTGAATATAAGAATATCCAATGGTATAATATGCATTTTGAGCTATATTGTCCTGAATGGAAGTAACTTTTGAAAGAAAATCTACTGCATTTTTATAATTTCCGATATGAAAATTTGCCATTCCGGCAGCATAATAATCTTCACGATCAATTTTATCTTTGGTTCTGATGAAATAATATTGAAAAAAATGATCTGCCTTTTCATATTTATTGCGTGCATAATATGCCAGCGCCAAGCTACGCGCAATCTCTATTTTACTTTTATCGTTGACTTGTTCAAACAACGGTAATCCTTTGGCAATTACCTCATCATATTTTTTTTGCAATAAATAAATCTGAACGATATAAAAAGGCACGGTATCTTTAAATTCAGGATCGTTTTGCACTTTCATAAAACCCTCTAATGCAGCTTGATACTGTTTTTCCTGATAGGCGATAACTGCTAAGTAATAAATCGCCCTGTTTTGATACGGACTTTCCAGCTCGGAAGCGCTTTTTAAAAACGGACGGGCTTCCGTAAATTTGTTAAGCTCAAAGAAAGAATATCCTTTTTTGTAGGCATATTCTGCACGAATTTCCTTATTAATATTCTTTTCGCCTACCAAATCGAAACTTTCTATCGCTTTTTTGTAGTTTTTTTTGTGAAAATAGAATTTTCCAAGAGCAAAATAGGCTTGAGGAACTTGAGCGCTTACCGGATATTTGGCAATAAAATCATTCAACAAAAAAATAGCATCCTCATTAAAAAGATTAGCAGCGCACAATGCCATATAAAAGTACGAATCTGTTTTTATATCTTGCTGTTTATCAGTTGTATTTTCATACACCCATTTAAAATATTGCTGCGCAGAACCATATTTTTCTTTTTGATACAATTCCATCGCATTATCGAATTCATATTTGGGAGATTCGAATACTAACGGTTTTTGCGCAAATAAATGCGTACTAAACAAGACTATAGCAAAACATAATCCAATATTTTTCCAAGAAAAAGCTATTTTCATTTAAACAGATATTAATGATAGAGATAACGAAGAAAAGGCGATGTTTCGTGTATGAACTTAAAGAAAAGAAAGCATGGCAATAATTGTAGAGACGTTGCACACGATGTCTCTACTGATTCGTTATCTTAAAACGCACTAACCGCAACGGATTTCCCTTTGCATTTTTCAATGTTTGCAAAGCGTAGATATAACCTTTGTGAAAAACCATTTTTGATGGGGTGATTACCAAATCAAAATCATCGCACGCAAAACTGCTTTGGCACACAAATTTACCTCCGTTTTGATAAATCCACACGTTGAATTTATTAGCGCCTTCGGTTTCAGGCATTTCAAAAAATAACAAATTGCCGTCAGAATCTTTGATAATATTAGAGAACACCGGAATGGGAATCGGATCCTTTATTTTGTTTAAATCTGCTTTCATCTGTTCTAAAATCGTTTTTATAGCTTTTCTATATTCTTCCTGTGAAGCCCCGTCAGGCATCCATTTTTTTTCACTTGCCCAGTTTTCAATGGCTTTTCTCTGGATTTCTTTTTGTTCTTCTACCGAGAGAGAATTTTTGCCCCATCCGATCTTGTCTTTCGATTTCAAATTCCCGTCAATATCATATAATAATATCTCTCCGGTATGTGGCAGCGCCACAATGAGCCGGTCGTTCACAAAGGCGATTTGAGGAGGAGCGCTTAACCCAACAGCATTAATATAGGGCATGGTAGTTATACTGATACTTCCGCCGCTTTCAAAACAGTATGAATAGTGGAATAATTTGCTTTGAGTGCAATGACCGTAAGTATTGGTAAATTGTTCCCAAATAATTTTTTGCTTATTCGTTTCATAATCTACAATGGCTACAAAATCTCTTGTTTTGTCTTTCCATATTGCCCAACCTACTACAGCTATTTTATTGTCTTTCATTGGGATAATATCTTTTGCACTGTAATTTAAGGTGAGCGTTCTAATGTAATTTCCATCAAAATCAAAAACAATCATTTTACCCATATTGTCAAGACCGGTAAAAAAAGTGTTGTTCATAATGCCTTCAATTGGTTGGATTTTTTTAAATTGTTTTCCCGATTTGTCTTTAATACCAAACTCTTTCACAAACTTTCCGTTTGCATCAAACAGCGAATAGAAATTCTTGTACGCATGATTCACCACTATTGAACCGTTAGGCATCATGATCAGGGACTTACGGGCTCCTATATGTCTATTGTAAAGGGTATCGTAATAACTTGCAAACACTTTACCCCAATTATTGCCTTGAGCAAATTCAGCATCAGGCACTAATTTTACGATACCTTTTTTGTAAATATCCAGTAGCGACTGGGCGAATATACCATATAATAAAAACATGAAACAGATAAGAGCTAAAAACTTTTTCATAGTATTAAATTTTGATTTATAATTAATTAAGTTCTATTATTTTTCCATTTGCATCAAAAATCTTGATGGTCATTTCTTGTTGTGAGAAAGTTCTGTTAGAGTCGAAATCACCGTCAAAGTAGTACACCATCTGATATTCAATAGTTTCATTCTCTCTTGGAAGCAGAAAAAGTGCCAGAAAAATAACACAAGCAGCTGCTACAGAGGCAGTATAGATATAATATTTTGTTTTTATGATTAACCTCCGTTTTGGAGCGGCAGGTGTAACAAACTCCGGAATAGCCACCGGATTGGTTCTCCAACTATTTAACGTGCTTTTAATGTTGCCGGCAAATACTCTTTGTTCCTCGATCCTGTGCGCACACAACGGACATTTTTCCACATGTTTCTCTATGCTTTCTGTTTCCGGCGCATGGGTTTCTCCGTCAATATATTTCTGAATCAATTCATCATTAATACATTTCATAGTTCATTTTTTTTAGTATTTCTTTTAATTTTTGTAATGTTCGCGATAAAGTTTTGCCTACCGAAGAAAAGTTGATTTTCGCAATTTGAGCAATCTCTTTGTATGAATATTCTTCACTGTAAAGTATAACAATTTTCATTTCCAATGGTTTAAGTTTTGAGATGGCTTGTTTTAATATGGCATCAGTTTTGTTAATTTCAAAAGGTTTTTCTTCAATCGTCAGTTCATTTACCGTATTTAAGTGTATGAATTTTTCTCTATATTTCAAATAATCAATGCATTTATTCATGGTAGCTCTTGCCAACCAACTTTGCGGATTTTCCACCCGATGTCCGTTTTGCATTTTTTCGAATAAATAAATAAAGACTTCCTGAACTATATCATCCACGGCAATTTCATCATGTACCATTTTCATTGCAAGACGGAACATTTTGAGGTAGTTTTCCTTGTAAGTATTTTCAATATTTTTCAAAAAATTACCTTATTTGATTATAAGTCGGTTTTAGCTATGATTTTGTGACATAAAAAGAATAAAAAAGTCAAAAACTATAAACTGCAAAAAACGCAAAATTTTTTAAGCTACAACTCAACCATAAGAGCCCCCTTTTCTCTCATTGAATGATAATTAATATTGTGCTCCATGCAATATTGAATCCACTCCTTTTCACAATTCAACCAATTATTTTCATCTAAAATAATTGTGTTACAATCAAAAACTTGAAAAACTATCTCCGGTTTTTGCTTAGAATTGTGAGAAAGATACAGATAGTCTATTTTTATTTTTTCGGAAGGCGCATATAGTTTGTCGTTTCCTGATAAAAAATGAAGGGTTTTCCCATTGAAAAAAAGAAAAGACCCTTTTTTTAAAAACTTTTCATTTTCATAATCTTCCTGAATATTAAGAATTTCACTGCTAATTCGTGCTTCCCTTTCATGATTTTTAATCGAAAATTGATATCGCTTGTCCTCTTTTGAATGAATAGAATCAGTTACCAAAATGCTTTTTCCATATTGATTAAAATTGATTGCGATAGATTTAGAAATAGCGTATATCGTTATGTTTTTTTGATTTTTACAAACGGTTTTATCATACACAAATAATCCTGTAATCATTAATAATGAAATTAATCCATAGAGAAAACTTTTTGTATTTTTTTTCGTAAAAGCGTAAAAAAAGAAACCAATCATAACATATAATAGTATGAATTGCAAAGGTGAAATGGAAATTTGATTAGTAGTAGAGTAGGGAAGCGCCTCTATTGTTTTTGCTGTATAATTCATAATTTTAATTTGATAAATTAGCAGATAACCAACGAATTGTGAAATATAAGGAAGAAAAGAGAATACCATAATAGCAACGCCGGTTATCACCACCCAAAAAGAGAGGAAAATGACTACTAAATTAGCGATGAGAAAGTAGTTTGGAAATTGCCCAAAATAAAAGATAGCAATAGGAGCAGTAGAAAGTTGGGCTGCAATAGAAACGGAACAAAGATCCCAAAAGTATCTTGTTATCTTTGTTTTAGGTTTGTAAAGATTGTATATTGGCTTTTGAAGAAGAACAATGCCGAACACTGCTAAGTAACTGAACTGAAATCCCATTTCGAAAACCAATAGCGGATTTATCGTTAACAAAAGAAAAAGGGAGGCAAAGAGGCTATGAAATACATTGGTATTTCTTCGCAAAAAATTCCCCAAAAGAACAAAAGTAAACATAGTGCCGGCGCGCATCACTGACGGAGCAAGTCCTGTAATGTTGGCATAACTCCACACAATGAATAAAAGAATGATACTTTTAACCATTTGCGTCCGTTTGGAAAAATTTAGCGGAAACAGTAAATAATTAATAATCATAAACACAATGCCTACATGCATTCCTGATACGCATAAAATATGGCTCACGCCGGCGGCAGTCCAAGTGGCGCGTAATTCCGGTTCCATAGTTTCATCGTTTCCTAAAATGATGGCAGTGGCTATACTATACTCTTCTCCCGACAACCCTGCGGAAAAAAGCATTTGCGAAAATTTTTGCTGGATGTAATGTGAAACCATCTTGATTTGGTTAGGCACGTTTTTACCCACTATGCGCCAATTTGTTTCCTTCACATAACCGGTAAAATAAACTCCCTTTATTTTCATAAAATTTTGATAATCAAATTGATTAGGATTTTTTGGTTTTTCAATAGGCAAAAGTTGTGTATTGACCAACAAAATATCTCCATATTTGAATTGTGCGGATAAAGAATCTCTTTTAAAATATAAAATTGCCTTTTCATTTTTTGTAAAATATTGATTTTTAAAGTTTACAACTGTTTTTATACTTCTTTCCGATTTTTTAGGATGATCAACAATCGTGGCAATCCAAAATTTTTGTTCTTGAATGATGTATTCTTCTTCAGCCGTTGGTTTTTTATTTAATATGGATGAAGTCGTCATAAAGCCTATAGTAACAAATGCTAAAAAGAGCAAAACTGAGGCTATTTTTTGTTGAAAAAATCCTGTGTTTTGAAACAAAATACAGGAAAAAAGTACAAAAATTATTAAAGGCAAAAAGAGAATTGTCAGATTTTCTACATAAAATATGGAAAAATATGCAGTAAAAATACCTGAAATGTACGGAAAAAAGATTTTAAATACAGGATATTTTGAGATATTCATAGCGTAGGTTTTCTACGAATATACAACACTTTTACCCGTTATGCAATCAAACTAAATTAATTTTATTGCATTGATTCTTTGTTATATGTAAATAGAATTGGCGGAAATAGCTAAAGTTTTACTTAAAATAAGGAAAGTTTTTTCCCGGATAGTAGGCTTGATTTCCTAACAATTCTTCAATGCGAAGTAATTGGTTATATTTTGCAATTCTGTCGGTGCGGCAAGCGGAACCGGTTTTGATTTGTCCGGTGTTCAATGCTACGGCTAAATCGGCAATGGTAGTATCTTCCGTTTCGCCGGAACGGTGTGACATTACTGCCGTATATCCGTTGCATTTTGCCATATTCACCGCATCAATCGTTTCGGTTAAAGTTCCTATTTGGTTCACTTTAATCAAGATAGAGTTTGCAACACCCATTTCAATACCTTCTGCCAAACGTTTCACATTAGTTACGAAAAGGTCATCGCCTACTATTTGAATTTCGTTTCCTAATTTTTCGGTCATAATTTTCCAGCCTGCCCAATCGTCTTCCGCCATACCGTCTTCAATAGAAACGATCGGGTATTTTTTTACCCAATTTGCCCAATAATCCACCATTTGCGCCGGTGTTAATTTTTCGCCGGTTGATTTTTTAAAATGATACACATTTTCATCGGTGAGAAAATATTCCGAAGATGCAGGGTCAAGGGCAATGCAAATATCAATACCTGGTTTATAACCCGCTTTTTCAATGGCTTTTAAAATGACTTCAATCGCCTCTTCATTTGATTTTAAGTTGGGGGCAAAACCGCCTTCATCACCCACGTTGGTTGCATACCCCATGCCTTTTAATACCGATTTCAAATGATGGAAAGTTTCGGTGCCCATGCGAAGCGCTTCAGAGAAAGTTTCCGCGCCTATCGGCATAATCATAAACTCTTGAAAATCTATACTGTTGTCTGCGTGTGAACCACCGTTAATAATGTTCATCAACGGAATAGGTAGCGTGTTAGCATTTACGCCACCCACATAGCGATACAACTCCTGACTACCTTCCTGTGCAGCCGCTTTGGCAACGGCTAACGAAACGCCCAGAATCGCATTGGCGCCCAAATTGGCTTTGTTTGGAGTGCCATCAATTTCTATCATATGCGCATCAATTTCGTTTTGATTGGAAACTAACATGCCTTTTAATTCATTAGCTAATATACCATTAACATTTTCAACGGCTTTTAAAACGCCTTTGCCTAAATATTTTGATTTGTCGCCATCGCGAAGCTCTACTGCTTCGTGCACGCCTGTGGAGGCGCCGGAAGGAACAGCTGCGCGCCCCATTGCACCGGCAGCGGTATATACATCAACTTCTACGGTTGGATTGCCTCTTGAATCCAAAATTTGACGACCGAAAATTCCAATTATTTCACTCATATTCTTTGATTTTTAATGTTTTACATATTTTTAAAATGATGTGCAAATTAACGAAATTATTTTAAAATATAGTAGCCTATAGAGCAAGCGCATTAAAAAATTATATCTTTTCTTTTAGTACCAAACTTTTTTAATAAAAAATATTCCAAATTTTCCGAACATAATTAAAAAATATAATATTTTTGCCGGCAAACTATTTATTATTAACCAAAAATTTTAATGTATGAAAAGATTAGTATTACTTGCTATTATTTTAATTGCAGCTTGTACAGTTGCAATGGCACAACCGAGAGCTATCGGAGGACGTATAGCTTATGGTCTCGGAGCTTCTTACCAACACGGATTCGGTGAAAAAAACATGCTTCAAGTTGATTTGGACTTTCCATTTTATTTTTGGGGAATTCAAGGTACTGCAACTTATAATTGGATATTCCCTATTAAATCTTGGACAGGACCCGGCTCTTGGAATTGGTACGCTGGTGTTGGTGGTGGCGCCGGTTATATTTGGGGCTGGGGAGGCCGTTATTGGGGTAACTACTGGGGTGGTTACGGTTTTGCCGGTGTTGCCGGTATGATTGGCGTAGAGTATAATTTCAAATTCCCTCTACAACTTTCATTAGATTGGCGTCCGCTTATAGGTCCCTCTTTTCATAAAGGAGGTGGTGTAGATTTTTATTATGGTGGTTTGTACTCAAGCGCTATTGCTATTGGTGTTCGTTACAAATTCTAAAATGTTAACGAACGTTAAAAAATATTCTACTGAAAATCAGCGCCATATGGAAATTTAGCGCTGATTTTTTTTATTTTCATAGGTTTTATATAGAAATTGTGCTATTTTTGCCGCCTAATTCAAAAATGAAATTTTATGGCAGAAATTATTGAACGAGTTCAAGGAATTATTGCAGAGAAGCTCAGTGTTAACCCTGCAGACGTAACTCCAGAGAAAAGCTTTACCAACGACTTAGGTGCAGATTCTCTCGACACCGTTGAGTTAATCATGGAATTTGAAAAAGAGTTTGGAATCTCTATTCCTGATGATCAAGCTGAAAAAATCTCAACCGTAGGAGACGCAATTGACTACATTGAATCAAAGATTTAATTTTAACATTCTTTTTTAATGAAAGTTAAAAAAGTTGTTATTACTGGATTAGGTGCACTTACTCCTATTGGTAATACGGTTCCTGAATATTGGAACAGTTTATTAAAAGGAGTAAGTGGAGCAAATCCAATTACTTATTTTAACACGGAAAATTATAAAACAAAATTTGCTTGTGAAGTAAAAAACTTCGATCCAAGCGATTTAATAGATAGAAAAGTTGCTCGATCTATGGATAGATGTGGGCAATATGCTTTTATTACTGCACTTGAAGCGATTAAAGACAGCGGTTTAGAGGTAGAAAAAATTAATAAACAACGTGTAGGCGTAGTTCTGGGAACGGCTATAGGTGGAATTACCTCAATTCTTGAGGCTTTTAATATTCTTCATGAAAATGGAGGGATTCCCAAATTTAGTCCCTTTTTACTTACCCGCTCCTTAGGTGATATGATTGCCGGTAATATTGCATTACATTATGGATTCTCCGGCACAAACTGTGTAGTCACTTCTGCATGTGCATCTTCTGCGAATGCCTTAGCCGATGCTTATCATGCCATACAATTGGGAAAAGTAGATATTGTGATTTCAGGCGGCGCAGAAGCCTGTATTAATCAATTTGCTGTTGGCGGATTTAATGCCATGAATGCACTTTCTACACGCAACGACGAATTTGAAACAGCGTCTCGCCCTTTCAACCTTACGCGTGATGGGTTTGTGTTAGGAGAAGGTTCCGCAACTTTAGTAGTTGAAGATTACGAACATGCCAAAGCGCGTGGCGCTAAAATTTATGCAGAACTTGCAGGAGTGGGTTTGGTAACCGACACGCATCACATTACGGCGCCACATCCGGAAGGTGAGGCTGCAAAATTGGCTATGAAAATAGCGATTGAAGATGCGAAGTTAAACATTACGGATATTGGGCATATTAACACACATGGGACTTCTACGCCGCTTGGGGATATTTCGGAATGTTTGGCAATTCAAGATCTTTTTGGAACGCACGCTTATAATCTTTCTATCAACGCTATCAAATCTATGACGGGGCATATGCTGGGAGCTGCAGGGGCAGCAGAAGCAATTGCTACCATCCTTGCCCTTAGTACCGGAAAAGTGCCACCTACCATCAATCTGAAAGAAAAAGATCCGGCAATTCCTGATTTTAATTTTGTTCCCAACCATGCTATAGAACACCATTTTAATGCGGCTATATCCAATTCGTTCGGCTTTGGAGGGCATAACGCATCCCTTGTTTTTTCGAAATTTGATTAACCTGATTGGGTTTGAATATTTTTGTAAAAAAGAGTACTTCTGAAAAAGAAATTGCAAAATTTCTAAAAAATGTTTTAGGCTTTAGGCCTCAAAATTTGGATTTTTACAAAATGGCATTCATTCATAGCTCGGCATCCTCAAAAGATGCGGTGAGCAGTGCCATCAACAATGAGCGATTGGAATATTTGGGCGATGCTGTTTTAAATGCTATAATTGCAGATTATTTGTTTAAAAAATTTCCACTTCATCCGGAAGGTCCTTTAACAGAAATGCGCTCCAAAATCGTATGTCGCGACCGTTTAAATAAATTGTCACGAAAAATGGGACTTGCAAAATTTGTAGTAGTGGAATCTCACGCCCATCCAAAATCTATTCACGGAGATGCTTTTGAAGCGCTCATCGGTGCACTTTATTTGGATAAAGGATATGAAAAAACTAGAGATATTATTATCAACAAATTACTCCTTACATTTATGGATTTAGATTCCGTATTGCAGGAAGAACATAATTATAAAAGCAAAATTATTAATTGGGCACAAAAAAATAATCACAAAATTCGATTCGAAAATCATATAGCAAATAATAATCCCAAAGAAAGAAAATTATTTATTTCGCAATGTTATTTGAATGGCATCTGTATTGCTGAGGCAGAAGATTTTACGGTAAAAAAAGCTGACCAGAACGCTGCAGAAAAAGCATGGGATCAACTACAAAAAGACTCTGAAAATGGCTAAAAAGAAAACGTCCCCTTCGTTACAAATTCACGATTTTTTCGGTACTTATAACACTTACCGAATATTTGCCTTGCAATCTGAGCTTTCTGCTTTTCCTTTTGCTAATCAATTAGGGAAAGCTGAGCAGATTACGTTTACCATATTGCCTGATTTTGAATATACCTCAAATCAATTTTCTGTCCGTTTTGCCGTTTTTTATGCAGAATATTCTCAAAAAGAGCCCATTCATTGTTTGCTTTTAGAAAATAAAACATTACTGAATCCGGAAGAACGAATTGTTTCAAAAACAGAAAAAAAACTGACTTTTCAAACAGGTTTTTTGTTTGACGAATGGTTGTATTTATTTAATAACCAGGGGCTACGTTGCTTTGATTCAGCATTTGAAAATATGGACTATCTGCTGTTATTATTCGCAAAAAAAAATATTGAAAATGATATGTTTTTGCAGTTTTTGGAAAATATTTCTTCTTTTAAAGCAACGGATATTTCCTATTTATTAGAAAGTCAACAAACTTCAGCAGAAACAAAAATTGTTGCTTTTTTAAGAGATTTTTATTGCAAACATGAAGTCAAAGCCAATCAATTTTCACGAAAAAGAAAAACAAACCTTTTAGCTCCGATTCAGCAAATTCCGAATCAAAATCTTCAATTTCCTATTCCCATTAAGTTAGAAAACGATGTGGTAGTCGATAATTTACAGTTATCGGATGAGTATTTATCTTTTTTGATGGAAGAATAAATATATTTACAAAATCTCTTTTATAACCTTTGGATACAGCTGATGTTCAATAGCATGTATTTTTTCTTCTATTTCGGGTAGTGTTTCAGTACCTTCTATTTTAAAACATTCTTGCGCAATAATTTTTCCCGTATCTATGCCGGAATCCACGTAGTGTATGGTTACTCCAAATATTTTTACGCCGTAATCATAAGCTTGTTGAATACCATTTTTCCCCGGAAATGCGGGTAATAAGGCAGGATGAATATTAATGACTCGGTTATGAAATGCGGATAGCAATACTTCTCCAATTAAACGCATATAACCTGCTAATACAATGAGTGAAACGTTTTTTTCAATAAGAAAAAAAGCAATCTCTTTTTCATATTCTTCTTTTGAAGTATAATTTTTGGGCATAAACGAAAAAACGGAAATATTGTGGTAACGCGCGCGCGCTACGGCAAAACAATCGGGTTTATCGGTAACCAAAACTGCAATTTCAGCAATTAGGTTGCCGTTTTCAATTTCATCAATAATAGCTTGGAAATTTGTGCCGGTTCCTGATGCAAAAACTGCTATTTTTTTCATTTTTTTAAATCAATATAAACTGCCCCGTCTTGCTATGCAAGTCATCCTTTCAAATTTTGAAGGGATATTTATCATCTCATCACCTAATTATCTCATCATCACATCATTTCCTTCACCTTCAATTATTTTTCCGATTTCAAATACATTTTCTCCGCAATTTTTAAGAATTTCCATGGTAGCGGGTGCGTCTTCCGGTTTTACCACTAAAATCATTCCGATACCCATGTTAAAGATATTGAACATTTCGCGATGCGGAATGTTGCCCCATTTTTCCAAAAAGTTGAAAATGGGTGGTTTTTCCCAACTGCTCTCTTTAATTTCAACACCTTGATTTTCTTTTAAAACACGCGGAATATTTTCATCGAAACCGCCGCCGGTAATATGGCAAATAGCGTGTACATCAATACTTTTCAGTACTTCAAGTACAGGTTTTACATAAATTTTTGTGGGAGTAAGTAGCACTTCTCCCAATTTGCCCTTTAGTTCGTCAAAGTGTTGATTTAAATCAAAATTATGATCTTTTATCACAATTTTTCGCACTAAAGAAAAACCGTTAGAATGCACACCGGAAGATTGTATGCCAATTAAAATGTCACCAACACTTACTTTTGAACCGTCGATTAATTTTGATTTTTCAACTGCTCCCACGGTGAAGCCGGCAATATCGTATTCTCCGTTATGGTACATATCGGGCATTTCGGCGGTTTCGCCGCCGATGAGTGCGCAATTTGCCAATACGCACCCATCGGAAACGCCTTTTACTATTTGCTCAATTTGGGCGGGGTCGTTTTTGCCTACGGCAACATAATCTAAGAAAAAGAGTGGCTGTGCGCCTTGTGCTAAAACATCGTTCACGCACATTGCCACTACATCTTGTCCAATAGTATCATGTTTGTCTAACAAAAATGCCAATTTTAGTTTAGTGCCCACGCCGTCAGTGCCGCTCACCAGCACCGGTTCTTTCATGGCAAGCAACGACAAGTCGAACATACCGCCAAAACTGCCGATATTGCTCATCATGCCCAATCGTTCTGTTTTGGCAATGTGTTTTTTAATCCTGCGAACGGATTCATAGCCCGCTTCTAAGGAAACTCCCGATTGTTCGTAACTTTGCGCCATGATTATCGTTCTTTATTCTTTAACAACTTTCTTTGTTATTGTTCCATTTTCCGTTTGTATCTTCATAAAATAGATACCTGCTTGTAGATGTGAAATATCCAATTGATGATGAGATGATGAGATGATGAGATGATGAGATGATAATTTTCTTCCTGTAATATCAAGAATTTCAATATTCGTAATTTGTAGTTCGTCATTTTTAATTTCTAACTTCCCGGTTGTCGGATTAGGGTAAACCATGACACTTTGGTCATTATCCGCATCATCAATTCCTAAAAGGGCTAATCCGGTAAGTGCAATTTCAGCGTATGCTTCAGCAGATTTCAATGTTAAAATTCTATTCCATGTTCCTGCATCTCCCCAGCCGGTAGCAAATCGGACGTATAATTTATAGGGAAGCTGTGTTCTACTTATAGTAAATGATTGAGTCCAAGATGTTCCATTGTGAGAAATTTGAAATTTAGAGGAAGGCGATGCTACAGTTATATTGGCAATTACATCAGGTGAAGATACAATAACTTCAACAGGTTCTGAGGGTACACCTGCATACGTTTCGAAAGAGATAGATGATACCGAAGTGTTGATCGTATATTGTCCACCTAATTTGAAAGTTGCGTTAATGCTATGGGGTTCATTAACATTTGTAAAAGTGTGAGATGTTATGTTTCCCATATCTATATCATCTACAATAACTTTATCTACACTATATCCGTTATCCGGTTTTATTTCAAACGTTTGACTTGCATTGATATTTACATAAACAACGCCATCCGTGCCGCTGGGAGTGATGTTTCCATTTGCGCCTGCAGTAACGGTAATTGGAAATGTATTGAAAGCTAAACCTTCAATTCTAACAATTTGATCAGCTTGAATATTTGAAATTGTATATACGCCTCCGGAGGGTGTAAGTGGAGCATTGTTTGCAGTAACCACAAGATTGGAGTTATTATGAGTAGGAAGTAGATCAATTTTGAAAGAGAAGCTGCCTCCTGCATTTACAGGTGAATTTGAGCCCGATTGAGCGGTAACCATACATCCGTAATAAGCAGGAAGGAACACATGGTAATTTGATTTTGAACCGCCACCCATAAAGTCGAAGGTAATATAATCGCCGTGTACGGTAATATTCGAGATGGGCTTGCCGGTAGGATTGTAATCCCAGGTAATCATTGCCGGAGTAGTGTTATCGTTGAAATTGGTTTTATTCAGCGTTCCTGGCCAGGTAGTAGAAGCTGCGTTCACGTTTCCGTATTGACTTTGTTTGTTTGTTCCGGCTTCCGGCACGTAAGCCGGCGCATTAGCAGAAACAGGGTAAAAACGTTGCCAGCTGGTAGTGTTTTGCCAGTAGGGGTTACTGCTATAATGTTCTGTAGACCGGTATATTAATAGATCTTGACCGGGAACGTATGCGTTAAAGCCTTCTTTCATTATATTTTCTATAATAAAAAACTGATTTGGATCGGAAGTATTGATTCTAAAGTAAGCATTCTTGTAAATCCTTGCAGTTGGTATGGTAACTTTTTGTGGTGAATTTAATTCAATAGCTGTAGCCCATCCATATGTATAGACTTTCGAGCGTGGGTTGGGGTGTGCGGGAGTTCTGCTACCATTGTTATGGGAGCCTGAGGCTTGCAAATCCCAATTTCCAGTTCCATCATATTGACCTCCAATTTCATAATTAGTATCATAAAAGTCGGGGGCGCCTAAAGAGTGTCCATACTCATGACAAATTACGCCAATATCAGTAATTGTGCTTCCAACAGTACCTCTTAACTCCGATGAACAAGCATACCTTTGAAATAAGTATCCTCCTGCATTGTAGTTAAAGCTGGCTTGTGCATGCGCCCATATACTATTTGGAGCGCCATTAGATGCACAATATCTTGCGTAAATCATATAAACGCTATACACTTGATTGGTGCCCGGGGTAACAAATTCCGTGAAATCAACACCGGCCTCAATAGCCTCTGTAACCGAATGCCGTGCATAAGTAATCCATCTGCTTTCGGGATTAGCATACCATACAGCAGTATTAGGGAGCACATAAGGTCCAACCACGGTACATTCTAGTTCTAATGTATTGTAAGAAGCTTCTAAAAAGTAATCTTTCACACTGCCGGTGGCTGATCCCACATTATAATTAATTTGGTTCAATAACATATTAAAATCTTCCACCGTTTTCCTGAAAGGTCTGTCGGTAAATTCCGTAAGAATCACCAATAATTTGCGTTTTCCTGTGGTTTGAACGAGATCTCTTGTACTTTCGGCTTGTGCTATTTCTCTAAGTTGCATATAATATGAAACCTGTTCATTACTGTAAAATAAGCCTGTGCCAATGTGTTGCAACCATGTAGTAACTTCCGGGGAACGATTTGAAATTTCCGTAGCTATAAAAGACGAGGGCTCCAAATCTCCGGAAGCATTGAGTTGCGCATAGCTCCAATAGTGCTCCGAATTAACAAGTAGTGTGTAACCGTCTAATGTTACAGCCCAATTGATAAACTCGTCTCCTCTCATGATGATCGTTACTTCTTCTCCGTTAGGTTGCGAAACGGTTACAGGGTAAGGATATGCCGGAACAGCAAAGGTTTGAAAACAAACCATTGAAATAAGTAATAAAGATAAAAACTTTTTCATTTTTGTAATTTTTTGTGAATATTAATGTTTGATAATTTTTTCATAAAACAGACCCGCCGGAGTTCGAACTACCATCACATAGATGCCCGCCGGTAAATGCGAAATATTGAGATGATAAGATGATGAGGTGATAAGATGATGAGATGATATATTTCTTCCTGTAATATCGTAGATTTCAATATTTTCAATTTTTAATTCTTCATTTTTAATTTTTAATTCTCCCGTCGTCGGATTAGGATAAACCGTAAATGCCGGAACCGTATTTTCAGATATTTGCAAAACGAGATTACCTATTAACACAATTTCGGTATAGGCTTCAGTAGCACAAAGTGTCAGTTTTCCTAATGCATGTTCTCTATCCTTTTCATCCGGATTATACCTTACATACAATGTATAGGGAAGTTGTGTTCTGGCTATCAAAAAAGATTTGAACCACTTGATCCCGTTATTTGATATTTCAAACTTCTCGGGAGCGGTTACTTGAATGCTGCTTGCCAATCCTGTTGAAGTAATCGTAACAATTTCTGCCTCTGACGGTGTTCCGGGTGGGGTAGCAAATTGTAATACATTTGAAGAAGCATTAATGAAATATTTGTCCCCGTATTTAAAATGGGCTGAAATAGTATGAGGTTCCGTTACATCTCTAAATACATAATGACTAACAGGTCCAATAGAAATTCCATCTACAAAAACATCTTCTACACTAAATCCCAAGTTTGGAGTGATATTAAAACGTTGAACGTTTTTTATAGGTACTGGTACCGTTCCACCCGGGGAAATTGTTCCGTTTGCTCCTGCATTTGCAATAATATTTACGGTGTTAAATTGTACACCTTCTATGACTACAATTTGGTCCGATTGAATATTGGAGATCGTATAAATATCGCCGGAAGGAATGATGATTTGTCCGTTAGATTTTACTACCAAGGTTGATTGGCTATGTGTTGAAGCTAATGTTATCTGAAATTTAAAGTCTCCTCCGGTGGCTACGGGAGAAGTGAAGCCGGGTTCCGGCGTAATGGTACAACCATAATACTTCGGTAGAAAAATAATATAATCATCTTTTTGCCCGCCATCAAGCATATCAAAAGTAATATAACCATCATGCACGGTGATATTTGTAATAGGCTTGTTGGTAGGCTGTCTGTTCCAGGAAAGCATGGCAGGAATGGTATGGTCGGTAAATTCCGTTTTGCCAGTAACCCCGGGCCAAGGGCACAATGTGGAATTTATTGACCCATAGTCTGATTGGCAATTTGAACCGGTTCCGGGAAGATCTACCGGTGCATTTGCAGCTACCGGATAAAATTTTTGAGGACTGGTAGTATTCATGCCGCTCATGTTTGCAGCGCAGTGATAAATCAGCATATTAACCCCCGGAATATAATCGTCGTAGCTGCCTCTTATTTTATTTTCAAGAATATAATATTCGTTGGGAGTTTGTGTATTAATGCGAAAATAGGCATTATCGTAAAAGCGCGCCGAAGGAACGGTAACATTTTGTGCACTATTCAACTCTATGGCAGTTGCCCAGCCATAGAGCGCAACCTTCGTATGAGGATTTGGGGGCGCCGGCGTTCTTCCTCCATCGTTCCAACTACCACTTGCCATAAGATCCCAATTTCCGGTTCCTGCGTATGATCCGCCGGTTCCATAATCGGTATCATAATAATCGGGAGCGCCTAATGAATGCCCAAACTCATGACAAATTACACCGATATGGGTAATATTTCTGCCGCTTCCTCCCCGAAGTTCCGGAGAACAGGCGTAAGAAGCTATCCGCACGCCATCTAAATAAATCGGATCAATACTCCAGGCGTGCGACCAAATACAATTCGATCCTCCGCCGGCTTCCTCTCCGTGTCCTGCAAAAATCATATAGAAACTGGGAACCTCTCCGCCTACGGCAAAATCGGCAAAATTGATACCGGCAGCATGGGCAGCTAAAACGCTCTCACGCGCCAGCTCGCGGGCTTCCCAAAAATCTCCGTAGTATGCATGATTATTTTTAGCGGTAAACGGACCCACCACAGTGGTTTGCACCTCTAACTTACTATAAGAAGCTTCAAGAAAAAAGTCTTTCACGCTGCCATTGGCTCCATATTCGGTATATTTAATTTGATTGAACATATTATCAAAATCCTCTTGTGTCATAATAAAAGGCTTATCCGGATATTGCATTAATATGGTCAATAATTTTCTTACACCTGTAGTGCTGCCTCTGTCAGCTTTACTTTCGTTTTCTACCATATTTCGTATTTGCTGATATATAGACATTTGATTGTTGCTAAATCGTAATTCTTTTGGGATTTTTGTCAACAGTTCACTCACAGTGGCGCTTCTTTTAGATATATCTTCCGCATAGAACGCAGAGGGTTCAATGTCTCCTTGTGCGTTCATTTGTGCATAACAAAAATATCCTTCGGCATTATACAAAAGGGTATATCCATCTAACGTTTGTGCAAACTTAACAAACTCATCGCCTTGCATGATGAGCGTAACTTGTTCGCCATTAGGTTGCGTGAAGGCAACAGGATATGGATACGCCGGTACGGCAAGCAGTCGTGTAAAAGCACTAATAATAAAGATAAAAAAGAAAAAACGTTTCATTACGGGTTACATTTAGCGGGCGAAATTAATTTATTTCTTCAAATATGAAAGAAAAAACGAAAAAAATACATATATAAAATTCAAAAATTTGATGTTTCTTTGCCGAATAAAAATTATACATATATGAAACAATTAATCGAATGTGTTCCTAATTTTAGCGAAGGACGTAATTTAGAAGTTATTAAACAAATAACGGATGTCATTGAAAAATCGGAAGGAGTAAAGCTTTTGGATGTTGATCCCGGGTATTCTACCAACAGAACGGTGGTTACTTTCGTAGGTACACCCGATGAAGTGGTGGAAACTGCCTTTCAAGTCATCAAAAAAGCACAGGAACTCATTGATATGCGTCAACATCATGGCGACCACCCGCGTTTTGGGGCAACCGATGTGTGTCCGCTGGTACCGGTATCAAACATTACCATGGAAGAAACCGCAAAATATGCACGCCTATTAGCCAAAAGAGTTGGAGAAGAATTAGACATCCCTGTATATTGCTACGAAAACGCGGCATCTGAAGAAAAACGTAGAAATTTGGCAAATGTTCGTCGCGGCGAATATGAAGGATTAAAAGAAAAGTTAGTAGATCCCGAATGGAAACCTGACTTCGGTCCCGCCCAATTTAACGAATCAGTGGCAAAAAGCGGCGCCACCGCCATAAGCGCCCGCGATTTTTTAATTGCTGTGAATTTTAATCTGAACACCACTTCCACGCGTCGCGCCAACGCTATTGCATTCGATGTTCGCGAAATGGGTCGCCCGAAAAGAGAAGGTAACCCCATTACCGGCAAAATCATGAAAGATGAGCATGGCAACAATATTATGATTCCGGGCACTTTAAAAGGCACGAAAGCCATTGGTTGGTACATTGATGAATACGGAGTAGCGCAAGTTTCAATGAACATTACTAATACGTCTGCTACGCCGTTGCATGTGGCTTATGAAGAAGTGAAAGAAAAAGCCGAACAGCGTGGTGTTCGCATTACCGGCACTGAAATTGTAGGACTTGTACCCAAAAAAGCATTGTTAGATGCCGGATATTATTTCTTGAAAAAACAGCAACGTTCGCTGGGCATTGATGAAAAAGAAGTGATGAAAATCGCCGTAAAATCCATGGGATTAGATGACTTAAAACTGTTTGATCCGGCGGAAAAAGTGATTGAATACCTGTTGGAAAAAGATCAATCTTCTAAAAAGTTGATGGATATGACCTGCGCGGGTTTTGCCAATGAAACCGCATCTGAAAGTCCTGCTCCGGGCGGCGGCTCTATTGCTGCCTACATGGGCGCGTTGGGTGCAGCGTTGGGCACAATGGTAGCAAATCTCTCTTCCCATAAACCCGGCTGGGATGAGCGTTGGGAAGAGTTTTCCGATTATGCCGTGCAAGGTCAAAAAATTAAAGATGAATTGCTTTGGTTGGTTGATGAAGATACACACTCTTTCAACTTAATTATGAATGCTATGGGATTACCCAACGGAACAGAAAAAGAAAAAACAGCACGCAAAAAAGCAATGGAAGAAGCCACCAAATACGCCATTGAAATTCCTTTCAGAACCGTACAACGCGCTTACGATGTTTTCGATCTTTGCGAAGCGATGATTGAAAAAGGCAACCCCAATTCCGTAACCGATGCCGGCGTAGGCATACTTTGTGCCAAAGCCGCGGTAATTGGCGCTTATTTGAATGTGCGTATCAATGCTACCGGTTTGGAAGATAAAAAATTCGCCGAAGAGGTTGTAGAAAAAGCGAAAGGTTTTGTTGAAAAAGCAATGGCGAGGGAAACAAAGTTGTTGCAGCGGGTGGAAGAGGTGATTGGATAATAGATGTTTTTTGCTGTAAATAAAGAAGAACATAAACCCTGATCTTTCTAAATATCAATTTCTTGCAAAAGCAGCATAAAAAATGCTGCTTTTTTTATTTATGACTTGATAATTTGTATTTATTTTTGTATTATTGCGGCATCTTATAATGTATAAACTATTAACCAAAATTAATGCTTATGAAAAAATTATTATTATCTATTGTTAGTGCGTTTTTACTCTTTACTTTAAGCGCACAAATTACTGAAAGTTTTTCCGACTACACCGTAGGTGGAAAAATAGCCCAACAAGCCCAGGCCATGGGTAGAGATTATTGGACTACTTGGGATCTTAATCCCGGTGGCAATCAGGACGGCGTGATTGAAGAAATGCCGGCCGGAAACAAATGTTTAAAAGCTACTATGGTATCTTCCAACAATTTCAATGACAACGTTTTAAGGCTTGGTGACAAAAATGGCACGGTTTGGAACCCAAAAACTTCCGGCGCATGGGAACTTACCTTCAAGATTTACATTCCTGCCGGCAAAGATGGCTACTTCAACATTAAATCTGTCTTCCCAAGTAGTGATCCACCAACGTGGGCAATGCAAATTTATATGGGCACCGATGAAGGCCAACCCGGACCCGCTACTCCCGGCGTTGGAAAAGTTTACGGCGGATCAACTAATGGCGTAAATTTTTCTTTTGCGCACGACACATGGGTTCCCATTAAAATTTTCATTGATTTAGATGATGACGTTGCTGAGTTTTATGTAAACGAAACCATGATTCATACATACCAGTATTCTCTAGGTTCTTTTGGAGAAAGTAATCACAGATATATTGCCGCTTTCAATATTTTCCCTCCGAATACTGCTGCCACTTCACTTTTCTATGTTGACGACATCGTTTTTGCTCCTATATCGAATGTTATTTTTGGAACCAGCTTTGATGATGATCCTCTTGGCTCTCCGGTGACTGTACATTACCCCGGTTGGTGGACAACTTGGGATAGCAACCCCGGCGGTGCGATGGATGGTGTTATTTCAAATGAGCAAGCAGCAACTCAACCACATTCTGCAAAAATGGTTTATAACAAGGATATTGTATTTTTGGCGGGAGATCAGACTGCAGGCACTTATACATTTGATTTTAAGATGTATATCCCTAACGGAGTTCCTGTGTATTTTAATTTATTGCACCATTTTGCCGGCATGGAAAGTGAGTGGGCAGCAGAGGTTTTCTTCAATATTACGGCAAACTCACAAGGTATGCCTTTAGGTACTAATTTTAAAAATAATGGTATTAATACACCTTTCACTGCACCCCCCAGTAATACCTGGTTCCCCGTTAAAATTACTATAGATCTGGATGCAGACCAGGCTAACATCGTAGTGAATGGAGTTGACGTGGAACCAGGTATTACTGGGGGTACATCAAATCCGGGCGTGGGGCAAAGACAATTGGGAGCTATTAGCTATTGGGGTTGTTTATCAAACACAGTTTTCTATATTGATGATTTTGTGTTTTCAGGTTCCGGTGGTGATAGTCATTCTATAATGAATGTTACACCAAATCAAATGACTGAACATGCCGCACCGGGTTCTACTCAAACAATAACAAATCCAATTACGGTAGCCAATACAGGTACCAGTATGGGAGACTATTATTCATGGATTGAATTTGATTTTGAACCTACTACAGGAACTAACAATTATACTGTAACTTATTCGAGTAATGATGAAGGAGGTGGTGTTGGCTATGCTACTGGTACGCCTTTAATTGAAGTTGCTGCTAAATATCCTTCATCTGTTTATTGTGACAAAATGGGTACTTATATAACGAAAGTTGCATATTTTATGTACCAACCTGTGGTAAATAATACACTAACTGCACGTGTTTACGGTGGTGGTAGTTTTAATAGCCCTGGGGAAATTTTGGCACAGGCAACCATAACCAATGCTATGAGTGGCAATTGGAATGAAATAACTTTAAGCACACCCGTTTTATTAAATGGTCAGGATATTTGGGTTGCTTTTGAATTTACCCAACCGGCGGGTGGATTTCCAATAAGTTATGATGATGGTGCAGCTATTGAAAATAGTAACTGGACTCGAAACGATGGCGGTAGTTGGCGACAAATGTTTACAGTAAGTGACCCCCCACAAGGTATCGGAAGATATATGATAAAAGCATTTACACAAGGGAGCGTAGTTCCCGGATGTTGGCTATCGATTGCAGGAAATACCCATGGTACTGTTCCAAAAGGTACCAACAAAACATTCAATGCCGTGTTTAATCCTGCCGGACTTGCAATAGGTACTTACGAAGCCACTATTTACGTTGCAACAAACGATACTGATAATCCCTTATTTACGATTCCTTGTACCTTTATAATCGAAAGCGCTCCTGTAATTACCGTTAATCCTAATTCTATTAACGAAATAGTTGCCGGACCTGGCGGAACAGCTACTGTTACAATGACCGTAACGAATTCCGGTACGGAAGCAGGAAATTACTCAGTATTACCGGTAACTGTTAACTGGATAACATTATCAGGTAATACTTCAGGAACATTACAACCCGGAAATAGTAATACTTTTGAAGTAATAATGACTGCAGCAGATCTCGAATATGGAATTTATGAAACTACTATTGAAATTTCAACTCCCGGTAGTGGAAACGGATCAATTACTGTGCCTTGTAAGCTCCAAGTAGGTAATAGTGTAGGAGAATACAAAATTAAAACGTTAATATATCCCAATCCGACTAACGACAGGGTTACCATTGAATCAAATGTAAATATCAATAGCATCCAACTTTTCAATATTATGGGTCAGGTTATACATTTTTCTCATGTAAATGCTGCGAAAACTACGATGAGTACTTCGAACTTTGGCGCCGGTATTTACTTCCTAAGAGTAAATACTGATCATGGACCTCAAAGTATTAAGCTTATTGTGAAATAAGGAAATATTTTTGTAAAAAATGAAGCTGCTCATTCAGGGCAGCTTTTTTTTGTAATTTTTGAAAATAATGTCATATTTTTATTACTTGAAAAAACAAATAAAATTCATTATCTTCGCCGCTACTTCAATTTTTAACTTGTATTTCTTTTAACTTTCTCATTTTCATGCCAATATTATGACCACTGAACAGAATATTCTCTCTCAGCTCAACGATTCGCAGCGTAATGCCGTAGTGCAGGTTGACGGTCCCGTGATGGTAATTGCCGGTGCCGGTTCGGGCAAAACGCGCGCACTTACTTACCGCATTGCCTACATGCTTTCGCAAGGCATTAATCCATACCGCATATTGGCACTCACTTTTACCAATAAAGCCGCTGCCGAAATGAAAGAGCGTATTTTTCAATTAGTGGGCGACTCGAATGCTAAAGCCGTGATGATGGGCACGTTTCACGGCGTTTTTCATCGCATTATTCAAGTAGAGCACGAAAAATTGGGCTTTATACGCAATATCACCGTTTATGATACCGACGATACAAAAAATTTGCTCAAAAGTATCATAAAAGAGATGAATTTAGACCCGAAAACCTACGTGGCAAGTCATGTGTTATACCGCATCTCATCGGCAAAATCGAGTTTGCTTTCGGCGAACGATTACGCACAAAGTCCGGAAATTGTGGATGCCGACAGAATGAGCGGAAAACCTCATATTGCTGAGATTTTTAAACGTTATAATATTCGTTTAAAAAATTCTAACGCCATGGATTTCGATGACTTGCTATATTATATGAATGTATTGCTGCGCGATTTTCCGGAGGTCTTACATAAATATCAACACCGTTTTCAATATATTTTGGTAGATGAATATCAAGACACCAACTATGCTCAGTATTTGATTGTAAAAAAGTTGGCAGCAGCGCATCACAATATTTGCGTGGTGGGCGATGATGCGCAAAGTATCTACGCATTTCGCGGCGCCAACATTCAAAATATCTTAAATTTTAAAAAAGATTATCCGGAAACTAAAATCATTAAATTAGAACAAAATTATCGCTCCACACAACATATTGTAAATGTGGCAAATGCAGTAATTAAGAACAATCAGGATCAATTATATAAAGAAGTTTGGACTGAAAATGAAACAGGAGATCTCATTGAGATTTTAAAAACCAATAGTGATAATGATGAAGCTCAGACGATTGCTCATTCCATTTTTGAGACCAAACAAAATTATCAAAAAAATAATTCGCATTTTGCCATTTTATATAGAACCAATGCTCAATCGCGTGCTTTAGAGGAAGCGCTTCTCAAAAAAAATATTCCGTACATCGTTTTTGGCGGCATTTCGTTTTACAAACGTAAAGAAATTAAGGATGTTTTGGCTTATTTTCGATTGGCAATCAATCATCATGATGAAGAATCGTTGCGCAGGGTGATTAATTATCCTATGCGTGGTATTGGCGCTACTACTGTGGACAAAATTGTGGTGTGCGCCCACGAACAAAATACGCGAATTTGGAATGTGATAGAAAATCCCGACCGTTATAATTTGGATGTAAATGCGCCTACCAAAGCGCGTTTGCAAGATTTTGCCGTGCGTATTAAAAGCTACTCCGCTATGATTACCAAAACCGATGCTTACGAATTGGGCAAACATATTGTAATGACCACCGGTATTATGCAAGAACTCAACGCCGACAAATCGGATATTGACCGCTTACAAAATGTGGAGGCACTGTTAGACTCCATGAAAGAGTTTACAGAAAAGGAACCGGAATCGCTTTTTAACGAAGCTACCGGCGAAATTATTACCGATTATTTTCCGTCATTAGACAGGTTTGTGGAAAGTATCTCTTTGCTAACAGACGAAGAAGAGAAAAAGAACGAATATCAAGATAGAGTGAAGTTGATGACTATTCACTCAGCGAAAGGATTAGAGTTTGATTATGTGTATGTTACAGGATTGGAAGAAAATCTTTTCCCTTCTTCAATGAGTTTGGGCACACGTGCAGAGTTAGAAGAAGAACGCCGGTTGTTTTATGTGGCGATTACGCGTGCACGAAAAAAACTCACCTTAACCTCAGCGCAAACACGCTACCGCTTCGGTACACTACAATTCTGCGAAGAGAGCCGTTTTTTATACGAAATTCCTGAAAAATTTATTCATAAAACCCAAAAAGCATCTATGGGACGTAACATTTGTATTTCGGATGGGAATGAAGCTACGCCGTCAAACTTCATTCCTATTACCGAAGCTGTACAGCAGAAACGGCATGTAATCGAGCAAAAACGCACACAAAATGTGGGAAAAGAAGCACGCCCCGATCAAATTTATGTAGGACTTCGTGTGTATCACGATAAATTTGGATACGGAAGAGTAATTCAAGCCGACGGCGATGGTTTGGATAAAAAAGCCATCGTAACCTTTGACTCCGTGGGCAATAAAACTTTACTTTTAAAGTTTGCTAAATTAGTAATTCCTTAATTATGGAAAAACCAGAAACCTACCAGGATGCTTTTGAAGAATTGCAACTTTTAGTTTGCAAAATGGAAAACGCCGAAATCTCCGTAGATGAGTTAGCGGAAATGATAAAAAGAGCTACACTATTAATCAATATATGTAAGAAAAAATTGACGGACACAGAGGAAGAGGTAAAATCGTTGTTAGAAAAATTATAATTAAAAAATGAACCATATACGCCTATTCTTAGCCCTATTTTGTACCCTGCTTTTGGTTGTAAGTTGCACCAAGGTAAAACATGAATATCATAAAAACGGAAAATTAAAATCGGAAACACATTATCGCTTTGGAAAAGAAACAGGAACCACCATTCATTATCATTCTTGGTATCCTACTAAAGTTCTGGAAGTTGAAATGAAAAAAGGAAAGAAAAACGGTAAACTCATTAAACGTTATTTCGATAATAATATAGAATTAATTGCCTACTATAAAAACGATCTGTTAGAAGGTGTGGAGACCTATTACTACAAAAACGGAAATCGTTCTATGGAAACGCATTATACAAAAGGTATAAAAAACGGACCTGTAACCTCATGGTATTATAATGGAGTGATTAAAGAGTCCGGAACTTTTGTAAACAATTTATTTGAAGGAAATTGGGAGAACTATGATGAAAGAGGACTGCTTACCGGAGAGGGGTCGTTTGTGCAAGGAACGGGCAGACGAATTACTTATGATGAAATGGGGCGTTTGCAAGGCGAAACACACTTTGTAAACAATAAGAAAGAAGGGTGGGAAACCCATTATTATCCTTCGGGTGAAATAAAAGATACAATTTTATTCAAAGAAGATAGAATCATTAAAATCAATGATATATACGTCGAAGATCTATAATGTCTCGTTTTTTTGTATTTTTTCTTGTTTTTTGTAACGTTTTTGTACTTTTTGCACAACAACAAGGCAAAAAAATTGCTTTTCGCGCCGAACGGCTGTATCATGATGCAGAGTATCTTCCGGGCGTAGATAGATTAATTGGAAATGTGATATTTACACACGAAAATACCATAGGATATGCCGATAGCGCTTATTATTATACGGAGGAAAATAGAATGGTCGCTTTTGGAAGACCTGTCGAGATTTTTGTAAATGATTCGGTTACATTATATGGAAACAAAGCGGTTTATGATGGAAATACAAAAATTTCCAACATTTCCGAAAATGTCCTTCTAAAAGATCCCGCCTCCACGCTTTATACTGATATATTAACTTACAACACTCATACAGGCATAGGATATTATGATACCGGCGGAAAAATGATCTCAAACGAAGATACATTAACCAGTAAAGAAGGAACTTATAATACACACACGAATATGGCACAGTTTAGGCATGATGTTATCTTGAGAAATCCCAGCTATGTTATGACGTGTGATTCATTTAACTATGATACGAACACGGAAGTTGTCTATTTTTTATGTCGAACGCATTTGGTATCAGATGAAAACAATATTTGGACCAACTCCGGATGGTATGATACACGCAATAATTTTTCACATTTATTTGACAGTGTGAAATTTGTTAATAATGATCAAGAACTTACTGCTGATACTGCTTATTATGATAAAAATCTGGAATTTGGAATTGTAAAGAACAATATTACACTCATTGATACTACGCGAAATTTTATTGTGAAAGGACATTACGGTGAATATTTAGAAAAAGGCGGCTGGACGTGGGTTACCGATAGCGCTTTGTTAATTTTGATTGATAAAGAAAAAAGCGACTCACTTTATTTGCACGGCGATACCCTGAAAATGCACTTCGACACCTTACAAAATCCACAGCTGATGCTTGCCTATTATCATGTAAAATTTATTCACCCGGACTTGCAAGGCGCTTGTGATTCAATGAGTTATAATGTGGTAGATTCGGTGGGAATGATGTTCTATAATCCGGTAATATGGAATGGAAAAAATCAACTTACCGGAGATACGATAAGATTCACAGTCATAGATTCTGTTACACAAAAATTAGAATTGCTGCTCAATGCTTTTATCATTTCCGATGTGTTTGATGAGGTCGAATTTGATCAAGTAAAAGGGAAATATATTGTCGGATTTATTCGAGATCGGGAATTAGTACAGGTAAATGTGATAAATAATGTGGAACTCATTTACTATGTGATGGATGAAGATACCTTACTTATAGGTGTCAATAGAATGGAATCTAATGAGATGAAAATATTTTTGAAGAACAATGAAATACAAGAACTTAGATTCTATGATAATCCTGATGGGAAATTTTGGGCCGACAACGAACTCCCGATGACTGAAAGAACATTGAGAGATTTTCGTTGGTTAGATGCATATCGCCCTAAAGAGATTGCAGATATTTTTATCAATCCGATTCCGAGACACAGGGCAAAACAGTCAGAAAATTAAAATAAAAGTGTATTTTTGCCGCTGTATTTGGTCTCTTGGCCGAGTGGCTAGGCACCGGTCTGCAAAACCGTCTACTCCAGTTCGAATCTGGAAGAGACCTCCAAGGGAAAGCGCCTATTAAAGCGCTTTTTTGTTATTAATGCAATTGATTATCTTAATTTTAATAACATTTTAGAACTCCAGAAGTACTTCTATCAGTAAAATACGAGCATCATCAGTATTTGCTACGATCTTAATGTGTCCGGTATTCCAAACGCATAAAGCATCTCTTTGATGAAGCCTTTGACCCTCAATGGTAAACTCGCCTTCAATAACCATAACAAAAACACCGGTTCCTTCTCCATTCAACGGATACTCTATTTCTTTTCCCTTTTCAAAAGTACCGATATTCAGCCAAGCTGACTGATGTATCCATAAACCTGTATTAGCCGGATCATTTTCCGGTCCAACTATTTGTACAAGCTGATTCTTTGAATGAAAGAAATCGAATTTGCGATGCGCATAACGCGGTGCTACATCTTTCTTATTCGGAAAAATCCATATTTGGAATAAATTAAGCGGTTTGTCTTCACTTGCATTATATTCGCTATGCGTGATACCGGTTCCGGCGCTCATTACCTGAACTTCACCGGCGTTCAATACTTCCGCCTTTCCCATACTATCTTTATGTGCAATACTTCCATATAATGGTATGGTAATAATCTCCATATTGTCATGGGGATGAGTTCCAAAACCTTCTTTCGGTAATACAATGTCATCATTTAATACTCTAAGCGCTCCAAAATGCATGCGATTAGGGTCATGATAACTTGCAAAACTAAATGTATGATAGGCATCTAACCATCCATGATCTACGTGTCCTCTTGATGAGGCGCTAATTAATAGTGTGTTCATAAGATTTTCTCCTTTTTTAATTATTAATGGTAATTAGGTAAGTTATTTACCGGATTTTAGAATTTGCTTTGCCATGCTTTTAAACAAGCAACTTTATCTATTTTTTCATCATTAATGATGAACGGATCGACTACTTTTCCAAGATAAACAGCATGTTTAAAATGCAATTCCTGTTCGGTTTCTACCACAAAACTGCCGTAATTGTAGCAGAATAGATCTTCTTGGGTGTGAATGTTGAAGCCAAGGTCGTTACCAAAACTCATTTTACATAATGCTTCTATAATACCTCCAAATTGACAGGTAAAAGCAGAGATAATCTTTTTATTATGAATATTTTCAACCGTAAAATTGAAAACCTCTTTTAATTGTTCAAAATTAGGATTTCCTAATGTATCGGGTTGATGTTTAATAAAATAAATATGATTTCCGATTTTTTTAAATTCAGAAGAGATAATATTTGAAGCTTTTTCGGTGGCAACCGCGAAAGAAACCAACGTGGGTGGCACATTTAGGTCTTTGAAAGTTCCGCTCATAGAATCTTTTCCGCCAATGGCAGGCAATCCGAAAAAGTATTGAACGGTTATTGCACCCAACAATGCAGCAAACGGTTTGCCCCATTTTTCTTCATCCTTACCGAGTTTTTCAAAATATTCTTGAAAAGTAAAGCGAATTTTACGATAATTGCCTCCCACTGCTACTAATTTTGCTATAGATTCAATAACGGCGTATTGAGCGCCATGAAACGGCGAACACTCCGAAATAAAAGGATTATATCCAAACGATAGAATGCTACAAGTATCTGTAAATCCATTCTGTACCGGCAATTTTTGCACACCCGCTTGGGTTTCCGTCAATTGATACTTACCGCCAAAAGGCATTAACACCGTGGTTGCCCCAATAGTAGAATCGAACATTTCGATCATGTTTTGTTGGGATGCGACGTTGAGGTCGGATAATACATTTTCAATATGTTGTTGCAATGAGGAATGAGGAATAAGGAATGAGGAATGGGGGATGGGAGATAATTGAACGGATAGGTTTGTTTTTTGTCGAACGCCGGAGGTATTGATAAATTCGCGGCTAATATCTACAATGGTTTTTCCATTCCATCTTATTTTCAGGCGATGATCATCGGTAATGCGGGCAATTACGGTAGCTTCGATATTCTCTTTTCTGCAATGTTCAATAAATGTTTCCACGTCTTCGCTTGCCACTACTACGCTCATGCGTTCTTGCGATTCGCTGATTGATAATTCTGTACCGTTCAATCCTTTATATTTGGTTTTCACAGCATTGAGGTCTATTTCCAAACCATCTGCCAGTTCACCAATGGCAACGCTTACGCCGCCTGCGCCAAAGTCGTTCGATTTTTTAATCAGTCGGGTTACTTCGGGATTGCGGAACAAGCGTTGTATTTTGCGCTCTTCGGGAGCATTGCCTTTTTGCACTTCGGCAGCACACAACTCCAACGAAGTTTCCGTATGTTCTTTTGAAGATCCGGTAGCGCCACCAATGCCATCGCGTCCTGTTCTTCCGCCAAACATGATGACTATATCTCCGGCTTGCGGCTTTTCACGACGCACATAATCTGCCGGAACAGCACCCACTACTGCACCAATTTCCATGCGTTTAGCTTTATAACCTTCGTGGTAAATTTCGCGAACATGCGTACAGGCTAATCCAATCTGATTGCCGTAAGAAGAATAGCCGTGTGCCGCAGTTTTAGAAATGACGCGCTGCGGCAATTTCCCTTCCATTGTGTTTTCAACTGGCTCGGTAATGTCGCCGGCGCCGGTAACACGCATTGCTTGATATACATAACTCCTGCCGCTCAGCGGGTCGCGAATGGCGCCGCCAATACAAGTAGAAGCACCGCCAAAAGGTTCAATTTCAGTAGGATGATTATGCGTTTCATTTTTGAACATTAACAACCATTTCTCTATTTTTCCGTCCACATCTACATCTACATACACGCTACATGCATTAATTTCGTCTGAAACTTCCATATCTTCTAAATTACCGGTTTTGCGCTCATATTTACCGCAAATAGTTGCCATATCCATCAGCGTCATCGGTTTTTTGCCGCCGTGCACTTTATTTCTCAATTCCAAATATTGATCAAAAGCATTTTGCAACTGTTCTTTAAATTGAGATGGTGCAAACGTAACACGCTTTATTTCAGTTTCAAAAGTCGTATGTCTGCAATGATCACTCCAATAAGTGTCCAACACTTTGATTTCCGTTTCGGTGGGGTTGCACTTCTCTTCGTTTTTAAAATACTGTTGCACAAACAAAATATCCTCCAACGACATAGCCAATCCGTGTTCCTTTCTAAAATTTTCAATCTCTTTTTCAGAAAACTCAATAAAGCCATTGAAAATAGGAATTTCAGCAATTTCTACATTCTCGGAAGCATCTAAAATATTCATATCTTTTTCTCGTGCTTCTACTTCGTTGATGCAATATTTTTTAATTCGTTGCAAATCTTTATCGGTAACCGAACCATCTAACAGGATCAATTTGGCGCTTTTGATAATGGCTTCGCTTTTAGGGTCAATCAGTTTTAAACATTGTACGGTGCTGTCGGCACGTTGGTCAAATTGTCCGGGCAAAAATTCGATAGCGAAGTGTGGTATGGGCATATGTAAGGGCGCAAAATTTTGCGCCCCCACCAATATATCATCTGTTACCGGTTCCGAAAACACTGATGTCATGGCATTCTCTAACAATTTTTCATCAATATTAAAAACATCATACACATTAATCAATCGCAATTCATTAATGTGCAAATGAAGATTATCGTTAAGTTCATTTTTCAATGATTCGGCTTCTACTTGAAACCCTTTTTTCTTTTCTACAAAGAGGCGAGTTTTAGGGATAATGTGCATACGTTTAAAACAGCAAAAATTTAATGGGCAAAAATAGTGTTAATTTTTATCCCATATTGTATAATTGGAAGATTTTATGTTAATTTGCCGCAAACCACAAAACTATGTCTCCAATACTAAATTTTATCACTTGGTCGGTCTCTCCCGAACTGTTTTCGCTCGGAAGTTTCTCTATTCGTTGGTATGGTGTGCTACTGGCTTTAGGATTTTTCTTCGCTTATTTAACTCTATCAAATGTTTTTAAAACGGAGAAATTATCGCAACAACTGCTTGACAAACTCACTATTTGGTGTATTGTTTGGACCATTATCGGACTTCGATTGGGACATTTTTTATTTTACGAACCCAAGGAATTAATCGAGCATCCGTTGCAAGTGATACTTCCATTTGATGCTAACTGGAATTTTATTGGGTATCAAGGATTAGCAAGCCATGGGGCGGTCATTGCACTTATTCTGTTTCTCACTTATTTTGCTTGGAAACATAAAATGAATGCATTGTGGCTGTTAGACCGATTGTGCATTGTCATTCCTATTACGGCAGCAATGGTGCGTTTGGGTAATTTAATGAATCACGAAATTGTGGGTAGCATCACAGAAGTTCCATGGGCATTTAATTTTATTCATGGCGGTTACGGTGTTGCCGATACGTTGCGTCATCCTGCACAGTTATACGAATCTCTTGTCTATTTTGCGCTCTATATCTTTATGTTAATTTATTATTTTAAAATCACGAAAGGAAACATCCCTGCCGGAAGAAGTGTAGGCATTTTGCTCACGGTGATTTTTACTGCACGCTTTTTTATTGAATTTGTGAAAGAAGTGCAAGTGGAAAACGAAATTGGAATGACATTGAATATTGGACAATGGCTAAGTATCCCATTTATTGTCATTGGATTAGGATTACTTATCTATTCTTTCATTAACAAAAATAATATTCCTCATTATGTAGAACCCAAAGCGAAAACTTCTTCAAAATGAGTATAGAATATATTGAATTAGAAGTTCTTGATGTGGAAGGTTCACAAGCGCCTTCAGAGGCGTTTGCCTTAATTGTGCGTGAAAAAAGGGGTAATCGGGAAATGACCATCGTAATCGGACTGCAAGAAGCGCGAACTTTGGTTTTGTTACTCAATAAAATTCAAACACGACGCCCCGGCACTCATGAATTGTTTAGAAACTTTATGCAACATGCCGGTTATCAATTAAATAAAATTATGATTTATCATTATGATGAAGGCGTATTTTTTGCACATTTATTACTTGAAAATGACATCGGTAACATTGAATTGGATTCCCGAACCTCCGATGCTATTGCTATTGCGTTATTAATGGAGGCTCCTATTTTTATTAGAGAAGATATTTTTGAAAAATTGGCGGTCGAATCGCGTCAAGAAGAAGAAAAATTGGAAAATATTCATCCGGAGGTTGAACTTCATCCCGAAGAATTAGAATATTATATTGAAAATAAACTTCAAGAGATGCCTTTAATAGAGTTGGAGCGGCTTTTGCAGGGCGCCATTGATAGTGAGGATTTTGAATTGGCCTCAAAAATTCACGAAGAAATTAATGCGAGAAGTTCTAACAAGGAAAATCAATAAGAAAACAAAGGAATAAAACAACTTAAAATAAGCAAAGAAACACCAATAAATACAGATAATTACATAATCATTAATAAAACCAAAGCGGTACAGATTTTTTCCTTTGTACCGCTTTTTTATACTCTTTTTTGTTACCCGTTTGTTACTTTGTTACTCAAAACATGCACGAGCAACAAAAAAAGCGACAAAAATCAAAAATTACACCATTAAAATATACTTGTAACTATTTAATATAAAGATGATTTACAAGAAAATCATTGAGGAACAAAATTTTTATTGTTTTCCTTTATAAAGTAAACAGCAAAAAAAATGCAAAAGAGGCATTATTTGCATATTTATTGCATGAAGCGGGGCAAAATTTGGTAACAGATTTTTTGAATGAATTGAAAGCAGAAAAGAAATTAAAAAACAGATCCGATTATACCAAACTGAAAACAGAGTTAAATAAAATCGGGATTATATACCTGATTATTGTAAGTTTTATTTCCTTCCTTCATTTTATAGATAAATCACCGTAAATTGTTAATAACTTTCTATAAATCATCGATTTATATGAATTTTTTTTGTATTTTTATAAATATAATCAAAACAAATCAAACAATATGAAAAGAACATTAAACCTTATTTTAATTGCAATCATTGCAATTTGCAGCAATTCGTGTGTAAAAGAAGATCCATGTTATATACTATTTAATGGTAAACAACATGTTATGTGTGATGGACATGATCACCAAAGAATTTTCTGAATTTTCTGAACTCCTAAAAGGGAAATGGTAATATATTTTTGGAATTTTTGGAACACCTAAAAGACAAGCAATGCTATAAACAGAACAATAAAAATCATGCGAAAAATGAGGGATATTTTTGCTTATTTAAGCGTGCTTACTACGGAGTTAAACGCGCTGAACATCTGAGTGAACCCACCCATGCCTGCGCCAAACAACATCATCTTTTTTTGCATCTTTTCCCATGCGCCGGCAACGGTGGTAATGTTTTGGCTGTGCTCTTGAAGATAGCCGCGAAGTTCCTGAATCTTCTTGGCATGGGCAATATACTTATCTGAGCCGATGACCATGTAGTTTTGCTCGTTAACGAGCTTGTTCATCTCAGAGCGAATGCTTTTAACGGATGCTTCTACCTCTTTGCCGTTGACGTAGATATTGATACGGCGAGTGCTTGATTTTGCCATAAATGGAGAATTTATGGTGAATGTAAGTAAGAAAAATGGGGAAATAGGACAGAAAATCCTATTTAAGTTCCATTTTTTTTATATACAAATAAAAAACGTTTATTTTTGCAGCCGATTTACATTTGATTTGTTTATACTTCTCTTTTTTAAATACTTACATTGCTTTCGTAAATCAGCGTTCTTTGTTTCTTAAAAAATTAAAGCGTTTTTGCTTTATTTTTTGCTATTGAATTCTTCTACATATTCAATTTGAATTTTCCTATAAACTCAAAGTTCCCAAAGAGTAAAGTAAGTAAACGTTCGCGCGAAGCGTGGACTTTACTTTATTTGGGAACTGGTAGTAGAAGACCTCAATAGCAAATAAAAAAAGTACCACGTTTTTTATTCTCTAAAATTTGAACAATAAAATCTTAACCCTTAAGAATAAACCAATTATTAACAAATGTCCGCACAGGAGCGGACGTAAAACAAAAATTTTATGATGAGAAAAATTATTCTTTTACTATGGTTCGCCATCCCATTCTTTTGTATGGCACAAAATCTGCGCATTGATTACGATTATGATGCTTCGGGAAATCGTAAGAGTCGCAAAACAATTGATTTAACTCTGTTACTTACGCCATCTGCACCTCCGCAAGATTCAACATTAACAGACTTTTCTGCTCCGGAAGAGCCTGAGTACGCAATGTTACTAACAGGCTTTTCTGCTCCAGAAGAGTCTGAGTATGCAACGTTCTTAAACTCGCAAGAAGAAATATCGCCTTTCCCTTTTTTCGTGGAAACTCTGGATCAGGTAGAAATTAAAATTTACCCTAATCCAACAACAGAGAAAGTAACTTTAGAGATTAGTGGTTGGGGGGATTTGCAAACAGGAGTACTTAAGCTGTATTCGCTTACGGGGCAATTGCTACAAGAGCAACCTGTACATTCGTTTATCACTACTGTTTCTTTGGCAGGAATGCCCGCAGGCGCCTATATTTTGAAAGTACATATTAATGATCGCACAGAAGATTGGAAAATTATTAAACAATAACTAAAAAATTAAACATTATGAACACAATTATACAAAAAATCATATTTTTTTGTGCTGTTTTTACAGTGCACACCGTTTTTATGTTACAAGCGCAAAACACAAATCCTGTAGGTGCTATTCCTGGCGTAATTGATGTATCGCCCATGGGAGCGGCTACTTATACTATACCTATAGAAGTTGTACCGGGCACGCAAGGTATGCAGCCCAACCTCTCCATTGTTTATAATAGCATGGGCGGTATGGGGTTATTAGGCATGAAATGGAATTTAGCAGGGTTGTCGGCGATTACGAGATGTATGCAAACGCCATATTATGATGATAAAATAGCGGAAATCAAATTTGGTATCGTGAAAATATTTGCACTTGATGGCCAGCGTCTTATTACTACAAATACTATTAATGTTGATGGTATTCAACGAGAACTAGCTACCGAAATGGAAAATTTTATGCGTGTTTATGCGTACGGAGCTGATGACAGGACGTATCCAACTACACATTTTACAGCTTATACTGATGATGGAAGCATTATTGAATATGGACATACAAATGATTCAAAACAAAAATTGAGTACCACTAACGGATCTGTATTAAGTTGGTACATAAACAAAATAACCGATGCCAACGGCAATTATATGACCTTTACTTATCAAGGGGGGAGTAGTGGAGATATTGGAATTAAGGAAATTAACTATACGGGCAATCTGAACAATAATATGGAAACTTATGCTAAAGTGGAGTTTAGATATACATCGTTATCGATGTTATGGGGACACAACACCCACTTTGTGAGTGGTTATGGAATATCACAATACGATGTGTTAGATAAAATTATAATAAGTTATAAAGATACAGTTGTACGTAAATATGAGTTTGAATATAATATGAATATATGGAATGCATTGGAAGGTGGTACAGCACATTTAGAGAAAATAGTATTATCCGGCGTAGAGGGTACAAAACAACTTAATCCAACTGCGATAGAATGGGGAAATAAAAATACATCCATTGAAGAAAAGACTATCAACGTAATGTGTGCAAAGACTATTACCGGTGACTTTAACGGCGATGGGCATTCAGACATAATATATTATGCTGAACAAGGTACTTTACAAGGTTATTATGGTGAACAAGGTTGGGATTTAATGCTATACAATCCTACAACTAAGCTTTTTGAAGCAAAAGCTTCTGAACGAAATGTAGATTGCGTTATAATGCATGCTCAGGATATTAATGGGGATGGAAAAGATGAATTAATTATTGGCAATACAAATTCAACAAATGATACTATTTTTTTAAAAATTTTATCATTACCAAGTAAAACACAAATAGGTTCAACTCTTAAATATAGAATTTATGATAGTCCTCTTAGTAGCTTTTGTTTTTTAGGACATATTGATTTTGGTGATTTTGATGGCGATGGCACTACTGACATTCTACTTTACGAGGCAGATGGAAAAGGATTTACTCCAAACGGCGGTACAACCATTCCAAATTCTCCATATCTTTTAACATTAAAAAAAGTTGTAGGGAATCAATTAGTTAATATGTGTAATCCATTAAACATTGGTGTTAATGCTAAAATAAAAGTTTTAGATGCCAATGGGAGCGGAAAAAAAAATATTCAAGTTGAACAAAACGGTACCACAAAAATATATGAATTTAATGGTTCTTATCTTGAAACAATAAATACTAATCCTGCTTATCATTCCTACTCTCATAAATATTATGGCGATGTAAACGGTGATGGAATTACAGATGTTTTGGTATTTTGCTATGAAAATCAGGAGTTTAAATGGAAGATTTTTATTGCAAAAGGAGATGGAACTTTTCTTGAAGGAATTAAAATTTATCCCGAGGCTAATACTAATATAAATGTATTAGATGCAACTGCTGCTAATCCCAGTGCAGGTAATAATTCTGCTCCTAAATATGAACCTCGGTTTGCAGATATTAATGGGGATGGGAAAGAGGATATTATTCAAAGAGTTGGCAACAACTTCACCATATTATATTCTAAGATGGTTGGGACATATTTTATAGGGGGGACTATATGGGGGCTATACGGATTCATTAAAGAAACGATATCTTTTGATAATCCAAGCAACTATTATACAAACTGGTGTTTGGGTGATTTTGATGGTGTTAGAAAGTTGAAGATTCTTCTTACACATCCTCAGAAATCCCCTTTTCAGACATCTCAAAAAACTATTTCTATAAATCACAATAGTGATTACGAATTTGTAAAACAAATAACTGATGGAGCAGGAAAAAGAATCCAATTAGATTATGAGCATAAATATTATAATGATGTTGCAACGAATCAAAAGCATTTTCTTTCCATTGTTAATTCTTTAAAGATCTCAAATGGAATAGGCACTGGCTTAAATACATTCCAATATCAGTATCAGAATTTTGTTTTTAGTTTAAGCAGAAGATCTATTTTAGGATTTAAGAATTTTACTACAAAAAATATTATTGAAAACAAAACAGATTCTTTTATTTTTGCTGCCGACAATACCAAGCAAATTATGAAGCCTGTATCTCAAAAAACATTATATAATACAGCCAGTTACTATGAAACTGATTACAACATTGTCAATCTAAATCTTCCTAAGAATCGCTTTATTCTCTATTGTAATGAGATCCAGATTATAAACAAACTCAACAATACAAAAACTATATCCACGACAACTTTATTTAATAGTGGTGATAATATTGGGCGTGTAAATACCACAAATACAAAAAACTATAATTCATACAACGCTCCTTCTGCAAGTTGGATGCATTCCGAAACCAGCACCTTTACTTACGGAACAATTATCCTCAATGGTTATCAGAGAAAAACCGTTCCAACAAAAATTCTGACCACCCAGCAATACGGAAGTAGCGGCATAGTGATTGCCGATACACTCACATACAATTATTCCGGAACAGGGCGCTTAAATTGGCAACGACAAGGGAATCTTGACGGCTCTATTAAAACAGATTATGGAAATTATACCGTTACAGGACTTTATCGTGAAAAAACTGTTTCGGCAGCAGGTGTTACACCACGAAAAGAGTACTACGAGTATGATAATAACACGAATCGTTTTGTTACCAAAATAAAAAACCACTTGCTTCACGAAAATACAATGACCTATGATGCCAAAACCGGAAGCAAATTAACGGGAACTAGTGCAAACGGACTAACCCCTATTTATATTTATGATAATTTTGGACGACTGGAGCAAGTTAACAATCCCACCGGTACTGTAACTACAAACACTATTTATCGGCACACTACGCCAAATCTTCCGGATGCTCGATACTGTAGTAAAACTACTTCTACAGGAAAACCTGAATCAATAGTTTACTATGATGTTTTGGGAAGGGAAGTGTGCCGTTTTGAGGATGGTTGCTATTATGATACTCGCTATAATGCCAAAGGGCAAGTAGTAAAAACGTCATACCCCTATCAAAATCAAAATACCCCGGATGCCTCAAAAATTTGGAGTGAATATACCTACGATGATTACGGAAGAAAAGATGCAGTAACAGCACCCTATATAAATTTGACTTACAAATACAATGACAGAAAAGTAACCGTTACGGATCATTTACGCAATAAGGTTACCTCATATAAAGATTATGATGCTTTAGGAAGAATTATTGAGGCGAAAGATGAAGGAGGTACTATTACTTATAGCTATACTGTTATAAATGATAATAATAAGAGACGACATCAAACTACTATTACAACTAATGGGGCTACTACTCAGATAATATCCGATTTATGGGGCAATCGCCTTTCTATTTCCGAACCCAATGCCGGAACCATTACTTCTGAATACAATGGATTTAATGAATTGGTAGAACAAAAAGATGCAAATAACAATACTACCAAGTACCAATACGATGCGTTAGGGCGGGTAACTCAAGAAAATCACCTAGCTTCCAATGTAAACATGCAGACTATTAAATATATTTACGATACCTCTGATAAAGGCAAGGGGAAATTGCATAAAATAATAAGAAACAGTGTAGAGGCGGAAATTTTCAGCTATGACGCTTACAGTCGCTTGCGCAAACTTGAGAAGCTGGTTGATACTGAATCTTATGTATTCCGTTATACATACAAGGCAAACGGACAATTGGAAACATTTACTTATCCCGATAATTTTAGCATTACCTACAGCTACAACAATACAACCGGAAAGTTAAATGATATAAGGCGTACTGATGATAATAGCCTTATCTATAAAGTAGGTTCACGAGATAAATATAATGCTCCTACGAAATGTGAGTATGGCAATGGAATAATTACCAATTATACATACAATCCCTATGGGTTATTAACTCGTATTAATACCGGAAAAAATTTGACTTATACTCAAAGTGATACTGCAAGCATAGAAAACCCTCATGAGAAAGGATCCGCTCCAGTACATTTAGTGGCAGACAGCTCCATCTTAAACTATCGTTATGCTTATAACGATAAAGGTTTGATGATTTCTCGTTCCGAGAGTGTACTAAACCACTCGGAGCTATTTTACTACGATGATTTAGACAGGCTTGAGCTAATTGTTCCTAACGATGATGTAATGCAAGCACAATTCATGTGGTTTGCCAAGAATGGAAACATTACCCAAAATTTCCCGGTGGGAAAATATTCATACAGTAGCAACAAGCCACATGCCGTATCTTCAATAACTAATCCGCATGATGCCATTTCCAAAGTACAGTGCGATGTAGGCTACAACGTCTTTAACCAACCCTCTCAAATTACTGAAGGAACTCATCGCCTTAACCTTTATTACAGGCACGATCAACAGCGCTACAAATCACTGAAATACAGGAATAACGTTTTGGAAAGCACACGCTACTACATTACTAAATATTATGAAAAAGAGGTGGCTACTACTACTCGTCGCTATTATTACATTTACGGAGACCATGGTGTGGTAGCTTTGCGTATTGCCACATCTTCCACAGACAGCATGTATTACATACATACTGATCATTTGGGTAGTTATTGCGCTATTACCAATGCCAATAAGCAAGTAAGGCAACGCAACTATTTTGATTCTTGGGGTAATTTTAAACGAATAGTTTCCGGTAGAAACGGTTTTAGTTTTAAAGAATCAGCACCTTCCGATTCATTGGGAATGGGAACGTTGGCTTCCTTTAATTTTACGCTTACCAATCGCGGGTTTACAGGACACGAGCACTATCCTTATATTAAGATTATTAACATGAACGGGCGCTTGTATGACCCCATAATTGCACGATTCTTCTCGCCGGATAAATATGTAGCGAATAGTACTTTTACGCAGGATTATAATAGATATACCTATGCAAGAAATAATCCGCTAATGTACACGGATCCGGATGGAGAATTTCCTATTCTTGCCGCAGTATTTGGCGGTATGGCAATGAATGCACTTACTTATATTGCCGGTGCAGCTGCAAACAATTTTGATTGGGATTGGGGGCAATTTGCCTTTACTTCATTATCCGGAGCGACAACCGGAGCTATAGGTGCAGGAATAGGAATGGGCTTATCTGCTATAGGAGTGGGCGGCTTTTTTAATGGACTGATTAGCGGAACTGTAACAGGCACTGCTAACGGATTAATAAACGGATTGGCAATGAAATCGACTACCGGAATCCCAAAAGATTTTTGGAGAAGTTTTGGTATTGGAGTAGGAATGGGAGCAGTGGTTGGCGGATTGTGGGGAGGAATTGATGCAGCTATGGATGGCCGAACTTTTTGGAATGGGGCAAGACTAAGACAAGTAGGTTTTAATCACAATATTCCCTCAGTTATACAAGATGCTAAAGGATGCCTTTTAGCTAACATGCAAGCAGATAATATAATGAATGGGGGTATGTACTCAGATGAACAGCTTTCAGCATGTATAGTATTGGGTGAAAGTGGATATGCTGATGCAACTGCAAGTTGGAAGAAATATCATGAGTTAACCGGAAGAAGCATTATAGAAAAAGATTTACCCAGTCAGACTTTTTTCGGGAAAGAAGTTATGAAAGGTCGAAGGGTTTCAATGAATTTGTATCAATTTGATGAGTATGGAGCAAATATACCTGGGCACTCTGTTATGCTCTCCGACTTTAAGGCTACAGAAGTAATTAGAGTAAATGGAACAGTGGTATATAAAAATATTTCCGGTGGATATATGAATCCGCTAACTGGGCTTCGTGATCCTTTCAAATGGTGGGATATTAAAGGTTCAATTATGTATTTCTTATATTAAATTTTTTATTATGCTAAAAATAATCAAAACTGCTTTATTACTATTCATGTTGCTATGGCAGATAAATGTTTTTTCTCAATATTCGAGATTGCCAACATCTATTCAGAAAGAGATTAATAGATTGAATGAAAAAATTAATCAATCACTTAGTAGGTATAGCGCTTATTCTCTTGAAGATACTACTGTTCAGTTGTTTACTTTTTTTGAATTCCGTATTAAGGATTCAATCTCAAAAAATGAATTAATAAATGGTTCATTTTTGCAAAAACTTAATCCTATTTATTTTGGTTATCGTAAAGGTAGATGCAGACATTATCCATTCGAAAAATATATAGACTCTTTATTAGATGCTAAGACTTTTATTTATTCGAGTGAAGAAAAGATAATTGCAATGTTTAATTATCACCGTAAGGGTAAGCGTAGATATTATTTTACAAGCATAGATAATGAAAATTTTATTTATAGTAGACCTCCATGTTTTGATGCATTAGTGGAATATATTTGGAATAAGAAGAATCTATTAGTTTTTTGGATGCATATAGGGGATGGTATCTGTACTCATTTTATTGTAAATGAACAATCAGAAGTTTCTGTTTTTTACGAGGATCGTAAAAATGGAAATTATAAGGTAGTTCCAGTGAGTGAGTACTTAGATGAAATCGGAATAGATTATCTGAATGCAAGAGGGGGGCGTATAAAAAAATGATAAAACTTGGTTTGTTGTTTCATCAAATTCGCAAAAGATTTACGAAGAATCTAAACTGATTAATTATGTATAAAAAAATTACACAAATCTTGCTTTTATTTTATCTACTTTCTTTTTCTGATAATGTCATTGCACAAAATACTCACGAAGTTAATCTAACTATTACAGATACATTAATCAAAGGGAGAAATTACCCATACGCAACAAAAGTAAATATAGAAATTTGTGTTTCTGATTTTCAGAGTCCAATTTTTCTTTATTATTTTCACAACCCTGTTATGTCGTATATGCACTCGGGATTAGGATTATTTTATGTTTTAGAAGATGAAAACCACCAAATAGTAGTATGGTATCCTGATTGGTATTCTCTCTTATATAAAGATCCAAAAAACGAACCGAAATGTATGAGCACAGGTTTTTTTGTGAACTCAAAACAGAAAATTATAAGAAGGCGTGTGCCGGATAGAAAATCAAACGATTATGACTTAGCAAAATACGAGATAAACAAGCAAACCCAAAAAGATGCAGTATATCTTATGTTAGGTATTTACCATAAAGATTTGCCCAAAGGAGAATATTATTTATATCTTTATTATTCTTTTGAGCCCAGTCCACGCTACGCGCTAAAGGATATAGTTAATGATAGCAGAACGTTTAAAGGCAAGGTTGTTTCTAATAGGGTAAAACTTATTGTAGAATAACAGCTCTTTTCTTGAACTGAAAAATTACATGTGGAATAAGGGTAATTTTTTCATTTTTAGATTGTACGAGAAGAAATATGACGTTTTTTTATTATCAATGAGCAATTAGAAATTTTTGTTTTCTTCAGCGAACCTGATGGGTGTTTTAATGTACTCCCCATAAAGGAGTTTATAGACAAACATTGGGAGCGGTTTTCTAAGGAAGAGGGAATGTGGCTTAACCGCTAATAATATTACTTAACAGCCTTCGGGCTGTTTTTTTGTTTACAGCACCACCTAACAGTAGTCTAAATAATATATCTTTGCCATTGAAAAGCCCGCCAAAGTAGTAAAAAAATGCTGTTTTGTTGCTCGTTTGTTACCCACATAGGCAAAAAGTGGGCTTTTTTATTTGATATTCAAATGATTAAATATAACAGTTTGAATTAATGCAAGAAAATCTTAATAAAAAATCCAAAGTATTGTTAGCTATGAGCGGCGGTGTGGATAGCTCTGTCGTGGCATTTCTCTTGCAGCAAGCTGGTTACGAAGTTATTGGGATTACGTTGAAAATGTGGAGTTACGAGAAAACATACCATGGCAAAGCAGGCACAAAATCGGATCATGATTTTATTGAAGATGCACAAAAGTTGGCAGAAAAATTAAACATTGAACATCACGTGGTGGATATTCAAGAGGAATTTGCACGTTTTATTATTCGAGATTTTGTAGATGAGTATTTTGCGGGACGAACTCCCAACCCGTGCGTGTTGTGTAATCCTACTATGAAATTCGGCACATTATTTCATTACGCCGAAAAATTGGGCTGCGAAAAAGTAGCTACCGGTCATTATCTTCGCGTGAAAAATGAAAACGGCAGATATTTTGTTTCTCGTGGTCAAGATGCTACAAAAGACCAATCGTATGTGTTATGGAAAATGTCGCAGGCGCAGTTATCGCGTTGTCTTTTTCCCTTGGGCGAATTTACCAAAGAGGAAGTAAAAGCGCTTGCCCGCTCTTTTGGAATGGTTTCCATTGCCGAAAAAAGAGAAAGTTACGATGTCTGCTTCATCCCTAATGGTGATTACCGGAGTTTTTTGCAAATGCAGCGTCCCGAGGTGTGCGAAGCATTGCGCGGGGGCGTCATTTGCGACAAAAACGGAAAATGGTTGGGAAAACATCGCGGGTATCCGTTTTATACCATCGGGCAGCGAAAAGGATTGGAAGTGGCAGTGGGTCACCCTATTTATGTAACGCATTTAGACCCTGAAAATAATAGAGTAATTTTGGGCGAAAAAGAAGAATTGCTATCGCAAACGTTATTTGTAACAGATTTTAACATTGCAAAATACGAAATACTTCCCGAAAATTGTCGTGCATTAGTTCGTATCCGCTACAAAGATGCCGGAACGATGGCAACCATCACCCAAGAAGGCAACACATTACGTTGTGATTTTGACAAACCTGTTTCCGCAGTAACCCCCGGGCAATCCGCCGTTTTTTACGATGGAGACGATGTAATAGGCGGGGGAATTATATTGTAATTAGATAATGAAATGATTAGATGATGAATAATCCCCTTCAAATTTTGAAGGGGTGGCTCGCGAAGCGAGACGGGGTAGTTTATATCAATTTTTTCGATCAATATATTTCAAATATCGAAATGCCGGCATTCCCAGCGCCATACCCGCATGAACCTTACCCTCAATACCTAACATTTTCTCCAATTTCCCTTTTTTCATTTTGGATGCCGAAAGAACAAATCCGGTATAAAACTGACTTACGCCTAAGCACTCCGCCATCAATGAAGCATTTTGATAAGCCAAATTGGCATCTTCACATCCAAAACGCGAACTCTTAGGTGTATATATTAACAATAATGCTGTAGAACCCCTCAAAATAAAATCGTTACCCTTCTTAAATTCTGTTTTCATTTTTCGGAAAGCAGGAAGATATTTATAAGTGCCGGGCATAAATTTTTTAAAAATAAATCGTCCCAACAGGTTATCTACTAATTTTATAACAGAATTAAAAGCAGAAATAGTAAAACTGCTGATTTTGTGCAATATATCTTTGTTAGTAATTAAAAGAACGCGTACTTGTTGCAAATTGCTTGCGGTGGGTGCGCGATAAGCCGCTTCCACAATTTGATTTAAAAAATCCTGAGGAATCTCTTTGTTCGTCATGGCGCGGTTGGAGCGTCTCGCCCGAATCAGTAGCATCATTTGTTCGGGAGTCGGATAAAGTCCGTAATCTATTGGATGCACTTTGGATTCGGGAAACTTGGAGTGTTCTATTGCATTTTCCGGACAAACTGCAACGCAATGTCCGCATGCAATACACATTTCAGGCATTGCCACTACAACTTCAGATTTTAAAGTTTCTTGGTAAAACACCTTTCCCGGACATATTTTTACACATTTTGAACAGCGTGTACAATTTTGGTTAACAATGATTTGCATGAAGTTTTATTATTTAGTTTTGTAAAAGCAAAAGTAAAGAAATTTTGTACTTTTGTCGCCAAATAAAAACAAATTGTTTTATGAAAAAAATACACTTTCTTTTTACCGTACTATTTGCGTGCGTACTCTTTTTTACAGGCTGTAAAAAAGACGAATTTGTGGTAACTTTCAATCCAAACGGCGGCAAGGGCACCTTAGTTACACAAAACTTCACACAAAAAGTAGCCCAATCTCTTATGGCAAACTTCTTTACAAATGATGGATACATCTTTACCGGTTGGAACACCGCGGCCAATGGAACAGGTACATCTTACAATGATCAAGAAATAATTCAAGTATCGGGACACATGGTATTGTATGCACAGTGGACACTTATAAGCGGTGAGTTTACCATAACTTTTAATGCAAATGGCGGTGAAGGCAAGATGGATCCACAAAAGTTTGAAGTGGGAACATTACAGCAACTTTTAGCAAATAGATTTTTCCGCGATGACCACGACTTTGACAGTTGGAATACCTCTATTGATGGAAGCGGTGAAAAATTTACCGATCAAGAAAGAATTTCGATCTCTTCCGACATGACGCTATACGCACAATGGGCGTCTCCCATAGTAATTCGGCATATCGTTCATTTTGATGCTAATGGTGGCAAAGGAACCATGCAACCGCAGGAATTTATCGAAGGTGTTGAGCAAAAATTAACAGCCAATACTTTTGAGCATGCCAACTACATTTTTACGGAATGGAATACACAAAAAAACGGCGGCGGACTTAGCTATAGCGATACGGTAGGAATAAGAATCTATGCGAATATGTGGTTGTATGCGCAATGGGAAATTGATAGTATACGGATGAAATAGGTTTTATGCAAAAAAGATATATTTTTTGCATCACAATTATTTGCTTATATATTCCTACTACCGGCTTTGTTACGTCTGGTTATTCTGTGAGATGTATCAAAGATGATTAATAAAATTATAGTAATATTAGTTAATAAAATTCACCATTATGAAATCCATCGACCAAGCCCAACTAAAAGGCAAAAAAGTATTAGTACGCGTAGATTATAATGTACCCCAAAACGAACAGTTACAAGTAACCAGCGTCACACGTATAAAACGCACGTTGGAAACGGTAAATAAAATTACAAACGATGGTGGCATCGCCATTTTAATGTCGCATTTGGGAAGACCCAAAGGAGAAGTGAACGATACGTTTTCTTTAAAACACATTCTAAGCGCCGTTTGCGAAACTTTAGGGAAACCGGTCATTTTTCTCGGCGATGTGTTAGCTCCGGATATTGCGGATAAAATTAACCGACTTCACCCCGGTGATGTAGCACTATTGGAAAATCTTCGTTTTCATAAAGAAGAAGAAAAGGGCGACATCGAATTTGCAAAAGCGATTGCCAAATTGGGTGATATCTATGTGAACGACGCTTTTGGCACGGCACATCGAGAACACGCCTCTACTGCCACTATTGCCCGCTTCTTCCCCGGAAAGGCTTACGCCGGCTATCTGCTTTATAGCGAAGTGCAAAGTCTTAAAAAGGTGCTGGAAGAAAAAAAATCGCCCTTCACCGCTATTATCGGAGGTGCAAAAGTTTCTACCAAAATCAATATTTTGAAGAATTTAATGGAAAAAGTAGATAATTTGGTTATTGGCGGCGGGATGAGCTATACTTTTATTTCTGCTTTGGGATTTACTTATGGAGATTCTTTATTTGAAGAAGATATGGTACCTGTGGCCAAAGAAATTTTAGAGGAAGCTAAAAGAAAAGGAATCAACCTTTATTTGCCGGTAGATTATGTTTGTGCCGATAAATTCGCGGAAGATGCCAATGTGCTGCTTACAAAAGATCAAAATGTTCCAAATGGTTGGGAGGGAATGGATGCCGGTGTTAATACTTGTGAATTGTTTAGAAAGGTAATCCTGGGCTCCAAAACAATTCTATGGAATGGACCGGTAGGCGTTTTTGAATTTGACAAATTTGCCGGCGGGACAAAAGCCGTGGCAGAAGCCGTGGTAGAAGCTACCAAAAACGGCGCTTACTCTTTAATTGGCGGCGGCGATACCATTGCAGCGCTCGGAAAATTCGGACTGTCAAAAGAAGTCTCCTATATCAGTACCGGCGGCGGCGCAATGCTTGAGTATTTAGAAGGAATTGAACTCCCCGGAATAAAGGCATTGGAAGAGAATTAATCTGAACCACAATTTTCACAAGATTTTCAAGATTAACAGGATTATAATCTTGTGAATTTTATTAATCTTGCTAAAATCGTGGCTCAAGACAATTAACACCTATTAACATTTTTATTACGCTAAAAACCAAGTAAATAATATATTTTTTCTTTGTTAAATAGAAATTGGTATCAATAAAAAACTATTTTTGCCGCCAATTAAAATATATTAATGAAAAAATATTACATTTTATCCTTATACTGCTGTTTATTTTTGCAAACCTCTTTGTTTGCACAATATATACTGAAAGTTACGGTAAAAGATGCGTATGAAAATACCCCGATCCCTTATACACAAATACGCGTTAATTGTTTAAACGACATGTTTATATCAGATGTAAATGGTGATTTTTCAATTCAGATTAATAAAGATACCTGTGAAATAGAGTTTTTTCAAGCCATGTTTGAACCTGTAAAGAAAACGTATGTTTTCTCATCAAGAAGAAAAGAAATAAGAGACGCTATTTCTTTATATCCAATGGCAACACGTTTGGATGAAGCGAAAGTGAGCGCCTCGAAATATGAAACCAAACCGGAAATTGCTACTTCCTCGTTGGTGGTTTTGCAACCAAAGCAAGCTGAAAATAAGAATTTTGTATCTGTAGATAATTTGGTGAACAGCGCCGGAGGTATTGTGGTAGTGGACAATGAACCCCAAATTCGTGGGGGAAGCGGATTCAGCTCCGGAATGGGTAGCAGGGTAATGATCATGCTGGATGATATGCCGTTGTTGCGCCCCGATGCCGGTCGCCCCATGTGGAACTTCATCCCTATGGAAAGCATTGAACAAGTGGAAATTTTAAAAGGCGCGGCTTCCGTGCTTTTCGGTTCGGCTGCACTTACCGGCGCCATCAATGTACTTACCGCATATCCGCGTTCAAAACCACAAACTATTGTTACTACATTTGCTACATTGTACGACAAGCCCCAAAACCCTTATCAAACAAATTGGCTCAATGCCAATCCGGTAGAATTTGGGCTTTCGTTTTTGCATTCCAGGATCATTAAAAAGAATTTCGACTTCGTAATAGGCGGAGAAGTGTATAACGACCAAAGCTATATTGGTCCTCAAGAAAGAATTGCATTTTCAAAGAATTATAATTCAAGCACAAGAGGCAAGTTTGAACAAAGATACCGTATAAATTTTGCTACCCGTTACCGGTTTGAAAAAGTAAAAGGACTTTCGGTAAGTTTAAATGGAAATTTCATGTACTCAAACAACGCTCAATCATACGTTTGGTTTGATGCGGATACCAATATTTTTAGAACGTACGACGGTTCACTGTATCAATTTCAGGAGTTTACTTTTTATGTTGACCCCTGCGTGAAATATTTATCTTCGAAAGGCGCTGCCCATACATTCAGAAACAGGATTTTGTTTAACGACAGTAAAGAGCTTTCCGGTAATTTGGACGCGCAATCCATGATGGTTTTTGATGAATATCAATACAATAAAACAATTCAGAAAATTGGAATGAATATTGTGGCAGGCGCCAGCAATCAATATTCTACTTTTTACGGATCTGTGTTTAGCGGCGAAGCCGACCCGCATCTTGTAGAAGAAAAAGAATATTCTTCGGTATATTCCAATAATTTTGCGATGTATGCGCAATTGGAACAAAAATTTCTTAAAAAGAGAAACCTCACAGTGCAAGTAGGCGGAAGATGGGAATTTTACAATTTATGGGGTCCAAATGTTGAGTCGGAAAAAAAGAATAGACCCATTTTCAGAGTGGGTGCGAATTATCAGGTTTTTACAACAAAAACTGCTATCCGAGGCTCATTCGGACAAGGCTACCGTTTCCCCACCATCGGCGAAAAATTCATCTCTTTGACTGTAGGTAATTTCGGTTTTTACCCCAATCCGCAACTAAAACCCGAAACCAGCTGGAATGCCGAAATAGGAATTATGCAACCGTTTCAAGTATTCGGTTTTAGAGGAATGTTTGATGTTTGCTATTTTCATCAGGATTATAAAGACTTTATTGAATTTTCGATGGGACCTTGGGGAAACCATAGCTTCCTTCCTAAAAGAATGGGGTATAAATTCTTGAATATAGGTCCCGCTAAAGTAAATGGGATAGATCTTTCGTTTATGGGAGAAGGCAGAATTTCTAAAGATATAAAATGCACATTTATGGTTTCTTACACGTGGAGTAATCCTACGACTAAAGATCCGGAATACATTTATTATATTACATCTAATTCTACACCGGACTCTATTTCTTTTATGAGATCAAGTTCCGATACCACTCGAAATGTATTGAAATATAGAATTGAGCACATGGTAAAATTGGATCTTGAATTTACTTTCTTCAAGAAATTTGCATTGGGCGGCACATTAACTTATTATAGCGCTATGAGAAATGTGGATAAATTTATGTTTATTTACGATATAAATAATCCTAATCGAACAGATAAAGAAAAAGAAATATATGCTGCTTATGGAGACCTCCCTTTTTATAATTTCTATAATTTCTTTGAAGACAATAAAAAAGGTGCCCTAACACTTGATTTGCGAGCAAGCTATTACTTTGACAAACTGTCTGTTAGCTTTATCGTAAAAAACGTAACCAATCGTTTATATGCACTTCGTCCCCTCTATGCCGAATCCCCAAGAACCTATACCTTGCAACTCATCTTTAAAATTTAAAATTATATATAAACTACCCCGCCCTTCGGGCACCCCTTCAAATTTTGAAGGGGATTATCCACCCTCTTAAACCTATAAACTTTTAAACTTATTAATCCCAAAAATAAAACATTATGAAAAAAATTATTTACTTTTTTGCTTTCTGCTTTCTGCTTTCTGCTTTCTCCCTTAGCGCCCAAAAGCAAATTACGGATAGCAGTTTTGAAACCGGTTGGAAAAATGAAGTAGGAGCCAATGGCCCTTATGTAGAATACCATACGGATTTTTTCTACACACTCAATTCTTTGTTTGCTATAGAGAATAGTCAAGGACCCGCAAGTATTACTGCATATAAGGATGGCAATGCCCAACATGGAAACTCTTGTATTAAATTGGTTTCCGGATATATTGCGTTTGGAGAAGATGTATTTTTGCCCGGAATGGTGGGTACCCTTGATGAAGATTTTGTGGCACAATATCTTGAGGAAGGTCGCGAAGTAATCCTTTCAAAAGATTGGTATGGTTATGATACCCCGCGCGCATTAGAAGGTTGGTTTAAATACCACCCCGTAAACGGTGATTCGGCATTAATTGATATCGGGTTTCATGATTGGAGTGGCGAAGTTTTTGTAGAAAAAATGATTATTAAAGAAAGATTTAATAATTGGACATTCTTTAGAATTCTTGTTCCGGAACAATATTGGGACAGAGAGTTTTCTGAAATTCGCGTACTTTTCGTGGCAAGCGCCGGCGTTAATTTCGTTGAGATGATGGAATGTAAAGGACAAAGAGGAAGTACTTTATGGATTGACAACATTTCTTTGAACTATACAGTGGATGTGAAACAAAATCTCCTCTCCACATTGAAAGCAAAAGCATTTCCAAACCCTGCAATAGATGCTTTAAATATAGAATTGAACGAACTTTTTACCGGAAAAATTATGGTTTATAATTCATTAGGAAGTTTGGTAATGGAGGAAAATGTTAGCGGAACACAGTGTCAATTAAATACCTCTACACTTGCTACCGGAAATTATATCTACAAATTAATGGATGGTAACACGATTTTTACGCAAGGCAAATTTGTGGTGGTAAAATAAACGTTACAGATTAAGCCAAATGTTAAGCCGAGCCACAGTTCGGCTTTTTTATTTTGCAAGTTTAGCCTGCTAATAATGCGACGGCGGTGCAACCGCCGCCGAATATTACGTTTTCAATACATTCGGTTTATTGGGCGTCGGCAAAATTTTGCCGTTAGCGCCACGATATTTATCATCCTTATCAAATGGAATCCCAATTTTATTCAAAAGCCTGTCCACTTGCACTTGATGCAGTTGCATTCCCATCTCCCAGGGATTGTAACCCATCAACATACCGGTCATCTCCTCGTACGTAAGCACGGGAATGCCGTAGCCTTCTTTGTCGTAAGTTTTATTTTCCAATTCGGCGATGGTGTATTGCCATTTGTCTAAAAACATGGGGCATCCCGGACAGTTACACACAATAAAATCGGGCTCGTAAGGTTCCATGGATTCGAATTTTTTCTTAGTATTTGCAACAGAAAATCCGCGATTAGCTTGCACTAAATAGTTTCTAAATCCGAAGCCGCAGCAATGACGACGTTCGGGATAATCAACCACTTCACCGCCCCACGCCTCAATCATACCGGCTAACACGTAGGGAAATTCGGCTTTCCCCACGCCGGTTTCCGGAAACATCTTGGCATAATGACAACCAATATGCTCTACCACGCGCAATGGTTTTCCGGTAAAACGGTTCACCAATTGATACTTCATCTTTTCTTTTAATTCCATTCTGAATTTATAGATAATATCAGAAGGATGCGCCACATTTTTGGGAATTTGAAATTCTCTTCCGGTGGTTTTTTTCAATATTTCGCGGGTTTTTTCCAACATCTCCGGATGATGTTTCCATATTTCAATCATCTCATTATAAAGACCAAACGAGGTAATACAAGAGGTGGCGTAATTTTCATATCCTTTCTCAGTCATTATGGCAAACAAACGCGCAATCACGGTCATGGCGGTTTCTAAAGGAATAATGTCACTGTGGTATCCAATCCCGGTGCAAGTATGTGTATCTACACTGTCGTGAATCTCTTTGCCCAATATATCGCGCATAATTTTTAAGAAAGTAGCTTCCGAGCCCGGAAAAAAAGTTTGGCGAATACAACTTCTACTATAGAAAAAATGATCATCCGCGATCTCTTTTTGATACTCATTCCAAAAGTGTTTTTTCATAATTCTCTACGGTTATGCGTGTTATTATTTGTAGTATAAATCTCATTCAAATACGTTTGTTCTGGGATTGTACCTCTTTTTTCATTCGAAAACCAATCAATAGTGTTCTGAAAATCAAGGGCGCCGGTGGCTTCAAAAATTTTCCTGATCTCTTCTAAATTTTTATCGGCGATTTGGCGTAATGCGCCCGCGCCTTCGCCTTTGTAATTAGCGCCTAATTTCGGTGCAACTTCTTTAATATTATCGCGATACCATTTCCAAATTGGTCCTTGTTCAGGATGCAATTCGGGGTGTACAATATCGGGGTGCACGCAATATCCGCGCTCTAAGATGGAACCGCCAATCACTTTGTTTAAAATAAACTGTTGTCGTCCTTTCTCGCTATTTACAAAATAGCCAAGCTGTTGTGCAATTTTCCGTAATGCCATGATGACCAATCCGGGTGTATTTCCGCGTGGGCACCGCGTGGCGCAAGACATACACTCTCCGCAATACCAAATCGTTTCGGAGCGCAGCAGCTTTTCAAGCTCCACATCTTCTTCACGTTGCACAATATCGCAAATCTTACGCGGGTCATAATTATAAAATTCAGCCGAAGGGCAAATGGCAGTACAAACCCCGCAATTCATACACGCATGGAGTGCCTCCTGAAAACGCACATCCTGTAAAAGTAAAGTGGTAATATTTCCCATGTTTTTTAACAGTTAGAAACATGCAAATAAACATGAATTTTTGGAATAATTAATATAAAAGCCCAATTCTAACCCCCATAAAATGAAAAAGCTGATTTGGTGTTTCGGTTAAGAGCAACTCGCTTTCTCTGTATTGAATAGCTGATTGTTGCAATTTATAATAAGCTGAAAATAAAAGCGATAACTTTTCAGAAAATTCTATATTTAACCCAAATCCCGCTTGAAAATAGAGCCCGGCTTTGGTTCCGTAAAAAATATTTTCTTCTAATTGTTTTTCTACCTGCCACTTAAATGCGTAGCCAATATTCGTGAAAAGAAAAGGAGCCATTTTTGTATCTGTAAATTTTACAGTAGCATTAGCAAAAATGGGAATAAATGTAGATACTTTTTTCTCGTAAAACCAAAAATCAAGACCCGTTCCAATACCCGTAAAAAAATACTTATTAAACTGATATGCTATAAGTTGCTGTATTTCAAAAGAGAAATTGCTGTTAGGAAACGTATCTTGGTCTGCGAAGTTCTTGCCTATGCCATAAGCCAATGAAAGCGAAGATTGATATACAAAACGCGCACTATTCTTTGGTGATTTGTTTACTTGTGCAAAACCGATATGCGGAAAGCACAAAGCACAAAACACAAAGCAAAAAGCGAAAAGCGATTTATTCATCTTAAATTCTTAAATCTTTAAATTTTAAATTATCATCTTATCATCTAATTACCTCATCATCTAATCAACTCTTCAGCAGCTTTAAACGCAGCTTCGCCGGTTTTGTTGCCTGTCATCATTTTTGCTATTTCTGCAACTCGTTCCGGTCCTTCAATTTTTTTAATTTTTGTAACCGCTTTTTCATTTTCAACATCCTTATAAACAAGATAATGAATGTTGGCTTTTGCGGCAATTTGCGGTAAGTGCGTAATCGTTAGTAATTGACGTTGCAAAGAAACATCGTGCATTACTTCAGCCACTTTGCTTGCCATGGTGCCGGAAACGCCCGTATCAATTTCATCGAAAATAACGGTTGGCATAAAAGAAGCTGCCGAAATGATAGATTTGATAGCTAACATGATGCGCGATAACTCCCCACCTGAAGCGGTCTTTTCAATAGGAGCTAATAACATTCCCTTATTTGCTGAAAACAAAAATTGAACGGCATCTGTACCGGTAAAAGTAAAAGAAGGATATTGAGTAATTTCAATCTTAGTAGCTGCATCGGGCATACCCAAAAGTATAAGTTTTTTTTCAATTTCTTTTTCGAATAATAATGCGGATGCTTTTCTTTTTTCAGATAAATTTTTTGATAGAAATGCAATTTTTTTTGCTAATATTTCATACTCTTTTTGCAACACTTCGATTTGCGTTTCAAGAGTTTCAAATTTTGATAGCTTTTCATCAATTTCTTGCAATTTTTGCATCAAATCAGTGACATTTTTTACATAATGTTTTTGCTGAAGTCGGAATAGAGTGTCTAATCTGTTTTCGCAACGCTCTAATTCTTCAGGATTTACATCAACAGTTTCTTCTTTAGTAGCTAATTCAAATGCAATTTCCTTAATATCTACCAGAATTGTGTCTAATCTTGTTGCAAAATCGTTGATTTTTTCATCAAAATGTGCTATGGAACGACAGGCATTTTTTGCCTCATTTAGTTGCTGTATGCAATTACCCTCTTGCTCTGATAAAATTTGCAAAGAATTATATAATTGTATTTTAATTTCTTCTGTATTTTTTAGAAATGCGATCTGTTGTTCCAGCTCCTCCTGTTCTCCTGCAAACAATTTGGCATCGTGCAGTTCATTGCTTTGAAATGCTAAAAATTCTTGCTCCAAACGTTCTCTGGCTACTTTTTCTTTGGTTTCCTGCAATGCTGTTTCAATTTTTTTGTATTGATGATAAATTTGTTGATAAGAAAAAATAGTCTCCCTTAGTAGCGCAAAATCATCTATGGTTTGCAACCTAAATTCCGGTTTATTTAATAATAAATGATGATGTTGTGAATGAATATCCACTAATTTTTCGGCAAGTTCTTTCAGAATGTTTAATGTAACCGGCGTATCGTTCACAAAAGCTCTTGACTTTCCGTTTTCCGTAATCTCTCGTCTTAAAATCACATATTTGTCGAAATCCAAATCGTTTGCATTAAAAAAATCTTCCAAATTAAGATGATCCAAATCAAATTCCCCCTCTACGATACATTTTTTAGAAGTGTTATACAAGACGAATGAGTCGGCGCGGGCGCCCAAAATGAGCGAAAGTGCGCCAATAAGTATGGATTTTCCTGCGCCCGTTTCTCCGGTTATTGCCGTAAATCCCTTATCAAGAGACAAATTTAATGAATCTATAAGGGCATAGTTCTCAATGTGCAGGGCGCGTAACATCCTAATTTTGTTGTTGATTTATAGCGTCATATTTCGAGGCGTTAGAAGGATCAATTTGTTTCATAATTTGAATGACTTGCTGTTTTTCGGAAGGTGTTCCTTCTCTAAAAATTTCGATAATTTCTTGTTGTTTGGTTTGCACGAGAATTGTCATCAAATACAATGCTGATCTTTGTTGATTTACTTGTTGTAACAATCGAAGCGCTTCCAAAATGGTAGCACGTCCCATATCGGGAGATTCCGACATTATATCCAAACCTAATCTGTGGTATTGATACAAAAAATCGCGAAATTTGCTGTACGAAGAATTTGTGAAATTCTCAATTAACCAGTAGCGGTTATTTTGCCCCCCTTCAAAAGATTTCCATCCGGGTTCTGTAGCCGATAGGTTAAGGTTAATAATATCTTGACATTTAGCAAAGTAAGGCGCTCCTCCATTCAAAGAAAAAGTATCAAAATCAACGGCTAAAAACAGATTCAGATAAAAAGCAATCAAAGAAGTTAATTGAGAAAGATTGCTACCTTCGGCATACTCTAACGGATCACCATCTACATAAGTAAACTGAACGCTTTTATCTTGAAAATTAAGTACCGTTGTTTTGTAATTTGATTTGAAAACAGGACGTTGCAGCTGCAATGTCATGCTGGCTTTATATACATCGCCGGATTGACTATCCAAATTAATAAGAATAGAACACTCAATGCGTTCATCCATCTTCAATGTATATTGGCACCATTTTCTATCGTTCACGAATTTGTACAACTCTTGCTGAAGTGCGCTAAATTTTTCGTAGTTCGTTCCTGCAATTTTTTGAGAGTTAAGAGAGATTGAACATCTAAAATCTTGTGCCCAAACCTGAAAAACGGCGGCTAAAAAAAATAGGGATACAATAAGTTTTTTCATTAAAATTGTTTTTTAAACAACGTGTTCGCCGATTTTTTATTTTATTTGCAGATATAAAAGTAAATAGTTATGAAAAAATGGATTTGTACCGTATGCGGCTATGTTCACGAAGGAGAACAAGCCCCCGAATTTTGCCCGCAATGTAAATCACCACGCGAAAAATTCAAATTAGTGGAAGAAACCGAAAAATTAATATGGGCTGATGAGCATCATATTGGCGTTGCCCAAGGATTAAACGAAGAGGTAGTGGCAGGACTTCGCGCTCATTTTATGGGCGAAGCAACAGAAATTGGTATGTATTTGGCAATGAGCCGTCAAGCAGATAGAGAAGGCTATCCAGATATTGCCGAAGCGTACAAAAGAATTGCTTTTGAAGAAGCTGAGCATTGCGCGCGTTTTGCAGAGATGCTGGGCGAAATAGTTTGGGACACCAAAACCAATTTGGAAAAACGCATGCTTGCCGAACAAGCAGCTTGCGCCGATAAAAAAAGAATTGCTACATTAGCAAAAAAATTAGATTATGATGCCATTCACGATTCTGTGCATGAAATGTGCAAAGATGAAGCACGCCATGGGCAAGTGTTTGAAGGGCTTTATAATAGACATTTCAAGAAATAGGACTAATTGATGGCACGACGGCGGTACAACCGCTGCCGAACGTTTTATAGATACTATAGAAACTATGGTTCGGCTGAGGCTATACTTCAGTCAAGCTATATCACGCCAAGCAATTGCAAAATGACGATTCCTCCCAAAGCAAGCACAATGTAGCGAATGAACGGTGCACCTTTTTTAATTGCTAAATGCGCTGCCAAAGCTGCGCCGATAATATTTCCAACGGCGTGAAGAAGCCCGAAAGACCAATACACATTGCCTTGCAATGCGAAAATGAATAACGAAAACGGTGCATAAAGCAACACAAAAACGTTTTTTAATACATTGGCTTTTAACAGGTCATATCCGTTACTTAATACTAAAACGGCAAGTAGCAAGTAGCCGATGCCCACATGCACAAAGCCGCCGTAAATTCCTATAGAAAAATAAAGCAGGTATTGTGATGTAGAAACTTTACGATTTACTAAATCTGTTCTTTCGTGAATATATTTGTTCGGATTAAAAATCAGGGAAATTCCGAATAAAATGACTGTTCCTGCAAGAATATATTGAAACCATTTGCTAGGCAAAAAACCGGCAATAATGGCGCCGGCGAGGCTACCTAAAATGATAGGAATAGCTAACCAAAATACTCTACGCCAATCGATCAGCTTGTTTTTTTGAAAATAGGCTACAGATGTAATATTTTGGAAAATAACACCCACTCGATTTGTGCCATTGGCTAATACGGGAGGCAATCCCAAAAACATAAAAACAGATAAAGAAACTACCGTACCACCGCCGGCAAGCGTATTAATAAAACCGACAATAATACCTGAACAAATGAGAATAGTGATGGAAATCCACGTTAATTCCATCTATGTTAATTTTTAGGCTTCCGAGGGATTTTGGCTTTCTACCAACTGTTTGTCAATGAAAATTCTACCACACGCTTCGCATACAATAATTTTTTTATGCAAACGAATGTCCAATTGACGTTGTGGTGGAATTTTGCTGAAACAACCACCGCACGCGTCACGTTCAATCAACACAAGCGCCAGTCCGTTGCGCGCGTTGTTGCGAATACGCTCAAAAGCGCTCAACAAACGATGATCCACACTTTTTTTAAGTTCATTTGCTTTTTCAATCAATTCTTGTTCCTCTTTTTTGGTATCAGCGATAATATCGGCGAGTTCGTTTTTCTTTTGCATTAAAATCTCTTCAATCTCCTTTCTCTTTTCTTCAAAAGCGGCAATATCTTCTGTTTTTGTAACGATCTCCGCACTAAATTTTCCTTTATGTTTTTCCGCTACCTGAATCTCTAATTTTTGATATTCAATTTCTTTAGAAAGCGATTCATATTCACGGTTATTACGCACATTATTTTGTTGTTCTTCATAACGTTTAATCAAACCTGCCGATTCTTTCATCTTCACGTCTTGCGCTACAATTTTTTGTTGAAGTTCTTCCAACTCTTCTTTATGCTTTTCAATACGCGTTTGCATTCCTTCCAATGCATCTTCCAAATCACGCACTTCGTTAGGAAGTTCGCCTCTAATTACGCGAATTTTATCAATTTGTGAACAAATTTGTTGTAAATTATACAACGAAAGCAGCTTTTTTGCTATGGTAATCTCTTCCACACCTTCTTGAGGAATTGCTTCGGGAAGATTTGTTATTTTTTCATTATATTCAACAATAGGTTGATTTTCAGCTTCTTTTTTCTTAGCCATACTATTTATTTTTTGGTTTTGTCAAACAATTTATGCGCTACAAATTACCGGAAATTCTACTTCCGTAAAATGGGTCGCAAAAGTATTAAAATTTTCTTTTAAAAGAGAAACGATAATTTCTCGAATAAAGTGTTCACCTTCAAAATGTCCGATGTCGATAAGCAACATCTTTTTCTCCGGAATAAAGAAATCGTGATATTTTAAATCGCCGGTTAAAAAAGCATCGGCGCCTGCAGCTAAGGCATCGGTAACAAACGAGGCGCCACCTCCGCCGCAAACCGCCACTTTTTTAATTTCCGCATTTATATTTCCTGAAAATTTAATCGCCTCAAGATTCAGTTTTTCTTTTGCATGATGAATGAAATCCTTTGCCGACATGGGTTGAGACAGCATGCCAATTCTTCCCAGTCCAACTTCTCTGTTTTGATTTTCTAATGGAATAATATCAAACGCCGGTTCTTCATAAGGATGATGCTGATATAGAGCCTCAATAACTTGACGTTTTTTTATTTTCGGGAAGATCATTTCAATACGTTCTTCATCCACGCGTTCGATGCGATTGCGTTGTCCAATATGCGGATTCGCATCTGCAAGCGGTTTAAATGAACCTATTCCCTCACAAGTAAAGCTACAATGCGAGTAATTTCCGATATTACCGCAACCTGCCCTAAACAATGCATCTTTCAATAACATACTATTTTCAGCAGGCACAAAAACGACCAATTTATAGAATTGGCTCTCTTTGGGCGATAAAACAGACAACTTTTGAAGTCCCAATTTTTGGGCGAAAAGCACATTGCCGCCATCTTTACCGCTGTCAATATTGGTGTGCATGGAATAGAGCAAAATTTTATTTTCCAAAGCTTTACATAATATTTTCCCCACACGGTCGGTGGGTTCTATTTTTTTAAGACCGTTTCTATAAATGATGGGATGATGCGAAATGACCATATTTGCGCCTTTGGCGATTGCTTCTTCAATTACGGCTTCGCTCATGTCGAAACACACTACGATGCCGGTAATTTCACGTTCCTTATCGCCGCATTGAACACCGCAATTGTCAAAATCTTCTTGCCAGTGCAAGGGGAATTTTTGTTCTAAAAATTGGATTACTTCTTGGATTTTCATATTTTAATTTTTTTATTGCTGTGCGATCAAACATCGCCTCTACATTACACCCCTTAAATCTTAAATTTTTAAATCTTTAAATTATTTCATCACCCTCTTCTTATAAATCTCCACTACATTCTCCAACAACGATGCGATGGTCATGGGACCCACGCCGCCGGGAACCGGCGTAATGGCTGCCGCCTTCTTTTCAATATCTTTTACATCGATACTATTATACAGATCGCCTACCAATTTACCATCTACACTGTTAATTCCTACATCTACCACTACTGCGCCTTCTTTCAGCATGTCTGCATTGAGCAAGTTGGGATGTCCGATGGCAATAATTAAAATCTCTCCCTGGCGGGTTAAATAAGCCAAATCTCTTGTTTTAGAATGACAAACCGTAACAGAGGCATTTTCGCGAAGCATCAGCTGCGCCATAGGTTTACCCACTAAGTTACTTCTTCCTATCACCACACAGTGTTTGCCCGTTATGGAAATATTTTCCGTTTTTAATAACGATAAAATTCCTTTGGGAGTGCAAGGAATAATTGCTTCGCCGGATCTGTTTAACAACCCTACATTCATGGGATGCAAACCATCCACATCTTTTTTATAATCAATGGATTGCAAAACAATATTTTGATCAATATGTTTGGGTAAAGGTAACTGCACCAATATGCCATCCACTTCGGGATCGTTATTCAATATTTCTATTAAGGCAAGTAGTTCATCTTGCGATGTTGAGTAAGGAAGAATATTCAAATCACACAAAATTCCGATTTCATTGCACGATTTTTTTTTGCTTTTCACATAAGATGTGCTGGCGGGGTCATCGCCTGTTAAAATGATGCAAAGTTTGGGTGCACGCCCATGTTTTTTTACCAAATAGTCAATTTCAATGGCTAAAACCGACTTAATTTTCTTAGCTAAAGCAGCCCCGTTTAATATTTTCATAAAAATGTCGTTATTGTGGGCGGCAAAGGTAGAGATTTTTTTATTTTTGCCCACTGAAAAAATCTGAACCATGATTTTCGTAAGATTAAATAAGATTTACAGGATTATTGTTCAGAAAATCATTAATCATTAATCACTAATCACTATGAAGAAAAATCTACTTCTTTTCACTCTTTTTCTCTTCTCTTCATTTTTTCAGCTTTTTTCTCAAAATGAATTGGAAGGTCCGGTAAAGTGGGAATTTAAGACAGAAAAAATTAATGATTCAATTGCGGAATTGCAATTTATTGCCATCATAAAAGATAAGTGGCATCTTTATTCGCAATATCACGCAGGAATGGAAATACCGCTGAGTTTTGAATTTAAGACTTCTCCTTACTATAAAAGGTTAGGTAAAGTTTGGGAACCCAAAGCGAAAGTGTATTATGATCCGGTATTTGAAGACACAACGCTTTATTTTGATAAAAAAGTTACTTTCAAACAAAAAATACAAGTATTTACTAATAAGCCTTTTGAAATAAAGGGCGAACTTTCCGGACAAGCTTGCATAGAAGGACGTTGCGTAGCGATAGATCAAAACTTTGTTTTTTCGGTTTCAGGTTTTGAAACAATTAATATGGCTTTTATTCAGGAAGATATTATTGTTAACGAAGAAGTTGTAATTGAGGAATCTGAAGCATCTATCGAGAAAAGAATAGTAGATAATGAAGCGCACGATTCGGAAGAGTCTCTCCTCATCTTTTTCTTAGTGGCAATTTTAGGCGGCTTGGCGGGATTGCTCATGCCTTGCGTATTTCCGATGATTCCCATGACGATCTCCTATTTCTTAAAATTAGAAAAAAAGGCTTATGCGCTCTTTTTTGGAGTATCTATTGTAATTATTTTCTTACTGTTGGGCATTTTGTTGTCTGTAATTTTCGGAGCGGATTTTGCGAATATCATTAGTACACATTGGTTTCCCAATATTTTATTTGCTGCTATATTTGTTGTTTTTGCGCTTTCCCTGTTCGGTTATTTTGAAATCTCTTTACCCAGTAGTTGGGTTAACAAATCGGCAAAAATGGAAAGCACCGGCGGGCTTATCGGTGTGTTTTTCATGGCATTAACGTTGGTGTTGGTTTCTTTCTCATGTACGTTGCCCATTGCCGGCGCCGTAGCGTTAAAATCTGTGGATGGCTCATTTTTAAAACCGATTATCGGGATGTTGGGATTTTCGCTTGGTATTGCGGTGCCGTTCACTTTGTTTGCTTTTTTCCCGGGTATGTTAAAAAAGATGCCCAAATCGGGCGGATGGATGAATACGCTGAAAGTAATGTTGGCATTTGTAGAATTAGCTTTTGCGTTAAAATTTCTCAACGTTCCCGACCAAACTTACGGATGGCGTTTGTTAGACCGCGAAGTCTATTTAGCATTTTGGATTGTAATTTTTGCTATGATGGGATTTTATCTTCTTGGAAAAATCAGATTTCCACATGATGAGGAAATGCCGGTGCAAAAAAACTGGTTCCGCTATATGTTATCCATTTTTACCTTTGCATTTGTGATTTACTTAATTCCCGGCATGTTCGGCGCACCATTGAAAGCAATTTCCGGATGGCTGCCCCCCATGCCTACTCAAGACTTTGATATTAGCAAAATTGTGCGTGAAGAAACTGCGGCTTTTTCCGGAGCAACGACCGATATGAGTGAATGGGAAAAACCACGCTATGCCGATAAACTGCATCTTCCCCATGGAATTTTCGGATATTTTGATTTGGATCAGGCGCTTCGCGTGGCTACCAAAGCCCATCGCCCTGTATTTGTTGATTTTACCGGGCACGGATGTGTCAATTGCCGTAATGTAGAAAGCGTCGTTTGGGCAGACCCGCGTGTGCGCGCAAAATTTGCACAACATTTTGTAGTAGTAGCGCAATATGTGGATGACAAGGTGATTAAATTACACCCTGAAGATATAATTTTAGATAATAATGGTGATCCGATTACCATGCTGGGCAAAAAAGCCATGTTCTATGAACAAAATAAATTTAGAGAAAACTCGCAACCGGCTTATTTTATTATAGATGTGGACGGAACTGTTTTAACAGGTCCCATTTATTACGAATTAAATGTAGAGAACTATTTAAAGTTTTTGGAAGAAGGAATAAGGCTTTTTAAAGAAAGGCATGGTCATTAATTAAATGCTAACCGTAACTTAAGCCCTGCTGCTATAAAGTTTACTTTTTCGGTAAGAGAAGGTAATACGCTGTTAGTAGTAAATTCTGCAGTATTAGAATTGGTATAATTCACAAAGGGTTGGTCGCTATCTTTGAGGCTATTGTTTAGCCCATAATCGAAATAGGCGCCGATGCAGAATGCCACTTTTTTGCCGAACTTTAAACCTGCTTCAAGTGAGAGCATGGTAGATACGCCCAATTTCAACTTTCCTTCAGAATTATAGTTTGTGAAAGTGCCAAAACCCGCAAATTCCTGTGAAGTAGTCCAATTACTGTAATCGAAATAATAACCCTCGTTGGTGATTGTAGCATCCGATACGCTATATTTCGTACTTACCGGAATGCCTATTTTAACCCCGCCCATAGCGTAGAATTTCAGTATTTGAAACTGTGCCATAATTGGAATATTCACTAATATGGCATTTTGGTTTTCACGGTAATTACTAAGTTTAGAATGTAAATCGAAGCGATCGCCCTCGCTATCAATGAGCCCCGGAGTAACTATGATTACACCATCAACTAATTTAGCTTTGGCGTTGTATATGCCCACGCCGGCTCCAATATGGATGCCAATCATTTTGATGAAGAGCAGAGTATAACCCACGCCGGCATCTCCGCCAAAACCGTAGCCGATCTTGCCCGCCGATTCAGGCAGTTTATAATGAAAGGTGGACAAACCGCCTCCGCCGTTGATTGAAAATTCGTGTGAGATTATTTGTGCCGATACACATAAACTACTCATAGCAATAAATAATAGGATAACAACTTTTTTCATGACTTTTTGATTTTTATTTGATGATAACTTTAATTATTTCATTATTAGCACGTACCATATAAACGCCTACCGGAAGAGCAAGCGTCAGCTCTGTTACGCTGCCTGTAGCGGTGGTACGATTTACACATGCACCGTTTATATTGAACACTTCTACAAGGCTATCTTGCGTTGTGCCTTCGATGGTGAGTTTGCTACCTTGTGGTAAGGGATTGGGATATGCCCGCAAAACACTATATTGCTCTTCGATAACTTTATCGGTAGAGTATAACGTACCATGGTCTCTTGTACTTAACTCGAAAGTATAAACAGCGCCTGCCTCTAACTGATCGGTAATTTTAGGACCTACCGAATAGGTAAAGCCTTCGCCAATTAATTCACCGTTTTTATACCACTTGCAATCAATTGTTCTATAACCATGTCTTGATAATCTGTTGAGATTGAGCATAAAAGTGTTATTCCATTTAGTAACCGCATAGGTGTCGAAAGGTAAATATGGGGATCCTTCCTCAAAATTAGCGATTAATACCACATTTTCGGTTATGGTAAAACTGTACGGATTACCGGTAGAAACCACTTCACCGTCTTTTATCCAATTTACAAATCTATAGCCGGGGTAAGCGTAAGCTCGTACGGTTACTGTGGAATTTTCTTCATACCACCATTCCCAATTGTCTGTTCCTGCATAACCGTAATCTTCGTTATTTACACCTACAAAAACATAATACATAGGCGGATAAAAGTTAGCGACCAACTCCACATCTTCGGTTACGATAAAGCTGTATATTGCATCATAAGAAACAGCCCATCCCCACTCGTCGTCTTTTATACTCCAGTGTGAAAAATGATACCCATCATTAGCGGTAGCCGTTACGGTAACTTCGGTGTTTTCTTCATAAGAACCACCACCTGTTACAACGCCATATTCATCATTATTGGCGATTACGCTAACCGAATATGTCTGCCCTTTAAAATTAGCAATCAATTCTGTATCTTCAGTTACAGTAAAACTATAAGTACTATTTATAGAAATTACCTCACCGTTTTTTGTCCAGTTTAGAAACTCACGGGTGCCGCGCGGAGTAGCCGTCACAGTTACCGTAGCATTTACTTGATAAAATCCATTCCCGGTAGTATAGCCGAAGTTGCTATTATTAGCCATTGGATTAACCAAAAGTCCACTGCCAACAATATTAAACTCTTTCCATATTTCAGCATTTTGATAGGCAGTAACAGCGCTTGTGGGCACTTTCAATGTACAAGCGGGTCTATCTACATAGTAAAACTCCCACCAAGATATGTCAACAGGGGTAAGATTAAGATTGGTAACTGAAGTAAGGGCATCGCAATAGGCAAAAGCCCCTGATTCAATACTTGTTACACTGCTTGGAATGATAACTGAGGTAAGTGCAGTGCAATTGTAAAAAGCGTCATACCCAATGGTGGTTACACCGTTTGGTATAGTAACCGAAGTAAGGCTACCACAATTCCGAAAAGCAGCTCCTTCAATATTTATCACACTGTTTGGAATAGTAATCGAAGTAAAAGTGCAATAATAAAAAGCACTATTTCCAATGGTGGTTACACTGCTTGGAATGGTAACCGAAGTAAGTGCGGAACAATAAGCGAAAGTATAATTTTCAATACGTTGTATGCCATTTGGAATATTAACCGCAGTAAGACTTTCACACCGATAAAAGGCGCTATATCCAATGTATGTAACACCATTTGGAATAGTAATCGAATTAAGTGCATTACAGTTAGCAAAAGCAGCATTTCCAATATGTGTTACACTGCTTGGAATAGTAACTGAAGTAAGTGCAATGCAATTGTAAAAAGTTTCATCTTCAATACTTGTTATACCATTTGGAATATGAATAGAAGTGATACCGGTACAGTAAGCAAAAGCGCCTCCCTTAATATCTATAATACTGCTTGGAAGGGTAACTGAAGTAAGGTTTTCACAACCAGAAAAAGCGTAATATCCAATATAAATAACACTGCTTGGAATACCAATAGAAGTAAGATCGGTGCAATTATAAAAAGCGTAATCTTCAATTCTTGTTATACTGTTTGGAATCACGTAACCTCCTGTTTTTCCCTCAGGATACCAAATTAAAACAGTTTTATCTTTATTAAACAGTACGCCATCATCTGAAGCATAGTTTGTGTTTTCATTATTTACATTTATAGCAGTAAGGGAACTGCAATTATAAAAAGCATACCCTCCAATTTCCGTAACACTGCTTGGAATGGTAATCGAAGTAAGGGAAGTACAATAGTAAAAAGCGCGAGATCCAATATTAATAACGCTATTTGGAATGGTAATTGAAGTAAGATTTTTACAATAATAAAAAGCTTCGTACCAAATCTCAGTTACACTATTTGGCATAACATAACTTCCTGTTTTTCCTGCAGGACAACAAATTAGAACAGTTTTTTCTTTATTAAATAATACACCGTCGTCTGAAGCATAATTTGTATTTTCACTGTCCACATTGATCGAAGCAAGCGCGGTGCAATTACTAAAAGTACCATCTCCAATTTCTGTAACACTATTTGGAATAATGATAGAAGTAAGTGCGGTGCAATAATTAAAAGCGCCATATCCAATGCTTTTTACACCGTTTGAAATCGTAACCGAGGTCAGTGCGGTGCAATTATAAAAAGCATACCCTCCAATTTCTGTAACACTACCTGGAATAGCAATAGAAGTAAGTGCAATGCAATAATTAAAGGCGCCATATCCAATGCTTTCTACGCCGTTTGGAATCGTAACCGAAGTAAGGCTATAGCAATAGTAAAAGGCATAACTACCTATGCTTGTTACACTACTTGGAATAATGATTGAAGTAAGACCGGTGCACCAGCTAAAAGCACTATATCCAATGCTTTCTACACCGTTTGGAATGATAACCGAAGTAAGAGAACCGCATTCGGAAAAAGCGTTATTTTTAATACTTATTACACCATTTGGTATCATAACCGATGTAAGGTTATAACAATAGTAAAAAGCATAACTACCTATACTTGTAATACCGTTTGCCATTACAACAGTGATAATAGAGTGTCGGTAATCATACCATGGCGCCATGTTGCTCCAATCATAATCCGGTATTTCGCCTTCGCCACTAATGGTAAGGATATCGTCGTTTAACTCCCACGTAAGCGATCCGGTGGTTCCGCCTTGTGCAAACGCGCTTGCCGCGCTAAATAGCATGGCTGTTAATAAAAATAGAATTTTTCTCATAGCTTTTTGATTTTTATTTGATGATGATTTTAATTGTTTCATTATGGGTACGCACCATATAAATACCTATCGGAAGATCAAGCGTCAGTTCTGTTACGCTGCCTGTGGCGGTGGTACGATTTACACATGCACTGTTTATATTGAACACTTCTACAAGGCTATCTTGCGTTGTGCCTTCGATGGTGAGTTTGCTACCTTGTGGTAAGGGATTAGGATATGCCCGCAAAACACTATATTGCTTTTCGATAACTTTATCGGTAGAGTACAATGTGCCATGATCTCTTGTACTTAACTCGAAAGTATAAACAGCGTCTGCCTCTAATTGGTCGGTAATTTTGCTACCTGCCGAATAGGTAAAACCTTCACTTATTAATTCGCCGTTTTTATACCACTTGCAAGCGGTAACCTCATAGCCATCTGCTGTCAACTGTTTGAGGTTTAGCATAATGGTGTTGCTCCATTTAATAACGGCATAGGTGTCGAAATCTAAATCTTCATAGCCAGATTCACTCCAAAAGATGGCAATCAATTCCGTATCTTCAGTTACCGTAAAACTATAGGTACTATTTGTAGAAACTACTTCACCGTCTTTTGTCCAGTTTAGAAACTCACGGTCATCACGAGGGGTAGCTGTTACGATTGCCGTAGCATTTGCTTGATAAAGTCCGTTTCCGGTAGTATAGCCTAAATAATTATTATTAGCCATTGGATTTACTAAAAAACCATCGCCAACAATATAAAAATCTTCCCATATTGCTGCATTTTGATAGGCAGCAACAGCACTTGCGGGCACATTCAATGTGCAAGTAGGTAGATCTACATAAGAAAAGGTCCACCAGGATATGTCAACAGGGGTGGGATTAAGATTGGTAATCGAAGTAAGAGCGCTACAATAGGCAAAAGCACCTGATTCAATACTTGTTACACTACTTGGAATGGTAGCCGAGGTAAGCGAAAGACAATTGTAAAAAGCTTCATACCCAATAGTAGTTACACCGTTTGGAATAGTAACCGAAGTAAGTTCAGTACAATTCCAAAAAGCAGCGCCTTCAATAGTTGTTACACTGTTAGGAATAGTAATCGAAGTAAATGGGCAATTAAAAAAAGCACAATATCCAATGGAGGTTACACTGCTTGGAATGGTAACCGAAGTAAGCGCCAAACAATAAGCGAAAGTAGAATTTTCAATACGTTGCACGCCATTTGGAATATGAAATGATGTGAGCTTTTCACAAGCATAAAAAGCACGTTCTCCGATATTAATAACACTATTTGGAATGGTAATCGAAGCCAAATTTTTACAATAATAAAAAGCCCCATACCAAATCTCTGTTACACTATTGGGTATCACATAGTTTCCTGTTTTTCCTGCGGGGCAAAAAATCAGAGCAGTTTTTTCTTTATTAAGTAAGACCCCATTATCTGAAGCATAATTTTGATTTTCGCTGTCCACTTCGATCGAAGCAAGTGCAGTGCAAGCGTAAAAAGCAAGCGATCCAATTTCTTTAACACTACTTGGAATTGCAATAGAAGTAAGTGCGGAACACCATCCAAAGGCGCCAGATTCAATGCTTTGTACACCGTTTGAAATTGTAACTGAATTCATGAAAGTACATTTAGAAAAAGCATAAGTTCTAATTTCTGTAACACTACCCGGAATAGTAATAGAGAAAAGCACGGTACAATTACTAAAAGCGCTATATCCAATACTTTTCACACTGTTTGGAATTATTACCGAAGTAAGATTTGTGCAATAAGAAAAAGCATTGGATCCAATGTTTTCTACACCGTTTTCTATTACAACAGTGAAAATAGCGTATTGGTATTCATACCATGGCGTCATGCCACTTCGATCGTAATCTGGCATTTTGCCGTCGCCGCTAATGGTAAGCGTGCCGTCGTTAAGTTCCCATGTAAGCGGTCCAGTAGTTCCGCTTTGCGCAAATGCACATGCCACGCTTAATAATATGATTATTAATAAGAGTAATATTTTACGCTTCATACAGAGTTAATTTTTAGCGTTGATAATTTAATTTTCTCTCCCCCCTTTTTTAATCAGAGGCAAAAGTAAAACTTTTTCTTTAATGCAGGTGAAAATATATAATGCCATTTTATTGACATCAATAAAATGGTCGAGATAGGTTCAGGCTACAAAGATCACAGTTCAGACATCTCCACTGCCGCCGCTCGTGCATCCGCCAACACATCCGAAATGCTCATAGGGCGCTTGCAGGAACCTGCAACAAAAAGTCCTGCCTTGTTGGTCTTTTGATCTGCCGAAATGGGATTTAGCGTTTTGAAAAAACCGTATTCTTCTTCACAATTACAGTGATTTGCTAATTGCTTTGTACCTTTCGAAGGCTCCATGGCAACCATTAACACCAATAAATCCGGCGTCATTTTTAAAGGTAATCCCATCAAAGTGTCTTCCGATTTTATTTGGATTTTTCCATCGAATGTGGCTGCCGCCTCCGAAATTCTTCCCCGAATGAAATAAATGCCGTATTGCTCTTGCGCCTCGCGGTAAAGTTCCTCGTAACCTTGTCCCCACATGCGCAAATCCATATAAAAAATGAAAACTTCCGTTTCGGGAGATAGCTTTTTTAACTCAATAGCTTGTTTTACCGCAGTAATACAACAAATTTTTGAACAATAATTATTACCGGTTTTTTCATCGCGCGAACCTACACACTGTAGAAAACAAACCTTTTTCGGATTTTCTCCAAAAGCGTTTGCAATGCTGTTTTTCTTAAACATCTCCTCCAAATCTAACGAGGTAATGACGCCGTTATAAATGCCATAACCATATTCTTCTTTACGCGTGGCGTCGAATGGCGTATAACCTGTGGCTATTAGAACAACATCTGCGTGATACGTTTTTTGATTTGTGTCTGTAGCGATCCAACCGGTTTCTTTGTGTTCAAGATGAACGATTTCTGTATTAAAATGTGGTGTGATGTTATTTTCAACAAGCTTTGCATCAATAGCTTTCACTAATGTTCCCGCTTCCGAGAAATCCGGAAAAAGCAGCATTTTATTGCGTACGTTTGTATTGGTTTGATTTTCTTTTTCGAGAAGCGTAACATCGTGGCCTAATTTTTTTAAAGCTACGGCTGCTTCAATTCCTGCCGGTCCGGCGCCGATAATTAGTACGTTTTTTTTCATTGATCATTAATATTAGTAATTTTGGATTTTTGAATCTAAATAGTTAATTCTACCCACCCACCATTGTTTCATACGTTCAATTTCCGTCATATAATCAGGGTCATTTCCTTTCCAACCCCAAATTGCAGCATTTCTTTTTTGAGATTCTTGAACCATTTTAGCTTGTTCATCAATATATGCTGTCATACTTAAGATTGTAGAATATTTTTCATTCCATCTTTCTTTATAAAGTGTTCTTAATTGTTGACTTTCAAACAATTTGCTTATGAGTTTTGACCCAGGATGACTTACATGTTGTACATTACCAAATATTATTCCATAACCTCCAAAATACTTTTCAGTATTACCATCAAAACCAAATGCCCAATCAAAATCCCATAAAGGACCTAATGAAATTTTTGCATCATCTCCTTTATCTTTATACCAATACATACTCCGAGGTTGGTGAATGTCCCAATTTTGTACAATTTCATTGATCATAAAATAATCAATAAAAGTACTAACATTCATTAAATCCATAAAATTATTATTAGGATAGTTTGTTTCGAATAACTTGGCTTCAAATTGGTTAAGGTCGTTTTTAACAAAATCGTATCCAGATGTCGGCAGATCTTTCGGTGAACTAATCATGAAAGGTAATTGTAGAATATTTGATTTAAACTTCGGATCTTCATCCCAATAGTTATCCGCTTCTACCCACCAGCCTTCGTTTTTGTCAATATCTACTCTGCCTTTTCCTACTTCCTTATTCTCCGTTAGAACATAACTTCCTACATGTTTACCATTTAAAACCACTTCAACAGGAAAAGTATGATGGGTAAAAGGTAATTCAAAACGTCGTCCTAATTCAAAAGCAATGTTAGTCATTATAAGCGTATAATCTCTAGCATTTGCAAGCAATATCCAGTCTTTAGCTGCTTCTAAACCAAACAATGATTGTTTGTCATGAAACTTTAAGCGATATGGTTTTTTGGGCTGATTCCAAGTATCATTTCCTCTGCCTCTAATGTCTGTGGTTGTATTTAAAGAAAGTCTCGGGTTTTCCATATCAGTCATGTCAAACATATAGAAAGCTGCTTTCAAGTATTTTTCTTTGCTATCAATAGGCTTCTCTTTCTCCGTATAAATATAAATAATGGGCAAACCTGTTTTTAACGAACTTGGTATTTCCGATGGCGGAGGTGGAAATGAGGATTTTGACTCCGGACACGCGCAAAACATCAGGCATAACATTAACGAAATAATAGGAACAATAAAAATTCTAATTTTCATAATTAAAAACAATGCGACAAAAATAAGAAAAACATTATAAATTATAACCCAAAACTTTAAATCTTAAAATTTTCTGTATGCCCCGCTTACAATACGTTGCAACCATGTTTCATTTGCCAAATACCAATCCACTGTTTTATCAAAGCCTTCAATGAATTTTATTTTGGGCTCCCAGCCTAATTCGGTTTTAATTTTGGTGGCGTCAATAGCGTAGCGTAAATCGTGCCCCGCGCGATCAGTAACGAAAGTGATTAGTTCTAAAGATTCTCCTTCGGCACGACCCAATTTTTCATCCATGATTTCGATTAACTTCTTAATCAGGTCAATATTTTTCCATTCGTTACTTCCGCCAATGTTGTAGGTTTCACCAACCTTGCCTTGATGAAAGATGAGGTCAATGGCAGCGGCATGATCTTCCACATACAACCAATCACGCACGTTAATTCCTTTTCCGTAAACCGGAAGCACTTTTTTATTTTTAATATTATGAATGAAAAGCGGAATCAATTTTTCAGGAAACTGATTGGGTCCGTAATTATTTGAACAATTAGAAATTACCGTGGGCAATTTGTATGTATCATGATAGGCGCGCACAAAATGATCCGAAGAGGCTTTGGCAGCAGAGTAAGGGCTATGCGGATCATACGGTGTGGTCTCTGTAAAAGCGCCGGTTTCGCCAAGCGAACCATACACTTCATCGGTAGAAATATGATAAAAGCGTTTATTATCAACGTTATTTTTCCAGATGACGCGTGCAGCATTCAACAAATTCACCGTTCCTACAATATTAGTATAGATGAACTCCATCGGATTCTCAATAGAGCGATCTACATGCGACTCGGCAGCCAGGTGAATTACGCCATCGAATTGGTGCTCCTTGAACAGTGCCAACATCTTTTCTCCTTCTACAATATCGGCTTTAATAAAATGATAATTTGGCTTATTTTCAATATCCTGAAGGTTTTCTAAATTGCCGGCGTAAGTAAGTTTATCCAAATTGTAGATTTCGTATTGTGGATATTTATTTATAAATAAACGAACTACGTGCGAGCCTATGAAGCCGGCACCGCCGGTAATAAGGATTTTTTTCATTTTTTCATTTTTTTATTTTTTCAACACAGAGACACAGAGGGCACAGAGTTTCACGGAGATTTTAATCATACTTATTAACAGATTTATATAGTTTTTATTATATGGCGACCTCAGCTTTAATATGAGGATCAGGATCATAATTTTCTAACGTAAAATCATCAAATTGAAAATCGAAAATTGAGTTTACTTCTCTGTTTATTTTCATGATTGGTAATGGTTTAGGAGTTCGTGAAAGTTGTAATTTCGCTTGTTCAAGATGATTGGAGTAGAGATGTGCGTCGCCGAAAGTGTGGATAAAGTAGCGCGGTTTAAGTTTGCAAACATGTGCCACCATCATGAGCAGCAGCGCGTAGGAAGCAACATTGAACGGCACACCGAGAAAAACATCGGCACTGCGTTGGTAGAGTTGGCACGAAATTTCCCCGTTATTCACATAAAATTGAAAAAGTACATGGCAGGGTGGGAGCTTCATTTTGTCCACATCGCCCACATTCCATGCACTCACAATCAATCGCCGAGAGTCTGGATTTTTTTGAATCATGGCAATCAATTCCGAAATTTGGTCTATGGTTCTGCCGTCGATGGTTTGCCATGAGCGCCACTGTTTTCCATACACGGGTCCCAAATCTCCGTTTTCATCTGCCCACTCGTTCCAAATAGTTACTTTATTGTCGTGCAAGTATTTAATATTGGTATCACCTTTTAAAAACCAAAGCAATTCATAGATAATGGAGCGAAAGTGCAACTTCTTTGTAGTTAAAGCAGGAAAACCGTCTTGCAAATCAAATCGCATTTGGTATCCAAAAATACTTTTTGTTCCCGTTCCGGTACGATCATCTTTAAAAGCGCCTGTGTCAATAATGTGTTGCAGAAGATCAAGATATTGTTTCATAAAAAAGCTATTGTGTATGAAAACGCAAAGATAAAATTTTGATGGAATACTGTCGCTTGTAACCCATCACTTGTAGCAAAAAATAAGATTTAGCCATTTTTTTTATTAAAATGATGTTATATAATCAAAAAAGTATATTTTTGCCGCCCCAAACGCGAGGGAGTTTAGCTCAGCTGGTTCAGAGCATCTGCCTTACAAGCAGAGGGTCGGCGGTTCGAATCCGTCAACTCCCACAAAATAACAAGCGCTTACAAATTAAATGTAGGCGTTTTTTAGTTTTTATAAAAAAGATTTATTTTTGCAAACGATGGCATTATAGAGAAACGATGTTAGAAATTTGAAATAATGAATCTTCTTGAGGTAAAAAATTTTTCATTAGAATTTAAACAAGACGAAAATTGGAAGCTCATTTTATCTTCTTTATCATTTTCATTAAGAAAAGGTGAAACCATTGGTGTTGTCGGAGAATCCGGTTCCGGAAAATCAGTAACTGCATTATCCATAATGCGCTTACTTTCAAAAAAAAATACAAAAATTACAGAAGGAGCGATTTGGTTTGATATAGGAGAAAAGGAGAAAGGAGAAGGGAGAAAGGAGGAGGACAAAAAATCCCTTTCAAATTTTGAAGAGGTGGACGGCAAAGCCGGACAGGGTAGTTTAAAAATTGATTTAACCCAAATTCCCGAAAAAGAACTTCAACAAATTCGCGGCAATAGAATTGCCATGATCTTTCAAGAACCGATGACTTCATTAAATCCCGTGATAAAATGCGGAAAGCAAATTACGGAAGCAATATTACTACATACGGATTTGTCGAAAAAAGAAGCGAAGCAAAAAACCATGGAATTATTTCACGATGTCCAGCTTCCCGATCCTGAAAAAGTATATCATGCGTATCCTCACGAACTTTCCGGAGGACAAAAGCAACGCGTTATGATCGCTATGGCCATGTGTTGTAATCCGGATATTTTAATTGCCGACGAACCGACTACCGCCTTGGATGTTACCGTACAAAAAAATATCTTAGAGCTTTTGAAAGATTTGCAAGAAAAAACCGGCATGAGTATTATTTTCATTTCGCACGATTTGGGAGTGATTGCACAAATAGCGCACCGTGTGGTGGTTATGTACAAAGGTACTATTGTGGAACAGGGCGAAGCGCAAACTATCTTTAAAAATCCGCAACACCCTTATACAAAAGGCTTGTTGGCATGCCGCCCGAAATTGGATGAAAAGCCGGAAAGGCTGCCTACGGTGGAGGATTTTATGAAAAATGAGATGATGAGACGATTAGATGATGAGGTGATAAAAAATCCCCTTCAAATTTTGAAGGGGTGGACGGCGAAGCCGGACGGGGTAGTTTACATGCAAATCGAAAACCTCAATAAACTCTATCCTGTTCGTAAAAGAAAACTGTTTGAAAAACAATCTTATTTTCAAGTATTGGAAAACATTAACTTAACTATTTATGAAGGAGAAACGTTGGGGCTTGTGGGAGAATCGGGATGCGGAAAAACCACATTAGGCAGAACTTTGTTGCGACTTATTGAACCCAATTCCGGAAACATTTATTATAAGGGAATCGATTTGATGGCGCTTTCCGGTAAAGAGATGCGCAATTTGAGATCAGCAATACAAATAGTTTTGCAAGATCCATATTCTTCTTTAAATCAACGTTTAACCATAGGTCAAATGCTTTTAGAACCGATGAAGGTGCATCACATTTTGAATAACGATAAAGAACGGAAAAAAAGAGCGATAGCCTTACTGGAGCGCGTGGGTCTTTGTGAAGCGCATTTACATCGTTATCCACATGAGTTTTCGGGTGGGCAACGCCAGCGGATCGCTATTGCTCGCGCCCTGACCGTGAATCCCAAATTCATTGTATGCGACGAGTCGGTTTCTGCATTAGATGTATCCGTGCAAGCACAAGTGCTAAATCTGTTCAACGATTTAAAACAGGAATTTCATCTTACATATTTATTCATTTCTCACGATTTGTCGGTAGTAAAATATATGTCAGATAGAATTGCCGTGATGCAAAAGGGCAAAATTGTAGAGTTGAATGATGCGGAAACGATTTACCGAAATCCACAAACGGCATACACCAAAAAATTGATTGCAGCGATTCCGATGATATAAATAAAATGGCATTACGATAGTAGAGGTGCAAAATTTTGCACCCCTACGGTTTTGAAAAAAATCCATTTTTTGTTGTTATTTTTTGAAAAAAATTATAATTCCCTAACATTCAAATCAAAAAATTATCAACGTCATTTTGTTAATCTTTTCAGGTAAAAAAAAGCAACAAGGTTGTCGGTAAATTCTATTTTAGCAAAACCGAGTTGGCTCACTTGCTTTGCTGATATTCATTTGACTTTCAAGCTCTTTAAACAAACTCTATATGCTATTTTTTCTAAAAAGCACGAAAAGCCATTTTGTGATTTTTTTAGTTTGTTGATATTGAAAAGTTTAGATTTATGAGTAGCGAGCTTACGTTTTTAGAATTTAAAGAACCTTCCGGTTTAATGAAAGAAGAAAAGACCACGCATCCCCCTCCCTCTGTTGAAAATATAGTGGAAGCGCGGGAAGCCAATTTAGAAACCCTCACTACGCATCTTACTGTCGCTCCGCAGTCAGAGCAATTAGAAAAAACAGGAATAGTGGATATGCCAATGCAAACCTATACGAAAAAAGAGATTTTTAATGAAGTAGTAAAATACTTCGATGGCGATGAACTCGCCGCAGGTGTTTGGATTGATAAATATTCGTTGAAAAACGACAAAGGCGAATTATTAGAACGCAATCCCGATGAAATGCACCGCCGTATGGCACGCGAGTTTGCACGCATCGAAAAAAAATATGCCAATCCACTTTCCGAAGAAAAAATTTATGAACTTTTTAAAAAGTTTAAATACATCATTCCGCAAGGAAGTCCCATGGCAGGCATCGGAAACACGCATCAAATTGCTTCATTGTCAAATTGTTTTGTAATAGGTAATGATCACCGTTCCGATTCTTACGGAGGAATTATGAAAATGGATGAAGAACAAGTGCAGCTGATGAAACGCAGGGGCGGTGTGGGGCACGATCTCTCCCATATTCGTCCGTCGGGAAGCCACGTGAAAAATTGCGCACTCACTTCCACCGGTGTAGTTCCTTTTATGGAACGTTATTCTAACTCTACCCGCGAAGTAGCGCAAGATGGTCGCCGCGGCGCACTGATGTTGTCCATATCCATTAAACATCCTGATGCAGAGCATTTTATTGATGCAAAACTAACTGAAGGCAAAATTACCGGGGCAAACGTTTCAGTAAAAATTGATCATGATTTTATGGAAGCCGTAAAATCAGGAAGACCATACGTTCAACAATATCCTGTTGATTCGGCAAATCCTAAAATCAGGAAAGAAACAGATGCTAGAAAACTGTGGGATAAAATTATTCATAATGCATGGAAATCTGCCGAACCGGGTGTATTGTTCTGGGATACCATTCGCCGCGAGGCAGTTCCGGATTGTTATGAAGATGAAGGCTTTAGAACAGTTTCGACCAATCCCTGCGGTGAGATTCCTCTTTGTCCGTATGATAGTTGCCGCCTCCTTGCTTTAAATTTATATAGCTATGTAAATCATCCGTTTACAGAAAAAGCAACATTCGATATGGCGCTTTTTAAAGAGCATGTGGAATACGCACAACGTTTAATGGATGACATTATAGATTTGGAGATTGAGAAAATTGATCAAATTTTGGAAAAAGTAACCCGCGATCCGGAAACCGAAGATGTGAAACGTGTGGAAACGGAACTTTGGACAAAAATAAAACGCCAAACGCTTAAAGGACGTCGCACAGGCTTGGGCATTACTGCCGAGGGCGATATGCTGGCAGCCCTGAACATTCGCTACGGCTCCGACCACGGTATTGCATTCTCTACCGAAGTGCACAAACAATTGGCGTTGGCTGCATATCGCTCTTCTGTTACCATGGCGCGCGAACGCGGCGCTTTCCCTGCGTACAGCAGCATGAAAGAAGCTGCTAACCCTTTCATTTTAAGAATGAAAGAAGCTGATGAAAAACTGTACGAAGATATGATTCGTTTCGGAAGGAGAAATATTGCTTTATTAACTATTGCACCCACAGGAAGTGTAAGTATTTGTACACAAACCACTTCAGGTATTGAGCCTGCCTTTAAAGTAGCCTATACGCGCAAACGCAAAGTTAATCCCAACGATTTGAATAATCGCCAAACTACACGCGACCAAAACGGCGACTTTTGGGAAGAATATCATGTTTTCCATCCCAAATTCTTTGTATTTGCCGAAACCTTGGGCATTACCAAAGAGCAGCTCTATAATATGAGTAAAGATGAGGTAAAAGTTATTTTCGAAAAATCGCCTTACTATAAATCAACATCTGCAGATACCGACTATTTGAAAAAAGTGGAGTTACAAGGCAGTGTGCAAAAATGGGTAGATCATTCTATTTCCGTAACCATAAACTTACCGGAAGATACCACGCAAGACACCGTGGGTGTCTTATATGTAAAAGCGTGGGAGTCGGGATGTAAAGGAATGACCGTGTATCGGGAAGGATCAAGAAGTGGCGTTTTGGTGGATAATAGCGAAAAAGATAAGAAAAAAACAGAAGCTACAACAGATATGCAAAATTTAAAACGTCCCAAAGAACTAACAGCGGAAATTGTTCGTTTTAAAAATGATAATGAAGATTGGGTAGCGTTTATAGGAACAAAAGACGGAAGACCTTATGAGATTTTTACCGGAAAAGCGGAAAATGGCAGGTTTCCGCTTCCAAAAGAATTAACCAAAGGTTTTATTATTAAAGAGAAAACACCCGACGGCAAAAAACAATACGATTTTATGTATTATGACGCCGATGGATATGAGGTGATTCTTCGCGGACTATCACGCTGTTTTAACCCCGAATTTTGGAATTATGCCAAAATGATTTCGGCATTGCTACGTCATGATATTCCGGTGGAAAATGTGTTGAATATTATTGAAGGACTCAACTTCCGGGAAGAAATGATTAACTCCTGGAAAAACGGGGTTATTCGTGCATTGAAGAAATTTATTGCCGACGGCACAAAAGCCAAAGGACAAGTTTGTCCCGGTTGTGGCGAAAAAGAAACCATGGAGTTTAAAGAAGGTTGTTTAACTTGTGCGGTATGTTCCTATTCAAAATGTGGATAAACCATGAATGAAATCAACGAAGAATGTGGCATTTTTGGCGTTTTTAATTGTGAAAATGCTGCCGAATTAACTTATTACGGATTACACGCGCTACAACATCGCGGGCAAGAAGGGTGCGGCATTTGTACCACCGATGGGAATGATCTTTATCGTGAACGCGGTGAAGGGTTGGTGATTGAAATCTTTAACGAGAAAAAATTAACAAAACTAAAAGGCAATTGCGCCGTTGGGCACGTGCGCTATTCTACTGATGGTAGCGGCGGCTTAGATAATGTGCAACCTTTTTTGTTCCGGCACCATACCGGCGATTTTTCCATAGCGCTAAACGGAAGTTTGGTAAATTTTCGCCAGTTAAGAATGTCGTTGGAAACCCAAGGAAGTATTTTTCAATCTTCTTCCGATGCGGAAATTTTAGCGCATTTGATGAAAATGAATTGGCAAAATGACCGACTTGGTGTTATTGGAGAAATGCTTACCATGATTGAGGGTTCGTATGCTTTTCTTATTTTAACGAAAGACAGATTATATGTTTGCAGAGATAAAAACGGATTGCGTCCTGTTTCTATCGGTAAATTAAACGGCGGATACATCATTTCAAGTGAAACTTGTGCATTTGAAGCGGTGGGAGCCACTTTCATCAGAGATATAGTACCGGGAGAATTAGTTGTTTTTGAAAAAGGAAAAGAACCGGAAAGCATTCTGTTTACAGTGAAGCCATCGCATAAAATGTGTGCGATGGAGTTTGTATATTTTGCACGTCCTGATAGTGAAATTGAAGGTATTAACGTACATACATTTCGTAAAAATTGCGGCAAATATTTAGCCCGTCTGGCTCCTGTTGAAGCCGATTTAGTAGTTGGAGTTCCGGACTCATCTATTTCGGGCGCCATCGGATATGCCGAAGAAAGTGGTATTCCTTATGAGATAGGATTGATTAAAAATAAGTATATTGGACGTACTTTTATTCAACCTTCGCAGGAATTAAGAGAAAAAGGAGTACGCTTAAAATTAAGTCCGGTTCGTTCGTTAATTACCGGAAAAAGAGTGGTTTTGTTAGACGACTCTATTGTACGCGGCACAACGTGCAAACGCATTGTGAGAATGTTGAAAGATGCGGGCGCCAAAGAAGTGCACGTGCGCATTTGCTGTCCTCCCATGGAACACCCTTGTTTTTACGGCGTTGACACTTCTTCTTGCGATGAACTAATCAGCGCTAGATTAAACGTGGAAGAAGTACGCCAAATGATTGAAGCCGACTCTCTCTTTTTTCTTCCCGAAGAATATCTCCTCAAAGCTGGAAACAGAACAGAACTTTGCTTGGCTTGTTACAATGGGAAATATCCTACCCGGCTTTATTAATATGATTTTGGCATAGGACGTTCATTAATGTTTAGTTTTAACATGTTACAAAAATACATCACGATTGAACATATTCCTGCACCATCTCTAAAATCTCTTCTCCGTATTTTTCTAATGTTATTTTTCCAACTCCTTGTATCCGAATGAGCTGTGCCGCATCTTGCGGAAGTAAATTGGTAATGCCAATTAATGCCATTTGGGAGAGGATTACGTACGCAGGCACATTTTGCTCTTGTGCCAGCAAAAAACGCCAGGAACGAAGCTGTGCATACAACTCGGGATGAAGGATGTCTTTAGAGGCGATAATCTTGGATGACGTGCTTTGAGCAACCTTTTCTTTCTTTTTTTGTTTAGGAATCTCCTCTTCAATTGAAGCTTTTGACTTGGCAGACAAATAAGCCGGTACGGTAAATTGCGTCAAACAAATCTCCAACGTTTTTTGTTTCTGCCGAATTTCTGTTTGAAATAAACCCAAAGCGTTATTTACTCTTTTTCGAATATCTTTATTATCTGTTTCAACGATGGTTTTATCCAATAACTCTTTTAAAATCAAATTGGTTTTTTCTATAAAATAGACTGCTGCCTTTTTTATTCGTTCTTGTAAAAAGGCCTCTTCTTCGGGATTTTCCGTTTTTGCAAGAAGCTGTTCTAATTGCGATTGAAATTGTTCCGAAACATTTAAAATTTCATTTCGAAAACGTTCTTCCGCTTGCGTATATTGATTAATTAATTCGGGATAAAGATTTCGAAAGTGCTCTTTCAACAACCAACGCATGGTGTTAAAACGAGATTGAATACCCGAATAGGAAAACTGTTCAAAAAGCATTTTTGTGAAATATGCTTTGCGCAGATTTTGAAACTGTAGCTCGTTTGGTTCTTTTTTTTTCGTATCATGCACAAAGGCGTCAATATCACTGCTGCGAATTACGGAGTTTGCATTGACGGGAGAGCTCAGCACTAATCCATCCAATGTTCTGCAACGACTCAAAGCCACATAAACCTGACCATGTGCAAAAGAAGCGCGAGCATCAATAATGGCTTTATCAAAAGTCAATCCCTGGCTTTTATGTACTGTAATCGCCCAAGCCGTTTTGAGCGGATATTGTTCAAAAGTACCCTCTTCCTCTTCCAATAGCTCTTTAGTATCAGGGTCAATGGTGTATTTCATGTTGCTCCATACGGCTTTCTCCACAATAACCGGATACGCATCTTCATTGCCTTGCGCCTCAATCCGGTTATCTTCTATGTATGTGATCACGGCGATTTTTCCATTATAATAACGCTTTTCTGTAGCAAGGTCGTTTTTAACAAACATCACCTGAGCGCCTTTTTTCAATTCTAATTTTTCATCGGTAGGAAAAGAGTATTCAGGGAAATTACCTGTTATTTTTGCCTGATAAGCATAGCTTTTATCCTTTATTTTTTCCAATTTATCTGTGTTAATACGCTGTGCCTGATAATTATGTGTTGTCAAAATAATATAGCCCTCATCATTTTCGGGATTAAAATCCGGTTGATACCTTTTATTCAATTCCTGCAACAAAGCATGGTCAATTTTATTTTCCCGGATGCGATTCAACATGTTTATAAAAACCTCCTCCGTTTGACGAAATACGCTCTTCAATTCCACGCACAAATAAGATGTTTTCTTTAGCGCCTGACTGTCAAAGAAAAATGGCGTTTCGTAATGATTTTTCAATAAGTTCCACTCATCTTCTTTTGCTACGGGTGCTAATTGCTGCAAATCTCCAATCATCAGCAGTTGAACGCCTCCAAAAGGGAGTTCATTTCGTCGAAAATGGCGTAAGACATAATCTATTGCATCCAACAAGTCTGCTCTTACCATACTTATTTCATCTATAACGAGTAAATCAAGACTGCGCATGATATTGATTTTCTCCTTACTAAAACGGAAAAATTCATTTGCCGGTTTTACCCCTGGAACAAACGGAGCAAAACTTAGCTGAAAGAAAGAGTGAATAGTTACTCCTTTTGCATTGATAGCAGCAACGCCCGTTGGGGCTACAACAATCATTCTTTTAGGAGAATTTTCTTTGAGATGATGTAAAAAAGTGGTTTTTCCTGTGCCTGCCTTTCCGGTTAAAAACAAGTGTGAGTCAGTATACTTTAATAGATTGTTAGCGAGTTCGAGTTGAGGGTTGATCTCCATGAGATTTTTGATTTGGTGCGGCAAATATACAATTTGAAAGGACGTTTGTCAATAGATATGGTGATTTTTTTGTAGGGGCGTTGCGCGCAACACCCCTACATGTTTTGCAACAGCACCTTCGCTTCCACCCCTATTTTTGAAAATGCAAATAATTTTTTTCCTAAATCTTTAAGCGAAGCGCCAATATGATAAACAACGCCATCAATAATTAAAAAGCGGTCGTGAAAATTATTGGTTTCGTAGATATTTACAGGCTCATATTGTGTATTATGTTTAGTTAAATCTAATTGTAGCTGTGAAGAAATTTGTTTTGTATAAATTATTGCAGTAACATTTGGTAATCTCTTGGATAACAAAAGCAAAATGGTTTCATCAATATAATTATCAATTAAAATAATTGATTTTTTGGCAGACTTGATTAATTTAGAAACAAAATTATAGGCATCAAAGATTTGTCCTTTGTAAAAAATTCCTTGTATTGGTGGCAGAGATTTTTGAATAAACATCTCAAATTTTTTATCGTGATCATATAATTTTTCTTCAATTCTTTCAAAACGTTGATTAATGGCATAACCTTTTAATAGATAGTTTTTCAAAATTTTTGTTGCCCAAATTCTAAACTCAGTAGCGCGTTTTGAATTTACTCGATACCCTACAGCAATAATCATATCCAAACTATAAAAATCAATCTCACGCACTATCATGCGTTTACCTTCCCGTTGAACTGTTTCCATTTTGGAAATAGTTAAAATTTTCTGTAACTCTCCGGATGAAAAGATATTTCGTATGTGTTTTGAAATGGCTGGTACTTCTGTGTCGAATATTTCGGCTATTTGTTTCTGTGTAAGCCATATCGTTTCATTTTCAATTCTAACTTCTAACTGAATGTTATTGTCCGGTTGATACAAAATGACTTCGTTTTGTTTAGTATTCATTGAGTTTATTTTTGTCGTGCAAATATACAATCTGAAGTGTCGTTTGTCAAGAGGTAAAATGATTTTTATTGATTTTTTCACTTAGTATTTTTCTTTAATCGTTGAGTTCTGTTTCAATTGAAAATTATTGCGGTTTGGTTAAAAGTTTATTTTTGCGTATATTTATGAGTTAGACATCAGCAATGAAGCGCAGTAGACAACGAAGATTTATTAACCAAAGAATTATATTAAGATGAAAAAAGAAAAAAGATTTGAAGTCATTCACGAAGAAAAACAGGGAATTATGAAAAAAGTGTTTATTTTGAAAGATAAACAAACAGGCAGAGAGTATCTATTTGTTCAAGATGGATATTCAGGTGGATTATCTCCCTTGTTGAATAAAGAGAGTAAAATGTAAATTATAGTTGCCATTGTTTAAATCTTTGGAATAAAAATAGGGACGTTGCACGCAACGCCCCTACATTAATCACTAAACACTAATCATTATTAATCTTCCTCTTTATTTTCTTCTTCGTACTTCTTAATGATTTCGTTTTGAACATCTGCCGGAACTTGTTGATATTCTGCAAATTTCATTCCGTAAGAAGCGCGTCCCGAAGTAATGGAGCTTAATGTGGTAGAATATTTGTTCATTTCTGCTAATGGAACTTTGGCGCGAATTTTTTGGAATTCTCCTTCGCTATCCATGCCCATTACTACGCCACGACGTCCTTGCAAATCGGTCATTACATCACCCATTCTTTCAGAAGGAACAAAAATTTCCACATCGTAAATTGGTTCCAAAATTTTGGGACCGGCGTTTTTAAAAGCTTCGCGGAATGCGTTACGTCCGGCTAATTTAAACGCCATTTCGTTAGAATCTACGGGGTGCATTTTACCATCGTAAACATTAATAACAATGTCGCGGGCATAAGAACCGGTGAGCGGACCCTCTTCCATTTTTTCATTGATACCTTTCATAATGGCCGGCATAAAGCGCGCGTCAATAGCGCCACCCACAATACAGTTGTTAAAGACCAGCTTTCCGCCCCAAGGCAAATCGTACGTATCGGTACCACGAACCGGATATTTGGTTTGGTTCGGCATACCTTCGTAATACGCTTCAACAAGCATATGCACCTCGCCGAATTGTCCGGCACCGCCCGATTGTTTTTTGTGACGGTACATCGCTTCCGAAGATTTGGTAATGGTTTCACGATACGGAATTTTCGGCGGATAAAACTCGATATCAATCTTGTTCAACTTTTCAATCATCCATTTGATGATGTTCAAGTGCTGTTCGCCTTGTCCCGAAATAATTATTTGTTTCAATTCTTTCGACTGTTCGCCTAAGAAAGTTTGGTCGGTTTTCTTAAATTCATTCAAGATAGCGCCCAATTTTTCATCATCGGCGCTATTTTTAGCGCGTACGGCGGTACGAAATTTCGGTTCGGGGTATTCGGTCGGAATAATCACTTCGTCGCCCGATTTTACTAAAGTTTGTCCGGTTTGCGTACCTTTCAATTTGATGGTAGCTATAATATCTCCGGCAACTGCTTTTTCCACTTTTTCGCGGCTTTTACCGGCAACACAAAGTAATTGAGATAAACGCTCTTTGCTGCCAGATACGCTATTTACCATATCCATCGCTTCGGTAATCTCTCCACCGTAAATTTTCATGAAAGAAAGTTCACCAAGGTGTTGTTCGATAGCGGTTTTAAAAACGTATGCAATGGCGGGATCGCTCGTTTTGCAAGCAAAAGTTTTGCCGCTTTCCGTTTGTACGCCGGGCATTTCGTCCGGAGCAGGAGCGCTCGATTTGAGGATGTCCATTAAACGGGTAATACCCTGGTCGTTTTTCGTAGCCACGCAAATCACCGGAAAAGTACCGCGATTGATAATTCCCAATTTCAATCCTTGCGCCATCTCTTCTTCTGTTAACGTGCCTTCTTCGAAAAATTTATCCATCAGTTTTTCATCATTTTCGGCAGCAGCTTCAATCAAGGCGCTGTGCATCTCTTCCGCTTTATCTTTTTCGCCGGCAGGAATATCTTCCACAATCGTTTTTCCACCTCCCACAGGGAATTTCAACAGTTTCATTTGCAACAAGTCAATCACAGAATCAAAGCCAACTCCTGCATTCACAGGATATTGGAACGGCATTACACTGCCACCAAAATAATGTTTTAATTGACGCAAAGTTTCATCAAAATTTGCTTTTTCGTGGTCTAATTGATTTACCACAAAAAACACCGGAGTATTCATTTTTTTAGTCCAACGCCATTGAATTTCAGCACCTACGTCCACGCCGTTTTGTGCATTGATTACCATAAGCGCGGTGTCAGCAACGCGAAGTGCGCCGATCGCTTCGCCAATGAAGTCATCAAATCCCGGGCAATCAATCATGTTAATTTTGTAACCGGCATATTCAGCATACATTACCGTAGAAAAAATAGATTGTTGTCTTTCTAATTCTATTTCTCTATAATCTGAGATTGTATTTTTATCGTCAATGGTTCCACGCCTGCTAATTACGCCTCCATGGAATGCCATGGCTTCTGCCAATGTAGTTTTTCCGGTGCGGTTACCACCGATAAGGGCAACATTTCTGATTTCTTTGGTTTGATAAACTTTCATTGTTTTTGTTATTTGTTTGATTTATAAAATATTAATGTAATTCCAATAAGGGGCGCAAATATAATAAAATTTGTAAATAATAAAAGAAAAACTGTTTCTTTGCATTTGTTTTTTGCAAACATCAATGTTTTATGCCAAAATTTCGCTTAAACCTCTTGCTCACTTTCGATTACGAACTTCCACTCGGAGGCGTGAAAAACAGTTACGATGATGCACTGTTTGCGCCTACGGAACAACTTCTTAATTTGGCGCAACCATTACAAATACCGCTTGTGTTTTTTGTGGATATTCTCAGTTACGTTAAATTTGCGGAATGGCAAGAAGAGTCTTTTTGTAAACCGTTTCAAGCACAAATACATAAAATACTTCAACAGGGACACGAAGTGCAATTGCACATTCATCCGCATTGGTTAGATAGTACATTTCAAAACGGATCATTTGCTCCTTCTTCAAAATATTCTTTGGGAGATTTTGAGGATGTTGAAATTGAGCAGATTATTATACAAAGTGTACAGCAGCTACATGCGCTTTGTCAAGAAATAAAACCTGATTATCAATGCAGTGCATTTCGGGCAGGCGGTTATAGCTTGAATCGCAAAGCTAATGTGATATTGCCGGCTTTATACAAAAATGGAATCCGGTACGACAGTTCCATTTGCAAAAGCTATTTTTCCGCTTCTTCTATTTTTAAAATAGACTTTAGAAAAACGCCGAAAAAAGCAAACTGGTTTTTAGCTGTAGATGGCGATTTTTCCAAAGAAGGAGAAACCGGAATATTGGAAATTCCAATTGCCGGAAAACCCAAATCATTTTTTGAAATGCCCACTTCATTCAAATTAAAAAAGTATGCCGAACGCGCAGCAAATCGAGGCGCCACCTTATATACGAATTCTTCTGAAAATATTGTAGATAAGCTGAATAACTTGCTTTCAGCACGCATGCTCACGGTGGATAATTATACTTATAATTTGGATGAGTTAATGCGAATTTTGGATTATAATTTGAAGATGTTTGCCACGGAGAAAGAGATTTCGTTGGCGCTGATTGCACATCCCAAGTCTATGGGCGATTATGCGTTTTCTTTATTAAAGGATTTTGTGACAACAGTACGAGAAAAATATGGCGATGCCATTTGTTTCAATAATTTTACCGGAATAAAACAATGATTTCACAAATGCTTTATAAAATCCTACCCGAAAAGCAGTTCCGAAAATTAGCGAAACTGTTTCATCAAACCAAAAAGAAAATTTATACTCCATTTTCGGAAGAAGATTTTAAAAGTTTGTTGCAAAATAAATTTCAAATAAAAAAAGGCGACACGGTGGCGGTTCACAGTTCTATAGATAAGCTCAACATCGCTTTTTCTCCGTACCGGTTGTTGGAGATTTTGTTAGAAGCGGTAGGAGAAGAGGGTAACCTGCTGTTTCCCTGCTGGCAATTTTCCGGACGTACAGAAAATTATGTGATGCAACCTGATGTTGTGTTTGATGTGGCTTATGATGCGAGTAAATTGGGATTATTGAGTGAATTAGCAAGGCGCCATCCTGATGCGGTGCGTAGCGCTCATCCTACCGCATCGGTGTGTGTTATCGGGAAAAATGCACAAGAACTTACGGAGACCCATCACTTAGATCCCTATCCGTGTGGAACGGAATCGCCTTTCTATAAAATGCTTATATATCATGGAAAAATTATCGGATTGGGCGAAAAAATTGTCAGTTTAACCTTTTTGCATTGTATTGAAGATGTGCTTCGCGATATTTTCCCGATAGATACCAAACATAAAACGCTTGTACAAATACCGATAATTTTACCAAACGGCAATCGCATTACCTGCGAAGTTTTTTATCAAAGAAATCTATTTGATAGAGCTTCTATTGATTTAATAAACAAAAATATATCAAAAAAGGCGTGTCATTCTTTTTCTTGCAGAAGTTCTAATTTTTTTGTATGCGATGCCTCGTTGTTTTTCGATGAAATGAAAGCGCTCACTGAACAAGGCAAAACCATTTACGGTAATTTTTCTTGAATAATTTCTGCAATAGAGTCAATGGAAGTTATTTTTGCCAACTCTTTTAATTGAAACCGGATATTAAACTGTTTTTCCAATTCGGCGATGATGTTGATTTGCGCCATGGAGTCATATCCTGCAATGTTTTTATTTGAAAGTGTTTCGGTGGTGGTAAAATTTTGGTGTTTTAATATCGTTTCAAAAATCTGAATGACTTGTTTAGTGATTTGTTCTTTTTCCATGAGAATTGAAAAATTTTGTCAAAAGTAGCAGAAATTTTGATTAAGCCATATTTTTCTAAAAAAATTCATTCGAATGTATGATAAAATGTATTTTTGCGTTTATTAATTTTGGAGGATGCCGAAAATCCTGAAGAGTAGGCTTATTAAAAATAATAAAATCTATGAAAAAATTATTCGTATTATTACTTATTGGAGGCGCTTTTGTAGCATTCACTTCTTGTAAAAAAACTTGTACTTGTGACACCTATGTTAATGGAGTTAAGACTGTGACTGTATCAGATATTGATCTTGGAGGGTATGCAAAATGTTCAGATATGACTGCTATAGTAGAAGTAGATGGTAAGAAAAATGGAACTGAGTGTAAATAAGCATTTTTAAACTCGAAATAAAAAAAGCGGCTTGGGAAAAAGTCGCTTTTTTTGTTTAGCTTTTTTCAGCACAGAGACACAGAGGACACGGAGTCACACCGAGCTATAAAATTTTTTCTAAGAGAACTTTAGAGTGATATGGGAAATGAGCTGTTATTTCAGGATGACTTGAAAAGGTTTCTTTTACGATGGTAAATCCTGCTTTTTGGCACGCTGCAATAGATTTTTCATTGTTGGCAAATATGTGGCCGTGCACTTTATGCAATTCAGGATAAAGTTGTTGGTGATATGAGATTTGCGTTGCGTATAGGGCGCTCATAATTCCTCTGCCCTGAAATTCGGGAAGAGTATAGCCATTTTCAAACTGTAGTACTTGCTCTTCACGTTCAATCATAAAATCTGTTAAAAGAGTTGCCTTTTGTTGAAAGGTCTGAAATTCGGCAGGTGTAAGTATATTTTTGAAAAGATGTGCTTTAATTAGTGCTGAAGACAAATGAAGACTGTTTTGTTTTTCAATCCAGGCATTTACGGCAGCTATGGCACGACCCTGATGTTCTGCAATAAGAAAACCGGATAACGAAAATTCCGATCCTTCAATATCTTCTTTTAAAAAGTACTCAAGCACAGGATATAATTCCACTTCGGTTTTTCCGAGCAACCATGATAACGGCAATTTGTCGGTGCCGCTTTTTTCAGCATGACAAATTACAGAAATCAAAAAATCAATATCTTGCGTTGTAGCTTTCCTAAAAACAAATTCTTTATAATGACTTATTGTTGACATAAAAGCTTCTTTTTATCTATTTTACCGTTTGCATTTAATGGAAATTGTGGTATAAAACGAATTTCTCGAGGAATCATATAGTAAGGTAATGTTTTTTGCAAGTAGTGAAATATAGGTTCTGCGGCTTGTTCAGCAGTTTCGTAAAATAAAACGATTTCAGGATTCCCAAAAACATTGTTTGTGGCAAGTGCAACGGCATTCGCTTTATTATCAAGTGCTTTGCGTGCATGAAATTCTATTTCCGAAAGCTCCACACGAAATCCGCTGATTTTAATTTGCGTGTCTTTTCGTCCTATAAAATCTATAGAACCATCAGGATTTTTAATACACAAATCTCCTGTTTTATAAAAACGTGTCGGTTTTCCTTTGTAATGTATGGTAAAAAACTTTTCTTTGTTAAGTTCTTCATTATTAAAATATCCAAGGGTGAGTTGCGCTCCCGCAATGCACAGTTCGCCCGGCTCACCTGTCAAAAATTGGGTATAATCATCATTAAATACCCCTAATACAGCATTCCGCAATTCCTTACCTACTGAAACAATTCCGTTTCGATAAGCGATATTGTATTTTACTTCGTGATACGTGCAATAAATAGTGGCTTCGGTAGGTCCGAGCAAATTCATTTGTATTGCATTGGGCACGCATTGATGCCACTGATTCACAATATTTTCCAATAACGCTTCACCGGCAAATAAACAATAGCGTACCGAAGGCGCATAAATCTCTTCAAAATAGTTTTGCAGATAATGCAGCACGGAGGGTACCAAGGTAAGGTAAGTCAAAGCGTGTTGTTCCAAAAGTGTATAAATATATTGATACTTCAGTTTGTTGGCAGGAATGGTATAAACGCAAGCGCCGTGTAATAGCGGAAATAGGTAGCTCACCACAGACATGTCGAAAGTAAGGTCAAACATTTGTAAACAACGATCGTTTTCCGAAAGATCAGGCACAACCTCTGTATAGCCTGCTATAAAAGCAGCCAAATTATGACGGGTTATTGGGACGCCTTTGGGAACACCTGTACTGCCGGAGGTAAATAACAGATATACAAAATCATCATCATTTTCTTGCTGTTTTTCAACTATATTCCAATCAATATCAGTGTTCTGTAATTCAGGAGTCACTATAATAGTTCCATTATTTTTAAAAACAGAATCAGTTGCCACATCTAAAATAACGGAGGTTTGTGTTTGTTCAAGAATTTGCAAATTGCGCTCCACAGGGAAAGCCGGATTTAACGGAATATAATATTTATGTAACAACCAACAAGCAATGATGGCAGCATAAGTGTCAATATGATCATGCGTCACCAAAGCGATGTTTTTATTTTCAACATTTTTTAATGCATTTAAAATTGCCCCAACCCGTAAATTTAGTTGTTTGTAAGAGTAGTAAATCTCATCAATGCAAAACGCCGGATTTGTTTCATGTTTCTGGAAATTTAACCGCAAGGGTTCAATAATTTGTTGTTGGAAAGAAAATTTGGAATCTGTGTTTTCCAAAATGTCTTTTAATGGCACGGGAAAAGGGTATTTTTTTAGATTTTTCACCGGTATGGATAAGGCGTGCAATGCATCTGCATTTGGCAATGTATCATTAACCACATAAAATCGAATGGTTAAATGTTGGTGGGTTAATTTATGTTTTACTTCTTTAAAAAAAACAGGTTGTACCTTACCGAAACCAGCATCCAAAAGCATTTTTTCATCCACTTTTTCACAAGCGGCTTGAGTTTCAATTAAAGGAAATTGATATAAATTTTTCCAAATATCGTTTGCGGTGCGTTGTTCAATAATGATTTTATCATCCTTAATGAAGATAAAATAATGCAAAAAGCGTTCTTTAACTTTTAGTTTTGAAGATTTTACAGGCAACAAAGCTACATGTTCTGTTGCAAAAGCCACACAATGAGCTACAAATGGGCAAGTTTCACAAATTGGATTTTTCGGGGTGCATTGAATAGCGCCTAACTCCATGAGCGCCTGGTTAAAATCACCCGGATTTTCCTTATCTATCAACTCTTGGCAAAGTTGGGTAATGATGCGTACTGTTTTTTGTTGCGAGATATCATTATAAATACCAAATATTCTTGTAATTACGCGCAAAACATTGCCATCTACGGCAGGGTAGGGAAGCCGGAATGCAATAGAGCCAACAGCCGCAGCCGTGTAGTCGCCAATACCTTTCAATTTTCTAATTTCCAAATAATTGTGGGGAAATATGCCTTGATACTCTTGCATAATTTGTTGGGCAGCTACGTGCATATTGCGCGCCCGAGAATAATAGCCCAATCCTTGCCACACGTGCAAAACTTCTTGTAAAGGCGCTTCTGCCAACGATTTTACATTAGGAAACCGTTCTATAAATTGCTCATAATAGTCCCACCCTTGATTTACACGCGTTTGCTGCAAAATAATCTCAGAAACCCAAATTTTATACGGGTCGGCTTCTCCGCGCCAAGGTAAACGACGTTGGTTTTCCTCAAACCAATCCAGCGCTATTTTTGAAAAAAACGGAATTGCTTTCAATTATTGACTGTCAATAATTCTGAAAAGTTCATCCAATTTCGGCGTTAAGATAATTTCGGTACGGCGATTTCTTGCGCGCGCTTCTCTTGTATCTCCGGGATCAATGGGAACATATTCGCTTCTTCCTGCAGCCGTAATGCGCTGTGGGTTAATGTCTTTGTTTTTCAACAATTCTTTTACTACTGCGGTGGCGCGCATCACACTTAAATCCCAATTATCTTTCACATTGCCGCTTCCTCTAAATGGAACGTTATCTGTATGACCTTCAATGAGGACATTAATATTCGGATCAGCGGCAAGCACTTTGCCCAATTCGCTTAGAGCTTCTCTTCCTCTCTTGTCAATTTCCCAGCTTCCGGAAGCAAAAAGTAGTTTTTCATCTAATGACACATATACTTTTCCATTTTTTTCGTAAATAGTTAAACCGTGATCTTCAAATCCTTTCAATGCGTTTGTTACTTTATTTTTTAACGCTTTTACCTCAGCATCTTTTTGAGCTAAAACATTTTGTAATTCTGCCAAACGCGCTTCTTTTTCTTCCAATTCTCTTTCACGCGCTTGTAAAGTATTGATAAACGTTAAGTTTTGGTCGGTAAAGCTTTTTAAAAGCTCATCGTAATCGCCTTTTGTTTTATTCAAATTGCGCTCTACAATACGAATTCTTCTTCCCATTGCAGTGGTGTCTTCTTTCAATTTTTCAATTTGTACTTTTAGGGTTACAATTTCCGATGCTAATTCTTTGTTTTTGTTTTCAAAATCGATTTTTTCAGAAGTTGTATAATTCAAATCATCGGTGCATTTTTGATACAAGGCATCCAATTCTTTGTATTTTTTTGATGAAACACAGCTTGTTGCAATAAAGGCAATGGCTAAAAACAGGAATAAAATTTTTGTTTTTTTCATGTGAATAAAATTTTTTAAAACGTTATAATATTTATGGGAAAAGTGCTGACATTCAGTTATTTCCAGTCAATAATATCGAAGAGTTCGTCTAATTTCGGCGTTAGAATAATATCTATACGGCGATTTTTTGCACGGGCTTCTCGGGTATCTTCCGTATCCACCGGAAAATATTCACCTCTTCCGGCTGCCGTAATGAGTTGTGGGTTAATATCTTTATTTTTCAATATTTCTTTTACTACCGAAGTGGAACGCATTACGCTTAAATCCCAATTATCTTTCACAGCAGTAGGGCCTCTGTAGGGTACGTTATCCGTGTGACCTTCAATGGTAATATTGATATCTTTGTCATTCGCAAGCACTTTACCTAATTCAAGCAGTATTTCTTTTCCTTTATTATCAATATCCCAACTTCCCGAAGCAAAGAGTAATTTTTCATCTAAAGATATAAAAACTTTTCCATTTGTTTCGCGGATAGTTAAACCTAATTCAATAAATCCTTTCAATGCTTCCGCAACTCTATTTCTCAATGCTTTAACATCAGCATCTTTTTGAGCTAACATCTGCTTTAAATCATTTAATTCTTTTTGACGGGCGTGTAAATCAGCATTTTGACCGGAAAAACTTTTCAGAAGGTCATTGTAGTCCATATCAATTTTTCTAAATTTTCTACCGGCATCAGTAGTGTCTTTTTTCAATTGTACTATCTCCGCTGTCAGTTTTTCGTTTTTCATTTCACAATCCTTTTTTTCGGAATTTGTGTAAGTCAGGTCATCTGTACATTTTTGATATAAGACAATTAAATCTTTATATTTAATTTTTTTAGGTTTTTTTTGCTTTGGGGGATTTCCAAAAGCAATAAATACACATGCTAAAAGCATCAATAAAATAGTGTTTCTTTTCATAATAAAATAATTTAATGTTTAAAATTTTGGGGTTTACTAATATAGTTAAACGTTAAATCTAATGTGTAGAATATCTCCGTCTTGCACTTGATAGGTTTTTCCTTCTACTGAAAGTTTTCCGGCTTCCTTGCATTTTAATTCTGAACCAAATGCCACTAAGTCGTCATATTTAATCACTTCGGCGCGAATAAATCCACGTTCCAAGTCACTGTGAATAGCGCCGGCAGCTTGTGGCGCCAACATGCCTTTCTTTATCGTCCAAGCGCGGTTTTCTTTGCCGCCTACTGTAAAGAAAGAGATGAGATTTAATAATTTATAAGCGGCGCGAATTACTTTGCGCACACCGGCTTCACTTAATCCGACATCTTGCAGGAATACCATACGCTCTTCTTCATCGTCTAATTCTGCAATTTCAGATTCAATTTTTCCGGCAATGATTAGCATTTCCGCATTTTTATCTTTCAAATATGCTTGTACTTGCTCTACATATTTATTTCCGGCAACCGCATCTTCATCGTTCACATTACACACGAACAATTGCGGTTTTTCGGTAAGCAAAAGCAGGTCAGCGACTACGGCGCGCTCTTCGGGAGAAACTTCCAATGTACTTACATTTTGAAAGTTTTCGATATGTTTTTTATATTTTTGGAGTATCTCGTGCTCTTGTTTGGCGCTTTTTTCACCTGCTTTTACGGCTTTTTCTACTTTCGTTATTTTCCGTTCAATTTGCTCCAAATCTTTTACTTGCAGCTCCAAATCAATAATTTCAATATCGCGAACGGGGTCAATGGAGCCTTCCACGTGGGGCAAATTCGGGTTATCAAAACAGCGCAACACGTGAATCAAAGCGTCGCACAAACGCACATCCGCCAAAAACGTATTTCCGATGCCTTCGCCTTGAGAAGCACCTTTTGCCAAGCCCGGAATATCCACAATATCCATCGTGGCATATACCAATCGCTCCGCTTTAATAAAAGTATCAATATGTTCCAATCTTGGGTCGGGCACATTACATACGCCAATATTCGATTTATTCGTGCTGTACGCAAAATCGGTAATAGCTGCTTTCGTATTGGAAATGCAATTAAACAATGTTGTTTTTCCGCTGTTCGTCAGCCCGATGATTCCACATTTTAGTCCCATGACTTTTATTTTAGAGATGAGAAATGAGGAATGAGAGGTGATTCACTTCTCACCTCTCATTCTTCATCTCTTATTACATCAAGTTTATATCTTCTACTCCCTTAATTTCAGGACAATGCTCCATAATCGTAGCCTCTACCATGTGTTTGAGAGTAACTTTTGCGTGTGGGCAACTTCCGCAGGCGCCGCGAAGCTGAACGCGCACGATGTTTTCCGGAGTTAATTCCATGAATTGAATATCGCCACCATCTTGTTGTAAATAAGGACGAATTTGTTCAATAATTGAGATTACTTTTTCTACTAAAGCTGTATGTTCCATTGTTTTGATTTTTAAACTGCAAATTAACGAAAAAAAGGATAGCCTAATTAATCCTACTGCCGGATTTTAAAGGAAGAGAAATATGATTAATTAAAATTCTTTTTAAACTTCTCAAATTCGGCAAATAACTCCGGTAAATTTCTGATACACGCCATCTCTCGCCATTTTTTGCGGGCATCTTCAGCCGGCAAGCCATATAAAACGGCGCCTTCTTCCGTAATGGTTTTGTCTAACGCCGACATGGCTAATATCGTGGTATTTTTTGCTACATAAATTCCTTTGTTCACACCCGATTTTGCCCATATTGCACAATGGTCGTCCACAAATGTACAGCCTGATACGCCGCTTTGAGCACCCAGAAAGCAATGAGCGCCAACATGCGCATCATGTCCTATTTGTACTTGATTATCAAATTTAGTGCCTTTTCCTATGAAAGTTACACCGGATACTCCTTTATCAATGCAACAGTTACATCCTATTTCCACATCATCTTCTATTTTTGTAGAGCCGCAAGAAGTAATTTTAACCCATCCTGTTTCGCGCTTTTGAAAATAACAGGCATCGCCCCCAATTGTTGAATTTGAATGTATAATAACATTATTACCAATTTCCGTATCGGAATAAATGCTCACATTCGCATGAATGATACAATTTTTTCCAATGGTTACGTTTTCTCCGATAAATACATTAGGTTGAATTACAGTGCCTTCTCCAATTTTTGCGGAAGGATGAATGGCAGTATGTTGGGGTATAAATTTTACAAAATGATGAACAATATCTAAATAACACTGTAAAGGATCATGACAAATAAAGAGTGTTTTTCCTTCAGGAATTTCAACATCTTTATCAATAATAATTGCTATAGCTTTGCTATTCAATACCTTATCGTAATATTTTGGATGATCAACAAATGAAATATCCCCCGGTTCTACAGAATGAATTTCATTAATTCCGGAAATTAAGTTATTGAGATTTCCCTTTACGGTAACCTCAGATTTCATAATCCCAATAATTTGATTTACAGTTAATTTGCTTGTAAACTTCATAAAATTAAAAATGATAAAAAAACCACCTGAAAAGTGGCTTATGATGTTATTTTACTCTTTCGGCATATTTATTGGTACGTGTGTCCACGCGAATTTTTTCACCGGTTTCAATAAACAGAGGAACAAAAACTTCTGCGCCGGTTTCGACAATGGCTCTCTTGGCTGCATTTGTTGCAGTATCTCCTTTAACGCCGGGCTCGGTATAAGTAACTTCCAAGTCTACAAAAGCGGGTAATTCGCAGGTAAGTGGAGTATCGGTATCTGCATGATACATTATCTCAACGCTTTGTCCTTCTTTTAGTAATCCCGGGTTGTTAATCAAAGTTTCATTAATTGATAATTGCTCAAACGTATCAACATGCATAAAATTATAGGTATCGTCTCCTTCTTTGTATAAAAACTGGTAAGGACGACGCTCTACACGGGCAATGTCAATTTTTACTCCGGCGGTGAATGTATTTTCTAAAGTTCTGCCCGTTTTTAAATTTCTAATTCGAGTTCTCACAAAAGCGGGCCCCTTTCCGGGTTTCACATGTTGAAATTCAACAATTACATATAACTCTCCGTTAAAATCAATGCAGAGACCATTTCTAAAATCAGCTGTTGTAGCCATAAAATTACTTATTTGAAAATGTTACATTTTTTGCGACGCGAAAATAAAATTTTTCACGTATCAATTTCACTAATGAAAGTTAAAAAAAACATGTTAATTTGCACTCTCAATTTTGTTACCCCAAAAACCAAAATTAGCCCGAATGAAAAACTATAAATTTACCATTAATGGCAATAAGCATTCAGTTGATATTGTTGATATTGAAAATCAGGTGGCAACTGTAGAAGTAAATGGAGTACCCTATCAAGTAGAATTGGAAGTAGAAGTTAAGAAACCTGTTTCCATTCCGAAACCGGTTACAAAGGTAGCTACGCCGCCCACGCCACAAATCATCCCTCAAACAGCCGCTGCTCCTCAAGCAACTGCGTCTTCAGGAGGCAGTGTCATAAAATCGCCACTTCCGGGTGTTGTATTAAACATATATGTAGAAGTAGGAGATGCCGTAAAACAAGGTCAACGCATATTAATGTTGGAAGCCATGAAAATGGAAAATAATATTGATGCCGATAAAGAAGGCGTAGTGAAAGAGATTCGCGTACACAAAAATGATTCTGTAATGGAGGGCGATGTTTTGGTAGTGATTGGCTAATAAGCTACTCCTACCGTTTTTCGAATCGTTTTTCGTTTGGTATTCAAATTCCAATATTCCATTTTTACAATATACAAATCAGGAGGAACGCGGTAATTTTTTTCCGAAACTCCATCCCAAAGAAAAATTTCATTTAGCGCACAAATTTGATTATTGGCAATTGTTTTTATTAAATTTCCGGATCTGTCAAAAATCGTAATACTTACTCGATTTTCACTTTCTTCAAAACTGCAATAAATTTCCACATAATCAGAATTGCCGGTTTGATTTGGTGAAAAAATTTCAGGCACTACTTTTAAAATATCTTCAGACATGTCGTTATTTGAAAATTGCGAATTTTGATATCCTGGTGTGGCAAAACCAACGCCTTCTACCGCAGATTTCCAATTATTTGCATTTTGCGTCTCTCTATTAAAATTTACACGCTCTAAAGATACCCCCGAAACAGAGGCTAATAACGGATAGTGCATTTTTTCATTGTACTGAAATCTGTCAATAGTATTGTAATTTTTGTCGCTTAAAAAGACAACTCCGGAGCTATTGGTATAAGAAGGCATTGAGTCACATTGAATCAGGCGGTTAGGATAAGGAACATAGTATTGCTCTTCGGTAATATTTTTATGCTTACATAATGCAACGTATTCATTGGGAAAAAGTAAAAAACCGCTACTCACTGTAATGGCTGACCTATCGGGAAGGTCGGCGCCTCCGGAACCAATACGCAGTGTAGCCAAGTCAATTACTTTCTGCGACCGATTATACAATTCTACAAATTCTGCCCGTGTACTGTTTTTAGCATTAAAAAGCACTTCATTAATCACCACATCAAAAGGTTGCGGAACACTTGGAAGGGCAAAACGATACAATTGATTACATGCTACCGGATTTTGCACGCAATCCCGAACGGTGTCTTTCATAGTGAGTGTATAAAGAACATTTGGCAGAATAGGATTCTGCAGGTGTAATTGTAGGATATTGTTATTTGGAGGCGCCTCGCTCACCGAAGCAATTTTTATATCTTTATCAATTTCAAATAATTGTAATGCTGTTAAGGGATCAAAAAAAACAGTTTCAGTAAAAAAAACACGAAGTTGTACAGCATCTACTACGGTAATTTTTTCAATTTCCGGGGGAATATTATCGGGATTTGATCCGTATATGGAATTTTGTTTTCCGGGTGTGCCGCCCAGTTCAGATATGGAAGAATCCCAATTATCTTCTCCCGTACAAGGATTTCGCGGGTCAATCATTTCTAACGACCAACCTCCGTTTGCTTTATGCTTATTTCGGTGCCATGAACTTGAAAATTTTACTTCATGAATTATTTCGTTTGTTTCATTAAAAAGCACAATCTGAACACCTGCCATGGCAATTCCCAAAGAGGAAACGCGATACATATTTGTTTCTGTTTCATCATCATATCCGTTACAGGAATTTGCAACGAGAAAAACATATTGATTGGGTGGAATACGTATTTCCGGCAGATTTTTATTTGAGTTATTAATTCTCAACCTCCAATTCTTTAAAATCACTGTGTCGGGAACTCCAAAATTATGAAGCTCAATATACTCACAATCATGCAACCCTACTATTGGACGCGGATTTGACATGATTTCCGTAATTAAAATGTCATTTCTGCGAATTTTAGCAAAACAAAACTTCCCTTCAAATTTTTCCATTTTGTTGCCCGCGATATCATGAATATCTTCTATTTGGATAGTGTGCTCTACTCTATCTTCTAATTCATCTTTACAACTTATTTTAATTAACGAAAAATCATTACCCACAAAATCGCATGTTGCAGGTTGAATATTATTATTTATCAGGTAATTTGAAGGCCATAATGCTGTTTCAGGAGTTACATTTTTCGAAAACTTAATATATAATGTTTTACCGTCTTGTTGCGGTTGTAGAGAAAGCACTTTCGGTTTTATCGTATCCACAATAGGAGGTCCATAATAAAAATCATCGAAGAAAAAATTCTTAATATTAGAAACCGTATATTTACAATAAACACCCAATGCTAAGTGCTCGAACTGTTCCACACTCACGCCCGAAGCATCAGTTTCATACATGCCATTCAATATCCCATCCACCAAAATTTTCCAATGATTGGGCTCTGTATATCTGACTTTTACATTGATAGCAAAACGATTGGCGATTCTTGAATCTTTTCCCCGGCAAATGGAGGTATGCGAAGTTCCGTTTTGGTAAAAGAGTTCAATAGCATCTTGCGCCAAATTCTCTCCGAATTGTAAATAATATGCTTTTAAAAATATAGAAGTTAAATCGGTAGTGTTGGAAGTGAGATAGATCCGTGCGAAATTGTTGTTGGAAGGCGAAAACGGTAACCGGATATAAAAATTCCACTCCCATACATCATAAAATTGCGGCGTATGCAACGACAAATAGGCTATTCCGGCTTCTGCGGCATTGAGTTGCAATTGATGATTGGTATTAACAATAAACAATTCCTTGTTTCCCACCCAATGAGGAAAATCGCCATCCAAAAAATGCTCATGAGTTTGAGAAAGAGAGAGAAAAAACGCAAGAGAAAGACTTAAAAAAATAACAAACTGCTTCATAATGAGTGATGTATTAGTATTATTAGTGCGATGAGTTTAACACTGCAAATATAATATCTCAAAGTGCGTTTGTCAAGGGGTAAGGTGATTTTTTGAAAATAATTGCAATTAATTGGATGCGAGTTCTATCAATTCCTGCGGCTTCTCAATAATATAATCAGCATGCGCCTGCTCCAATTCCTCTTTCGGGCGAAAACCCCACAGTACGCCTACTTTTGTAATGCCGGCATTTTGGGCAGTTTCCATGTCCACCGCTGTATCTCCTACATATAATACATTTTCTTTATCTATATTTGAAAAGAATTTATCACTTCTCACTCCTTCACTCCTTCTATCCTTTACTCCTTCAGCCTTTTGTGCAACCTCCAAAATATCATACACAATTTGCGGATTCGGTTTAATAGGAACATCTTTTCTGTTTCCGAAAACAGCTGTCCATTTTATGGTTGGAAAATAATAGTGCATTAAGTCGGACAGTAGTTCATGCGGCTTATTGGTGGCTACGGCTAACAGAATGCCTTTTTCCTGCAATTTTTCTAATGTTTCAACGATGCCCGCATAAGGCGCGGTTTTATCGGCTTTATGAAGTTCATAATGAGCCATAAAATCGTTAAGAACTTTAGAATAAGTAGCTTCTGAGGTTTCTTTAGGCAATGCACGTTGCACTAACATCGCTACGCCATTTCCTACAAAATATTTATAGGCATCGATTTCGTGGGTGGAGTATCCGTTCTTTTGTAAAACACAATTGGTGCAATCTGCCAAATCATCTAACGTATTCAACAGTGTTCCGTCCAAGTCAAAAATAACGAGCTTTATCATATCTTAAAAAGGAGAAATAAAATCTTTAAAATAAGCCGCTTGCAAATCTTTATTTGCCACGATAGGGTTTTCTATATTCCAATTAATATTCAAATCTTTATCATTAAATAAAATACTTCTTTCCGAATCTTTGTGATAAATATTTGAACATTTATATGCAAAAATAGTATGATCTTCCAATACGGCAAAACCGTGCGCAAACCCCACGGGGATATAGAATTGCAGTTGGTTTTCTTTACTTAACAACACTGAAAAATGTTGTCCGTAAGTGGGACTCTCTTTCCTCAAATCTACAGCAACATCTAAGACAGCGCCCTGAATTACGCGCACTAATTTTGCTTGCGCAAACGGCGGCACTTGAAGATGTAAACCTCTGATTACATTTTTTTTAGAATACGATTGATTATCTTGTACAAAAACCGCTGAAATACCTAAGTTTTTAAATGTTTCATAGTTATAACTTTCATAAAAATAACCACGTTCATCGTGAAAAACATTCGGTTGAAGCACTTTGAGTCCCGAAATTTGGGGTTGTTCTATGATTTTCATTTTTTAAAATTGTAATCCGTTTTTAATGGATTTTTTAGGTGGCAAAAGTACATGAAATCTTTCAATCTTCCTCGTAATTCGTAATTAGATTTACTGCCAAATAAAAATGGTTAAAAATAATGCCTTAAATTTATTCTTAATCAAAAAATGTACATTTGCACGCTAAAATAATTTTTTATGGAAAGGAAATTATTCAAATTCATTACAATTGCACTATTATTGACGGCAATTGTTGCTTGTAACAAAGAGCCTGTTACAGGTGTAAAACTTGATAAATCCACATTATCAGTTACTGTTGGAGGAACAGCAACCATAACGGCAGAGGTATTACCTTATTCCGCTACCAACAAAACCGTGAGTTGGAGTACCAGCAATAGTCGTGTAGTTACTGTTGAAAACGTTAATACAATGGCGGTATTTGCAGAAGGTTTGATAACCGGAAAAAGTGCAGGCGAGGCAATGATTACCGTTACCACAAAAGACGGAAAGTTTATTGCAACTTGCAAAGTAACAGTGGTTAATGTAGAACCGGAAATGGTATTTGTAGAGGGCGGAACGTTTACTATGGGCTGCACCGATGAGCAAGGAGATGCTTGCCCGGACGACCAATTTCCAATTCACCAAGTAACATTAGATGGTTTCTATATAGCCAAATACCTTGTAACTCAAAAAGAGTGGAAAGCGATTATGGAATATAATCCAAGTGCATACCAGGGGGCTGATCTGCCTGTTACGGTAAGTTGGCACGGTGCACAGGAATTTATTAATAAATTGAATACCCTTACCGGTAAAAATTATCGTTTGCCTACAGAAGCAGAGTGGGAGTATGCAGCGCGCGGAGGTAATAAAAGCAAAGGATACAAGTATAGCGGCAGCAACTATGTTGATAAAGTAGGTTGGTATCTTGACAATAGTTATCAAACTCAGCCCGTAGGTAGAAAAGATCCGAATGAATTGGGTATTTACGATATGAGCGGTAATGTTTGGGATTGGTGCAGTGATTGGTTTGGTAATTATACGGATGTTCCACGAATCAATCCTCAAGGACCTGCATGGGGTATGTATCGTATGATTCGTGGCGGCTGCTATTTCAATTCCCCAAATGCTCTCACTGTATCGTTTCGACTCTATACGCTTCCTAATACGGTGAGAGC
>Ga0209737_10000038_pt1 | contig 108249 bp, 100 predicted proteins | sample TergutCu122P3_FD_187284 | JGI IMG/M metagenome (GOLD analysis project Ga0209737, IMG submission 187284) | Cubitermes ugandensis P3 segment gut microbial communities from Kakamega Forest, Kenya - Cu122 P3 (SPAdes) (version 2) | ecosystem: Host-associated > Arthropoda: Insects > Digestive...
CCAATAGATTCGCCCGCCGATTTCCAAGCGTTGAACACAATTTTATTCCACAGTTCGCGAGCGTTTATTTCTTTTTTTATAATCGGATTGGGCGAATCTATTGGGTATTGCTGCGTGTAGGTTGTGTTATTTTTCACAGCCTGCATAAATTCATTATCAATTTTTACCGAAATATTTGCTCCGGTAACTTTGCCTGCTTCCAATTTTGCATCTATAAATCGTTCGGCATCGGGGTGTTTTATTGAAATACTCAACATTAACGCGCCACGTCTGCCGTCTTGCGCCACTTCACGGGTAGAATTTGAGTATCGCTCCATAAACGAAACTACGCCCGTTGACGAAAGTGCCGAATTATTTACCGGACTTCCCGACGGACGCAGGTGCGACATGTCGTGCCCCACACCACCGCGGCGTTTCATTAACTGTACCTGTTCTTCGTCGATACGCAAAATTCCGCCATACGAATCGGCAGGATTTTTATGCCCAATAACAAAACAATTCGACAATGACGAAATTTGGAATTTATTGCCAATTCCCGCCATAGGACTGCCCTGTGGTACAATATATTTGAAGTCTTTCAAAAGTTCAAAAAATTGGTCTTCGGTCATTGGGTCGGCATATTTTTGGTCTATGCGGGCAAATTCCCGTGCCAAACGGCGGTGCATATCATCGGGATTTTTTTCGTATAAATTCCCGAAAGAATCTTTTAACGCATATTTATTGACCCACACCGAGGCAGCCAATTCGTCGCCGCCGAAATAATCTTTTGAACTTGCAATTGCTTCGTCAAACGAATAGGTTTTTGTAGCTACTTCATTTTTCATGATATTGTTTTGTGTTTTTCTGTGTAATAAATCTTTTTTTCTCTCTCTGTTTTTCTCTTCTCATTTTTTTAAGACAAAAATACAGACCAAAATTACAGATTGTTTTGCAACTTACAATAGCTCGTTATTTGGAGTTATTCATAGTTTTTCAACAAGTTAATTTACTGATTTACAAAATGTTGGAATTGTGCAAGTTTTTGGGTGAAATTTTTATTTTTTTTAATAAACAAGTGCTTTTTCTGTGTAAATTTCGAGTGTTGCGCTATTTTTTGCGTGAATTATTAACATAATTTTTTTAGTTTTGAATTGTGGGTTTTTTGGGGGAAATTCTTGAAAAATTCAACTTGAAAAAATATTTTGTATGATTATACTAATAGTGCTGTTTTTTTTGTACTTTTGAAAAGCGAAAAACAATAAACATTTATAGTTATGCCAACCAAGCAATATACAATTAAAGATGCTACATTGCAGAATATCGTGAGTGAACCGGCAGTGGCTTATCAAACGAAGAGTACAGCAACTACGAATAGTTGGAATCCTAATGTGCCGTTTTGCGGAACGCAAGAGGAGTGGTGGGAGCATTTTCATCAAATTGAAGAAGGGGAGTTTATGAGTTTAGAGGAAGCTAATAGAGAATTTGCAGAATGGAAAAAAGAGTATCTCGCAAACAGGTTGATGTAAGCAACAGGTTTAAATATAATCGCAGGCAAATTTACGATTACACGCTTGATACATTTGGTTATTTTCAAGCTGAACGCTATCTGCAATCTATCGAAAAGGCTTTGCTTACGCTTTATGATTTCTATACTGCATACCCCGAATGTCGGCATCTTGCAACAAAAAGCCGTATGTATCGTAACATTATTCTTGATGCTCACTTGATAATTTATCGTATTACCGAGCAGCGCATAGAAGTTTTAGATATTATTCATTCGGCATCGAGCATTGGAAAAATCCGTGCAACTCGCAGTATTCGGTTGTAAAATTTACAATTAAATCGTATTTTCGCAAGCAAAATCACACATACAATTGCTAACTTTTTCAATCTTTAAATTTTAAATCCTTAAATTACAATATGTCAGTCTATAAATCAATAATCCGCCCCATTTTATTTTTGTTCGACCCCGAACGGATTCATAATTTTACTATCAATTATTTGGCTTTTGCCAATAAAATTCCTTTTGCTCGTAGCATTGTGCGCTGTGCATATTCTTTGCCCGATTGTTCAAGTTTAGAAAAAGAGGTTTTTGGCATAAAATTCCCGCACCCCGTGGGTTTGGCAGCCGGATTAGATAAAAATGCTCGTGCTTACGATATATTTGGCGCAATGGGATTTTCGTTTGTTGAAGTGGGAACGGTAACGCCCAAGGCGCAACCCGGCAACGATTTGCCTCGTTTGTTTCGCTTGCGCAACGATAAAGCGCTTATCAATCGCATGGGTTTCAACAATCACGGCGTGGAATATATGATTAAGCAATTGCGCAAACGCAAAACCAAAGTAATAATTGGCGGAAATATCGGCAAAAATAAAATTACGCCCAATGAAGATGCCGTAAGCGATTATGTGATTTGTTTCAACGCACTTTTCGATTATGTAGATTATTTTGTGGTAAATGTAAGTTCGCCCAATACGCCCAATTTGCGGGAATTGCAAGACAAAGAGCCGCTTACAAAATTACTACAAACACTGATGCAGGAAAATGCAAAACGAGATACGCAAAAACCGATTTTATTAAAAATAGCACCCGATTTAACGCATGAGCAATTAGACGATATTATTGAAATTGTAGGCACAACAAAAATTGCCGGCGTGGTGGCTACAAACACCACAATTACACGCAACAATTTAAGCTATTCACCCGAATTTATCGAAAACATTGGCGCAGGCGGTTTGAGCGGCGCACCCGAAACAGCCATGAGTACCGAAGTGATACACTATTTACACACCAAATCGCAAGGCGCATTTCCAATTATTGGAGTAGGAGGGATTATGACTCCCGACGATGCCGTAGAAAAATTAGATGCCGGGGCTTCGTTGGTGCAATTGTACAGCGGATTTATTTACGAAGGACCACCGCTTATTGCGGCTATTTGTAAAAGATTGGTAAAGGGGAAGAAATAAAAAAGAGATTATTTCCGCCTAAAAAAATAATTCACACCCACAGTGAAAAAATCGTGTTTATCTATTCTATCATACGATAAACGATAGTAATAATTTTTGAAAACGACACCGTACAAATTTGCGGAAAATGTGAAATAATCGAAATAATAGCCTGCTGATATTTCCGCACGTAGCCCATTAGAAATTCCGCCTCGGTAGTTGTCGTAAATCCATTGCCCTAATATAATGCTTGCTCCTGCATTTTTGAAGTCATTCAACCTTTGATAACCTGCTTTTATACTAAAAACTCCCCATCTCCAAAAACCAACAAGATATGTAGAAAGATATATATCTTGATGAAAAAAATCGTTAGAAATGTAATCATACTGTTGGTAGCCAACCGAAATAGGGCGGTGGAGTCTTCTTATTGATATATCTCTATACCTTATATTTGCCCCAAAAGAATAATCTTTTTGAAAATTTGTTTGAGCATTTATTTTATACTGCCATGTGTCGTCAATACTTTCAAAATGTATAAACAGTTGTTCATCGTAGCAATTGCTAAAACTCAACCCAAACATCGAGCTAACCACACCGTATTGTGCGCCAAAAGATAACCAATCTCTTCTTGGAAACTGATAATAGATAGTATCGCATCTCATTAATCTAACATGCAACTCTGTTGTAGTACTTATTATTACACGAGTTTGTGTACAGTAAGAAAAGAGTTCAAACATCAATTCTGCACCGTCTTTTGTTGTTGTAATATTAAACGAGCCGTCGTTTTCGAGCACCATCGTTCCGTTTGGAGTTCCAACTTCTTGAACAAATGCACCTATTAATGGATTGCCTTCTATATCTTTAACTGTACCCGATATTGTGCGTTGCGAAAATGCGCTGAAAACAAGCAGGTTACAAATCAAAAGGAAAAAGTATCTCATAATTACTATGGTTTAATTCCTCTAATTCCTGTTTCCTACCGAATCATCATTTTTTTCGCCAAACCCTGCGCCATCTCTGCACCTTTGAATTTTTCAACAATAGCAAGCGAAAATTGCAACGCCGCACCCACACCATTTGCCGTGATTATATTTCCATCAACAACAACAGGTTTGTCAGTAATTTCCGCACCTGTCAATTGCGCCTCATAACCCGGGTAACAAGTTGCTCGTTTTCCTTTGAGCAAGCCCAATTCGCCAAGTATAAGTGGCGCTGCGCAAATGGCGGCTATACATTTACTTTGAAGGTAATACTCTTTTAGTAATTTTTTCAATCCCTTGTGAGTATTCAGATTTTTTGTTCCGGGCTGTCCGCCGGGAAGAATAAGTAGGTCGCCGGTTTCAAAATCAGCGTATTCAAAGTCAATATCGCTAAAAACATTAATTCCGTGCGCTCCTTCAACCCAAAATTCATCATCATCTTCGTCGGGAATGGAAACGGTTGTAACTTCAATTTCTGCTCGACGTAAAACGTCGATAACTGTGATTGCTTCGATTTCTTCAAAGCCGGGGGCTAAAAATATAAAGGCTTGCATGGGAATAACTGAAAAATGATTAATTGATAAGTTGTTTATTTTGTCGTTCTATGGCAGGTGGTAAAAAGTTGTCGGAAGTAATTACTTTTTGACCTGTCCTGCTTTCGAGTTCATTTCTTGCAATTCTTGCAACTGTACCGCCTTTTTTACCTGCAATAGCGTTTTGTTGCACACCTTTTGCTTGCTCTGCTGCTGCAATTTGTCGAGTTGAAAGTTCTGCTAGTGCTGTAAAAATGAGTTCAGCTTCACTCATGTGGTCTCGTAGATTTTGGTTTTTTAGACCTTTTAAATCTTTGTGTTTCTTTACCGTTAAACCTGTCCATTCCTGATGAATAATGTTTGTAAGAAAAGCAAACTCGTCCGATTTTTCTACTCCGCTTTCTTTCCAATAATCGGTAAGTTTGTTTCGGGTTTCCTGTCCCGACATTCGTTGTTGTATCCATTTTTCGCTCCTGCCAAGCTTTTGCCAATTTTCTCTTGCTCTGTCAAGACTTTGTTCAGGGTCGGCTATTTCTTGCATACGTTCGTAGCCCACTTTTGCTAACCATTGTTTAAACGGCTCTGCTTTGGGGGACGGAATGGATTGAATAAGACGCAACAAATTTTGCGTGTCCAAGCAATCTGTGGCATATTTTTTACCATCGGTAGCAACAAATTTCAGTTGTACGATTTTTTCGTACAACTGACTTCCTTCTTTGGTCAATTTCTTTTTTAGGTCAGACCAATATCTTTTAGGAATACTACTTCCCGTTAATATTTCAATAACGTCTATTACCGAAAAGAACCATTTTTCCTGTTCTTCGTCCCAAAAAGTACGAACTTGTTTTTGTTCAAATATCTTTAAGGTATTTTCTTTGTTCATTGACGGACTGGTTTTTACATCGCTATAAATGTTGTACTTACCGATTCATTATTAAATATTTTCGTAATTGCATCGGCAAAAAACGGCGCACACGAAAGGAAAGTTGTTTTTTTAGAACATTGTGGGTGTGGAATAGTATCGGTAACGAGTAATTCCGAAATAGCGCTTTTGTCAATTCGTTCCCACGCCGGACCGGAACATACGGCGTGAGTAGCCAATGCCCGCACACTTTTTGCACCGTTTTGCATAACCAAATCGGCTGCCATTGTAATAGTACCGGCGGTGTCTATCATATCGTCAACAATAATCACATTTTTGCCTTCCACGCTTCCAATAATTTCCATAGAATCAACCACGTTTGCCTGTGTGCGTGTTTTGTGGCAAATTGCCAATTCGGCATTCAACAGTTTTGCGTATGCTTTTGCACGTTTTGTGCCGCCCATATCGGGAGCGGCTATGAGTAAATCGGGAATATTTTGTTCTAATAAATATGGTATGAAAATTCCCGATGCGTACAGGTGGTCAACCGGTACATCGAAAAAACCTTGAATTTGGCTTGCGTGCAAATCCATAGTAATAATCCGGTCAACGCCTGCGATGGTAAGCAAATTTGCCATAAGTTTTGCGCCAATCGACACGCGCGATTTTTCTTTACGGTCTTGGCGGGCAAATCCAAAATAGGGGATTACCGCCGTAACTTGCCGTGCCGAAGCCCGTTTGGCAGCATCAATCAACAAAAGTAATTCCATTAAATTGTCGGACGGCATAAAAGTCGATTGCACAATATACACGTTAACACCACGTACCGATTCGTCGAAACGAGGTTCAAATTCGCCGTCGCTAAAACGAACTACCGACGATTCGCCCAACGGAATACCATAATTTTTTACAATTTCTTCGGTCAAATAGCGGGTTGCATCGCCGGTAAAGATTTTAATTTGTTGATTTACAGACATGAATATGAGTTGTTATACAGTATAATTGTGTGTGAAAATAGATGCACAAACATAACAAAATATACATACATTAGATGGTTACGATTAAAAGTATTTTTCAACACATTATGCTCATAACTTTTTATTCGTATTTTTCTAAAAAAATAAGGTTAAGTGCGTGGGCATATAAAAGTTTTTTTCTATGTTTGTGGAATTAAAATTTTAAACACATTTTTCACAATGGAAAGTTCAACACAAACAGTTACAAAATCAAAATCAACCGGCGGCGAAAAGCTGGCTTGGGCGAGTGGTGGTATTGCCGAAAATCTTTCGATGAATACCCTACCAACGTTATCCTACAATATTTTTCAAATAGGTATGGGTATCAGTCCTTTCGTGATTTCGATTGCCATGAGCGCATCGAAATTTATAGAAGGTTTTTCCGATACTTTTTTCGGTAACCTTAGTGATAACACTCGTTCCAAATACGGTCGTCGCCGTCCGTGGATTTTTTTAGGGGCAATTTTATTGGCAATCTTTTTTGTTGCTATGTGGTTTCCTCAAGAAGTGGTGGCGTTTATGGGGGCTGACCCTATGGGCGTGGCGTTTAACGCATTTGGACACGCATTTACGGCACAAGATTTATATTTTATTATTGCCGTTTCACTGTTTTATGTGGTGGTTGCTATTTGGCAAATGCCCTTTGCCGCTCTTGGTTTGGAAATGGAGGACGATTACACCGAACGTACTAAACTGCAAACCTACAAGCAAATTTTCTCATATTTAATAGGCGTATTAATCGGCTCTTTGTATTTGATTTCCATAATTTTAGGTAAAGGAAAAGCCGGAGCCGAAGTTGCCGGAGCACAGCAAATTGCGGTACTTGTGGGTATTGCCATTATATTTTTCGGTCTCATTCCCGCTATTTTCTGTAAAGAACGTGCTGTGATGGAAACCAAACAACAAGAAAAAATTCCTTTTTGGCCCTCGCTTGTTGAAACCTTTAAATCAAAACCATTTATATTATTAATGGCATCACTCTTTTTTGTGTTTGTGGCATTATTCTTTATGTTGCCATTGCTTGGTTACATCTGTATGTATCACGTGGGTTCCGATGGTATGCACACCGTGTTGAGTTTTGAAAATTGGGGCTGGAGAAATCTTTTAGGTTTTGAAATTAAAGAAATATTTGTAACGCACAAAGAACTTGCCGGTTACATTGGCGTGTACACTGCAATATTGCAACCTACAACACAAATTTTAACGGTAATTATTCTTAACCGTGTGGCGAAATATTTCGACAAACGCACTGTACTTATTAGCGGTTCAACAATTGCAATTCTTGGTTATCTTTCAAGTTGGATATTCTTCAATCCGGCGTTCTACATATTGGCAGTATTACCGCCGGTAATTATCAATATTGGTTTGGCAGCGTGCTGGCCTATGATTGGTGCATTTACCGCCGATATTTGCGATTACGATGAATTGCGCACCGGTGCTCGCCGCGAAGGTATGTACACAGCCGTGAGTGGTTTCTTAATTAAACTTGCTATTGCATTGGTAATGATTGTTGCCGGTTGGATTTTGGTGCAAATTGGTGTTGACGGTTCAAATCCGGTAATTACCATAGAAAAAATGTTCCAAGTGCGTGTCTTGTATGCAATTATTCCAACTGTTGCAATGATTGGAACTATCGTTTTCATTTGGAAATATCCATTGACCAAACAAAAAGTATATGAAATACAACAACAGTTGGCAGTGAAACGAGCAGCAAAAGCGTAAATAATTAACAATTAATAATTAACAACGGCTCTTCAAGTTCCCCCTTTGTTGGGGGATTTAGGGGGCTTTAAATTCTAAAAAAATGAAAAAAACACTTATTATAATCGGTGCAGCAGCAGTTTTAGTAGCCTGCTCGCCAACGAAAAAAGAAACGCCAACACAACCTGTTTCAATAGAACAAGCTATAAATAAGCAACTTACTTACGGTAAAGCGTATGATGTAGATAGTAATGAATACAAAACGATTGCAATAGGCAAGCAAACGTGGTTCGCCGAAAATTTACGTACCGTGAAATTCAACGACGGAACGGCAATAGCCAACGTAACCGAAAACGCAGCATGGGCAAGCAACCAAGAGCCTGCATTTGCGGCTTTCAATAACGACGTGCCTGTTTCGGCGCATGGATTGTTGTACAATTATAAAGCAATCGAAGGCGGAAATCTTTGTCCCGAAGGCTGGCGAGTGCCAACTGACGAGGATTGGAATACACTTGCCGATACTTTGGGCGGAAGTGAGATTGCCGGTACAGCACTCAAAGCTAATAACGTGTGGAAAGAAGGTGAAACAACTAACGCAAGCGGCTTTTCGGCATTGCCTTCGGGTTTCCGTGAGCGCGACGGCAGATTTCATGTTATGGGACAAAATGCTTTGTGGTGGTCGCAAACTCCCCGTATAGATAAGAGAAATGACCTTTTAGATACACACAATGGAATGTATTACTCGATTGATAAAAACACTAACATCAATCATAGCCATATAGCTCGTACGGTTGGGTTGAGTGTGCGTTGTGTGAAGGAGTAGTTTTTTAGTTGACGAGTTTTTAGTTAACGAGTTGACAAGGATAAAAAAAGTGATTGGTTTTGAACCGTTCGCTTTTTTTGTGAATTTTTGTGCCATAAATTCTTTTGCATATTTCAAAAATTAGTACATTTGCGTAATTAAAACATACTGCCAATAAACAATGATAAATTTATGAGAGAGCAATTGAAGAGGTAAAAAACACAAAATTTATATAACAACAAATTATAAAAACTAAAAACCAAGTGCCTACAAACACTTTATGATACTTATTGATTAAAAAAGCGTTTTAGCTTTTAATTCTTGTTCGTGAAATGTAAGAAGTTTCGAAAATATAACAGGAATAAGTGAAAATGTCGCAGTTGTGCGGCACTTACTTGTTTGTTATATTGGGTAATTCTTACAACCTCACGAGCGGAACTGGTAAGTCCGCTTTTTTAATACAAATTTTTAGAGAATTGCTTTAAATAAAATAATTACAAATCCCCAAAAACAAAACAAAATGACAAAAACAAATTTCTTAAAAATCTGCTTGCTCGCAGCTATAGGCTTGGCAAGCGTAGTGTTTAACGCTTGTAAAAAAGACGAGCCGAACAAAACCATTGAAGTAGCAAATATTGCTATGGAAAGCACCCTCTCTCTTGTAGCGGGCGAGTATGGAACCTTAACGGCAACCATAACGCCCGGCAACGCCACCGACACCACTATTACATGGACAAGTTCCAACGAAGCTATTGCAACCGTTGACCCTACCGGTAAAGTAACAGCTGTTGCTGCGGGAATTGCAACCATTACCGCCAAAGCAGGCGAAAAAACAGTAACTTGCGAGGTAACTGTTACGCCCGACCCAAAAACAAGTGATGTGGGCGTAGTGATTAACGGCGTAACATGGGCTACACGCAACGTAGATGCTCCCGGCACTTTTGCCGAAAAGCCCGAAAGTGCAGGAATGTACTACCAATGGAATCGTAAAACAGCGTGGGCAACTACCGGCAATGTAAGCGGTTGGAACACCACTTACCCCACCGGTGTAACATGGGAAAAAGCAAACGACCCAAGCCCCGCCGGTTGGCGAGTGCCTACCAAAGAAGAACAAGAAACGCTATTTGACACCAAAAAAGTAACCAACGTATGGACTACCCAAAACGGTATAAAAGGACAAAAATTTACAGATAAAGCTACCGGAAACTCTCTTTTCTTACCGGCAGTAGGCTACCGCCTTCTCACCGATGGCACGCTCTTTGACGTTGGCAATGCCAGCGTCTATAATAGTAGCACGTCTTTCGAGTATATTGAGCTGTACGCTGCTTACGCCTTGTTCTTCTTCAAGGATTATGCAGGCGTGGTTTACGATAGCCGTTGTTACGGCGTATCTATTCGCCCTGTGTTGGCAGAATAATTGTTGTCAAAAATAAATTTCTTAAATTATAACTTTTAATACCTAAAAAAATGAAAATAGTTAAAATAACCATTACGAGACAATTCTTTGTACAGACGTGGCGCGCCGCGTCTCTACTGTGCGCACTCGCACTCACAACATTCGCCGCCAACGCTCAAACCGGCATGACCGCCCAAAAATGGGTAGAAAACGTGAAAATCGGTTGGAATTTGGGCAACACACTCGACACTTTTCTGGAAGGGAATGAAGACGAATGCGACGGCGACCCTTTGTGTTACGAAGCATTGTGGGGCAATCCGGTTACCACCAAAGCTATGATAACCGCGCTTAAAGAGGCAGGTTTCAACGCAATTCGCATACCCGCTACGTGGCACAAAGCTGCCGACGAAGATTTCAATATTGCCCCCGAATGGATGGCGCGCGTTACCCAAGTTGTTGATTATGCGGTTGAAAACGATATGTACATTGTGCTAAATTCTCATCACGATAACGAAATATTTAAGTTTACCGAAGCCGAAAAAGAACAATCGCTTTATGCATTTCAAAAAATATGGGAACAGATTGCCGATAATTTCAAAGACTACAACGAAAAATTGGTTTTTGAAGCATTGAATGAACCGAGAACTCTCGGAAGTGCGAATGAATGGAGTGGCGGTACAGCCGAAGAACAGCGTGTGGTAAACGAACATTATCAAGTGTTTGTTGATGTGGTGCGGGCAAGCGGCGGCAACAACAGCAATAAACGAATTTTGCTCATAAATCCCTACGGTGCAAATGCTTTCGATGATGGAATGAATGGCTTAGAGCTCCCCACCGATGTAGTGCCGAACAAATTAATAGTGTCGTTTCACAACTATGCGCCCTATCAGTTTTGCTTCAATCCGGAAGAATATTCAGAAAGTACATGGCACCGCACCGTTTACGAAACAATGTACATTACCTACCCAATTGAGAATTATTTTGCCAAATTTGTGAGCAACGGTATTCCCGTTATTATAGGCGAATTTGGCGCACACAATAAAAATAATGAGGCAGCACGAGCCGATTGGGCAGATTTTTACGTAAAATATGCCGCATACAGAGGCATCAAATGTTTTTGGTGGGATAATGGGCTGGCTACAACTACCGAAAATGAAGAATTATTCGGTTTGTTCGACCGCAATAACCTAACATTTTATTTCCCCGAAATAGCAAGTGCTTTATTCGGCACATACTCCGTAACCGCCGTAGAGACGTGGCGCGCCGCGTCTCTACAAGTGTACCCGAACCCAACCACCGGCATAGTAAACACAAGCGAGCCAAGCGAAATACAAGTATATAATTCATTCGGCGCATTGATAATTACAACATTCGGCACGCAGGTTGATTTATCGAATTTCGCCAATGGCGTATATTTTATACAGGCAAACGGAAAACGTACAACTGTTGTGAAAAAATAGTTGACGAGTTTTTTTAGTTGACAAGTTAACGAGATTAAAAAAAGCGATTGGTTTTGAACCGGTCGCTTTTTTTGTTTGCAAATTTTTACGTAACAAATTATGTTGTGTATTTCAAAAAATAGTACATTTGTACGATTTAAAAATTAAAAACAATGGAAATCATAGTTGATGCCAATGCTTTTTTGGCGGTTATTCTTAACGAACCCGAAAAGCAAAAAATTATAGAAATAACCAAGGGCATGGAATTGGTCTCGCCCGAAGTATTGCCATACGAGATTGGAAATGCTTTGACTGCTATGTTCAAAAGAAAGCGACTTACAAAAGAACAAATATATACTTGTTTTGATATTTTTAATACAATACCTGTACGCTTACTTGCTGTAGATATTGCCAAATCTCTTAAAATGGCTTGTGATTTTAATTGTTATGCTTACGATGCGTATTATTTGGAACTTGCCCATAGGTTGAAAATACCGCTATTAACATTAGATAAACAAATGAAAAACAATGCAGAAGTGTTAACTTTACGAATAATGGAGATATAAAAACTATGAGAGCATACAATTATTTAGAGGCACAACAGGATTTTTCGACAGTATTAGATACTGCTATGAGTCAAGACGTTATTATTGTAAAAAATAATGGACGCAAATTTAGAATAACCCCCATAATGGATACGGAAATAAGTTCGCCATTCGATGTGGCGGGCATCAATACCGATATAACAACTAACGAAATAATAGAAATTATGAGAGAAAGCAGGGAATTTACTATAAGATAATTTTCCAAAGATTAATATAATTGCTCAAATTTAGTAACAAACAAAAAATAAATACAATGGCACAAAAAGCACTCCTTATGATACTCGACGGTTGGGGTATCGGCAAAAACGATGCATCAAACGTAATTTACAGCGTACACCCGCCATATTGGGAATCTCTTATAAAAAACTACCCAAATTCACAATTACAAGCATCGGGTGAAAATGTTGGTTTGCCCGACGGACAAATGGGAAATTCCGAAGTTGGACACTTAAATATTGGTGCCGGACGGGTTTTGTATCAAGATTTGGTAAAAATCAATTTGGCGTGCCGCAAGAATACAATTTTACAAAATCCGGAAATTGTAAACGCATTTTCGTATGCAAAAACAAACGGAAAATCGGTGCATTTTATGGGTTTGGTAAGCGATGGGGGAGTGCATAGTTCATTGGAACATTTATTCAAATTGTGCGATATTTCAAAAGAATACAACATTGAAAATACCTTTGTTCACTGCTTTATGGACGGACGCGATACCGACCCTCGCAGCGGGAAGGGATTTATTGAGCAATTAACGAAATACTTAGCAGCCCCCTCTAACTCCCCCTCAGGGGGAGAACCGCTTGCGCAAGCAAACTCCTCCCCTGAGGGGAGGTCGGGAGGGGCTGTAATTGCCTCAATCGTAGGTCGTTACTACGCTATGGACAGAGATAAACGTTGGGAACGAGTGAAAGAAGCCTACGATTTGCTTGTGAACGGAACAGGCGAAAAAGCAAGCGATATGGTTGCTGCTATGCAAAAATCATACGACGCAGGCGTTACCGATGAATTTATAAAACCAATTGTAAATCAAACCGTTGACGGCACAATTAAAGAAGGCGATGTGGTAATTTTCTTCAACTATCGCAACGACCGTGCAAAAGAACTTACTATTGTGCTTACGCAACAAGATATGCCCGAAGCAGGAATGAAAACTATTCCAAATTTATGGTTCTGTACCATGACGCCGTATGATTCGTCGTTCAAAGGCTTACATATATTATATGATAAAGAAAATGTAGATAATACCTTGGGCGAATATCTTTCAAAACAGGGAAAAACGCAATTGCACATTGCCGAAACCGAAAAATATGCGCATGTAACCTTCTTTTTCAATGGCGGACGCGAAACTCCTTACGAAGGCGAAGATAGAATTTTGATAAATTCGCCAAAAGTAGCAACCTACGATTTGCAACCCGAAATGAGTGCGTTTGGGGTAAAAGATGCTTTGGTTGCCGAAATTGCAAAAAATAAATACGATTTTATTGTGGTAAATTACGCCAATGGCGATATGGTGGGACACACCGGCATATATTCGGCAATACAAGCAGCCGTAGAAGCTATCGACATCTGTGTAAAAGAAACCGTTGAAGCTGCAAAAACTGCCGGTTACGAAGTTATCATCATTGCCGACCACGGTAACGCCGACCACGCTTTGAATGCCGACGGTTCGCCAAACACAGCGCACTCGCTGAACCCTGTGCCATTTGTGTATATTTCTGAAAATAAAAATGCCAAAGTTGAAAATGGTATTTTGGCTGATGTTGCACCGTCTATTTGTAAAATAATGGGTTTGGCGCAACCGGAGGAAATGACGGGGAAAGTTTTGATACAATAATCAAATACTAAATTAAATAATATGGATTGCTTCGTTCCTCGCAATGACGCTCTTTTGTTGATTTGTGCTAACCCTCGAAAGAGCGTCATTGCGAACGAAGTGAAGCAATCCAGAAAACATATCATAACTACTTAGTATTGCAATTAGCAAAATAAAGTAGTATATTTGCGAAATCTGAACTTAAAAATTACCATTATGAAAACAAAATTTTTGCAATTAACAACACTTTGTTTACTTTGTGTAATAAGCGTTGCATTTACTTCGTGCAATAAAAACAAAGTTGAAAACAATAAATTAGCCTCAATTACAATTCAAAATGCTAAGGCATTGTTTATTTCGTCGTCGAACAACGAGGCAAAACTCTATGGCATACAATCGTCGGCATTGAAATCGAGTGACGAAGATGAAATTTTTGAAATCAAATATTTGAATAGCGCAGGCGAGGAGATTATAAAATCAAATCCGAGAGAAATTTATAATTTGAAAGATTTTGTAGTATTGGTATTTGAAACCTATGAAACTTATCTTGTGAATAAATCAAGTGGAAAAGTTTATGAATTACTTTCACAAGAATATGTGCTGGACTATGAATGTTCACGTTTTTTGGGAATGAAACCGTTTCAAGAAAGTGAGAACAACAACCTCTATTTTGTGAGGTATAAGTCGGGAGAGGCTAAATTATTCAAACTATCGTTAAGTAATCTTTCATCGTTGCAATTTGAACAGGTTTCAGCTGTAAACGACCATATATATCATTTTTGTGTGGATAAAGTTGGAGATATATTTTATGCAGCTTATAATGGTACGTCTGATAATATTGACCGTTATCGTAAGGCAGACGGAAGTTTTGTTATTCCTAATTTTGGTTATATTTTGAAAATATGGGTAGGCACTGATGGTCAAATGTACGCTATCCAAGGTCAAGGTAAAATTGTGAACGACAAATTGGTTGTTATGCTTTCAACAATACAGGACGGAGTTTTTACGCCAATCAAAGAAGTACATTTTAGGGGATTTGAGAACAAGATATTTTATGTGCAAGGTAAAATGATTTGTGCGCACGACGGTATGTTGTTTAATATTGCAAATGAAAACGATTATTCTGAAACTCCTTGTGCATTAACGCCCACTCATGCAATAAACAACGAATTATACAATTTTGATAAAGAAACATTTAAACTTACAAAAATAGATGTATCAACCGGCACAACATCGCTTGTGTCTAATTTCGACAAAACAAAATTAGGAAATTACGATATTGGCAATATAATAAACGTTTCTGTTTCCGGCATAACATTCAGTGCCACCGATTTACGCAACGGCAATTATGTGGTGGCAAAAATTTCGACCGATAATAGTGTGGTGATACAAACTACTATTACCGGAACGATTGGTACGGTAGTTTCGTTGAATTAAGCAACAATTTAAAATAATATACTATGGCAGATTTTTCATTCCAAAAAATGTTTCCAACAGGCGATGACACAACCAAATATCGCTTATTGACAAAAGATTACGTTTCAACCGTGAACGTAGAAGGACGTACAATTTTGAAAGTTGACCCAAAGGGTCTTGAACTTTTGGCGCAAGAGGCAATTGCCGATGTGTCGTTTTACCTGCGAGCCGAGCATTTGCAAAGTCTTGCCGATATTATGTGCGACCCCGAATCGTCGGACAACGATAAATTTGTAGCTGACACCATGTTACGCAATCAAGTAATTTCAGCCGAAGGCGAATTGCCAACCTGCCAAGATACCGGAACGGCTATCGTGATTGCCAAAAAAGGCGAAGGCGTGTGGACAGGCGTAAACGACGAAGAATTTTTGTCGAAAGGAATTTTTAATACCTACCAAGAACGAAATCTGCGTTACTCGCAAGTGGTGGCAACTACAATGTTCGATGAAAAAAATTCCGGCAACAATATGCCTGCACAAATTGACATTATGAGCACTTACGGCAATTCGTATGAATTTATATTTATAACTAAAGGCGGCGGCTCGGCAAATAAAACCTACTTGTATCAAGAAACAAAATCGGTGCTTAACGAAGAATCGTTTACAAAATTTTGGCGCACAAAATTGAAAGATTTGGGAACTTCGGCGTGTCCGCCATATCATATAGCAATTGTGGTTGGTGGTCAAGTTGATACCAATTTGAAAACGGTAAAACTTGCTTCTGCAAAATATTACGATAATTTACCAACCACAGGCAATGGTGGCGGAGCATTCCGTGATTTGGAATGGGAAGCAAAAATCAAAAAAATAAGTGAAGAAATAGGAATGGGGGCGCAATTTGGCGGAAAAGCCTACGCTCACGATATTCGTGTGGTGCGTTTGCCGCGTCATGCGGCTTCGTGCCCCATTGGTATGGGCGTAAGTTGCAGTGCCGACCGTAATATTAAAGCAAAAATTACCGCCGATGGTATTTTCTTGGAAGAATTAGAAAAAAATCCTGCTCGCTTTTTACCCGAAGCTGCGCTGGAATTAGCTCCTGCAATAGATATTAACCTTGACCAACCAATGGAAGATGTGTTGAAAATTCTTACGCAATACCCGATTAAAACACGTTTGAATTTGAGCGGAACGCTGATTGTTGCCCGTGATATTGCCCACGCACAATTCAAAAAAATGATTGACGAGGGACAACCGTTACCGGAATATTTGAAAAAACACCCCGTGTATTACGCCGGACCGGCAAAAACGCCCAAAGGAATGGCATCGGGAAGTTTTGGACCAACCACTGCCGGACGTATGGACAGTTATGTAGATTTATTGCAAAGTCTTGGCGGCTCATTGATAATGGTTGCCAAAGGAAACCGTTCGCCGCAGGTGCGTGAAGCGTGTAAAAAATACGGCGGTTTCTATCTTGGCTCAATCGGCGGACCGGCTGCAATTCTTGCAAAAGAAAGCATAAAATCGAGCGAAGTGATAGATTTTGAAGAACTTGGAATGGAAGCTGTGCGCAAAATTACTATAGAGAATTTCCCTGCATTTATTATTTGCGATGATAAGGGGAATGATTTCTTTTTACAATTTTAAGCAGCCCCCTAAATCCCCCTCAAGGGGGACTTGCTGACGCACAGACAAGAAAACACAAAATGGCACAACAAAACATAATTAGACCACAACTCAAAAAGTCCCCCTGTGGGGGATTTAGGGGGCTTTTCTCCTCCCCCTTGAGGGGGAGGTCGGGAGGGGGCTCTCAACCTCTTTTCGACACCTCCCAACCGCAACCGCCCAAAATTGCAGAGAAACTGTATTTCAATGTGGTATGGCGTTTGCCACGAACGCAAAAAACGGTGTATTTGACTTTCGATGATGGACCTGTGCCATATTATACCGAGTATGTACTCGATATTCTTGACAAATATTCGGTAAAAGCTACATTTTTTTGCGTGGGTGAAAATATTGAAAAACACCCCGAAATTTTCAAAAAACTGCAAGAAAAAGGGCATAGTATTGGGTCGCACACGTATAATCATATAAAAGGGTGGAGTACTAATTTTATAAAATATTACCGGAATATAAAAAAAGCGGTGCAGTTGGCAGGCTCAAAATTGTTTCGTCCGCCGCACGGGCAAATCAAAATTCTGCCGGCATTGATGCTTTCTGCAAAATACCGTATAATTATGTGGGACGTGCTGAGCAAAGATTACGATGCAACAATTACACCCGAAGAATGTTTTGAAAATGTACGGAATTATGTGCGCAACGGTTCGATTATAGTATTTCACGATTCGGAAAAAGCACATAAAAATTTGCAGTACGCTTTGCCCAAAACTATTGAATATTTGAAAGCGAAAGGCTACACTTTTTCAATTATTAATTGTTAATTATACATTATTGCTGCACAAATATTTTTTTTATTCACATTGTAGATTTCACAAAAATGAAAAAAAGTTTTCTAAAAATCAGTTTGCTTGCAACCATAGGTTTTGCGAGCGTAGTGTTCAATTCGTGTGGTGGTGATGCCCCAAAACCACAGGATACGGAACAAATTGACCCGACCGACCCTGTTGAACCAACCGACCCGATAAATCCAACCGACCCTTCAATTCCCGAAAATGGTGTAAAAATAGGTAATACCACGTGGGCAACTCGTAATGTTGGTACAAATAAATCCTTTGTTTCTAATTCTCAGGATTATGGTAATTATTACACATATAATGATACTGAAAATGTTTGCCCCGATGGTTGGAAAGTTCCTACAAAAGCCCAACAACAAGAACTTTTAGATAACACAAGCGATTCGTGGACTTCTAATTACAAAGAAACGGGAGTTGCAGGGAGAGTATTAACCGGAGGTGCTATCGAATTGTTCTTTCCTGTTGCCGGCTATCGTGGCAGCGGTGTCAGTCGGCTCTACGGCGTAGGCACGTACGGACACTATTTGAGTAGTACCGAAAGTGGCTATACCTTCATCTACCACTTGTTCTTCGACAGTGACAATGCTTATGTGAACTACATCAACAACAAAGGGGACGGGCTTTCCGTTCGCTGTGTTTCCGCAGAATAAATTTGACTATTACCAAAGACTATTTGACTATTAAAAAAAATTCTATTTGTGCAACTCTCAATCGTCATAGTTTCCTACAATGTAAAATATTTTTTGCTCCATTGCTTACATTCCGTTTGCAATGCGGCAGGCGATATTGCGCTTGAAATTTTTGTGGTCGATAATTCTTCGCACGATGGCACCTGTGAGGCGGTTTTGCAACAATTTCCCGATGTACAGTTGATACAAAACATTGAAAATGTGGGTTTTGCCCGCGCCTGCAATCAAGCTATACGGCAAGCGCAGGGCGAATATGTTTTGTTGCTCAATCCCGATACTATGCTGCGTGAAGATACTTTGCGCAACTCGCTTGCGTATATGAATGCTCATGCTGAATGTGGCGCGCTTGGCGTAAAAATGCTCGATGGCGCAGGGAATTTTTTACCCGAATCGAAACGGGGATTGCCCACTTACGGCGTTGCTTTGTGTAAAATACTTGGCTTGCAAAAATTATTTCCAACTAAAAAATGGGCAAATCGTTACTACGCATCGCACGTGGGCGAAAACGAAACTGCGCCGGTTGAGGTGCTTTCGGGAGCGTTCTTTTTGGTGCGTTTGCAGGTGTTGCAGCAAGTTTGCTTGCTCAATGAAGCGTATTTTATGTATGGCGAAGATATTGATTTGTCGTACAAAATTACGCAAGCCGGATTTCAAAATATCTATTTTCCGCAAACGTCGATTATTCATTATAAAGGCGAAAGTACGCCACACCGGAGTATTCGCTGCATTTACAATTTTTATAAGGCAATGCTTATTTTTGTGCAAACAAATTTGAAAGCGCTGAAAATTTTCACACCATTTTTGTGGATTTTATTATTCTTTGCAATTGCCGTTGCGTGGGTCAAACGCAATGTGAGTAGCATTGCACGCAAAGTTTCGCCCAAACACCGAGCATTAATTGTAGGTGCAGGCTACGAACCGCAACGAGTTGAAAAATTTTTACACACAAGCAATTTTAACGGCGAAATTCTTGGCTACATTTCTTTGACCGATGAATTCCCCGAAACACTTAATTATATAGGTACACGCTCGCAATTGCCGCATTACATTCAAATCAATACCGTTACCGAAGTTATTTTCTGTATAGATTCCATGTCAGTGGGCGAAGTGATTGCAATTATTCAGGAATGTAGTTCGTTTAATATATCGTTCAAAATTGCTGATACGCAGAGCCGTTCGGTGGTGGGGAGTTCTTCGCCGCAGCGTAAGGGGGAGTTGTATGAGATTAGGCGGTAGGGGCGCATTAAAAATAGCCTATCAGTAAAATTTCACATTTCTAAAATTAGCTGTTCCGTTTTATTTCATCATCTAACTCTCTGTATATAAATTGCTTTTTCATGTATCGGACAATTATGAAGTGCAACTTCATAATTGTCCGCAAAAATAAAATTCATTTTCTCGCCTCATATCTTGTTAATAATTTTTAACTGAAAGCACAAGGCAAATCGAAAAAAATCAACATTTTTGTTGGTAATAAATTATGAATTCGTATGACTTTGAGAAAATGTATTGCAACAATTTGTTGTTTTTTGTTTATATTTTGTGGCGCGTTTGCCCAAAAAACCATTGAAAATATTGATAAGAACGCCCTGTTTTCACAGGCTAAGACCATGTTTGATGCGCACAAATATAGTGCTGCGCAACAAAGTTTTATGCTTATTGCCGAAAATGAGGAATTTGCACTTAGCACCCGCATTGATGCCAAGTTTTATGTGGCGGTAACGGCTTTGCGCCTGTTCAATGGCGATGCCGAAATGTTGATAAAACAGTTTATCGACAACTACCCCGAAAGTCCGCATATTTACAGAGCCTATTTTGAATATGCCAATTTTTTATTCCGCAATCAAAATTTTAAAGAGGCGCTTAAATATTATGAAAAGGTTGATATAAAGCGATTTAATAATAAAGATTTGTCGGAATATTTCTACAAATTGGCGTATAGTTATTTCAAAACCGATGAGGTGGCGAAAGCAAAACAAATTTTCAAAGAAACCAAAGATTCGCAGTCGGTGTATGCCGAAAATGCGCTGTATTACTATTCATATATAGAATATTTGGACAAAAATTATAATGCCGCATTACCCGGTTTCGAGAAATTGGCTGCCGACACTGCCGGTATGTTTGCGGCGGTGGTTGCGCCTTATATTGCTCAAATTTACTATCAACAGCAACAGTACGAAAAAGCAATTCGTTACGGACTTTCAATAGAGGAGTCTGTAAATCCTGCGCAATTGCCCGATGTGTACAAAGTGATTGCAGGGGCGTATTACAAAACGTTGCAGTATAAAAATTCGTTGCCATATTATGAAAAATACATACAATCCGTGCCAAATCCAACGAAAGAGGATTATTATGAAATTGGATTTTTGTACTACAATCACGAAATGTATGCAAAAGCAATTGAAAACTTGGAGCGAGTAACCGGTTACAACGATACGCTTGCGCAAAATGCCTACTTCCATTTGGGCGACAGCTACTTGAAAATAGGAGCAAAAGAAAAAGCGCGCAACGCATTTATGGCGGCTGCCGGCTATTCGGTATTTCCAAAAATACAAGAAATTGCAGCGTTTAATTACGCAAAATTGACCTATGAATTATCGTTAGCTCCATTCAATGAGGCAATTACGGCAATGCTTGATTTTATACAAAAATATCCGAATTCGGAGTATAAAGACGAAGCTCACGCGCTGTTGGTAAAAATTTATATGTCGTCGCGCAATTATAAGGCGGCTTTGGAATCGCTCGATAAAATTTCAAAATTGAGTACCGATTTGCAAATGGCGTATCAGCAAATTGCCTATTATCGTGCTTTGGAATTGTTTAATAATTTGGAATATGACGAGGCTCGAAAAATGTTTGCAACATCACAAAAATATAGCCAATACGATAGAACAATTTCGGCTTTGACCGTATATTGGGCTGCTGAATCGTACTTCAAACAAGGCGAATTGGACATTGCCCGCAAAATGTTCAATGAATTTATAACCATGCCCGGCGGCTACAATTCGCCCGAATTTTTACGCGCGCATTATAATTTAGGGTACATTGCCTTTAATCAACGCAATTATAGCATGGCAGCGCAGTGGTTTCGCAAATATTTAGATATTGCCACCGATAAAAAATCCGATTTTTATGTCGATGCCGCCATTCGTGTGGGCGATAGTTACTACATGAACAAGGATTATGCGCAAGCGATAAAATATTATGAAATTGCCAAAAACATAGGCACGTTCGATGTGGAATATGTGTTGTTTCAATTGGCATTTAACTACGGTTTGCAAAATAAACAACAGGAAAAAATAAACGCACTGACACAATTTCTTGCCGATTACCCCGAATCGAATTTATATGTAGATGCGCTTTTTGAACAAGCCGAAGCGCTTTTAAAAATTGGCAATGAAGCGCAGGCATTGAAAAATTATAAAACGATTGTAGAAAATCACGCAACGAGTTCGTATTACAAAAAATCAATGTTGCAAATTGCATTGAGCATTTACAATGCCGGACGGTATGACGAGGCGTTGGTAATGTACAAAAAAATAGTCGATTTATTACCCGGTTCGCAGGAAGCGCAAACGGCTATGAATATGATTCGCAATATTTACAAACGACAAAGCGACATAGATTCATACGCCGATTATGTGAAACAATTAGGCGGTTATGCCGATGTGAGCGAGGCAAAATTGGATTCATTGAGTTTTGAAGTTGCCCACGAATTATATTTAGACGGCGATTGTGTAAAATCCGTGCCGTTGTTTACAAACTACATAAACCGCTACACCGAAGGTTTCTTTTTATTGTATGCCCACTATTATCGCGGCGATTGCTTGTTTGCCAATAAGGCGTACGGCGATGCTTTGGCTGATTTCTTGTTTGTATTGCAAGCTCCGCGAAATGAATTTACCGAAACCGCTTTGCGCAATGCGGCGTACATTCTTTTCACGCAAGACCGTTTTGACGAGGCTTTGCCGCTCCTGCAACGGCTTGAAACAGAGGCGGAAATACAACAAAATCTGCATTTTGCCCGCAAATCGTTGATGACCATTTATGCGCAGCAGCAAAATAATGCGAAATTGATTGCCGTATCGGAAAAATATATGACAAACGAAAAAAACACTCCCGAAGAAATCCGTTGGGCGCGTATGCTCACAGCCAAAGCCTACGAAGCATTGGGTGACACCGCACGAGCTATGGTATTGTTCCAACGGGTGGCATACGACCAAGAAACTCGCGATGGGGCAGAGGCGCAATTCAAAATGATTCAGTACTACTACAATAAAGGCAATTACGAGCAAAGCGAACGGGAAATTATTAATTTCCTTGAACGGGGTTCGCCGTATCAATATTGGTTGGGACGCGCGTATTTGGTGTGGGCGCAAATATTTATCAATCGTGATGAATTGTTTCAAGCTCGCTACACGTTGCAAAGCGTGTTACAATATTATGATGTAAACGACGACGGAATTAAAGCCGCTGCCAACGATATGCTCGATGCGATTGCCGATTTGGAAATAGCGAAAAATGCTAAGCCGGAGCCGGAAGTGGTGGTGCCTATGGGCAATAATCCGGAACTTTTTGAGTAAAAGCCCCCCTAAATCCCCCCTCAAGGGGGGACTTGCTGATGCTCGGAAATAGCCCCCAACCCCTTAGGGGGCTAAAGAGAGAGAAAAGAAACAGAAAATAAAAAGACAAAACAGATAAAATTAAAAACAGTACTAACAATTAAACCGCAGTTCCAAAAGTCCCCCTTGAGGGGGGATTTAGGGGGGCTTTTAATACCATGAAAAATAAAGTAACATTATATATTGTAATCGCAATCAGTGTTTGTTTTGCACAATCAGTTGTTGCCCAATCGCAACCGCAAGAATCGCCGGAATTGGAAAAAACCATAAAAGTATATTCGGAATATAAACCGCAAATTAATGAAGCGCAGCGACTTTTGGTTAATCCTACGGCGTATGATACCGTGAAAGTGCCGGTGGAATTGAATTATTCGTTTGAAGCTATGCCGATTGATGTGGTTTCGGAATTGCGCACACTGCGAGCCGTGAGCGTGAAAGGCGATAAATTGCAAGACCTTTTTAGAGGTTACGCTGCTGTGGGAGCCGGAAATTACAGTTCGTTTATGGCAGATGTGCGTTTTATGACCGAACGTTCACGCCAATATCAAAATGGCGTGGAGTTTTTGCACAATTCATCGGCAGGAAAAATCCGTTTTGAAAACGATGAAAGATATCCGGCAAATTATATGTATAACACGCTTTCGCTTTATACCAAACGGTTTTTGCCGCACGTAACGCTTTTTGCCGGTGTAAAACCTTCGTTTAATAGATATTTGAAATATGGTCGTGATGTGAATGCGCCCATACTTACGCCACAAGATGTGCATTACGATAAAAAAGATATTCGCCGCACACTGTTTTCCAACCAAACTTACGTGGGTGTGCAGTCAAATTCCGCAAATTTGAATTACTTGAATTATGGCAGCAATCTTGGGCACGTGGTTACGGTAATCAATCCGAAACAGATTGAAAACAGTATTGCCTTGCAAGCACAAGCACGGCAGGATTTGGGCGGTTTGCTCCTTGGTGCAGAGTTTTCGACTACGTGGAATGGCGTAAATTTTGTTCCTGCCGATACTACGCTTACAAAAAATACTACGCAAATTTCTCTCAAACCATATCTTGTAAAAAATGTAGATATATTTGGTTTTGAAGTAGGATTGCTTGCGCAGCAAACTATTGACGGCAATAGTAAATTTACACTTTACCCGCAAGTGCAACTTTCGGCTCGTTTGGCAAACCAAACTGTTACGCCATACGTTTCGTACAGCGGCAATTACAAACAATATTCAATGCTCGAAATGTTGAACAGCAATCCATACACAACCGATTTTACGCTCTTGCAACCCACGAATTACCCTGCCGATGTGCGTCTTGGATTACGTGGGCGATTTGCGCACATATTCCCATTTCATGTGTATGGGCAATATAAAATGTTCGACAACGAATATTTTTGGGTAAATGATTTCAGCACCGATGAAAGAAATACTTTCGTGCCGGTGTACGACAATGGAAATATGTTTCGTGTACACGGCGAAATAGGCATTAGTAATAAATTATTGACAGTGTTGGCACAATTGAGTATTAATCATTATTCGCTTGATAATGAACTATACGCATGGCACAAACCTGCCGGAGAAATACAAATCGACGTAAAATGGAATATTCAAAATCCGCTCACGGCAAATAATAAATTGGTGGTTACATCGCAATTTTTTGTTTATGATGGTATGTATGCAAGGTCGGAAGAAATTCATGGTTTCGTTAGTAATTTTTATGAACCAATACTACTCCCGGCAATTGTAGATTTCAATATTCATTTGGATTATTACTTCAACACGGCGTTGGTTATATTTGCAAGAGTGAATAATATTACCGCCACTCGTTACCAACGATTTTACTTGTACCCAAGCCAACGAACTAATTTCTTGGTGGGGTTGAGTTATTCGTTTGGGAATAAAAAATAAGGGAAAATACAACCAAAATCAAAATTTCTTTTTCAATTCTATATGTCGTATAGCAAAAATGTATATATTTGTATCTTCATATAATAAAATCGCAAAGATATGAATAAAATTCTACGCTTATTTTTCATAATAATTCCCATACTGACGTTTTTTTCGTGCACCAATAACAATGTAGGAATTGTTGATTTGTTGCCGGTAAAAACAGGTGATAAGTTTCAGTATATCAATACACAAGGAGGATTAGTAATCAATCCGCAATTTACGGTGGCTACCGTTTTTCGCGAAGGTGTGGCATTGGTAAAAAGTTCCGAAGAAAATCCTCGTTGGGGGTATGTAAACGAACAAGGAAAATACGAAATCGGTTTGTTGTACAAAGACGCAACCGTTTTTTCCGAAGGTTTGGCTTGGGTGGTACTCGAAAATGCTGCGCCAACGGCTATAAATCGTCAAGGGAATATTCAAATTATTCTGCGAGATGTGGAAGAAGTTCGCATTTTTAAAGAAGGTTTGGCAGCGATAAGCGTGTTCGACAAAACCGATGCAAATCTAAAATGGGGATTTATTAACAAAAACGGCATACTCGTAATTCATCCGCAATTTGTATTTGCAAGCAATTTTTACAACGACCGGTGCGCTGTGCATAACGAAAAAAATCAATGGGGATTTATTGACAAAGGGGGGAATGTTGTAGTTGAATACCAATACGATACGGTGTATTCGTTTGTAAACAATAGAGCAATTGTAGTAAAAGGCGGTAAATACGGTGTGATAGATAAATCGGGCAAAACGCTTATTGAGCCTCAATTCAGGGCAATGATAAATGACGGAAACAATTATGCCGTGCAGCAAATTGACCGTAAATGGGGCTGGTGCAATGCGCAAGGGCAACTGATTATCAATCCGCAATTTGAACAAGTGCAACCATTTTTGAACAATGATTTTGCGCCTGCTGCCTTTGCCGGTAAATTTGGTTTTATTGATAAAAGAGGTACGTTTGTGGTAAATCCGCAATTCGACAATGCGCTGCCGTTTAATGGTAATTTGGCACAAGTAGCGATGAATAAAAAAATTGGATTTGTTGGTCTCGACGGGCGTTTTGTAATCAATCCGGTGTATGATAAAATTTCGCCCGATTATGTAACGTTTGTACTTAACGGCACTTCTACACACGAAAGCGTGCAATCGGATTATTATAATTTTAATTCATTGATTGAAGCGTTGAATTTTTCAAGTCCCGACGGAAATACCGATTCTACTACGTTTTATCAAATCATGCGCAAATATAATTTGCACCGCAGCGATTTCAATGAGCATACCAATGAATATAAAATTATTGACAATAGGGTAGTGTCGTCGAGTTTCTCGTATGATTTATTTATTCACGGAAAAGTGTTTGATGAAATTTTGCCGAAAAATCTTGTTGGCAAACGAATATTAACCAAAGCCGACAGCGCACAAATTCGTTACGAATTTAACCATAACAATGAAGTGTTGGCATATTTTTACTTGGTGCGTTTTGCCGATAAATTGGAAAATATGGAGCCAATGGTACGAAATATTTTGGAAAAAGAATTATTGTTGCGCGGATATACCGAAGTGAGTAAAGCATCGGGCGCAAAAGTATTTGAAAATGAAACGGAATATGTGCGTACATACATAGGAAAAAATTGTATAGCGCTTACCATTACATTCAAACCAACGGAGCGAACGCTCGAACGACGTGCTGCAAAGCGCAAATCTAATACGCGAAATTAATTAATAATCAATATAAAAATAGTATAAAAATGGAAGAAAAAAAATCAAAATTACCGGTAATTCTTATTGTTATCATTGTGCTTTTGCTTGGCGGAATAGGCTTTATAGCATGGCAATATTTAGAAATGGAAAAAGCCAAAGTTGAAGCTGACGGAAATGTTAAGGCAGTTGAGAGTGAAAAAGCGAACCTTTTCAAACAATTAGATGAGTTGGAACTTACAATTGCAGAGCAAAAGGGGCTAAACGAAGATTTGGATATGCAACTTAATGAACGATTAGCCGAAATAGAAGATTTGCGTGTATCGCTTCAACAAGCGAATGCTCGTGCTGCCGATGTGGGCAGATATCGCAAACAAATTGAAGTGCTTACCGAGCAAATACAGGAATACATTCGTCAAAATGCCCGTTTGTCGCATCAAGTAGATTCGTTGGGTTATTTGGAAAGAGTAAAGCAAATGAAATTGGACACTATGGAAGTGCGAAATTACCAAAACAATCGCCGTATTGAAGAATTGAGCCAAAAAGTTGAAATTGGTTCACAATTGCGCATAAGCGATATACGGGTAACAGCTTTCAATAACCGTCAAAAAGAAGTAAGCAAAGCAAAGCAAACTTACAAAATTGGTATTACCGGCACTATGTTGAAAAACACTTTAACCGAAGCTGGACCAAAAACAGTATTTATGCGTATAACCACACCAAGCGGTATTGTAATTACTCAATCGCCAAGCAATCAATTTGAATTTGAAGAAAAAACAATCATGTTTAGCGAGAAAAAAGAAGTACAATATAATAATACAGATACAAGAATCGAAATGTTTTATAACATTGGCGAAGGACAATTGGAGCCGGGATTGTATCGCATAACACTTTTCAGCGAAGGTAGAGAAGTGGGGAATAGCGTGATAGAATTAAAATAAAACGCTAAAAAATAAAAAAACTGCAAAAAAGTTTTTGTAAAAGCAAAAAAATTTGTATATTTGCTCTTGCAAAAAAACAGGAATCTTATGCTGCAAGGCTGTAAGATTCCTTTTGTTTTATATTAAATTTAAAAAGTAATGGCAAACATTTCTTATGTAACAGAAGAAGGATTGAAAAAACTTCAACAAGAATTAGACCGTTTGACTTCGATTGAACGACCTAAAATTTCGCAACAAATAGCCGAAGCGCGCGATAAAGGCGACCTTTCGGAAAATGCTGAATACGATGCCGCCAAAGAGGCGCAAGGTTTATTGGAATTGCGTATTGCAAAACTGAAAGGAACAATTGCAACTTCCCGCATTATCGACGAATCGAAACTTGACAATTCAACGGTGCAAATACTGTCGAAAGTAACGATTAAAAACACCAAAAATAATGCTACCATGCAATATACGCTTGTGGCAGAATCGGAGGCTGATTTGAAATCGGGAAAAATTTCTATCAACACGCCTATTGCAAAAGGTTTACTTGGCAAAAAGCAAGGCGATATGGTAGAGGTTACTGTACCTGCGGGGAAAATTCCGTTTGAGATTATAGAGATAACGAGGTAAAAGCCCCCTCCCGACCTCCCCCTCAAGGGGAGGAGAAGGAAAGCTCTTTTGTTGAGTTGTGGTTTAATTTGTTAGTTCTCTCATTTATTCAAAACTTTATCAATTGCTTCAGAAAGTCCCCCTAAGGGGGATTTAGGGGGCTTTTAAAAAAAATTATGGCAACAATATTTTCAAAAATAGTACAAGGCGAAATTCCGGCACACAAAATTGCCGAAACCGATGAATTTTTAGCATTTTTAGATGTCAATCCCTTGGTGGAAGGGCACGTGTTGGTAATTCCAAAACAAGAAATTGATTACATTTTCGATATTGCCGATGATGTACTTGGGCGCATGATGCAGTTTGCAAAAAAAGTAGCACGAGCGCAAAAACAAGCAATTGAGTGTAAACGAATTGGCGTGGCGGTTATTGGTTTGGAAGTGCCGCATGCACACATTCATTTAGTGCCTATGAATTGCATGAATGATATAAATTTTACGCAGGAAAAATTGAAACCTTCGCAGGAGGAATTGGCGGAAACTTGTGAAAAAATAAAAGTGTATATTTAAAGAACGCGGATAACGCAGATGACACGGATTTACACAGAAATATAATCAGTGAAAATCTGCGTTATCTGTGTCATCAGCGTTCTAAACAGTTATAAAACATGGGAAAATCCTACATTGAAATTGTTGACATACCGACAAAACAACGTGAAGTCTTTTGGACAGACAACGATATAGTTGAAGCCCCAAATTGGCACAAAAATGAATTTTTGTTGATTAATTCCGGCGGTTTGTTGTATAAAATTTTCTTTGCCGATAAGCGTAAAGAACAAGTAAATACTGGAATGGCAATTCGTTGCAACAACGACCATGGAATTACTTTCGACGGAAAAGAAATAATCATCAGTTCGCACGATAGCCACAATACTACACCGCTTGCGTGGCAAACATCGAAAATTTATATGTTGCCCATTGAAGGCGGCGAACCTCGTTTGGTAACAGAAAAAAACGGCAGTTTTTGGCATGGCATTTCGCCTGACGACCAAACACTTATTTACACCGCTTTGCGCAACGGTCAATGGGACATTTATGCAATTTCACGCAACGGCGGCGAAGAAAAACAGCTCACAAATTCGCCCGTTCAAGACGACGGCTCGGAATATTCGCCCTGCGGAACATATATTTATTATAATTCCTATAAATCGGGATTTATGGAAATTTGGCGTATGCGAGCCGACGGAAGCGAGCAAACGCAAATAACACACGATAATTGCTACTCAAATTGGTTCCCGCATTTTTCGCCCGACGGCTCAAAAATGGCATATATTTGTTATTTAGATGACCAGGGGCAAGCGCACCCATTTGGCAAACGAGTGTGTTTAAAATTAATGGACATGAAAACCGGTGAAATTACGCAACTTACCGAAGAATTTTACGGTGGACAAGGCACTTTGAATGTTAATTCTTGGTCGCCGTGTGGTACGAAATTGGCTTTTGTGCGGTATGCGGAAAAATAGGCTTCGACTCCGCTCAGCCGCCGCAAAACCGGTCGTTGAGCGGAGCCGAAACGACATTTTTATAAAGAAAACAAACTAAAAACTATGGCTTTAATTAAATCAGTACGAGGATTTACTCCACAATTTGGCGAAAATTGTTTTTTTGCTGAAAATGCCACCATTGTTGGCGATGTTATTATGGGCGACGATTGCAGTATTTGGTTCAATGCTGTGCTGCGCGGCGATGTAAATTCCATTCGCATAGGCAATAAAGTGAATATTCAAGACGGTGCGGTGTTGCACTGTTTGTACGAAAAAACCAAAATTCACATGGGCGATAATATTTCGGTAGGGCACAATGTTACCATTCACGGCGCAACAATTAAAAACGATGTGTTGATAGGCATGGGAGCAACGATTTTAGATAATGCCGTTGTGAACGAAAATACCATAATTGCCGCAAACGCCCTTGTACGCGATGGGCAAATTTTAGAACCAAACAGCATTTACGCCGGCATTCCCGCCAAAAAAGTAAAAGACATAGACCCCGAACAAACTCGTGAAATGATTAACAAAATTGCAAATAATTATTTGATGTACGCAAGTTGGTACAAATAAAATCCTTTTCCGTCATTCCTGCGAAAGCAGGAACGGCAAAGCCCTCGACGAAGTCAATCTCCTATTTTTTGAGGGGGATTCCTGCTTTCGCAGGAATGACGGGACTTTTTGAAACATTGAATTAACCTATGCCCAAAATAGAAGAAAACATACGGATTGATAAATGGTTGTGGGCTGTACGGCTTTACAAAACGCGCAGTTTAGCAACCACAGCCTGTAAAAACAATCAAATTGCAGTGAATGATGTGTTTGTAAAACCTTCACGCACTTTGCAAATTGGCGATACTATTTTAGTTAAAAAACCGCCATTTCCTCGTACTTATAAAGTGCTCGGACTGTTGGCACAACGAGAATCGGCAAAAGTAGTTGTAGATTTTATACAAGACATAACCCCTGCCGAAGAAATTGAAAAATGGGAAACTGCAAAACTTGTGCGACCTGTTTTCAGAGAACGAGGACTTGGTCGACCGACTAAAAAAGACCGGCGTGAAATGGAGGAATTTGGGTATTTGTGATAATTAAATTTTATTTGTATATCTGTCGTTTTATCATTCTGTCATTTATCGTTTAATATCCAAGACTAAAATTTACACTCGGCAATTCAACTTGTAACTTTACTTTCGCTTTCAAAGCAGTAAAAACTCTCAACAAAGTTTCCATTGTTACATTACTTGTATGCTTCTCAATTCTTGAAATTTGAGCTTTCTGAACACCTACAAGTTCACCCAATTCCTCTTGTGTCAAGTTGCGTTCTTGACGTGCTCGTTTGATAGCATCGCCTATCAAATCCATTTGCAATTCGTACTCAAAAAGGTCGCGTCTGGGCGTTCCAACTTTACCAATAAGTTTGTCTTGCACTTCGTCTAATGTGTACGTTTTCATATCTCTACTTGTTTAATTGTTTGTCATTGAAATATTTTTCTCGGATTTTAACGGCTTTTTGAATTTCTTGTTCGGGAACATCACTACGTTTTTTGATAAAACCGTGAGTAGAAATTACCAAAGTTTCCGTTGGTAAAGTTTTGTCCCAAAAAGCGAGAAAACGATATTGCAAACCTTGATACAAGGTTCTAAATTCCCAAATATCGTCCATTAATTTCTTAAAAAGTTCGGAGTCATTCTCTACTTGTGCCTTACGAATGTTGTAAAGAACTTTTTCGTAGTGCTTTGTTGGCAAACTTTCTAAAAATTCTAATGCTTCATCTAATATTGTAACTTCAAACCGTTTGTTCATACTTTTAAGTATTTAACGAGACAAAGATACGAAAGTTTCGCTAAATAGAAACTTATTTTGCAGTTATTTTTCAAGTTTAATATTTTCAACGAGTTTTGTTAATTCATCTATTGTTACTTTTCTTATTTTTTTCTACTCCCAATCTTCATTGTAAACCCAAATAAGCCTTCATTTTTTCAACTGCAATTATCACAATAAAAAAATAAGCCTCGATAAAAAGGCTTATTTGAAGTGGTATTTTAGTAATTTAAACAAAATTTTCCGGTTGTGCAACGGCTCGTGTGTTAAACGCCGCCCTATTCTCAATTTTATTGTGTTCCAAATTCTTTTGTGCGAATTGTTGCCACCAAACCTACTGCGCTCTCCACATAGAGCCTAAATCAACCTTAAAATCGCGGATTATATTTACCTTGCCACCGGCTTTTAAAATTAGTGTTGCGCCATTTTTTACTTGTACTTCTTGTACGTTGATGTTCCCCCCCGCTTCAAGTGTTAATACTACGTTAGTTCCTGTAACTATTACATTTTGCATATTGATATTGCCGCAAGAAATTTTAAAATCTTGACTGAGGTTTACGGTTGAATACGGGAAATTAATATCTCCGCCGCAACCATCTACGAACATAGCGTTTGTATTGTTAGGGTCAAGCCAATTACTTAAACGAGTTGTATTTGTCATACCCCCATTCCAAGAAAGATTAAAACGTCCATACTGAGAAACAATATTAGGTGGACAGCTAGAACCACTTGTGCTGCCATGCAATTGACCTATAACGCGTTTATTCTGATTTAATATAGGAGCTCCTGAAGAGACATCTTCTACTGCACCATTAGTGAAAACAACGTCCCAATGGGTATTTGGATGTGTTATTCCTCCTTCGCAAATGTTATTGTTAGGGTTATAATCCCAGCAAATGGTGGTGGGATTATTATTTATACTATTGGTTGTTATAGATATTTTTTTCTGAGAAATCAAAGGGTGATGAATACTAACACCGCTTGTGGCGGGAGTTGTTGTTCTATCCCACCCTAAATAGTAAGTAGAGATGTTGGAGTTCGTTACCGGATTTTCAATGAGATTTAACAGCATAAAATCAGTATCTGCTCTTCTTGCCAATATAGTAGCCCCTGTTGTAGATTTGTTAGCAGCAGGATTTACCACACTTCCGCATGGAGCTTCATAATTCCAATAGAAAATCCATTGATTAGCGTTTTGATAAGCTACAAAACAATGGTTTGCCGTGAGAAACACAGGACGCCCATCATTAGCCGTTGTATTCAGAAGAGCACCAGTACAAGCATCCCATCCCAATATCATTAAGGCGACTGCATTTTTTTCACTTTGATAATTATTGCCCACTGCACAATTAACATCATTATGACAAGGCAGTAAATTAGGGTCATTTCCCCTTAATTGATTTTCTTTTCCTGCAATATTATAAATATGCCTATATCCACTAATAATTTTAGCTATCGAAATAATGCCTTTATTTTCAACATATTTCGGTTCGTAATATTCTAAAACAATACTGTTTGTAAACAAAAAGCCCGTAGCAAAGCCCATGATACTATCTCTATTTCCTTGGTTATTTTTGTAAGTAAAAGCGCCTATATGCTGTGTCTTATCTTCGGAATAAATAAAAAACTTTGCTCCGTCGGGCAACCAAAATTTATCGTATAATAAATTCAAAGAAAGAGCATCGGGGCTATATATCCTTAAATTCCATAAACGACCTCCATCGGATGTTGTTTGCCAAACTCCCGAATTAGATAAATCAAAATTAACATCATGGGGAAAACCAAAGCGAAAAGGTTTGCCTCCCGAATTATCATTTTTCTCATCTTCTTGCTTGAGGGCTTTCATATCAAGATGAGGCATTGTTTCCATTGGGATTGATTGCTTCATTATTTCCTCACTACTTCTTCCCCAACTATAAGGGATTTCTTCTGTACTAATTTGGGCATTTATTGTACAACAGAAAAATCCCCACAAAAAAATTACTATTATTCGTCTCATAATCATCAATTTTATTTAATTTCATACTCTGCATATAAGTTAAAACAACTATCTACTTCTTCAAAAGGGAAATTACCTAAGCAAAAACGCTTACCTATTCGGTATCTTCCCAATTCAAGAATGTGTTGTTCCGGCGTAACACCAGACATTTCTTCTGCCGTTTCGCAAGCACCGAGACCAAGTCCAATAAGACTAAAATGAGTGTCTAATTGAATTTCTGTCCAACTTCCGTTGTCAAAATATTCCAAAGTGTAAGCCTTACCATACCTTAAAACTTTGTTTGAATGATTTTCGATTACTAATTTATTAGGAGTATTAACAAAAAGTTCTTCCGGAATCATACGCATTGTTATACACTTTTCTCCTTTTAATGCATCTGCACAAGGACAAGATTGAGTCTTCTCCCAAATAAGTTTTTGACTTACAATGTTTAATTCCGAACAAGTTTCTCCTGCAACTCCGCCCATTGTACACAACACTTCTCCTTTGCAATTATAAAAAGGTTTTGTATTGCCTTTATCTATCAAAAAACCTATTTCTTCGTTTCCATACGTGCACTGATAAATAGCAATAGACAGATTTGGATTTTCTTGTATTAACAAATTAAATTCCTCTATTTTTTCTTTCAACCAAGACAGGTCTGTTAATGGATTTTCAAATTCACAGACAATTTTCGTTGTATCTGTTATTTGCGTAGTATCTTCGGGATTTTCATTCCCACCCGGTTGTGGTTTCGGGTCATTGCAGGCGCTTATGCAACCTGCAATAATTACAAGCAATGCTGTAATTTTTAATATGTTCGTTCTCATAACAAACCTCACTTTTTTTATTTAGTCAAAATCATTTGTTTCGTATCCACCGGCTTCCCATCACAAATAAGCGTGTAGAAATAAATACCGGCTTGCAAAGAAGAGGCTTGTACGGTAGTTGCTCCTTTACCGCGTTCGGAAATAAAGATATTTTTTTGTTGAAAACCGTTTATGTCATAAATGTAAATATTGGCACTATTGACATTTTCGGGAATATAATAACCGATTTCGGTTGTTTGATTAAAAGGATTGGGGGCATTTTGCAACAACAGCGAAATTGATTCTATTCCATTTTCCTGAAAAGCTTTTTCGTCAATAGATTTGATATTTAGTAATTTTACCAATTGTTTGATTTGTTCTTGTTGCTTTTCTGCCTGCTCGCTAAGTTCTTGTACAGCTTTTACCAAAGGAACGACAAATTCAGCATATCGCAATCCGTAGACACCCAGTTCGTCCACGTCCACACCACTAAAATCGTAACCGATGCTTTTTGCTATTTTTTCAACATCTTGTGCCACAAATCCGGTTTGTATCTGTTTTTGTTTGGCTTCTCTTGCTTTATCCTCAATTTCCTTTGCTTCGGGGGAACGCGCCAAACGCAAAGAATCTCTGAGACTGTTTATTTGGGGGTCGTCCGATTTCAATAATTCATCTATAACATCTAAATCCAGATTGTAAGTAACCGGTTGCAAACGGTTGATAAAGTCAAGACCTGGCACATCTGTCTGAATATTTTTCTTTGCTCTTCCGTCCGAGAGATTAGTCCATGCAGCATAGCCGCCTATGCTGGTAACACTGCTATTGCCGATTCGTACTTGATTGCTTGCAGTAGCTTTTGCTTTATTGCCAATGGCTGTAGCATTGCTTAGGTTGCCAGCATTGACATCTGCATTATAACCAACAGCGGTATTATTGTTGCCAGTCGTGTTTGACTCAAGCGTATAAGCACCATTGGCGGTATTATAGTTGCCGCTCGTGTTTAACCAAAGTGCAACATAGCCATTAGCGGTATTATGACTGCCGGTCGTGTTTGATTCAAGCGCATAAGCACTATTAGCGGTATTGCAGTAGCCACTCGTGTTACGGTAAAGCGCATGATAACCATTGGCGGTATTTTGAAAGCCAGTGTTTGAGTTAAGTGCATTGTAACCGATTGCAAGATTGCAAAAACCCACTAAGGGATTACTTAGAGCACCGTATCCGAAAGACACGTTAGTGTTTCCGGAATATCCCGTATATCCCGCCGTTGTTGAGTTGTTTACCTTGAAAATAATGGGAGCATTGCTATTCGTACCCAAAAAATTGGTTGTACTTCCACCAATCTTTATATTTCCCAGTACATCAACATCAATTTGAGCCGATGCACTCGCTAAAAAAGCGATACCAATAAATGTAAAAATGATTCTTTTCATTTTAATTAGTTTTACGTCCGTTCCTTTAACAGACAAGAAATTATTAATTAATAGTTATGTTTTTTACAAAAGTATTCAAAATATTCAATTTGGCATGAGGTAATTTGATTTTTTTTATTTAAAACACTGTCTGTTTGCAAATTACCACTGCGCACCGGTCTTCGCGAGTGGCGTTTAACTTACAAAAAATACTTTAAATACTAAACAATAGGCGACAAAAACTTACAAACAAAATGATTAAGACTTACTTTTATGTGTGTAATTTAGAATTGTTTTGTGTATTTTTGTAAAAAATTAAACCACTTGTTATGCACATAGCAAAACAAAAACGCAGCGAAAATATTATAGAATACGTGCTCTATATGTGGCAGTTAGAGGATTTTATACGTGCCTGTAATTTTGATTTTGAGAAAATTGCAGTGCACTATAATTTGAACGACAGTTCGCAATACGAGGCTCGGCAATGGTTTCAGGCTTTTGTATCGGCTATGAAACACGAAGGCATTGAGCAAAGCGGACACCTCATGCAATTGAAAGAATTGGTGCAGGAACTTTCCGATATAAATATTACACTTTTGAAAAATCCCGAAGAAGTGAAGTATAAAGAGGCGTTCAATGCCGCCATGCCGCACATTGCCGAAATTATTGAAAAATCGAACAATACGCTCAAAAATGAAATAGATGCCTGTATAACAGCCGTGTACGGCTTACTGCTTTTGCGCCTAAAACAACAAAAAATAAGCGAAGAAAGCGAGGCGGCTTTTGCAACAATCACTCATTTTTTAGCATTTTTAGCATTCAAATATAAAAAATTATCAATGTGCCAATAAGACAATATGCCAATAAATTAATGTGCCAATATGCCAATAAAAATAATAAGACAATGAAAATAAAACAATTAACACATTTAATGTATTGGCACATTGACATATTGCCGTATTGGCATATTAAAAAATTGGCACATTAAATTTACTAACCATTAACCACTAAAAAAAATGGCAATCATTTCCCCCTCAATGCTCTCTGCAAACTTTTTGCACCTGCAAAATGATATTGATTTTGTAAACAACAGCGCAGCCGATTGGTTTCACTTAGATATTATGGACGGCGTGTTTGTGCCCAATATTTCGTATGGTTTGCCCATAGTGCGGGCTGTAAAAAAAACAGCGCAAAAACCTCTCGATGTGCATCTTATGATTGAAAAACCGGAACGGTATATTACTGATTTCAAACAAGCCGGAGCCGATATTTTGTGTGTGCATTACGAAGCGTGTACGCATTTGCACCGCACCGTGCAGGCAATTCAGCAGCAAGGCATGAAAGCTGGGGTAGCTCTCAATCCGCACACGCCGGTGGAAGTGTTGCGCGATATTATTGGCGATGTTGAAATGGTGCTTATCATGTCGGTAAATCCGGGATTTGGCGGACAAGAATTTATTCCGCAATCGTTGCAAAAAATTGCTCGTTTGAAAGAAATGATTGTGCAAACAAATTCGCAGGCATTGATACAAGTTGATGGGGGAGTAGATACCACAAATTGTCGCCAATTAACACAAGCTGGTGCCGATATTCTCGTTGCCGGAAATGCAATTTTTTGCGCAAGCAATCCAAGTGCGGTTGTTGAAGAATTGAAACGGAGTTAATTTTTAAAAATAATTTACAGTTAATAATTTATAATTAATAATTATTTACGTATTTTTGAACGCTAAAAAAGTATAAACCAATAAAAAATAATACAATGCAAGTAATTGATAACTTTAATTTTGCAGGCAAAAAAGCAATCGTTCGTGTTGATTTTAATGTGCCTTTGAACAAAGAAACCGGCGAAGTAAGCGACGAAACCCGTATTCGCGGTGCGTTACCCACAATCAACAAAATTCTTTCCGACGGCGGTGCCGTAATTTTAATGTCGCACATGGGACGACCAAAACAAAACCCAGACCCAAAATGTTCGTTACAACAAATTATTCCTGCCGTTTCAAAAAATCTTGGCGGTAAAGAAATCAAATTTGTTGACGACTGCATGAAAGCCGGTGATGCTGCAAAAGCATTGCAAATGGGCGAAGTTTTGATGTTAGAAAACCTTCGTTTTTACGAAGAAGAAGAAGGAAAAGCCCGCACAGCCGAAGATGCAAGCGATGAAGTGAAAGCCGAAGCAAAAGCTCGTGTAAAAGCATCGCAAAAAGAATTTACAAAAACCTTGGCAAGCTACGCCGATGTGTATGTGAACGATGCCTTTGGAACAGCGCACCGTGCGCACGCTTCTACAGCTTTGATTGCTGATTTGTTCAGCGCAGAAAACAAAATGTTCGGCTTCCTTATCAATAGCGAATTGAAAGCTATGGACAAAGTGCTTCAATCGAAAGATGCGCCGAAAACTGCAATTATGGGCGGTGCAAAAGTGTCTGACAAAATTCAAATCATTTCACGTTTGTTGCCAACTATCGACAATTTAATTATTGGCGGCGGTATGACTTATACCTTCATTAAAGCGCAAGGCGGAAATATTGGTAACTCATTGTGCGAGAGCGATAAACTTGATTTGGCACTTGATATTTTGCAAAAAGCAAAAGAAAACAACGTAAACGTATATCTTCCAACCGATGCTGTGAATGCCGATAAATTCGACGCTAACGCAAATACGTATGTTTCAAAAACCGGCGAAACTCCCGACGGTTGGATGGGATTGGACATTGCCGACGAAACTATTGCAACGTTCTCTGACGTAATTGCAAAATCAAAAATCGTACTTTGGAATGGTCCAATGGGCGTGTTTGAAATGGACAAATTCTCGAAAGGAACATCGGCAATTGCACAGGCATTGGCAAAAGCAACTGCTAACGGCGCATTTACCCTAATCGGCGGCGGCGACTCTGTGGCAGCTATCAACAAAAACAAACTTGCCGACAAAGTAAGCTACGTTTCTACCGGCGGCGGCGCAATGTTGGAATACATGGAAGGAAAAGTGCTTCCGGGTATTGCGGCAATTAGAGGAGACAAGTAAACGAGGAGACGAGTTGACAAGGGAACAAGTTGACAAGTTTTTTAGGAAACGAGGAAACGAAGTTTTAATAAAAAAAGCAGGAGGTTTCAAACTTTCTGCTTTTTTATTCCTTAGTCCCCTTGTTTCCTTGTTTCCTCGTCCCTAAAAACCTAAAAAAATGCAAAAAACAATAAATATAATAACCCTCGGTTGCTCAAAAAACCTTGTTGATTCCGAACGTTTGGCTCGACAGTTAGCGGCGTTGAATTATTCGGTAGTGTTTGATTCTAACCGGTTTACGCCGATTGTGATTATCAATACCTGTGGTTTTATACACGATGCAAAAGAGGAATCAATACAAACAATTTTGCAAACAGTGCAAGCAAAAGAGCAGGGAAAAATAGAACAGGTTTTTGTTATTGGGTGCTTATCGGAGCGATATGCAAACGAATTGCGTTCTGAAATTTCCGAAGTTGATGCCTATTTTGGCGCACGTAATTTTGCCGAAGTGTTGCAGGCTTTGCAAGCGCAACAAACTGATGAATTGTTGCACGAACGCATAATTTCAACGCCTAAACATATTTCATATTTAAAACTTGCCGAAGGCTGCAATCGCAAATGTGCGTTTTGCGCTATTCCGGCAATACGCGGAGCACACGTGTCAACGCCCATAGAATTGTTGGTTAAAGAAGCACAATTTTTGGCAGCACAGGGCGTAAAGGAACTTTCGCTTATTTCGCAAGATTTGTCGTACTATGGTGTGGATTTGTACAAAAAAAATGCTTTGGCAGATTTGTTGCCGCAATTAGAGGCAATCGATGGCTTGGAGTGGATTCGCCTGCATTATTTGTATCCCAACAATTTTCCGGAGGAAATATTGCCAATCATGCAGCAATCGCAAAAAATCTGTCATTATATTGATATTCCGTTTCAACATTCGTCGGGCGTAGTTTTAAATGCCATGCGTCGTGGTTTCAGCGAAGAAGAAACGTGGAAATTGATAGAAACCATGCGTTCGGCGGTTCCCGATATTGCCATTCGCACCTCGTTGATAGTGGGGCACCCGGGCGAAACCGAGCAGGAATTTGAAAAACTGTTACAATTTGTGAGTCATGCGCAGTTTGATAGAGTAGGAGTGTTTACCTATTCGCATGAAGACGGCACTTACGCTGCACAAAATTATGATGACATTATTTCTCAACGCGAAAAAGAAGCTCGCCGAGATGCAGTGATGGCATTGCAAAACGAAATTTCGCTGCAAAAAAACAAAAAAATCATAGGAAAAACAGTGAAGGTTCTTGTTGATAGAAAAGAAGGCTCTTCATACGTGGGACGTACGCAATATGATGCTTACGAAGTTGATAATGAGGTAATAATCAATTTTGCGAAGAGATTGGCGGTTGGAAAATTTTATGGCATTCGCATTGATGATGCTGATGCGTATGAGTTGATGGGGGTAGCCCCCTAAATCCCCCTAAAGGGGGGACACTTGAAGCCCTTCGTTCTCCATTTTCTTGTCTCCTTCGTCAACTATTCCCTCGTATCTTTATTCCTCACTTCCTGCTCCCTACGGCGCAAATCTTTGAAAAATTCCACAAACACAAGCACCAAGAATGTAAATATAAATGTGGCAAATGTAGAAACCACTACAATGACTGCACGTTGTGGTTTTGTTTTATGGTCGGCAACCGAGGCTCGTTCCACTACATAAAAATGCGTTAAAATATTGTGCGCCTCAACTTCGGCTTCACGATAACGCGATGTTAAAATACTCAACTGTTCTTTTTGATATTCCAAAAAGTCGCGGAGCGAAATATAGGTGCTACCGTAGCGAGCCAAAGTGTCTAATTGTTGGCGAATAGCGGCTGCGCCTCGTGTATTGCCGCTTGCCAAAGCCTCGCCGTAGGCTTGGTTCAAAGCGTAAGCCTGCGATTCAAAATCAACCACGCCTTTTTGCATAATCATTTGCAATGAATCTTCGAGCGAGGTTAAATATGCCACACGGCTGTCGTATTCTTTTTTCGCAATAGCAAAAGCCTCACGAGCACGGGCTTTTTCCATGTGATTCATAACCGTGTCTATCATATTGGTTATGGTGTTGGCAAGTGTTGCCGCCATTTTTGGGTCAGCATCGAGCACACGTATTTCAACCGCACCGTAGGTTGTACGTTTTGCTTGAATGCGTTTTTTGTATAATTTATTCATTTTATTGAGCGGCGAATTTACTTTTGCCGAATCAATTTCATAATGTTCCCATAGATTGAATTTAGTAATTATTCTATTGCGAATTTCCTCACTGTTAAGTACTTGTAGAATTTGCTCGGCTTCTTTTACCTCGCCAAATACCGATTCTTTTTTAATGGTATTACTTGTAGAAACAATATTTCCCACCGGTGCCGAAGGAGCGGGGAATACCACAACGCTTGATTCGTACAAAGGCGTCATTTGCAGCGAAACAATAATAGAAACCACAAATGCCACAGCCGAAACAATGATGAGCGGCTTTTTGTGCAAATAAATTTTAAATAGTAAATCGTTTGAATTGAATGAGTAACGTTCGTTTTGTTCCATATTTTAAAATATTTGATATTTACTTCGTGATATTCAGTTGATATTTATAGATATTCGATTGATAAAAATTGATAAATGCTTCGCGATAAAACGCTGCGCTGATAAAATTTATCGTGCGTAGCACATTTATCTTTTTTATCGCCGCAGGCAATTTATCTTTTCAACGTCTTGTGTCTAAAAATCTTGTGTCTTGTGTCTAAAATAATCCAAAAAGCTCAGCATCAATTTTATTAATAATTTTGCTAAAATCTTCGGGTTTATCTATAAAATTAATTTTATCGGTGTCGATTACCAAAATTTTGCCCAATTCGTAGGATTGCACCCACACATCGTAGCGGCGGTTTAGTCGCTCCAAATAATCCAATCGTATGGCATTTTCGTATTCTCTGCCTTTCGATTGTATGCGTTTTACCAAATAGGGAATTGATGATTTTAAATAAATCAACAAATCCGGCGGTTGAATAAGTTGTTCAACTTGTTGAAATAGAGAAAAATAAGTTTCAAAATCACGAGTTGCCATTAAATCCATTTCATGCAAATTGGGTGCAAAAATGTAGGCATCTTCATACAGAGTTCTGTCTTGAATAACGTCTTTTCCGCTATTGCGAATAGCCATAATCTGCTTCAAACGCTGGCGAAGAAAGAAAATTTGCACGTTGAACGACCATGCTTTCATGTCGTTGTAAAAATCTTCGAGATAGGGATTTGTGTCCACATTTTCGTAATGAGGTTCCCATTCGTAGTGCTTTGCCAACATTCCGGCAAGCGGGGTTTTCCCCGAACCAATATTTCCTGCTATTGCTATGTGCATATCGTTAAAAATTTATGCAAAATTACAAAATTTATTCGATTTTGAAAAAATTTACGTTCTTAATATTTTTCAATCGTACGTTGGTAAAATAAAAATTAATAATCTCATCGAACTTAAAATTTTGTTCAGCCATTGCCATTGCGCCTTCTTGCGATAGTCCCACGCCGTGCCCGTAGCCTTTGCCATTGAGAATAATTTTTTTGTTCGCGCTATCGTGCTCAACCGAAAAAAACGTGGAACGCAATTGTAAATCAGTGCGCATAGTTTTGAGTTCCAATAGTTTATCTTGCCCGTAGAATTTAAAAAATTTCATGCGTTCGGGTTGGTTGAATGTGAAATCGTAGGCAACCGTATCGAGCACAAAAAAACCTTTTGTAAGCAAATACATGCGCCATTCGGGTTCGGAATAGGTTTTTTGCCATTCGTAACCGGGTTTTCCCACGCTGTACGGGTCTGGTTTGGAACGCAAATAATAATGCGAACCACCGCTCCAAATATCTTCGCTATTGACGGTTTGCCCGCCCGAATTGGCGAAAAACGTAGCCGAAATAATACGTCCGTCAGTATCGACCACCACAATGCCCGATGTAGCAAGTGCTGCTTCCAAAATCAGCGGTGTTTTGCACCTTCCTTTAAATGCTTGACAATGAACGCCGTCGCATAAATTATAACCTTCCGCCAAATGTTTTTCATAATAGCGGGCGGCGTAACTGCGGCACAACACGGCTTGCGCTTTGTAGTATTCGAGCTGAGCCTTTGAACCGCCCTCTGCCTCAATCACACCGGCTAAATATTTATCGAATTGCACGTCGTTAATGAGCGTCATGGTATTTGCATTCAAACGAATAAACAAATCGTTGTCGAAAGTGCGGGTTGCAAATCTTTTCCTGGGTGATGCAATGGTAAATGTATTTGATTGCGTAGCCCCCCGTATATGCAAATTTGAATGTATTTTATATTCCTTTTCGTTTATTTTCAGTAATTTACTGCCCGCAAAACGAATAGTTGCCGTTTCCCCCTCGGCAAGTGAAAGTATAATTTTATCATGGTCGATAATATCATATTTGCCCTCGGTGGCGGTAAATGTAAATTCGGTTAGTGCATTATCGCTGTATATGCGAATGTTGATGTTTTGGGCGGTTGCACAAAGAGAAGAAAACAATAACACACAAAACAATGAGATAATTTTAAATTGTAAATTGTAAATTGCAAATTTTAAATTGTTCATTGTTCATTGAATGTGTATTGTGTCTAAAATTTTGAAAGGGTATATTATCTCTTATTAAAGAAAAGTTTTAATCCTTGTGTTTCATATTCTTCAAAATCACTGTCGGAACTTATAAGAGTAATTTTATCGGCAATTGCCTGTGAAACAATAAATTTATCGTTCCAATCTTTATTTTCGTTGGTAAAACTTAATGTTTCATACGTTTTTACGTGCTTCTCGCTAAATGGTGTAATTGTTATACCCATCTCTTCAATAGCTTTATAAACTTCGGTTACATTTTTATATTGATGTATGTCCGAGAGTTTTTTCTTTGCTGATTGCTTACCTGTTTTTATAATAGGTTGATAATATTTTGATTTGTATAAATCAATAAGCTCCCGAAATGCTATTGAACTTATAGTAAATTCATTATTACCATCTTGCAGCAAACGTCGTGTTGTTAGATGCAAGTTTTTTGTTAAATCCTTATTAAACAACCAAAAAATTAAGATGTTAGTGTCTAAATAATATTTCATTTTAACACCATTTTCATACTTGTAAATCTACCTCCCAATCCTTCGGGATTTTTTTCTCTCCACAACATCATTTTTGATTTCTTTTGTGTTTCGCTCTTTTTAGTTGGCGCTTTCTTTGTCATTGTTGCTTCCATTGCCGTAATTGTTATTGTTTTTGCAAATATACATTGTTTTGACTGTACAACGCAAATATACAGTAATTTATTTAGGAAAATAAGAAACAGGAATTAGGAAATAGTATAAAAAAGAATATTTTTGCTGATTGAAAATAACGAACAAACAGAGTATGATTGTAACCACCCACATAGAAACCGATTTAGGAACAATGATTGCTGCCGCAAGCGATAAAGGAATTTGCATGTTGAATTTTGCAGATTGCAAACATTCTGCACTAAAATTGCGAAAATTATCGGAAACCTTCAAAACTCCGTTAGAGCAGGGGAGTAGCCCGTATTTTGATACGTTGCGCACACAATTACAACAGTATTTCAAAGGCGAAAGAAAATGTTTTGATATTCCCTTAGATTTGATAGGTACGGAATTTCAAAAACAGGTGTGGAATATTTTACCAGAAATTCCCTACGGAAAAACAATAAGTTACGCCGAACAAGCTGCTTTATTGGGCAAACCTGCGGCAGTGCGAGCGGTTGCCTCGGCTAATGGAAAAAATAAAATTGGTATTATTTTGCCTTGTCATAGAGTTATTGGTGCAAACGGCGCGCTTACCGGCTATGATGGGGGAATAGAAAGGAAAAAGAAATTGTTGGAGTTGGAAAGCGCAATTTGATTGTACGCTATATCTCCCGAATAATCCTACAAGGATTCCCATAAGCAAGCACATTACTGCGTATAGATTTAGTTACAACGCTCCCTGCACCTATTGTAACATTGTTGCCAATAGTAACACCCGGTAATATGATACTGCCGCCGCCAATCCACACATTGTTGCCGATTGTTACAGGAGCAGTTTTCGATACGGCAAACGGAAAATCTTCATTCACGCTCTTATTAATCCTCTCACTTGCACTCACAGGGTGAAAAACCGTGTATATATGAACTCCGGGGGCAATCAACACATTATCGCCAATGGTTATGCGATTACAATCCAAAAACACACAATTCATATTGATTTCACAATTATTGCCTAAAAAAATAAATTTGCCATAATCAACAAAAAATGGCGCCGTAATCTGCGTAGATTTTCCCCGCGCGCCCAATAATTCGTCGAGTATTCGCAACTGCTCGGTTTTATTGGAATAATCAAGGCAATTATATTGTTGCATTAAATTTTTTGCACGAAGCCATAATTCCATTAATTCGGGGTCTCCACAGTCATACAATTCTCCTGCGAGCATTTTTTCTTTTTCGGTCATTTTAATTGAGTTTTCAAATTTATTTAATATTACTCAAGATTTTCCTCTTTTTTTGAAGGCAGTAAAAATAATATATATTGTGCTGCAATAAAAAAACTTGTAGCGATAGCAAAAACAGAATTATAGTACAATGTTAGATTACTTTGAAAATTTAGATTTATCCAGATTTTTAATCCAACCATAATACAATATATTGTCATTATACTCACAAGCCAAAGAATAGATATTTTCGCATCTTTTAGGCGATAAATACTATACTTGATGTAGAAGAAAAGAATAATTAGACTGTATAGTATGAAAATAACTTGAATTTTAGAAGAAGAAAGATGTAGCGTATATAAAGAAGAGACATTCAGTAAGTTCAAAGACTTCAAAATAATGCCGGTTACAATGCTTACGCAGACTGCTATAAGCATTAAATTTCCTAGTTTTTTAGCGTAACCCGATACATCAAGTCGTTTTTGAGAGTGGGGTAAACAAATTTGCTCGGTTTTTTTCGCAACACATAAGTATATCAAGTTGACAAGACCAATTACAAATAATGTGCGAATTGTATAAATAAAGGCAGGTGTTACAAATTGTATCAGTTCTTTATTTTCAACCATATACATTCCTAAAGTCATTAAAGCAATAAAAGATGCAAAAAATAGATAGTTTATTATTCCTGAAATGATTGCAAGCGCACGGTTATTATTCAACATTCGTATTCGTTTTGCGGCTAACATAAACGAAGAGTAAGAAATAATACACCAAAAAGGCACAAGATTTGGGGTAAAACTGCTGGTAATGTAATTATAAATGTTGCTTTGGGCAATCCACGTTAAACCCATTTTAGCTGTTATTACAGTAGAGATGGTAGAAAGCATTTGCATACCCAAGTATGTTCCTAATAACATAAACAGAATGGTAGTGCCCATTCTAAATTCACGATTGGTAACTGTCCCCTTGTAGTTAAATAATAGATGTAAAATTGTTTTGTCCATAGTTATTTAATTTATTTTATTTTCATTGTCAATTCTCAACAACTCTAAACCGAAAACTCTCAACCCCCTTAACCCCCAACTTAGCCACAAACAACCCACCCGCATGAGGAAATTTTTCTTCCGAACCTTCGGGCATCCAATTGCGAGCGGTGGTAATGTACAGTTCATCAAGGTTTTCGCCGCCAAAGGCAACTGAGGTAACATTTGGCGAAGGTACTTCAATGGTTGTCATTAATTTACGGGTGTATGGATTCCAGCACGAAACTTTGCCGCCGCCCCAATGAGCAACCCAAATCATGCCTCGCTCGTCAATGGTGCAACCGTCGGGCGTGCCCCATTCTTTGGGCGTTTCTACCAAGCGTTCGCCTCGTGAAATTGTTTTGGTTTTTTCGTTATACACGTAGCGCATAATGCTGTATGTGGGCGAATCTATATAATAAAACGTAAATCCGTCGGGCGACCAGCATAAACCGTTGGAAACCGTAATGTCGCTCAATTTTTGCTCTATCACAAATTCGTTTTTGTCGATTTCGGTAGTGGCTTTGTATTCGGTAATTTTGTATAAAGCAGCAATCGGATTTTTACATTCAATGTCCATAGTGCCAACCCACAATTCTCCCTGTGGCGAACATTTTCCGTCGTTAAAGCGCACACGTTCTATATCAATCTCGGGACGGAGTTTTTCGGTTAATTCTTTGGTTTCCAAGTTGAAATTATACAAACCGTGCGCTAAGACAAGCAACACGTTGGCAGAATCAATTACTACCACAGTGCCAATTTCGGCAGGCATGGGGTAGGAGTCCATTTTTCTTTCGAGAGGCGCGTACACGTGCAGCATTTTTCCGGCAATGTCAATCCAATAGAGGCGTTGCGTGGGCGTGTCCCATAGTGCGCCTTCGCCTACTTGCGCTTTTGCGTCGATTACGAGTTCGGCTTGGGGTGGTTTTTCGGTGCAGCTTGGTATGAAAATAGTCATGATTACTAATAGTTTTAGTAGGAGTGTTTTATTTTTTCGCATAATTTGTTTTTCAATATTTACTTTTATTTACCCTATTTTCTTGCAAAATGTAAAAATAAGAAGTTTCAAATCTGCTTGTTTGATACATTTTTGTCAAAATAAGCAGTTTTTCTTATAATTTTTCGCTTATTTGTACATTTGGTTTTTATTCTATATTTGTCATTTTTTTGCAAAATGTAAAAATAAGCATATTCAAACCTGCTTATTTGATACATTTTTGTCAAAATAAGCGATTTTTCGTATAATTTCTCGCTTATTTTTACATTAATCATTTAGTTGCTCTTTTTTATTGCTCAGCGTAATATTACCAATATTATAACTATAAACCGATGCCGGTAAAAATGTCAAAAATAAATCATTTATTTGTTTTACCCCCATTTGGTCGATAGAAGTTACCAATGCTTTGTCGAAACCATTGCTTTTACAAAAATGTATTAAACTTTTCAGTTCGTTTGGTTTTTCAAAATAGCGGTTGCTCCATTTTATTTCTACGCCCCACACGGGTTTGTATTTTTTGTCGTCCACCAACACTAAATCCACTTCGCCTTCGCTTCTGCCTTCTTTCCAACGGGCGTAGGTAAGGTCTAATTTTTCGCGGTGCATCCACTGACTTAGCACGGCAGTTTCTATCATATTGCCCATTTCGCTGTCGGTTGCGGCAATGGGCGAAAACAATGCTGTGCGCAGTGAAGGGTTCGTTAAATACACTTTGAAACTTGTAATTCGTTTCAAGCGTTTGGCATTTACATCTACCTTATTCAAAACTTTTATCAAAAAAGCAGCTTCTAAATATTCCAAATATTTTTTCAATGTATCTTTTGAAATACCGCTTTCTTTGCTCATTGTTTCGTACGAAAATTCGTTGCCCGTGTTGTAGGCAATGTATGTAAAAAAACGGTTCAATTCCTGCACATCTTTTATACCGTAGAGGCTTGGCAAATCGCGTAAAAGCACTTTGTCCACTATGTCGTTTTTTATGTATCTGCCCATGTCGCCTTGTATTTTTTCGTTCAACACCACTTCGGGATAGCCGCCAAAATTGAGATAATGCACAAATTCTTTGTTCAGCGCTTTTACATCGTGTGCAAGACAATAGGGTATTTGTGTTTCGCCGTACGAAAGTTGTCCGCTGTAAATAAGATGATTCATTTTTTTGAGATGAATGTACTCTTGAAATGTAAGCGGCGGCAACATAAAATCGGTAAATCTGCCTGCGCCGCTTTCGGTGCTGTGCCATTTGAGGGCTGCCGCTGCCGAACCCGACACCACGAATTTGGTTTTGGGATAGGTGTCAACCAACACTTTAAGGTGGCGTTCCCAATCTTTGAGATATTGAATTTCATCGAAAAAAACATAGCAACCGTCTAAATTTTCTTGACAGAGCGATTGCTTGCTGAGTGTCAAAAGGTCGTCTAAACTCAAATGCACATAAATAGGATTATCAACGCCTATAAAGAATATTTTTTGCGGACTTACATTTTCGTTAAGCAGCTGTTGTATGCAGTGGTAAAGCATAACGGTTTTGCCTACTCGACGCGGACCCATAAGCACCACGGCTCGGCGTATAATTTTTTCTGTTACATAAGGGTAAAACAAATCAAAATAGAGACGTTTTGCCATTGCTGCATAGCTGTCGGGTATTTGGCTGTTTACCCACCAAGGGTTTTCAAAGCGCAAACGCTCTGTAATTTTTTCTGCCGGAATAAGATATATTTTTTCCATAAAAACTTTTATTTAACTTCGTTGAACTCGCTCTTCGAGTTTTGGCTGTGCAAATATAGTATAAATAAATAGATTGTGATATGCTTATTTGATACATTTTTGTCAAAATAAGCATTTTTTCTTATAATTTCTCGCTTATTTGTACATTTGATTTTTATTCTATATTCATCATTTTTTTGCAAAATGTAAAAATAAGAAGTTGCAAATATGCTTATTTGATACATTTTTGTCAAAATAAGCATTTTTTCTTATAATTTTTCGCTTATTTTTACATTTCGGGTACATTTTACCCCACATGTTTCAATTCCTTAGCAATATGTTTTATCAAATTCTTCTTCTTCACAAGAATACCGCTAATTTGTATTATTTCTTCCGGCGAAGTGGTATTTTTAAGCTGTTTATTCAACTCTTCGCATTCGTCTTCCAAGCGGCGTTTTTTGTAGGTGCCAATGGTTTCCACCAGTAGCGACGGGAGTTTCTGCTCTTCGGTTTCGTAAGCGCTTTGCTTTTTTTTCCAAATTCTGCTCAACGCCATATCTTTGCTCGAAAATTCAATTGTTAAGGCTGCAAATTGCGGATTTTGATGAAAACTGAAATATTTTTGAGCATCAAGTGTTTGCAAATTCTGTTCAAAATATTCATTGAACATTGCCGAAAATGTTTCATTTTGCAAAAACATTTCGCCGTCAATAATTTCGCTTTGCAAATAGTCGCACACTCGAATTGGTTGCGTTAAAAATGGCAATTGCACTGTTTCGTTACCATATATAATAAGCAAACGCAAAATTTCTTTTTCGGTGTTGTACAAAGCCTCAACTTGCGCTTGCGGAGCGGTTTGCTCCACAAATTGCGGCGGTGCAAAAGTAGGAGTGGGGGCAACATATTTCGTATGCGTCGGCGCAATCTGCGTTGCCGTAATTTTTTGCAACTGCTTTTGCAACACATCTTCCGAAATTTTTAGAATTTTGCTGCATTCTTCCACATACACCATTTGCGTAACAGGGTCGGGAATAAGTGAAATTGTGCGCACTACATCGTTTATTAGTTTTGCGCGTTCAATTGGGTCGTTTTGCGTTTCGTTGGCAAATAGTTGGGTTTTGAATGTTATAAAATCGGTTTTATTTGCTTTTATATATTCATGCAATTCGTCAGCACTGCGTTTTCGTGCGAAAGAATCGGGGTCGTCGCCGTCGGGTAAAAGTAAAACGGAAACGTGCAGACCTTGCTCCAAAATAATATTGATACCACGCAAAGCGGCTTTTATTCCCGCCATATCGCCGTCGTACACCACCAACACATTGTTGCTAAATTTTTGTATCAAGCGAATTTGCTCCACCGTAAGCGACGTTCCCGACGATGCAACCACATTGCGCAAACCTGCTTGGTGCATCGAAATCACATCGGTATAGCCCTCAACCAGAATACATTGGTCTTGTTTTGAAATTTCGGTGCGGGCAAAATAAATACCGTAAAGCGTTTTACTTTTATTGTAAACTTCCGATTCGGGCGAGTTCAAATATTTTGCAAATTTTTTATCGGGATTTGCCCCCACAATTCGTCCGCCAAAGCCAATAACCGCCCCCGAAAGCGAGTGAATGGGAAACATAACCCGTCCACGAAAACGGTCAATATTTCCGTGTTCGCCCACAATAGTTAAGCCCGTTTTTTCTAAATATTCCAATTTATGCCCTTTGGCAAGTGCCTCTTTGGTAAAGGCATCGCGTTGCTCAAAACAATAACCAAGTTGAAAATGTTTTATGGTTTCTTCGGTAAATCCCCGTTCTTTAAAGTAGGAGAGGGCGATTGCTTTTCCGCTATCGGAGTTGTGCAAATTGTTTGCAAAATACTCGTTTGCAAAGCTATTCACAATTTGCAGACTTTCCCGCAAATCGAAACGCTGTTTGTCTTCATCGCTCAAATGCGTTTCCTCAACCGTAATATTGTATTTCCGGGCAATATATTTCAGCGCATCGGTAAACGACATTTTTTCATGTTCCATTACAAAACCCACAGCATTTCCCGCTTTGCCGCACCCAAAACACTTATAAATACCCTTTGCCGGCGACACCACAAACGAAGGCGTTTTCTCGTTGTGAAACGGACAACAGCCTTTGTAGTTCGCACCGGCTTTTTTAAGCGACATAAAATCACTCAAAACTTCCTCTATTCGAGCTCGGTCTATTATGGTTTGTTTGCAGTCGGGGTGAATCATTGTTTAGGAAACGAGGGGTTAGGGAATAGGAGTTAGGAACTACTGCAAAAATACAATTTAATTGATACTTTGACAAGCTCAGTAACCGGAAAATTGAAAATTTATTTACGAGACGTTATATTTTACAGCCGAAAATAGAGATTGGAACGTCAACACAAATCAATAAGGGTCTGTATTGCAAATAAATTGCACTCCGCTGTAATTTTGCTGTGAAGCCACCATTTGAATAGCCTGTGTAACGGCATTTCGCACCTGTTCAAGCGATTGTGAACGGGGAATTTTTATAAGTAATTCTTGAATATACAGAGTTTGCAAGCGAGCAATAAGCGGATATTCGGGTCCCATAACGATAATTCCTTGTATGCGTTGCACAAGGGCGGCAAGCTGCCGAGCTGCTTGTTCGGCTTTTGCTCGTTCTCGATGTTTTACCGAAATTCGCAGCAAACGCACAAAAGGCGGATAGAGGAATTTCTGCCGTTCACTCATTTGTTGTTGCATAAAATCTTGAAAATTATGCTGTTGCACGGCAGTTAAAACATTGTGTTTCACATTGTAACTTTGTATGTACACCACACCTTGTTTTTGTGCGCGTCCGGCTCTACCGGCAACTTGCGTAATTACTTGATAGGCTCGTTCAAATGAACGAAAATCGGGCATATTCAATAATGAATCGGCTTGTAAAATGCCCACAAGTCCCACATTATCAAAATCTAAACCTTTGGTAATCATTTGTGTACCAACCAGAATATCAATTTCTCGTTGTTCAAACGCATCAATAATTTCGTTGTATGAATTTTTGCCTCGTGTGCTGTCCAAATCCATGCGTTTAATGCGTTTATCGGGGAAAATTTCGCGCAAACTGTCTTCTATTTTTTCGGTGCCAAAACCAAAATGTTCTACTGCCGACGAACCGCAGGCGTGGCACGTAACGCTGTGCCGTTGCGAAAAACCGCAATAATGGCAACGGAGCGAGTTTGTGCCTTTGTGGTATGTAAGCGTAACATCGCAGTGTTTGCATTTGGGAATATGTCCGCAGGCGGTACATTCTATATAAGGCGCAAATCCTCGGCGGTTTTGAAATAAAATTATTTGCTGCTTTTCTCGCAATAATTCATCTATTTTTTCTATCATTTGCTTGCTGAAAAGCGCATCGTACATTCGTTTTTGTTTGCGGGCAATTTGCAGGTCAATTATTTCAATACGAGGAAGTTGCACTTGCGAATAGCGTTCGGTTAATTCCACGAGTGCATATTTCTGTTGCTGTACATTGTAATAGGTTTCCACACTTGGCGTGGCGGTTCCCAAAAGGGTAGGAGCCTTGAACATTTGCGCCAGCACAATTGCCGTATCACGGGCATTGTAACGGGGTGCAGGGTCGTATTGCTTGAACGATGTTTCGTGCTCTTCGTCCACAATTACCAAGCCCAGATTGTGAAAAGGCAAAAACACCGCCGAACGTGCGCCAAGTACAATAGAATAGGAATTTTCGTCAGCCGCTAAAAGATTATTCCACACCTCAACTCGTTCATTATCGGAAAATTTTGAGTGGTACACGCCCACTTTGTTACCAAAAACTTTGCGCAAACGCACAATTATTTGCGACGTAAGTGCAATTTCGGGCAAGAGATACAACACTTGTTTGCCTTGTGCCACAATATGTTGAATAAGATGTATATACACTTCGGTTTTGCCGCTTGCCGTTACGCCATGCAACAAACACACTTTGTGCGTTTCAAACGAAGCAATGATTTGTTGTAAGGCATTTTGTTGCGCCTCGTTCAATTGTTTTGCCGTTATGGTTTCGGCAGTTTCAATTTCAATACGTGAACGCGAACTGTCAAACTCTTCCAAAAATCCTTTTTTTACTAATTCGCTCACAATTTGTGCGTTGGCAGCAATAGTTGTAAGTAATTCTTTGCGAGAAATCGAAAAATTTGGATTTTTACTTTTCATATATACATCCAAAAACGCAAGAAAAGCAGATTGCTGTTTTGGCGCTTTGCTTAGATTTTCAAAGGCATCGTTAACCAATTTTTCGGTATTTTCAACTTGCGGCAGTCGATAACGAATTTCAATTTTTGGTTTATAGCCTTGCAATAACTTTTCGCCGGTAAGAATAATTCCTCGCTGCAAAAGCGATTGCACAGTGGTGGTAATAGTTTCCTGCGGAAATAATTTTTGCAAATCGTTAATTGTGATACTTGTATTTTCATGTATGGTTGTGAAAATCAACTCTTCTTTATCGGTCAAACTGTCAATTTCCGAAAACGCAGGATTGGAGTAGAGCATTGACTCGCTTTCGAGTTTTAGTCCGGCAGGCAGGGCGGCTTTCATCACATCGCCGCGGGTGCACATATAATAGTGTGCAATCCAATCCCACAATTGCAATTGTTTTGCAGTTACAACCGGTTTATTATCGAGCACCGAATGTATGTTTTTGGTTTCGTATTTTTCCGGTTTGTTATGATGCAAGGAATGAACAATTGCGGTGTACATTTTGCGTTTGCCTAATTGCACAACAACTCTGTTGCCTACGGCAACCGACATGGTTTCGGGTATGCCGTAAGTGTACAGCAATGGTACCGATAGGGGTAAGATTACGTCGGCGTACAACATTATTTTTTTCCAAACAATTTTTCTATAAACGACGTTTGCTTATGCTGCACCGAATATGGATTGTTTTCTTCTTCAAAAAGCGGTTTTTCGCCATGCAATATACGCCACACGTCCGACCATTCCACAAAACCGCCCAAATTCCGGTCGTCAATAAATAAATCAACATCGAGTTTGCGGCTCGATTCTTCTTCCGAAAACACTTCTTCGGGGTAACTTTTATTCACTGCGTAAAATTCCAAACCGTTTTTTCGGCAAAATTCCACTGCTTCGTCGAGTTCCTTGCCCCAACGATACGTCCACATTATTAATTGATGTCCTTTTTTTTGCAATTCACGCAAAGTTTCAAATGCAAACGGCTTTATTTCGCCAATTGCCGGGTATTTATGTTCGACTATTGTTCCGTCAAAATCTACGGCTATTTTCATTTTTTTTTAGGAGTTAGGGATTAGGGGTTAGGGGTTAGGTAATAGGAGCGTAGGGGCGAATTTAGAGAGCATATTCACGAGTGTTGGCAACATCTTGCGCTAAATCTGTTGCAGGGTAATTAAATAAAGAAACATTATAGCTGCCCAATAATTCGGTAAAGGCTCGTTTCGATAAATTGGCTGTTTTGGCAGCTTGCCCAAGCGACAACTTGCCTTTTTCATACAGCGAACTTGCCAATATCATATACAGTTGCATTGCATCAAGTTCCGAAGTTTCTGGAACTTTTATGTTTATCATTTTCATAGGTTAATGATTAGTAGTTTTAGTAAGTAAACGAGAAAGGTTGTTTTTTTGAACATTAAATAATCGTACGAATTAAAAATTTAAGAATTAAACTGTAAGCCAAAAGAACTAATACGATTTTAACACAAAAAAACACCCACGTTACAATATTTAATGCAGGGGAATGTTTAAATTCTTTATCTTGTTTCCATCGTTTTCGCTTAATTTCTTTTTCCTTGCATCGAAAGATTATCGCCCAAACAATTGTTTTATAAGCATATTGAAGAATATCGCAAGTTAGAGAAACCACCAAAAAAATTGCTGGAAGAATTAGTTCCTTCGGTATAATAGTTTGTGTATCTGTTTTAGTAAAAATCCAAATTAAAGCGAATCCCGCCAATGCGATATTTCTACTTATATCACTTAATTTACCCGAAGCCTTTTCATAAACTGATTTATAACCATCAATTTTCATAATAATTTTCCTATCTATTTAATTTGTTTTTTCGATACTACATTTTTACTTTGAAGGAGCATCAGGTCCGGTTCCACCGGTTCCACCTCCACCATCAATCATTCTTATTGCAATATTCTTTATTCCTATATTTCTTCGAGTACAAACTAATTCATTTTGTCCTTCTGTTATTTTTTTTTCGCTTCGACTTTTCATACTTACAATTTTTAGTGTAATTTTTTGTTATCTTTTTATAGTATTTTATCAAGTTAGTTCTATGTCTAATTCCCCATCTCCGACAAAAACTTAATCCAAACCAAACGCACCTGCTCTTCGGTATAATCGTATTCTTGCATCAATTCTTTGAGCGTATCGGCAAATTTTTCGTATTCTACTGTGCGGAAAAACTCGAATATTTCTTCAATTTCTTCTTCTTCGAGGTCTTCTTGTATTTGGTAATTAATATTCACTTTTGTTCCCGAAAGCACTATTTTTTCCAACTCATCGAGCATTTCTATAAGCGTTTTTCCTTGTCCTTCGGCAATGGTTTCTAAGGCAACTTGGCGGTCGATGCTTTGTATTACCTGTACTTTATTGCCCGATTTGTTCACAACCGATTTTACCACCATATCTTGCGGACGTTCTATGTCGTTTTCTTCAACATATTGTGCAATCAGTTCCACAAATTCTTTTCCGAATTTTTGCGCTTTGCCTTGCCCTACACCAATTATATTTGCCATTTCGGCAATCGTAATAGGGTATTGCACCGCCATATCTTCAATGGAAGTTTCTTGAAAAACCACAAACGGCGGTACATTGTGGCGTTTTGCAACTTTTTTGCGCAAATCCATTAACATACCTATCAACACAGGGTCGAGCGAGGCTGTTCCCTGTCCTTCGGTCATTTCCGTATCGGTATCTTCGTAATCGTGGTCTTCGGTCATCATGAATGATTGCGGGTGTTTCAAGAAATCTTTGCCGGCTTTGGTAACTTTGAGTAAACCGTAGTTTTCAATTTCCTTGTCAAGCATACGGGCAAGCAATAATTGGCGAATGAGCGCATTCCAATATTTTATATCGTGGTCGCTGCCGCAGCCAAAACATTCAAGCTGTTCGTGTTTGTAGGTTTTTATTTCCGAACTTTCTTTGCCCACCAAAATTTCGGCAATGTGCGCCGCTTTGAAACGTTCTTTCACTTCGAGAATTACACGGAGTGCCATACACACCTCGTCTTTCGCCTCGCTTTGCGGTTTCGGGTTGAGGCAGTTGTCGCAGTTTCCGCAATCTTCGTTCATTTGCTCGCCAAAATAATTAAGCAGCGTACGCACACGGCACGAACTTGTTTCGGCGTACGACGACGTTTCCAACAACAGCTGTTTGCCAATTTCCTGTTCGGCAACAGGCTTGCCCTGCATAAATTTTTCGAGTTTTTGAATATCTTTCAAACTGTAAAACGCTATACATTTTCCCTCGCCGCCATCTCTACCGCCGCGTCCGGTTTCCTGATAGTAGCCTTCCAAACTTTTGGGTATATTATAATGTATCACAAATCGCACATCGGGTTTGTCAATTCCCATACCAAAGGCAATCGTAGCCACAATCACATCGGCATCTTCCATCAAAAACATATCTTGATTGCGTGAACGTGTTTGCGCCTCTAAACCAGCGTGATAGGGTAGAGCTTTTATACCGTTTACCACCAACATTTCCGCCAATTCTTCCACAGTTTTGCGGCTTAGGCAGTAAATTACGCCCGATTTTCCGGCGTTTTCTTTTATAAATCGAATAATTTGCTTTTGCGCATTCACTTTCGGGCGCACTTCGTAGTACAAATTCGCACGGCGGAACGACGATTTAAACACCGTAGCGTCCAACATTCCCAAGTTTTTTTGAATATCGTGCTGCACTTTTGGCGTAGCCGTAGCCGTCAGCGCCATAATCGGCGCAGCCCCAATAGCCTCCACAATTGGTTTAATGCGGCGATATTCCGGACGAAAATCGTGTCCCCATTCCGAAATACAATGCGCCTCATCGATTGCATAAAACGAAACTTTCACGCTTTTTAAAAACTCAACATAATCGTCTTTTGTGAGCGACTCGGGCGCAACGTACAGCAATTTGGTTGCACCGCTACGCACATCGGCTTTCACTTGACTGACTTCGGTGCGGTTGAGCGACGAATTCAAAAAGTGCGCAATACGATTGTCGGCACTAAAACCGCGCATGGCATCAACTTGATTTTTCATAAGCGCTATCAGCGGCGAAATAATGATTGCCGTGCCTTCCAAAATAAGCGAAGGCAGTTGATAACACAGCGATTTTCCGCCGCCGGTAGGCATTAATACAAATGAATCTTTGCCCGCAAGCAAATTCAAAATCACTTCTTTTTGGTTGCCTTTAAACGTATCGAAACCAAAATTTTCTTTTAGACACGTTAATAATTCTTTTTCGCTATACATAATTCAAGTGTGTAAAATAATAAGTTGCTAAGGTACAATAATTTTTTATTTTTATCAAAGTATTGTAATAACATTTTTTGTTGGTATTTTCTATTCATTGTTTATAGAAACAAGCCAATCTTGAAAAATTTTCTTAAATTCAAATCCATCTGTGTATGGCTTATAAAGGTATTTTACCAAATCAAAAGGCATTTCATTTAACGAAAAATGCTTGAGAATTAAGCATCTTTTCCCCTGATTGTGCATTACTCCCAATTCATAAGTAACATTTGGATTATAGTTTGCACCTTCTTCGGGCTCGTCAAATAATGCAATACCAAACTTACAACAGTAACATACTGCAATTGGATTGGAGACACTATCTTTTGTTATGTTCCATTCTGGCGCATCTGCACGAACACAATTATATCCACATCTTGCTAATTCTTCTTTGATAAAGTCTGAAAATTTTTCATTATTATCTCTAAACTTCATCATAAGGAAAAAATTCTTTTCATACGGATATTTTTTAAGTTGTTTCTGCATAGTTTTTTTGTGCGTATCCAAATTGTGCAGTTTAAAATATTGTGTAGGCGATACATATAATCTGTCTTCTCTTTCGTCTGTTTTGGTGTATTTTTCTATTAACATTTTGATTTTTCTATGCAAATCAGTAACATTAGAGCGATTTATAATCACATTTCTGTAAATGTCGTTCTCTAAATATTCTTCAAAAACAGTTTCCGAACGGTCAATCCTTTCTTTAATCATATCGTCATCGTATCCATCTGCCTTCAAGCGTTTTTCAATAAGTCCCATATCTGTGTAAATATAAATAGGAACTACGAGAACAATGTCCGCATATAACGAGCATATAGTCCGTATGAGGTCTTGATTTCGGACAATTACGAATGTACATTCGTATTTATCTATTGCTTTGTCAAGTTCCGATTTGAAAAAACCGTATCTATGTTTTTCTTTTCCATACTCGTACTGAAACAAATGGTCATTTTTGTCATCTTCTTTGAGTTTAAATTCTGTTTCAGACACAAATATTAAATCTGATTTTTTTGCCTCTTCAAAACGTCTTTTTTTACGAGTTGTAAATTTATCAACTTTTGTTGCTGTATATCTGTGTTTATTTGCAACATAGTTTACTAAATCCGACTTTCCTGCACCAGCAGCACCATCTACTAAAAATAAAACTTTCATATTAGAATATTTTTTATGTTAATTTTTCAACTTTTCGACTACGCCGCTCGCCATTTGCCGATAATGCTCAAATATACATCACTGCGTTTTTTTACAATAAATCTTACCGTTAATCAAATTATTCCTTTGCAACAAAAAAATAATCCCTATTTTTGTCAATAAATTTACAACTTATTCACGAATTACAAAACAAAAACCTATTTTATTTTGAAAAATTTTTCTCAAATCATAGAAACTGCGCAGCGAACCATTGTAAATGAGGCGAAAACGATTGAAAATTTAGCTTCATTTATTGATGATGAATTTGCACAAATTGTCAATATCATTCTTGCATCGAAAGGGCGATTGGTAATTACCGGTATTGGAAAAAGTGCAAATATTGCCACAAAAATAGTTGCTACGCTTAATTCCACCGGCACTCCATCGCTTTTTATGCACGCTTCCGATGCCATTCACGGTGATTTGGGCATGATACAAACCGATGACATTATAGTATGTATATCGAAAAGCGGTAACACACCTGAAATAAAAGTCCTATTGCCGCTTTTGAAACGAGGCAAAAATTGTGTAATAGCAATGGTTTCGGAACGCAATTCCTACCTTGCCGAACACGCTGATTATGTACTTTACGCTCATGCTGACCGCGAGGCTTGTCCGCACAATTTAGCACCAACCAATAGCACTACGGCGCAGTTGGTTATGGGCGATGCGCTGGCTATGTGTCTTTTGGAGCAACGCCGTTTTTCGTCCGAAGATTTTGCAAAATACCATCCGGGTGGTGCGTTGGGCAAACGTATGTATTTGCGAGTGAGTGATTTGCATAGTGTGGAAAAATCGCCCAAAGTGTTGCCAAGTCAATCAATTACTGATGTAATTATTGAAATTTCGAGCAAACGAATGGGCGTAACAGCCGTAGTAAATGAGCAAAACGAAGTGCTTGGCGTAATTACCGACGGCGATTTGCGCCGTATGCTCGAAAAAACTACTGCAATTGATACACTTTGCGCACAAGATATAATGACCAAAAATCCGAAAAGCATAACACTCGACGATATGGCAATCACGGCATTTGAAATTATGGAAAAAAATAAAATCACACAACTCGTCATTGCCGATGGCTCGCAGTATGTAGGCATGGTTCATTTGCATGATTTGTTGAAAGAGGGAATAGTTTAAAAGAAGGAGACGAGGGATTAGGAGACAAGGAAACGAGGCTTTATATCCCTAAAACCTATTACCTAATCCCTATAACCTAAAAACCTGAAAAATGCGTTTATTAGCAATAGATTACGGAACAAAACGTACGGGAATAGCCGTTACCGACCCTTTGCAGTTGATTGCAAACGGACTAACAACCGTGCGTTCACATGAATTGTTGCAATTTTTGGAAAACTATTGTGCCACCGAAAAAGTTGAAAAATTTATTATCGGTATGCCTCGCACTTTGCATAATGAAGATGCTGAAAATGCAAAATATGTGAATATATTTGCCAAACAATGTGCGCAGAAATTTCCGCATATTCCTATTGTATTTGTTGATGAACGTTTTACCTCGACTATGGCGCATCAAACTATGCGTGCCGCAGGATTGAAAAAAACCGACCGTCAGAACAAAGAACTTGTTGATACTATAAGCGCAACAATTATTTTACAATCGTATTTAGAACAAAAAAAATAACTCCCTATGATAAAACCAATTTTCCTATACGGCAACACAATATTACGCAAGACAGCTGTTGATATTGACAAAAACTACCCTGATTTAAAGCAATTAATAACCGATATGTACGAAACCATGGACAATGCCGACGGCGTTGGACTTGCCGCTCCGCAAATCGGACTTCCAATCCGAGTGTTTATAGTCGATGCTTCGGGCTTTGAAAAAGATTACCCCGACGGCAAAGATTTCCGGCGAACGTTTATCAATCCGCACATTCTTGAAATAAGCGGTAAAGAATGGCTTTTTAATGAAGGCTGTTTGAGTGTACCAACGTTGCACGAAGATATTGCCCGCAAAGAAACGGTAGTTTTGCGCTATCGAGATGAAAATTTTGTAGAAAAAACTGAAACATTTTCGGGTATTTGCGCACGCATTATACTGCACGAACACGACCATTTGGAAGGAAAAATATTTATAGACCACGTGGGCGCACTCAAAAAACGCTTGATTAAAGGGAAATTGCAAAATATTGAAAAAGGCAAAGTGCCGGCTAAGTATAGGGTGCGCGTGAAAGTGTAATCTAATTATTAATTGTAAATTATTAATTATGAATGGATTGCTTCGTTCCTCGCAATGACGCTCTTTTGTTGGTTTGTACTAACCTTCGAAAGAGCGTCATTGCGAACGCAGTGAAGCAATCCAGAAATTAAAGCAAATTATAATTACTTCTTCTGCCCCTGCAAAACATCAGCATACAACTTCTTATCAGCAATATATTTTTTCGCCTCTTTCACATAATCATCGGTGGCAATACCGTGCTGTATTTTTCCCCGTTCAAAATATAAGCGTTGCATTACAGTGGTTTCCAAAAGAGTTTTTATAAGCGCTTTATTTATTGCAAGTTCCTGTAATTGATTGTTTTGCGTTGTGCGTTTCAATGTTTCAATATCGGTATTTGTCAGCAATTTTTCGGCATTGTTGGTTGTTTGCAAATTTTCCAACAATTGCATTGTGGCACTTTTATAATTTGCAAGCAGGGGAGTAGCAAAGGTTCGAAATGCTTGAAACGTTTCATCGTTGCACGAAAATTTGCCAATTGCAATGCGAGCCGTATCGGCAAATGCAAAGTTTTGATTTACAAAGTTTTGTATAATATTGTTTTGCACAAGGTAGCGCACCAATCCGGTCAAACTATCTTCGGCTATAATTTTGTCGGGAACTATACCGCCGGCGTCTTTTACCGGTCGTTTGTTGAGCGTGTAAAATGTGTGTGGTTCAGTGTTTGCCTGCGATTTTTCGCCGAAATGATTGGAATAATCCTTGTTTTGAATACATCGTCCGCTGGGAATGTAATATTTTGAGTTCGTAACTCGCATTACATTATTATAAGGTAAATCCACACGAGTTTGCACCAAACCTTTGCCAAATGTTTGTTCGCCCAAAATTACCGCTCTGTCCAAATCCTGCAACGCGCCCGACACAATTTCCGATGCCGATGCCGAACTTTTATTTACCAAAACCACAATAGGAATTTTGGTGTCAATCGGTTGTTCACGAGTGAAAAATTGTGCGTCCGATAAGGCATTTTTCCCTTTGGTATAAACAATCTTTGTGTTCTGCGGCACAAATAAATTTACAATTTGTACGGCTTCCACCAAAAGTCCACCCGGGTTGCCGCGCAGGTCGAGAATTAAACTTGTTGCCCCCTGCGATTTGAGTGTTTGGAAAGCTTTTTTTACGTCATTCGCACAATTTTGCGAGAAACTCGAAAGTTTTATATAGCCAATGCTGTCGCCCACGAAGCCGCTATATGGTACACTTGCTACCTGTATTTTTTGCCGTACAACGGTAAAAGTCTTTGTTTCAGGCAAGCCATAGCGTTGCACACCAAGTTTCAGTGAAGTTTCTGGTTGCCCTTGCACAAGTTCTTGCACTTCGGCGTTTGATTTTTTGCGTACATCATACCCGTCAACCATAACAATTATATCACCCGGCAGCAAACCGGCTTTATGTGCCGGCGAATTTTCATACAATTCGGCAATAACCAAAAGGCTGTCATTATTTGTCTGTATCAATGCGCCAATGCCGCCATATTCGCCTTGAATAGCCAATCGAGCACGTTCCACGTCCGATTCGGGAATGTAGCGAGTGTAGGGGTCTAAACCTTCGAGCATTTTATTGATAGTATGCTGCATCAATAAATTCGGGTCTAATTCATCGACATACTGTGCATTTAATTCTTGAAACAGAGCATAAAAAATATCGAGATTTTTCGCGACCTCGAAATTTTTGTTGTCGTCGTAGCTTGTTAGGAATAGGGGGGCGGTAAATAACAGCGCAAGTAAACATATTCGTTTTAATCGTTTCATTTTTTATAGATATTTGATTGATATTCAGTAGATATTCGATTGATATTTATAGATATTCATTGTTTGTTTTAATTCCTCGTCTCCTTGTTTCCTAATCCCTTGTCAACTTTTTCCGGCACCGGGTCATACCCACTCCCTCCCCACGGATTGCAGCGCAGCAGTCGTTTTGTAAGCAAATAACCGCCTTTAAAAAGTCCATGTTTTTGCAAAGCTTCTATGCCATAGTGCGAGCAGGTTGGCGTAAACCGGCAGGCATTGGGCAACCATGGCGAAATCACTATTTGATAGGCTCGTATGGGTAGTATGGCTATGTATTTTACAAAAGACATCGTGATTACAAACGGTTTTATAATGAATTTTATTTTGTGTGTGTTTGACTGATAAAATAGAAAAGGCTCATTCTTTTTTTCCTTATTTTTGTCCATTATTATCTTTCCAAAGTGGCTCATTCTGCCAATTATTGAAAAATCCCATTTTGTAAATCGGAATATCCGGATTATTCTTGAATAACGTAAGCAGTTTATTTTTGATTTCGTTGTTCGGATTTATGGCGTTGCAAAGGTAAATCATTGTAGAAATTACCACAAAAGGCTTTTTCTCTTGTACGGGTGTTACGCCAAACTGTAACCATTGATTTCGTGTTTTTTTCGGTAAAACGGGGCGTTTCAAAACATCGCACCCAAACACTCGTGAGTGATGGGCAACTACATTGCGCAAGTAGGAAATGGCTGCAAACCAACTTGATAAATCATTTATTGAATTTAGTCCAAATTCGTGAGTGATACGAGATTTTTGCGGTATTTCGGGTTTCAAGTTGCTGTATATTTTTGAAAGTGTGCCGAATGTTGCCACTTCAAAAATTATCCAAGCATCGGGATTTGAGTTCGGGTGTTTTTTGCGAAATTCTTTCACAAAATTCTCGTTATTTCTTGCAAATTCATTTTGCAAATCTGCCAAATAATTTTGGTGTTTGATTTTATCTACTACCAAATTATCGTTTAAATACCAAAGTCCGCCGTAAGCCTGCGACAAATGATAAATCAATTTGGTACGCAATGCAATTTCGATAAATTCTATTGCTTTGAACAGAATAAGTCGCAACTCGCTATCAAAATCATAACGAGCAATAGCATCTTCAAAATAGGAATTGGGGGCGAAAATGTGATTTTTAGGGTCGGTTTGCATATCCCACCAATAACTTTTCAGACGAAAATAACTGATATGTCCCAAATAGAAAGCCGCCTTTTGTTCGTCTTTCATTAACATTCCCCGCGTTTTAAGCAGGGCGATTTGTTCCACGATTGTTTTTGATATTTTATTTGTAGTCATAAAAAAAATCAACCCGCCGACAGTTCTTATGGGTTGCACGACGGGTGTTGTTATCTTTAACAGGGCGAAGCCCATTTTGTTATCAATTCTTCCGATTACAAAGATACAACTTGTTTTTGAATTAACAATGGGTAAATGAAATATTTTAAAAATGTTTTTTATGAAAACTACAAATTTCTTTCTGACAATATCAAATCAGGATACCCCTTTTTTACAACTCTATCTTTTTCTTCCATATCCAATTTTCTCTTATTTCTATTCAGTCTTCAATATAAGGGTAAAATTCTTGTTCTTTGCAAATCTCAATATCATCAAAATAATCGCTTATCATATCTCGGATTGCACTAATCATTTCAATATCCCAATCCAACTGTTTTTTCGTAGGATTTAAAGTTTCCAACAAATCAAAAATTGCATTATCTACAAAATCTTGTCGTTCTATTTGTTTTTTAGTCAATTCCATATAATTTATTTTTTGTTTGTTTTCTTGTTGTCGAGTGTTACCCCGTAAGTTAAAGGCTTGTGTAAAACCTTAGCAGCAGTTTATTTTTCTTTTTCAATTCTCTTTGTATATTCATCATATAGAAATTCTATTTTTTTGTGCCTTATTTCATCTTCAATTAATTTTCGTATTATTAACTCATCTATTTTATCTTGTTTTTGTGTATTTGAGTTGTTTAAATCATTAATATTCAGATTACTAAAGTATAAAACCATAAATAACAATAAAACAAAGAAAATAATTCCAATGAATACTCTATTTAGTTTTACTTTTGAAAGGAGAATATCGAATTGATTTGCATTATTTGTTTGTGTTTGTTGTATTAAAAAATCTTTGTGGTTATTGGTATCTTGCACTTTTTGTTGTGTCACAGAAAACTCGCCATCTACATTTTTCAAAGACCGATAAAAAAGTCGTTCAATGTCCTCTCCAAAATAGTCAATTGAACTTCTGATTGAACCATAATTTGTAATTACTCCAAAAACTAACACCGAAAATGAAATGACCAATGAACCTCTGTTTTCTGAATAATCTGTCAAGCACGCTTTTACGTTTCCCAAAAAAGAGAAATGCTTTTGAAAACGGTCATTTATTACGTCATAAATTATGTTATCATTCCATTCGTATTCTTTTTGTATCTTCTCGAATTTTTTGTCGTATTTTAATAAAGAATGTTTTAACATGTCTTTTATCTTACTAAAATGATATTCCTTATGTTCAATTGAAAAGGAATACTTGAATGTTAACGGTTTTGAAATGTAAATTGAATTTGTATTATTCATAATGATTTAAATTTATATTGTTTCTATTCAGTTTGTCATTTTTTTACTTGTCAAGTTGCACAGTCGCCCAAATTGCTGCTAATGATTAAATATACACAACAATACAGTTCAACATACACCCCTTCAATCACACCCCCGTATAACTAAAAGGCGTAATCCCCCGCAATTCCCGTTTCACACTTTCACTCACATTCAAAGTTTCAATAAATGCTTTGATTGATTTTTCGGTAATTGCTTCGTTGGTGCGAGTAAGTTCTTTTAGTGCTTCGTAAGGATTTGGGTAGGCTTCACGGCGCAAAATTGTTTGTATGCCTTCGGCTACTACCGCCCAATTTGCCTCTAAATCGGCATCAAAAGCGGTTTTGTTGAGCAATAGTTTGCTTAATCCTTTTTCAATAGAAGAAAATGAAATAGCGATATGTCCAAAAGGTACGCCAATATTGCGCAATACAGTAGAATCGGTCAAATCGCGTTGCAGACGTGAAATTGGTAATTTTGCAGCCAAATGTTCCAAAATAGCGTTGGCAATTCCCATATTTCCTTCGGCATTTTCAAAATCTATGGGGTTCACTTTGTGCGGCATGGCAGACGAACCAACTTCGCCGGCTTTAATTTTTTGTTTGAAATATTCCATTGAAATATATGTCCACATATCACGGCAAAAATCTATAAAAATGGTGTTAATGCGTTTCAATGTATCGCACAAAGCGGCTATATTATCGTAATGGTCTATTTGTGTGGTGGTTTGGTTGCGGTCTAAACCAAGTTTTTCGTTCACGAAATTGTTGGCAAACGAAGTCCAATCAAAATCGGGGTAAGCTACATGGTGAGCGTTGAAATTTCCGGTGGCGCCGCCAAATTTTGCCGAATAGGGAATTATTGATAATGCAGCTATTTGGTTATATAAACGTTCCACAAATACCATAATTTCTTTGCCCAAACGGGTAGGCGAGGCGGGTTGACCGTGCGTGCGTGCAAGCATTGGAATGTCTTTCCATTCGTCAGCCAAATCTGCCAATTTGTGCACAAGCGCGTATAATTGCGGCATATATTCCTGTTCCATAGCCTCTTTTATCGAAAGTGGAATTGCCGTGTTGTTTATATCTTGCGAAGTCAATCCGAAATGTATAAATTCCTTATAATCAGCAAGTTTAAGAGCGTCGAAACAATGTTTTACAAAATATTCTACCGCTTTTACATCGTGATTGGTAGTGCGTTCGGTGTTTTTAACCCATTCGGCATCGGCAAGCGAAAAATTTTGATACACAGCTCGCAAGTCTGCAAATTTTGCCGTATCAACGGCGGCAAGTTGTGGAATACCGGCTTCGCACAATGCTATAAAATACTCAATTTCAACACGTACACGGTATTTGATAAGGGCAAATTCCGAAAAATATATATCTAAATTCTCTGTTTTTGTTCTGTATCGTCCGTCGATTGGCGATATTGCGGTAAGACTTTCTAAATTCATGTATTTTTACAGTTATAAATTAAAGGGCAAAAGTACTAATTAATTGTAAATTGCGGTGCATTGAGCGTGTTGAAATGTAAATTAAATTGTAAATTATTGTCGCAAAACATGAAAAATCAAAAAAATAATTGCTTTGTTATTAAAAATAATGTATTTTTGGAAAAATAATGTTAAAAACCCTATCAAAATGAAAAAAATATTAATAGTTGACGATTCATCATCAAACGTGTTGTTGTTGCAAAATTTTCTTGAAGAAGAAGGCTATGTAACCGAAGTGGCTTTTTCGGGCAAAGAGGCGTTGAAATTAGCCAAACAATTTACCCCCGACCTTATTTTATTGGATTTAATGATGCCCGATTTAAACGGTTTGGAAGTTATTCAACGTTTGGAAATGCAAGTACCTATTATAATGGTATCAGCCAATCGTGATTCACAATTGATAGAAGATGCGCGCAGCCTTGGCGTAAAATCATACGTGCAAAAACCAATTGATTTTGATGAGATTTTGCAGGAGATAACAAAAAATATTGTAGCGTGAACAGTTTGAATGACTGAATAATAGAGTAATTGAACTGAATAATTGAGTAATAGAGTAATTGAGGAGTTGGTTATTTGTTGATTTGGTTATTTGTTGATATTCAATTGATATTCATTGTTTTGCACCTAAAATCCCATATCTAATTATTTCATTGTTAATTGTTAATTGTCTTGTGTCTAAAAGTCTAATGTCTATTAGTCTAAATTAACACAAACATCGCAGGCTTTTTATTAATATCAATCACAGTTTTGCGCCATTCGGCAATAGTTTTTGTTGCAATATATTCATCGTTAAGCGAAATATTGCAGGCAATACACAATTTGGTTGTTGGCTGAAACAATTGCAGCATTTCGGTAAATAAACTTTGATTGCGATAGGGCGTTTCCATAAAAATTTGCGTTTGCCCTAAGCGTTTTGCCGATTGTTCAATATGCAGCAAAAATGATTTCCGTTGTTCTTTTATGGGAACATAACCGTGAAAGGCAAAATTTTGTCCGTTTCCACCCGAAGCTACCAAAGCCATAAGAATAGACGAAGGACCCACAAGCGGCACAATTTGTAAACCTAATTCATGCGCCCGGTTTACCACCAACGCTCCCGGGTCGGCTATGCAGGGCATTCCGGCTTCACTCATAATTCCTATATCGTTGCCGTCGAGCGCAGGTTGCAGCATTTTGTTGAGGTCTAAATTTTTAGCATGTTTGTCTAATTCTGCAAAATGAAGATTATCAATAACAATCGAAGGATTTATTTTTTTCAAACTGCGCCGTGCCGAACGAATATTTTCAACAATAAAATAAGAAAGTGAACCTGCAATTTCGGCATTGAACGCAGGAAACAACCGATTGCAATCTTGTTCGCCCATTTCGCAGGGAACGAGATAAATTTTTCCGTATTTTTTTGATTGAGCCATTATTTTGTATTTAATTTGCCAAAAATAACGAAAAATTGACAAGTAGACAAGTAAACAAGTAGACAAGTAAACAAGTAGACAAGTAAACAAGTTAACATAAACAAATAACCAAATCAACAAATCAACAAATCAACTATGATAATAATCAACATTCTTCAACTCATTTTCCTCTCGCTGTGGACAATTTTTATCGTGTACATTTGTGCGCCGTTTTTGAATTACAACGGAGCATGGTATATTACAACGCATTGGTGGGCAGGTGGTTGCGCTCGTATTTTGTTTTCGAAAATCAAAATCGAAGGTTTGGAAAATCTCGACCCCAAGCAACATTATATATTTATGGCAAATCACTCGTCGTATTTCGATATTGCCTGCTTGTTTTACGCCACCAAACGAAGATTACATTTTATAGCAAAACAAGAACTTGGGCGGCAATTTTTTACCGGTTATATGTTGCGCAAATTGAAAATTATATTTATTGACCGCTCGAATGCGCTACGTTCGGCAACAAGTATGCGCCAAGCAATTGAAACGATTAAATCGGGTAAAGATATTGCCATTTTCCCCGAAGGCACCCGTACCAAAACCGGTAAATTGGGAGTGTTCAAAAAAGGTGGTTTTAAAATGGCAATACAATCGCAAACGCCAATAGTACCGGTGGTAATTGAAAATTCTGCGAAAGCGTGGGCGCGCAATAATATTACGTTTCGTCCGGCTACGGTGGTGGTGCGTTTTTGTAAACCGGTGGAAACTGCTCATTTAACCGAAAATGATGCGCAGATTTTAAGCGAAAAAGTGCGAGGGAGTTTTGAGTAAATTGAAAGTCTGTTTAAATATTACGGTGCTCCGCACCTTTATTGTGGTGAAAATTGTTTAACTACAAATATTATTGGTGCTCTGCACCTCTTAAAACGCAAAGTGCAGAGCACTTAAATATTTGTAGTAGATAAAATCAATGTATCAATTTGAGGTGCAGAGCACCGTAATATAAAATTTAAACAACCTCTGAATAAAAATACAAAGAAATTTATAAACTTTCCATTTGTATAAGCAATTTATCGAAATCCGATTGATAGTTTTTGTCTTGAATAACGCGATATTTTTCAAATTCACTTTCGGCAAATGCTTTTGCAATTTCGTGAGTAACCGTGCCTACGCCATCGGAAAGTTGCGCATCGTTGAAATTAAGGAAAGCATCGAGTTTGTTTTTCCAATCTTCCATTGTCATGGGAATAAACCGGCGAGCTTGACGGTTGGCATAATCCAAATACATGGTTACAATTTCGTTCAACTCCGAAATTTCTAAGTGCGACAAGTAATTTTTTGCAATGCTTACATCGGTTTTGATAATTTTCCCTGCCGGTGCATTTTTCCAACTCGTAAGCCCCATATTTTCTTTTTTGGCATCGGCTCGCTGCATAATCAATTCGGCAGCAGTGTGTTGGTGTATGGCAAAATGTAATTTATTTTGCACGTTGGCAAAAAAGTTTTTGGTGGTTGGGCTGCTTGTGTCGTAATCTACTGCGGTGGCGTAAATATCGGTTATTTTCTGATAAAATTTCCGTTCACTTGCGCGAATTTCCTGTATTTCGGCAATAAGTTCGTCGAAATACTGCTTTGAAAAAACTTGGTCGTTAATCAGCCGGTTTTTGTCTAACACATAACCTTTTTTTGCAAATTGGCTCAAAACTCCGGTTGCCCATTGGCGAAATTGAATTGCCCGCTCGCTGTCGGTGCGATAACCCACGGCAATAATTGCCTCTAAACAGTAAAATTTTACGTTGTAATTTTTACCATCGGCGGCAGTTTGTCGGAAATTCCGACAAACTGAATTTTCACTCAATTCGCCGTCTGCAAAAATATTTTTTAAATGTTCCACAATCGTTGGACGGCTTTTTTGAAACAATTCAGCAATAGCCTCGCTTTGCAGCCACACATTTTGGTCTTCTATGCGCACGGCAATTCCGCCTTCGTCGTTTTGCCGAGTAAAAATCAAAAAATCGGCAGTTGAATTGCGTATTTGTAGTTGTTTGTTCATTAGTTTTGTTTTATTGTGATATGCTGGTTTTCGGTTACTGAGCTTGTCGAAGTATGGTTACTGAGCCTGTCGAAGTATCGAAGTACAAAAATACAAAAAAATTGCAATAATTTTTTCTCTTTGGTTTATTCCGACTTTGCAATTGGAATAAAAAAATGTACTTTTGCAGAAATGAAAAAACCAAAACCGGAAAAATGCAAAGCAAAAACGAGATAATTTTATATCAACCCAATGAGGCGGTAGAAGTTGAGGTTTTGTTGGAAAATGAAACTGTTTGGTTATCATTAAATCAAATAGTAATACTTTTTAATAGAGATAAGTCTGTGATTTCGAGACACATAAAAAATGTTTTTAAAGAAGGGGAGTTACTGCAAAATTCAGTTGTTGCAAATTTTGCAACAACTGCCTCTGATGGAAAAACGTATTATGTGGATTATTACAACCTTGATGTTATAATTTCAGTAGGTTATAGAGTAAAATCGCAACGCGGTACGCAATTTCGTATTTGGGCAAATCGAATTTTAAAAGATTACTTATTAAAGGGCTATGTTGTAAATCAACGAATAGACAGATTGGAGCGAAAAATAGAGGAACACGACCAAAAATTTGATTTATTGATAAAAACACCTCATCAACCCAAAGAAGGAATTTTTTGCGAAGGGCAAATTTTCGATGCCTACGTTCTTGCCGCCGATTTGATAAAATCAGCAAAAAAATCTGTTGTTTTGATAGATAATTATGTGGACGAAACTGTGTTGTTGCTTTTAGCAAAACGCAAAACAAATGTAAAAGCAGAAATTTATACACGACACATTTCTGCTCATTTACAATTAGATATAACACGGCACAATGCCCAATACGAGGCAATACAAATTCAAGAAAAACCAAATTTTCACGACCGTTTTTTAATAATCGACAACACGGTGTACCACATAGGCGCATCATTCAAAGATTTAGGAAAAAAATTGTTTGCTTTTGCAAAAATGGAAGTAAAAGCACGGCAATTGCTGAAAATGTTGGAAGATAAATATGAATAATTAAAACAATAACGAAACAGAAATTTAAAAATATAACATTTTGATTTGAACTCATAGTTCTTATTTCTCAAAAAGACGAAATCTACCAATTTTCAGACAAGCGAGAATAAGTTGCGGAGTTCACGTCTTCGGGCGTGAACTGTTTGTACTTGTTTGCTTGTAATGGTTTTGGTAGAGCCTGTCTTTTAAAATAAGTATTTAATGAACAGTTTACGCTTTTTTTATGCAGGAAAACCACAACATACACATTGGCAAAATAATTTTGCAAACATTGAAAGAAAAAGAACGTTCTGTATCTTGGCTTGCGCGAAAAATAAATTGCGATAATGGCAATTTGGGGCGACAGTTGCGAACAAAATACTCTATGCAAGCCGATTTGATTTTAGAAATATCTTTTGCTCTGGAAACAAACTTTTTTGATTATTACTTTTCCGTTTTTAACAAAAACTCTGTAAAAATTACAGAAAAATAGAGCAAAAACGCAGAGCTTTTGAGTGAATTATGCAGAGCTTACAGTGTAATTTATAGTTATTAGTTTCATATTATTGCAAGATATAAAATCATAAAAATAATTTAGAGGTTGTGCCCGTCACGTATTAGGGAAGAAATATGAAAAGTGTAGTTGAAGTTGTTTCTAAAGATTGTGCAAGTTGTAAATATTTTAATGCAGGGCAATGTCGTTTGAAGGGTATATTTGTTTTAACATCAAATTCTTGTAGCTCTTGGACAGATTGGGACTAAAATATAATTAAAAATAGGAGGAAATAAAAATGTACGAAAATCTTTCACTTGAAGAATTATTAAATCATACCCACGACCACGCAGCGTGGTATTGGATAGGTATGGCTTATTGGGAACGCTATGATTTTAGTAATGCCGCTGTGTGGCTTGGAAAAACAATGAGCGACCCGAGTAATGAATGGGCAGGTAAGGCTAAACTTAATTTAGGTTTGGCTCACGCAGGTGGTTATCTTCCAAATTCCAGCAAAGATGAAGCCTTGCGTTTGTTTGAGGAAATTCTTGAAAAAATGCCAAATGCAATATCAACAAAATTACACGCAGGCTTTTTGTATTGCGAAGGCACAGAAACTAAGAGAGATACTGTTAAAGGCGGAAAATTAATAAAAGAAGCAATACAACAATTCAAAGACAGAGACGGAGGTAAAGACGATTATCTTTCACAAATCGAATGTTATAAGGTTGGTGTGATGTACGAGGCGGAAGGAATACGAGATAAATCTATTGAATATTACCGCAAAGCTATCAAAAGAGCTAACGAAAATTATCCAAGTGACCGTAATCTTATCGAAAAGGCAAAAGAAGCCATACGAGAATTAGGGGGGTAAATGAACTCCTGTCAATAGGATAGATTATTTTTTATATTTTAAAAGAACGGAAGTAAAACAAGAAATATTATGCCAACTTGTCGTTGTGGAAATTACACCAGAGTAGAAGGATTTGCATGTGATGATTGCAAGAGAAGAAATATTGAGGAGGGTGGCGGTTTCAAAGGATGTCTAAAGTTCGTTGGAATAGCACTTATAATAATATTTATAGTATATTTGATAGCATCATGTTAATGGAGACCAGAGACCATTTCAAAAACGGGGCGAGTTTGAAAAGCCAGATGAGTAGAAAAAACTAAAAAACACTCAAATTATGTGTCCATATTGTAACACGAATGATTATTATTGTTTCAAATACAGAAAACATCTTCCTAATCAAATGGTTTATGCTATCTATTGTGGAGCAAACTATGAAGAAATGTGTTGGTTTAACTTACCACAAAATAGGTAACCACACAAATCTAAAATATGATGGAGCCAGAGACCATTTCAAAAACGGGGTGAGTTTGAAAAGTCAGATGAGTAGAGGAAACTTTTTAAAAATAAAAAAATATCAAATTCCGATGAGTACAAAAATAGTTTATCAAGAATACAGCAATACCCCTATTTACCGAGTAGAAGGCAATAAAATTTATCAAGGCTACAGTGGTGCGCTTGCCTACCGAATAGACGGCAATATGATTTATCAAGAATATAGCAACACGCCTGTTTACCGAATTGATGGTAATATGATTTATCAAGGGTATGAAAATACGCCTATTTACCGAATAGAGGGAAATAGAATTTATCAAGGGCATAGTGGTGCGCTTGTTTATAGAATAGATTGAATACCATGTTCGGCTATGCTTTGCCTAAATAAAAATTTCTAAAAATCCTCTTTGTGTAAGCGTAACAAAGAGGATTTTTTATTTTCTGCAAACTTTTGCAATTTTTTTGAAAAACTGTATCCTTTACACTACCCATTAAAAATAAAATCACTACATTTGCGTTCCAAAATTTTAGATTATCTATGAAAAAAATTATTTTTACGCTGATAGCGGTTATTTTGAGTACATTACTGTCGGCTCAAACCATTGTAGAAAAGCACGGATTGCTGAAAGTAAAAGGCTCTCATGTAGTCAATAAAGATGAACAATTCATTTCGCTTTGTGGAAACAGTCTCTTTTGGAGTACCAATGGATGGGGTGGGGAAAAATATTACAACGGCGATGTAGTGAAATTTCTTAAAGACGATTGGAATTCCAGCATTGTGCGCGCTGCAATGGCAGTGGAGGGTTCAGGCGGATACATATCTGACCCTGCGGGTCAAATTGCCAAAGTAAAAACCGTAGTTGATGCTTGTATTGAAAATGGTCTCTATGTAATTATTGACTTTCATAGTCACTCTGCGGAGAATTATAGCAATCAAGCTGTTACATTCTTTCAAGAAATGGCACGTACTTATGGTACCTACGATAACGTCATTTATGAAATTTACAACGAACCCTTGAATGTGTCGTGGAGCGGTGTTATCAAACCGTATGCCCAAAAGGTAATAGATGCTATTCGCGCTATTGACCCCGATAACTTGATTATCGTAGGTACGCGCAATTGGTCGCAAGATGTAGTAGAGGCTTCGCTTAACCCTATTAAAGACGATAATGTGGCATACGCCCTTCATTTTTATGCCGGTACCCACACCCAGTGGCTACGCGATGCTGCCATGACAGCCATGAATAATGGAATTGCCATTTTTATTACCGAATGGGGGACATGCGATGCTTCCGGTAACGGTGGTTATAATGAGGTTTCGAGCGATGTGTGGATGAATTTTTGTCAAGATAATTTCATCAGTGTCTGCAATTGGGCGCTTAACGATAAGACCGAAACCGCTTCGGTGCTCAAGCCGGGAGCATCTATTAGAGGAGGGTGGACAGATGATGATTACACCGTTTCGGGGAAATACGTCCGCAACCTGATGCGCAACTGGCCTACCGAAGGAAAACCATGTAATGCCGTGTTGTTGCCGAATACGATAAAAGCTGCGGATTATTGCCGTCAGTTGGGAATACAGACAGATGTGTGCAGTGAAGGAGGACGAAATGTAACCAACATCGCTACCGGCAAATGGATGACCTATCGGGTATCGGTTGAAACTGCCGGTGAGTACACTATTTCTTACCGGGTAGCTGCTCCATCGAAAGGAGGAAAAATACAGCTTGATGCAGGCGACGAAACCGTTATATTTGATACTATATCTATACCGGCAACGGGCGGTCGGCAGAATTGGACAACTGTGTGGCACGATATTACATTGCCGGAAGGAATATATGATATTCGGTTACTTGCCTTAACCGGCGGATTCAGTGTCAATTGGATTAAAATCATGCATAAAACAGAAGGAACGCCTGTCTTGAAAGAAATTACTCTTTTTTCGCCAAGCGATGTTGTTGCCATTAATACATCGCATCGCCTTGTAGCCCAAGGTTTCGACCAGAACGGAAATCCATATTTGATTGAACCAGTGTGGAGCATAGTTTACGACAAAGAAGGTGCAACGATTGACCAAAACGGAATGTTTACTGCCGGAAAAATCCTTGATACCTACAGGGTAACCGTTACACAAGGAGATATTACAGTTTCTACCGATATTACGGTAATCGACCCCTGTCCGCCGACAGACATTACAGCCGGAAGAATCGAAGCTGAAGATTATTGCACTGCCAACAACATAGGCACCGAACCTACAACCGATACAGGCGGCGGAATAAATATAGGCTGGCTCGTTTCCAACAGCAGCTGGTTGACTTATACAATCAATGTTCCCGAGACCGGTGTCTATAATCTTGATTTCCGCACGGCAAGTTTGGCAAGTGGGGGTCAACTAAAAATGCTTGTTGACGGAAAAGAAATACTGACTCAAAATTTTCCGAAAACCGGTGCTTGGCAAAATTTCCAAACCACAACAACAGCTGCTTTCGAACTAACCGAAGGCGACCACATTTTGAGGTTTAATATTGTGGTAGGGGATTTCAATATCAATTGGTTTGAATTTAATAAATGCGACGGATGCAGCACATCTATTAATCCGCTTGCCGGCACATTGTCGGTTTATCCCAATCCGGTGCAGCAAGGCAAACACCTGCATATTTCCTCCTTATCGGCTATTAACTACGTTAGAATGACCGATTTAAGGGGAGTTGTTGTATATACGCAGCCGGTTGACGGGAAGACTTATGAACTGTCTATTCCAACCGACGGATTGAATGGGGGTGTTTATTTATTGCAACTCGTTTCCGAACAAAATCAGGAGGTGTATAAAGTTATTGTGGAATAATACCGATTTCAAAAAATAAAAATAGTATATTTGCACAATTAATAACAAAAAACAGTAAACTTATGGTAACAGAGTAAATTTAATACGCACATTTTAGACTTTTGGAAAAAGCATTTTAGGTTATCTTTCTAGTAAAAAATTTGACGATTTAAAGCAAAGAAAGAGTTTAAGTTGGAGTGTTCGCGCCGGTCGGCGTGGACTTTTGATTTATTCTGTTCTTTGCGGGTTACGTCAAATACCTTTACTAGCGGGATACTGAAAAGTACCACGCTTTTTTTTGTGTGTATGCGAACAAAATAGTTCTTTTTGGTACATTTTTTTTAACAAATTTTTAATTTAAAAGTTGCGCCCGTCACGTATTAGGGATTTTATAATGAAAAATTTTTCAACTTTTTTGACAATTAGTTTGCTCACAACAGCAACAGCATTTTCCCAAGTTGCACCATCAGCACAGGGTGGTAATCCAATAGGAAAAATTATTTTATTGGCAATAATAATTATTTTCATCTTGCGTTATTTTTTAGTGGTTCGTCCTAAGAAGAAAAAAGCACAAGAATTACGAGAACAAGCAAAAGGTAATGAGGCAACAGAAAAGGAAAAGCCACAAAATAATAACATAAAAATTGGTGGTTGGATACTTACTTCTTTAGGTGGAGTAGGTTTAATAGGAACAATGGTTACAAAAAATAGTGCGAACTATCAATTAGATAGTATTGGTGAGCTTTTCGGAGTAGGTCAAGGTTATAAATCAACAGTAGATACGCTATTTTATCTTGCTATAGTAGCATTAATTATTGGCATTATCATGCTTATTGTTGGCTATTCTAAAAAGATGGTTGAGAAGATTATAGTTTGCCCTAATTGTCAAAGTCAGAATTTGGAAAATGCCCAATTTTGTAAAAATTGTGGTACAAAATTGAGGCAAAATATCATGGAGCAATAGAAGAATTTTCAGTATAGACTCCATTTTCCGCAGAGTTTATCAAACTGCCACTGTTAGTCTAAGGCTCTTGCCTAAGTCGGCTTTATCACAACAGGCTTTGCCTAAATAGAAATTTTAAAAAATCCTCTTTACTCAAAAATGCGTAGTAAAGGGATTTTTTATTTTTCGGAAACTTTTGCAAATTTTTTGAAATAGTGTATCTTTGCATTATTCATGTAACAATTTAGAAATTATGAACACACTAACAGCAGAAATAGAGGAAAAAGAATGTGAAACTTTGTATTATGGTAATCCGGAGCTTTCGTCGGACGTTTGGCACGATTTAGACGATGTGATAGAAAGGGGATTTGACAAATTATCAAATCATTACGGTGTTGATATGCGTGCTTTAAGCAAATTTACTCAATATCATAAAAAATGAAATATACAGTAAAATTGTCAGACAGAGCTAATGCTGATTTTGATAATTACATTAATCATATAATATATGAATATGATGCACCTATTACTGCATCGAAACATCATGATGGAATAATTGAAATACTGCTTGGATTGTCTGAAAATCCCTATAAAAATGCCGTGAGAAACAACAATTCGTTGCACCCTTTTGGCGAGAATGTGCGTAGAGCAAATTTCAAAAAAATGGCAATCATATACACCATACACGGCAATATTGTGTACATTCATCGAATTTTAGCGGCAAGCATGATAACAGATTAAATACACTTTGGCATAAAAATTGCAGCTATTTTGTTGAAAATTATAACTACAAACCGAAAAATTTGTACTTTTACAAAATATTCAAAAAACAAAAAATCATGAAAAAATTAATTATTGCAATCGTTTGTGTTTTGAGCAGCATATTTGCTACGGCTCAACAACAGGAAATTATAAACTGTTTTAAATCCAATAATGTTGAATGTCTGTCGGCGTATTTGAGCGACAATGTCGATTTAACCGTTGGCAACACCGAGGGCGTGTATAGCAAAGCGCAATCAAAAGTGATTTTACAGAAATTTTTCAGTGAAAATAATGTAAAAGATTTTAAAATTTTGCATCAAACCGGCAATGATAGTGCAAAAAATGTGATTGCACAAATGCAAACCGCAAGCAAATCATATCGTATATATTTGTTGACAAAAACAGTAAATTCAAAACCGATAATACAAAAAATACGAATAGAAAATGATTGACAATCAATTAGTTGACGAATTAATCGACATAGCCCTCCGCGAAGATATTGGCGATGGCGACCACACAACCCTTTCGTGTATTCCCCATGATTTACAGGGACGGGCGCAATTGCTGGTAAAACAAGACGGCATTTTATGCGGCGTGGAAGTAGCAAAAAAAATCTACCAAAAATTTGACCCCGAAATGCGAATTGAGGTTTTAATCGCCGACGGAACGCCCATTCGCAAAGGCGATGTAGCATTTACCGTAAGCGGAAAATCAATTTCAATATTACAAACCGAACGTTTAGTACTCAATTTTCTGCAACGTTTAAGTGGCGTTGCCACACAAACGCAAGAATACGTACAATTGCTCGAAGGCACAAAAACCCGAATACTCGACACTCGCAAAACCACACCCGGCATGCGTTTGCTTGAAAAATACGCCGTGCGCATGGGCGGCGGATTAAACCACCGGATTGGTTTGTACGATATGATTTTGATTAAAGACAATCATATAGATTACGCAGGCGGCGTAACGGCAGCAATTACCAAAACAAAAGAATATTTGAAAAAACTCAACAAAGATTTGGAAATCGTAGTTGAAGCTCGCACGCTTGACGATATTCGTGAAATTTTACAATTCGACAATATATTACGTATTCTTATCGACAATTTTACTCCCGAACAGACCAAAGAGGCAATTTGCTTGATTGACGGCAAATGCCAAACCGAATCGTCGGGCGGCATTAATAAAGAAACTATACGTGCCTATGCCGAAGCGGGCGTTGATTTTGTTTCGATTGGGGCACTTACGCATCAGATTCGGAGTTTGGATTTGAGTTTGAAGGCTTATTAGATACGAGGTTTTAGGTTTTTAGACACAAGGTTCAATGAAACAGATATTTTTCATATTGGCAATTATAATGCTGGCATCTTGTGGGCATAGGCAAGAAAAACAAGATACGACCATTGACAATAATCCAAAACAACAGTTAAAACGATTGTTTGCCAATTGGCTGAATAACGAAATTGCGCAAGGTTATCTTTGGGCTTCCGATAGTTGTTATGGTAGTTGGCTTGAAGACCATAATTTTAACGGAACAATTGATGAAATGTGGGGTGTGCCTGCCGACAGTTCCTATTATCATTATTCGTATGCCGACATTAATGATGATGGTAAAATTGACTTACTCGTAACTTTTACGCCGGAACAATGCGACGGTGGAAATGCTTCAATGTGGACACAAATTGCAGTTTTGATAATTTCAGAAAATGAAACATACAAAACAATTGCTTCTCTCGGAGACGGTATGTTTTCATCTATTGGTGCCGACTCGTCCGGATTTATTTGGTACGACAGTATTGGTGTAAATAAAATCTATGGGACGTTTTATAATTTTTTAGAAAATGACGGGCATTGCTGCCCAAGTATAGAAAAACCGGTAATTATTACTTATGATACAAAGGAAGTTGTGTTTATTGGGGATTAAAAAAGGTTTTGGTGTTTTTTTTGATTTTTCGGAACATACTATTTTTTAGAAAAATCACGTTATCGGAATGACTTTTTGTTTCACGGTAGAAAGAAAAATACTACTTTTGCGCGCACAAATCATTACTATGAATAAAATAAAATTATTTTTACTTTTATTGCTCAATTGTACTTTTTTACAAGCGCAACCCCTTCCCGATAAACCAAAGCTAATAGTTATGGTAGTTATTGAAGGTATGCGCTACGATTATTTGCAGCAATTTGAGCCGCAGTTTAGCCGTGGCGGATTTAAAAAACTTATGATACAAGGTGCGCAATGCACTAATGCGCATCACAATGCAGCTTTTTTGCACAACCCAACCGGCATAGCCAATATTTCAACCGGTTGCACGGCTTCGGAGCATGGTATAGTAAACAATTGGTGGTATAACCGTTTACTCAAACAAAAAGTAAATTGTGTGAATGATTATACATATTCCGCAGTGGGTTGCCCCAACAAAAACTCGGTGCAAGTGTCGCCGCAATTGCTGTTGGCATCTACATTTGGTGAGGAATTGTATAAATCTACAAAAGGGAAATCAAAAGTTTTTAGCATAGCTTTGCAACCTTACGCTGCGGTGCTTTCGGCAGGAAAAAAAGCAACGGGCGTGTATTTTCTCGATGAATTTACCGGCAATTGGATTACTTCGTCGTATTATGCCGAAACACTGCCTTCGTGGTTGGGAATTTATAATGCTAAAAAGAGTGGCTATCAATACATTAACAAGGAATGGACGCCGCTGATGGCGCTCGATTATTACAAAGCGAGTTGGGAAGACGACAATGAATTTGAAATAGGGATTAATTCGCAACGCACATTTCCCTACAATATTACATATTTGGGCGATACTTACAAACCCTTCCGGATTTTGAAACAAATTCCCTACGGAAATTCCTATACTAAAGATTTTGCAATAGAACTGATTGATAAAGAGCAACTTGGCAAACGAGCAGAAACTGATTATTTGCACATAACTTACACTGCAGCACAAGAAGTTGCCTATAAATTCGGTAATCTCTCGAAAGAAATTGAAGATACCTATGTTCGTTTGGATTTTGAATTGATGTCGTTGATTAACCATTTGGAGCAAAATGTGGGCAAAGATAATTTTGTGATTATTGTAACGTCCAATCATGGAATGGCTGCTCCGACTAAATTTGTGATGCAAACGCAAAAAGAGGGCGGAATTTTTAAAGCCGTAGAGTCTATGTATTTGCTTGATAAATACTTAGATACCCGTTACGGCGAAGACGATTGGGTGGAACATTATACAAATCAACAAATTTATTTGAACGTCAAAGCCGTAGAACGCCGCACGGCTTCGAATACCGATATTTTGCGTTCGGCAGCAAATTTTATTTCGCAACTTGCCGGTGTGCATACGGTGCTTACCGCTGCGGATTTGGCAAAATCAAATTATAGCGGTTCGCAATTGGGCAGCAAAATGAGTAATTCATATTACGCTCCTCGTTCGGGTGATATTATTTTCCAACTGAAACCCAATTGGAGCGAACAATCGACTGATATGGTGTCGCATCACTTGTCGGGTTATAATTACGATACGCACGTGCCACTCCTGTGTTATGGCTGGAAAGTGAAGCCGAAAACAATTACAAAAGCTGTTTCGGTTGCCGATATTGCCCACACATTGAGTAGAATTGCCCGTTCGCCGTTGCCGAATATGGCGAGGGGGGAGGAGATTGAAGTTTTTGATTAGACACAACGTTCATGTCTGTTTTTGTTAGACTACTGCATATTTTGTATTGTTGCGTAGCACTAAAACAACACCGTAAACGTTACAGAATTTTGCAACGTAAATCCGTCAGGTGGAAGAGACGAGAATTTTATACCACGCATATCGAAACTAAGCATAAACGTGGCTTTGCCTTCCAACGGCATTTTTACGCCAACCGAAGCAAATGCTCCGTAACCAAAATAATTGCGGTTACTTTCGGTGTTGCTGTTTGATTTATTGTAAAGCGTGTAAGTGAAATCGCCAATTTCCAACGCATTACTGCTTGCGGTAAGTGCTGCAACGAGCGCACCGCCTTCAACAAAGGGACTTATAGGCGAATTTTCAAATGGTTTACCGTAATGTGCACCAAGTTCCAAACCAAAACGGTTTTCGGTGGAGGTTATAAAACCTTGTTGCAAATTGTCGCCCATGAGCGGCGGTTGCGGCGGCGAAGCTAATTTAATTTGAAATACACCTTGCGACCGCACTTTTGCTAAATTAACAGTGCCAATAAATGCAAATTTTTCGTTGAAAAAATACTGCAATGTTCCGCCAATTTGTAACGACGGTTTGTAACGCATAATTGCGGGAAAAGAAGGGTTAACAAGTGAAAAATCACTATTAAAATAGTTGCTGATTTGGTCGTGGTGCTCGGGGTATGAGAGAATGTAGTTTATAGCATTCATACTATTAAGACCGCCATTGAAATATTCGGCAGTTTTGTTGTTCGCAAACAGTGCGCCTATTCGCAATCCGTAGTTTAAGCCTTCACGGTTTTGGGCATGTAGTTGGGTAATTGCTGCAATGCAGAGAATTAGTGTTGTTAGTTTTTTCATAGGATTAAGAATTTAAAAGCCCCCTAAATCCCCCTTAGGGGGGACTTTTGAGCTGTGGTTAATTATTTAAATATATTTTATGTTCTGTTTCTTAGTCTTTTTTGTAGGTTCGTGGCATGCCGTAATCTTACAGATTGTGCGGCTCCAAGTCCCCCTTGAGGGGGATTTAGGGGGCTGTTAAAATTGCGGTATCGTATTCTCACTATGTGCCAAAAATTCCAGAGGTTGCGAATGTATAATGTCGAAATTCATAGCAGGAATTGTGATTTCTAAGTAGTCTGATGTTAGTTTAAATTTATTTTTTTGGAATGAAAATGCCATGTCCATGCGTATATTGTTGGTTTTCAATGGAATTTGCACTGTTTGCTCGCTGCGTGATTTGTTGAGAATTACAATGGCTACGGCATCAAAATACACTCGTTTGTAAATCAAAAGTTGTCGTTCTATGTGCACAAATTCAAACGTGCCGTAAATCAACGGCAAATAATGGGTACGCATATACACAAGGTCTTGCACTTTGGTAAGTGTAGCTTTTTCGTGTTCGAGCAGACCGGTAAATTTCATCGGACGGCGATTGTCGGGGTCGCCGCCGCCGGGCATGCCAATTTCGTCGCCATAATAAATAACCGGAATACCCGGAATGGTGCAATTGAATGCGTGTAACAGTATTAATTTACTGTAACCAATTGGATTTTTGACGGTTATGTGGCGTGCCCACCCTTCGTGTTCGGCGTTTTGGTTCATCCACAAATCTTCGCCGGCGTATGAAATAAAACGAGGCAAATCGTGATTACCCGAAATATTTCCCATTAAATGATTGTAGCCAAAACTCAATAATTCTTGACGCAAACAGGTGCTGAGTTTTTCAAAATGCACATTTTCATACAAAAATGCCGAACGAGCCTCGTAATATAAATTAAACGAAAATTGTCCATCATGCAAACCTGAATTAATGTATGATTTCAACATTTCACGTCCGCCAAACGTTTCGCCGATTTGGAAAAACCGTTTGTTGAGCGGCAATTCATATTCTTCTTTGAGTTTTCGTGTGAGTGTGCGCCAAAATTCTGTTTGTATGTGTTTGGTGGCATCGTGGCGAAACCCGTCGATATTAAATTTTTGCACCCAATCGAGTGCAATGTCGGTCATTTGCCCCACAACTTCGGGTTTTGAAAAATCGAGCGTAGGCAAAAATTCCTCAAACCATGTTGTAAATCGCTCGGTTTCCCAGCGGGCAATGTTTTTCGAGCCATCGGGCAATAGGAGCGGAGTGCTCCAATCGGGGTGTTCGATTATTATCGGATTTTCTTTGTACACGTGGTTTGCCACATAATCGAGAATTACATTTATACCGGCTTGGTGTGCATCGTGTATAAAAGCGTGAAATTGCGTGTCGGTGCCAAATCGAGTGTCGATTTTTTCAGAATCAAGGGGCCAATAACCATGATAACCGGCGCATTTTTGTTCGTTTTTTTCCTCTGCTTTGAGCGGATTTTGCACTATCGGAGAAATCCATATACTATTGATTCCCAATCTCTTAAAATACCCCTCTTTTAATTTTTGGTGTAAACCTTTTATATTTCCTCCGTGAAAACCAAGTTTTGCGTGCACACCAACTTCGTTGTTCACGGGCGTGTGTTGCGAGCCGTTATGAAATCTATCTATCAAGGCAAAATATATTACCTGTGCCTCTTTATCATCACGAGTGATTTGCGCACGGGCAGTTACGGCAGTATTAAAGTTGCTGCCTGTTGCTTTTTTGTGAGTTGCAAGCGGTATAAGCAAATCGTTTGACGCAGTAGTATTGTTGCAGGCAAATACCCGAATAAACGACCGGTTCATAGTTTTCGCTTCTTCGGGAATGGAAATAAATATGGTTTTATTATGCGTTCGAGTATGAGTTTTGTTGATAAGCGTATTTTCCCACAGCACAATATAATTAGTCATTGTACCGCGAATAGTAATTACGAGACTTTGCTCCAAATCTTTCAAAGGCTCAATAAAAAGTTCGTCTTTGCTGCTTGTAAAAGGCACTCGCAGCAGCGAATTGTAACCGCCATAGCCGTTTTCTATCACTTCGCCGTTAAGTGGGTCGTTAACCCACGCACCATTCACAATCAATTGATAGGAATAATTTCCGGGTTCAATTTCCAAATCGTACTGCCAACAATTATCTTTAAATTCAAAGTCGTGTCCTTTGGGGTTCCATGAATTGAAATCGCCGGCAATTTGCACCGTGTGCGCCATACCGTAAAATCGCATGGGGTGGATTATTTTTTTTGATTTTAGCAGCACGATTGATTGCTCCGTTCCGTCGTCGAACGTAATATCGAGAGTTGAAATGGGCTTAACTTTCTCACTGTCTGCAATATATAATGCAATTATATGATTTTTTTTATTTTCCCAAATTTCGATACCTTCTGAGCTTGCTGCAATAGTTTGTATGGTTTCGGGTTGCAAAATATAATCGCGCAGAAACACTTGCGTGAGTTTTAAATCAAGCGTTATGGGGGTAGCGAGTGAGTTTATTTTTGTTTTGTACATTTCAAATTTATTATTCATAAAACAATTAGTAAAACTTACAAATTTTGCAAGTTTTACTAATTCTTGCTATTGCTATTAAAAATCACGAACAAAGATATAATTTTTATTCAATAATTCAAAGATTTAAAAATTCAAATAGGGCAACCGCACGAAAATTGACAAATGTATAATCTAATGCGAAAGGCTGAAAGCCTTAATAACCCAGCCCAATGGCAACGCCCATTCATGTTCGGAAGATTGTAAAAGACTGAAAGTCTTTTATATACCAGCCCAACGCAAGCGTAGCGACACGTTGGGTAAACAATGAAGTATGGTATGTGCGCCTTGAAAAGGCAGCATAGATTATATTTTTCGTAAAATTTATTTTGCCTTTACAAGGCGTTTACAGGTATTTTACATTTCTTACCCAACGCGCCGCTACGCTTGCATTGGGCTGGGCTATAAATGGTTTTCAACCATTCGTAATGTGCAAAATGTAATTCAGACAACATTCAAAAAAATCAAATAGTCAAAATAGTCTTTTAATTTAATAGTCAAATTATTCTGCAAGCACACAACGCACTGAGTAGCCGTAACTGCGACCGCTTCTGCCCTCGACCGCGTTACCCTCTGGGAAGTACACGTCGTATGCGAGCGTCTCATCGTGGGGCGTACTGCTCCAATAAGCACCGAACACGCCTGTGGCGCGCAACTCTCCGGTATTGAAGAGGCGGTAGCCTGCTGCAGGAATGAAAAGAGAATTCCTACCACTGCCAAATTCCCTACCGGGTACACCATTTTTTGTTGTCCATGTATAAGTAGTACTTACAAGTGATTGCAATTCAGTTCGTGTAGGCACTCGCCAGCCGGCAGGGCATGGGTCGTTTGCTTTTTCCCAAGTAGTGCCACTTGATGTTGAGCTATCCCAACCACTTACATATCCTGTAGCTGCCCACGCTTTACGACAATTCCATTGATAGAATTTACCGGCACTTTCTGGTGAAGCGGCAAAAGTACCGGGTGTATCTACATTACAAGGCGCCCATTTTACACCGTTAATTACTACTGGAGTATTAGGGTCAACATACGATGAAATAGTAGAATTTGAATTTTGACTAAAAGATGTTCCGTTTACAAAAATTTCATTACCTCTGATTTCTATTGATGAGTTTGCGGGTATTTCGTATTCGGTACTTACTCCGTTTATATTTATTACTGTTTTTCCATTAAAAGTAGTAATGGAATACGCTGTATTAGAATTACAATAACATCCGTTTATTATGTTAATAGTACCTCCATTTTGCTGCCATTGATTTCCAACTTTTTCTATAGAATTAGCATACAATCTTCTCTCTTCTCCCGAAAGTTCTTTTCTTTCGTAACGAGTTAAAAATGGCACTTCTTCAAGTTTTCCTGTTACTGATTTATATCTTTGCGGTTCGTCACCTATTGCCCACATCGAAGTTGTTTCTATGAAATAATACTTTTTGCCATTACGATTGTAATAAGTGCCGTTACAATCATTACACGCAAATCCCACAGCTATATGTTCCGGTAAATTAATTAAAACAGCATCAAATCCAAACGTTTTCAATAAAGCTACCAATAAGAAAGCTTTATCTTCGCAATCACCGCCATTTTCCACCAGTGTCTCAATTGGGTGTTTGCAATAGTCTCCTCCACCATAGGCACTCATATCAGGGTCTGTTTTGTAAGGAGTTGATTGCTGAACAAAAGCGGTTAAATATTCCGCTAATTTATGTCCGGTATAGCCTGACACATTAGCATACTTATCTATATCTTCTGCTAATTTTTGTAAATAACGATGCCCTGTATGGTCTTCTACATATTCAGTATAGGGGTTATTCTTTTTTAAGCGACGGTAGTATTCATAATCACTTTGCTTGAAAGTGAATGTTTGTGTAAATAAATTGCCGTCATAAGTCCATTTGAAAGTACGTTCAATCTTTTCTTGTGCTGACAAGGTCAAAGAAAGAGAAACTCCCAGAAAAAATAAAAAAATATACTTTGCTTTCATGTTTTTCTATATAAAATGTTACTATTTTTTGCTCATTTCTTTTCGATAGCTTTGCAAGTTTTTCCTATCTTTTTGTACCAAACAGAACATTATTGTTCACATACGCACGAAAAAAAAGCGTGGTACTTTAATAGTATCCCGCTTTCAGAAGGTAATTTGGCGTAACCCGAGTAGAACAGAATAAGTAAAAAGCCCACGCCAAAAAACGTGAGCACTCTAACTTAAACTTTCTCTACTTTAAAATTGCCAAATTTTTTCCGAAAGAAAGAAAAACCTAAAATGCTTTTTCCAGTAAAATGTGCGTATTAATTACGCTTTTATTATCATAGGCAAATGTTTTTATAATTACACAAATGTATTAATTTTTAGAATATGTAAGCAATGTGTTTTTACACACTTTCCAAAACTTCCACATTAGCAAACCGCACAAAAACCTCCCCCTCAACAGTATCAATAGCAAGCCGCGCCCCCGCTTCAATTTTATTGCCAAGCATAAATTCCGCAACAGGGTCTTCCAAATATTTTTGAATTGCCCGTTTAAGCGGACGTGCGCCAAATCGAGGGTCGAAACCTTTTTCTACCAAGAAATCTTTTGTTTCCTGCGATAATTCTATGGTAAATTTGAGATTTGAAACCCGACTGAATAACTGCTGCAATTCAATATCAATAATGCAATTCAAATCTTCTTTCGACAAGGCGTTGAACCGCACCACATCGTCAATACGATTTAAAAATTCGGGTGTAAAGGCTTTTTTGAGTGCTTTGTCGAGCGTGGTTTTTGTATATTCCTGTAATTGTTCTTCGCGCGATTTTGCGCTGAAACCCAAGCTGCTGCTAAATTCGCTCAAATCTTTGGTGCCAATATTCGATGTCATTATAACAATGGTATTTTTAAAATCCACTTTTCTGCCGTAACTGTCGGTCAAATGACCCTCGTCTAACACTTGCAGCAAAATATTGAACACATCGGGGTGGGCTTTTTCAATTTCGTCGAGCAACACCACAGAGTAGGGCTTGCGGCGAATTTTTTCGGTCAATTGACCGCCTTCTTCGTAGCCCACGTATCCGGGAGGCGCTCCAATCAAGCGCGAAATTGAGAATTTTTCCATATATTCGCTCATATCTATGCGTACCAACGATTCTTTGGAATCAAATAAATATTCCGCTAACACTTTTGCTAACTGCGTTTTGCCCACACCGGTGGGACCCAAGAAAATAAACGAGCCAATCGGTTTATTCGGGTCTTTCAGTCCGGCGCGGTTGCGTTGAATTGCTTTTACGACACGTTTTATTGCCTCGTCTTGCCCCACAACGCTGTGTTTCAGCTCATCGTACATTTTCAGCAAACGCGAACCTTCTTCCTGCGCAATGCGTTTTACCGGCACACCCGACATCATTGCCACCACTTCGGCTACGTTTTCTTCGGTTACCGGCTCGCGATATTGTTCTAAATTGTTCTTCCACTGTTTGTTAGCTTCCTCAATTTGGCGAATAAGTTCTTTTTCTCTATCGCGCAAAGTGGCTGCACCTTCAAAATCTTGATTGCGTACGGCTATAACTTTTTCTTGGCGAATAGCCTCCATATCGGTTTCTAATTGCACAATCGAAGTTGGCACGTGCACATTTTGAATATGCACCCGCGAACCGGCTTCGTCCATGGCATCAATAGCTTTATCGGGCAGGCAGCGGTCGCTTATGTAGCGGTTTGTCAGGTACACACAGGCTTTTACGGCATCGTCGGTGTACGACACACCGTGATGTTTTTCGTAATGTTTTTTAATATTTTGCAGTATGTGAATAGTTTCGTCAACGCTGGTAGGCTCCACCAATACTTTTTGAAAACGGCGTTCCAAAGCGCCGTCTTTTTCAATTCCTTGACGATATTCATCGAGTGTGGTTGCACCAATACATTGAATTTCGCCACGAGCAAGAGCCGGTTTTAAAATATTCGCAGCATCAAGTGAACCCGAAGCTCCGCCTGCGCCCACAATTGTGTGAATTTCGTCGATAAACAGAATTACTTCTTTTGCTTTTATCAGTTCGTTCAAAATCGCTTTCATGCGTTCTTCGAACTGTCCACGATATTTTGTGCCGGCTACAATCGAAGCCACGTCAAGTATTACCACCCGCCGGTTGTACAACATTCGCGAAACTTGTTTGTTTACAATCCGCAAGGCAAGTCCTTCGGCAATTGCCGATTTTCCCACACCCGGCTCGCCAATCAAAATAGGATTATTCTTTTTGCGGCGGCTCAAAATTTGCGCAATGCGCTCAATTTCTTTATCACGTCCAATGATACTGTCGAGTTTTCCCTCTTCGGCGGCTTTGGTAAGGTCGTTGCCAAAATTGTCGAGCACCGGCGTTTCGGTGCGTTTTTGTTGCTGCGGCGCATTGGGCGCGTTTGTCGATTTTTGTGATTGGTCGCCTGTATTTTCGTCTTTAACATCAACAGCAGCGCGTGGTTGCCCCACTTGCAATTGCTCGCGTATAAGGTCGTAAGTTATATTTTGCATATTCATAATTTGTGTAGCTTGTGCATCGGAATCTTTCAAAATTGCCAACAGCAAATGTTCTTCGGAAATATTTTTATTTTTCAAAAACGCAGCTTCGAGAGAGATTATTTTAAGCAACTTTTCCACATTTTTTGAAACAGGAATAGTTTTTTGCTCCGGCACATAGAGCGGTTCGGGTTTGCGCAACGCGGTTTCAATTTCTTGCTTAATTTCTTTGGTATTGCAATAATATTTGTCGAGCAAATCGGTAGCTTTCGATTTTCCGGCACGCAACAATCCCAAAAATAAGTGGTCAACTTCTATGCACGAATTGCCCAAACGTATGGTTTCTTCACGGCTGTACGATAAAATATCGTGTAATTTTTCGGTAAATTCTTTGTTCATTTTTGTCTGAAAATTGAAAAATCAAAAATACACAAAAAATTGTAAATTGCAAATTGAAGTACGTAATTGGAGTGTGAAATTGAATATTATTGATTGATAATTTGCTTATAATCTATTTTCCGATTCCGCTATTTTCTCATAAACCCTCACATATGCCTCAACTCCCTGCGCCAATGAATAAAACCGTTGCGCCACACCATATAATTGTTCCGGCTTTACGTTAGAATTTTCCAAAATATAATCAATAGTTTTTTGATACGTTTCCGCCGAAAATTCATGCAAACAAGCACCTTGCGGACAGTGCTGCATAATCTGTTCCACATCGCCCACGCCTGTATTGCACACAAGCGGAATGCCCAAACCTAAAAGTTCGCCCATTTTTGTAGGCGATGATGCAATTTTTGAATACAACGGTTTTATAAAAAATAGCGACCAATTGCTTATGCCTGCATAGCGGGGAACATCTTCGCGCGAGGCTTTTACAATGCGTAATGCGGTTTTGGGAATAGAGTGTTTTTCTGCCAATTCATACAGCATTTCGGCATTGTCGGGAGTGATGCACAAAAAGCAGGAATTTGGATTGGTGCGATGTAATTGCGCAAAAAAATCGAACATTTCTTCGTTCATATACCACGTACCGAATGAGCCTAAATAACTCAATACGAATGTGTTATCGGCAATATTCAATTCTTGTCGCACAACTTGTTTTTTCTGTGGCGACCAGCGGCGGTAATCAAACAATTCCAAATCGGCGCAGCAGGGAATTACCGAAATAGGAGTGGAGCAATGATTGAAAATTTCCCATGAAAGCATTTCTTTTTTTCCGGCTTCGGTAAGGGTAATTATGTGTGAGGCGTTGGAAATATATTTTTTTTCAAGACTTTTGAAATGCTTATATATTATATTATATATGAATTTCTTTGTGTCCCAAATTTTACCGTCAATGCGTTCGTCAGCCCAAAAACCGCGCATGTCGAAAATCCATGGCAATTTATATTTTTTATTCAAATATACGCCCACCGATGCGGCAATATAACTGCGACAATGCACTAAATTTACACCATAATTTTGCACAATTTCACGGGCTTTTTTTTGCAAACATTGAATGTCATACATTGTGGAAATAATTGCAGGCGTTGCCGTATACGCTATTGAGTGCCACGTAATTCCGTTTTTTTGCAATAATTTTTCAATGTGCGCCTTTTTTTGTTCAAACACAGCAGGTTTTTCGCAACTCAAAATATGAATTTTGTAACCTTTTTTACTCAATCCCACAAGATAGGGAATTACTTGCGCTTGCCCCAAATTGTCGGTCATGCCGTCGTAGGAAATGTAAAGGATTGTTTTCATTGCATCGAAATTTTCGTAAAAGTACAAAACCTGCGGAAAAAGTCAAAATATTTTGACTTTTTCGGCAAGTTTTATCAGAATTTAATTTATATCGCTCTTCGATTGAAAATAAACTCCACGCATTTACCAAAAATTTTATTCCTAATTTCGTTTACATATTTCAAAAATTAGTACCTTTGTACAAATTATAAAAACTATGGCAACAATCACATTAGATTATAATCCGCACGATGTGCAGGCTCAGCAGTTTTTGGCTCAGATGCTTTCATCGGGTGCTTTCAGCACAAATACCGAAACGGAAGATTTTCGAGTACTCGAAAGTTATATGACACTCGAAGAATTTAGAAGAAGAGCAGTATTAAAAGTAAATAAATTTTATAAAGACAATGTTTTGATTAAACCCAAAACAAAGACTTCATATCATCTTGCCGATTTAAAAGGTTTAGGTAAAGGGCTTTGGGCAAAAGGTACTATTGATAGTTTTATTTCAAACGAAAGAGAATCATGGGATTGATAAAGGAATTATACAGTAAAAAGATTTTTCTTGACACAGCCCCGTTAATCTATTTTATGGAGGAAGAAAGTGAATTTTTGCCTCTTTTGAGTGATTTGTTTTCTTCTTCAAATAATTGCCGGTTTGTAACGTCTGTTATCACTTTATCGGAAGTTTTGGTTATGCCTTTGCGTGAGAAAAGAATGCAACTGGTGGAACAGTACAAAAATATACTTACGTTGGCGGGAAATATTGAAATATTCGATATAAACATACCAATAGCCGAAGAAACAGCTAAAATACGAGCAAATTTTCATTTTAAAACACCCGATGCAATACAACTTGCTACGGCAAAATATAGTATTGCGGACTATTTTTTTACGAACGATTATCGTTTGAAAACGTTTACCGATTTGAACGTGATTACATTGACAGATTTATAACAAAATAATTAGTAATTACCTAACTACCAATTAAAACCAAGTGCCAACAAGCACTTTATGATACATAAATAAGAAGACATTTACTTCATTTCTTGCTCTCCAAAAATTTGCCAGATTTAATAGAGAAAGAAGAACAAGTAAGCAATAAGTTAATATTCACGTAATGCGTGAGCTTGACTTATTCTATTTGTTCGGGTTAGGCAAATACCATGGAGAGCGGAAACAGTTAAGTTTCACGCTTTTTTTTATTGTCATTTTTTGAGGAAAAACAAAAACAATTATAAACCAATTAATTATTCAAATTATGAAGAGAATTAGATTTTTACCGAGCATTGCGCTTTTATGGTGTGCAATGCTGAATGTTCAAGCACAAGATGCTCTGAACGTTCACACAAGAAGCAGTATTCAAAGTACGAAACTTACAAACATTGCAAAAATAACATTTAGCGGTAGCAGTGTTCCATCTTTCGGGTCTTTTTCCGGAGAATTTATGTCTTTGCTTGATAGCGAAAAACCTTGAACTTGTTTCCTTGTCAACTCGCCCCTAAAACCTCTTCTCTAAAAATAATTTACAATTTGTAATTTACAATTTACAAAAAGTGTATCTTTGCACCATACCAAGACATGAAACATAATGCTAACCGCTTTACTTATTTCCGCTTTTCTTATATTTTTAAATGGTTTTTTTGTTGCTGCCGAATTTGCAATAGTTAAAGTAAGAGCTTCACAGATAGAGATTTACGCTCCAAAAAAAAGTTTGGCTCGTAAGATTGCTTTGCGCATACCCAAGCATTTAGATGCTTACTTGGCAGCCACGCAACTCGGTATTACAATAGCAAGTATTGGTCTCGGTTGGGTTGCCGAAGGGGCGTTTTTTGAACTGATTTCACGGGTATTCGCATCAATGGAGTTGGAAACAGTGCTTTCGAGCAGTACAATTCATAAAATTTCGTTTGCACTATCGTTTGGTTTGGTTACCTTTTTGCACGTAGTGTTTGGCGAATTGGCTCCAAAATCGCTTTCTATTCGTTATGCGCTTAGAATTACGCTTATTACGGCTATTCCGTTACAAGTTTTCTATTACATTTTTATGCCGTTTATTTGGTTGTTCAATGGTTTTGCCAATTTTTTGCTCCGGTTGGTAGGTGTGCGCAATCAGCATGAACACGAAACTCATTCTGAAGAAGAACTGCGCCTGCTTATTGGCGAAAGTCGAGAAGCTGAAAAAATTGATGCCAATGAATATGAGTTGATACAGAATGTATTTGAATTTGATAATTATACGGTAAAACAAATACTGGTACCACGGACTCAAATATGCGCTGTGCCAATAGAAACAACTGTCAATGAAATGATAGAGCAATGTTTGGAAGAAGGGTTTACACGAATACCGGTGTATGAAGACACTATTGATAATATAAAGGGAATAATTCACGTAAAAGATTTGTTGAGACTCGTTCAAAATCCCGAAAAAACGCTGAAAGATGTGTTACGCCTGCCATTTTTTGTGTCTTCCAACAAACGAATTGTAGATTTGCTGCGGGAATTTCAACGTACCCAAACGCAAATGGCAATAGTTGTAGATGAATATGGCGGAACGCTCGGAATAGTTACACTTGAAGATATTGTTGAAGAATTGGTGGGCGAAATTCACGATGAATTTGACGAAGAAGAAAAAGCAATTGAGAAAATTAGTGAACGGGAATTTACTATTTGCGCCCAAACCGATATTGTGGAACTCAATCGTTCCTTACCTTTTCCATTGCCTGTGAGCGGCGAATATCAAACACTTTCGGGGTTATTAATCCAGCAATTCGGCAAAATTCCCGAAGTAGGCGAAAAAATTATGCTTGATAAATATACAGTAACTATTACAAAGAAAAATAGAAATGTAATTACGCATATAACTTTGGAAATAGTGAATAATGGAGGGACACAGAATAATTGAATAATTGATTCCTAACCCCTAATTCCTAAACTCCTAAATAAAAAGTACTGTTGGTTTAGACGGCATACTGTATATGCTTGGTTTTAGAGATAGGGAAGTGGATTAAAAAACTACAAACTCGTAATAAATTGCAGAATTTGCGCCAAGCTATTATCATCGCCGTTTTTCATAGTCAAAACCATTTTTGACGTCATTGATGAACTTTCGCTTGAAATCAAAAGCGATTTAAACGGCATGGTTGCAGCAAAATTTTCGCCAAACAACAAATCTAAATACATGTTTGCTCGCTCAGGGTAGGTTGCAAAGTCCAAATTCAAGAACAGACTGAAATCATCGTCGGTTGATGAGGCAAATTCATTGTTCAACGTGTTTTCAAAACCTCCGGCAGCGAGTGCCGCAAGAGCATTTTTGTCAGTAGCTATCATAAATGTATTGTGGTACACGGCTACAAAAAATGGTATGCCGCTACCTTTCGAGAAATCATAATAGGGCACAGAGGCATTTATTTCAAAATCGGCAAATTTTTGTTGCAATAATGTATTGATTACGCCTTCGTTTTTAACTGACGCAACTGCCACAATCAGAGGAACTTCTCCTTCATTTTCTTTTTGTACCAAATCGTAGAACGATACAAGGAAATCGCCTCCAAACGACGACAAAATTTCGCCTATCGAAAATTCTAACTCTTCCTCCAATTCTTCGGTAAGTTCCAAAAATTCCGGTATATTTTGCAAATATGCAAGCGTTTTTTCGATATCGAAAGAATAATGAGCAGCGAGCATACTTGTTGCGTGGGCAAATTGCAGTAATTCATTCGAAAAACGTTCTTTCGAGAAATTATTTGCCAGCAGGTAATTTTCAAGTTGTTCGTTGAGCACAAACGAATAATTAATTTCAACTTCGTTTTTCTTAAAATCCACATCTACAGTAAAATAATTATTGTGTAAATCGGCTTCGCTCAAATCCTTATACATTCCCTTGTACGCTGCGAGCATTTCCGAAAAATCGGTGCCGAAAGATTTTAAATTTTCCAAAAACGGCGTTGTTGAAATAAAAATACCTATATCGTTTTTGTTTTTGCAAAATGTTTTAAAGTGCTCATTATCAGCAATTGACTCACTTTTCGGTAGAGTTGTGAGATAGTTTACAAATGCTGCCGAAGTTGCTTTGTTGCGAGTTTCCGACGAAACCACGAGCATTGTGTTGTTTTCCAAGACAATCCATGTGTGGTATTCTTCGGCATAAAACCGCTGTTTACCTTCTGCTTCAAAATTTTCACTCAACTTTGTTTCTACAAATTCTTGCGCTTGTTTTTGATTTTTCAACGGAATATTCGCACAAACGTAACTATTTTCATTGTGCATAACGTAGAAAACGAACACATCACTTTTCAAATCAATACCGGTGTTGGCAGGATTTTTCACAAGTTCTCGCAAAACGGGAAATTCATTGAGCATACTCTCGTTTTTCAAGGCATCAATGTCTTTTAATTGCGCTTTTTTAGCTAGCGAAGACACATCAAAAGCTGCAATTACAGCCGACTTCGCAGGAATTAACAGCGTGTTTTTCGACGATTGTGTACACGAAACACAAAAAATAATGCTCGCAAGCAAAAAGAAAAGTAGTTTTTTCATGATAATTAGGAATTAGGGGTTAGGAAATAGGTATTATAATATTTGTAGATATTCATTGATATTCGATTGATATTCATTGATAAATGCTTTGCGATAAATGCCTGCGGCGATAAAATTTATCGTGCAAAGCACATTTATCAGCGGAGCGTTTTATTTATTTTATCTATTTATTTTGTCTCGTGTCTAACAGTCTTATGTCTAAATTTGTCTAATCGCACAAATATAGTATTTTTGCCGAATAAAACGACAGAATAATGAAATATTTACTTGTAGGATTGGGAAATATTGGCGAAGAGTACGAAAATACGCGTCATAATATCGGTTTTAAAATTGTTGAAGCTATTGCAAAAGAGCACAATGCCACGTTTCGCTTGGATAGATACGCATTTGTTGCCGAAATAAAATATAAATCCCGTACAATTATATTGCTAAAACCCACAACCTACATGAATTTATCTGGAAAAGCGGTGCAATATTGGCTGCAAAAGGAAAATATACCGGTTGAAAATATGCTTGTGCTGGTCGACGACCTTGCATTGCCGTTTGAAACCATGCGCATGAAAGGCAAGGGGAGCGACGGCGGGCACAATGGTTTGAAACATATACAGGCAACTTTGGGACATGCAAATTATGCACGTCTGCGTTTTGGCGTTGGCAATGATTTTGCACAAGGACAACAAATAAATTTTGTGTTGGGAGAGTGGGGTAGAAGCGAGCAAGAAAAACTTCCGGCACTTATATCGAAATCTCAGGAGGCTTCGTTACTGTTTTGCACACAACCTTTGGAGCGAGCAGTTGCGTTTACAAATCAGAACAACAAATAGCTTTTTACAAAAGTAAACAAAGAAAAATGCTGCAAATTGCAGCATTTTTTATATGCAAAAGAATTACTTTTGTAAACATTTACATTTGTAATATTATTATGAATATTCGTTATTTTATATGATTGTAATAGTCATAAAATCAATCAATTATAATTATTGTCTTTAACATTACTTTAAGTGAAATATAAAGAATTGAGCTAAATTGTTGAAAATCTGATGTTTTATACATATTAAAGCATTAAAAACCAATTAATTACTATGTGTTTTATAGAAAATGCTTTAAGTAAGTTATTGCACAGTCAAAAATTGGCTTGAAAAGCCTAATTTTCATAACCGCATACGAGCGAAGCGTTGTTTGCGGAACATAGAAAAGTTCTACCTTTCAGGTAGTTATAATGGTGTTAGCTCAACCGTAGGTTATACCTACGGTTATGAAAATTAAGCCCATTCGGGCTAATAAAAAACAATCAAAATAAAACCTGTTGCAAAATGTAAACAATTACAAAAACCCACACAAAAACAATAAATTTACAAATGTTAATTCGTAATAATTACAAAAGTAAACAAATAATGTATTACATTTGTAACCACAAAAAATTACAAAAATGAACCAAGATATTGCCGATAGATTACAAATAATTTTAAATCAAAAATCGTTAACCGCTTCGCAGTTTGCCGAAGAGATAGATGTGCAGCGTTCAAGCATTTCGCACATAATTTCTCGCCGGAGCAAACCAAGCCTTGATTTTATAGAAAAACTCTGCGCTCGATTTCCCGATATTGATATTTCGTGGTTTATTTCGGGGAAGGCGGCAACGGTCGTTTCGAGAGCCTCAACGACCGAACAAACGCCCCTACAATACGATTTATTCGGTCAACCTGTTGTTGAGCCGCAAATATCGCAATCTCAGGCAGCTCAAATTCCGGTGCAACAAGTGCCGCAAACACCGCAAGCACCCGAAAAACTGCTTGTAGAAAAGAACATTGTGAAAATTATAACGTTTTTTAGCGATAATAGTTTTCAGGAATTTGTGCCGGAAAATTTGGGGCTGATTTAGAACGCAGATGACACGGATAACGCAGATTAACACAGATTTTTATATCGCTGAATTTTATCTGCGTCAATCCGTGTCATCTGCGTTATCCGCGTTCTATCAACTCTTTTTAATAATCTCAACAACCGCCCGTACTCGCTCGTCCATAGGAGCTTCGCCGTTAATCCAATGAATGTGAATACCACGGCGTTCCATTCCTCTGAACCATGTCATTTGACGTTTGGCAAATTGGAATATGGCGGTAAGTAATTCTGTTTCAAATTGTTGTTGCGTTATTTTTCCTGTGATTAAGAGCGTTGTGTATTTGTATTCCAAACCGTAATACAGCAATTGTTCTTCGGTAACGCCTTGTGCCATAAGGGTTTTTACTTCGTCTATCATTCCTTCGTGCAGGCGTTTTGCAAAACGTTCTTCAATTCGCTTGCGGCGCACATCGCGGCTTACGTCAATGCCGATAACGATAGGAGTGTAGGGGGCTTGTAAAATGCGGTGGCTGAGCGGAGCCGAAGCCACATTTTGCTCATACCGAGCAATTTCCAAAGCCCGAATCAGCCGTTTTTTTGAATCAATATCGGTGCTGTTGTGCAGGGTTTTGTAACTTTTGAGTTCGGCAACCAATTCCTCGAATGATTTTTCTTCGCATTGCTTGCGAAATTCTGCATCTTCGGGAACTTTGTGCATAGCATAATTTTTTACAATTGCTTCGACGTACATTCCTGTTCCGCCGCACAAAACCGGCAGTTTGCCCCGTTGTGTAATATCATTATACGCCTGCAAAAAATCTTCTTGAAATTCAAATACATTATACATTTCGCCTGCGTTGCGAATGTCTATTAAGTGGTATGGAATTGTAACACTTCGCACAATATAATCGTCCAAATCTTTGCCTGTGCCAATAGTCATGCCTCTGTACACTTGGCGGCTGTCGGCACTGATAATTTCGCCATTGAGCTGGTGGGTAACGAGGGCTGCTAAGCGGGTTTTTTGGCTGGCTGTTGGTCCTATTATTATGGGTAAAAAGCCCCCTAAATTAGCTGCGCTGAGCTCGCAAGCTCGGTTCCCCTTAGGGGGACTTGGAGCAGCTTGTGGTATATCAAAATTGTTCATTACATTTTATTTTTTCTGTTCCATTCTAAATTGTACAGGAAGTTGAAAATACGAAGCTACAGCCACACCATTACTACTTGCCGGTTTCCATTTCGGCATTGATTGTACTAATTGTACTATACGTATAGCTTCTGCATCTAAACTTGGGTGTACTTTTTTTACTACCCGTACATTGGCAATAGTACCATCGGTTTTTACCACAAATTCGACTATAACCATACCTTGTATATTTGCATCTTTTGCATCTTGTGGGTAGTTTATATTGTCGTTTATAAATTTCATCAATTCTGTCATTCCGCCGGGGTATTGTGCTTTTATGTCGGGGTAGCGTTCTACATATTCTTGTTCAACAGGTCGTGAGAGTGGGGGTTCATCAATATGAATTGGGAATCCATCATCAACATATATATCGTCATCATCAGTTATACGAGCTTTAACAACTCCTTTGTTAGAATCTAAACGGAAAATTCGGGGAGTTTCCATATTGTAAAGATTTCCCTCATCAAGTTTAACCCAATAAACGCCATTTTTATCTTTTACGCTAACTTGTAAGTCAGAATTATAGCAAGGTTCTTTAGAAGGATAACAACCGCTACACCGCACTTTTCTAAGGTTAACATAAGCAACCGTGTCAATTTCAAATGTTTTTGTGTCTAATCCTGTAAAAGTTTGATTATCTATATACACGTGGTTTTTGTCTTTTGCTATTGTGAAATATCTGTTAACAATCACTTTTACTATTTCAAAAGTAGCTGCATCAGCACCTTTTATTTCACTTTCTTGGAAAAATACTCGGTTATTGCTAATCACATATGTAGGGCAAAAATCTCCTAAAAAGCGGTAGTTTTTTGGCAAAGAATACATTAAAGGAGTACCTCTGTAATATATGCCAAATCTATCAACAGCGTAATTTTCACATTCGAGTACTTTAAAAGTAGTAGGGTCTGCACCACCTATTATTCGTTTGCCGTCATAATAAACATAGTTCTTATCTTTAATATAATCCCATCCTTCAAGTATTTCAACACTATTGTGGTCTGCACCTATTATTCGTTTCCCTCTATAATACACGTAATTTTTGTCTTTTGCATACCAAGTGCCATAATTACCTTTTTTACATTTTATCACTTTAAAACTTGGATTATCTATACCAACTATTTCAATAAAAGAAAGTTCCCCACCACAATTTCCTCCCACAACTTGAAAATACCATTTTCCATTTTCCATTTTTACATATCCTTCATCGTACACAATAGGCGAAGAAAATCCCAATACCGAAACCAATAAAAACAATACAATTAGAATATTTTTCATAACTTTTGGTGTTTTGCATTTGTCTTGTGTCTATAAATCTAAAAATCTTATCTGCAAAGATGAGTTTCATTTTTTTATTTTGCAAAGGAATTTTAAATAACTTTTGGTAGCGAACAAATTTAAGGGGGACATTGTGCCCAATTCAATTTATTGATTACTTAGAGTCTGTTTAAATTTTATTTAATTCTTATTCTTCGTGTCTTTTTGTCTTCGTGCCTTCGTGTTGGTTGCTGAGCCTGTCTAAGTATTATTTTTTTAAGCGCAAGCGCATTTTTAGTGAACACGAAGACAGAAAGGCATGAAGACACGAAGTTAATTTATTGGACTAATTCATACTATTTGTTTTTGATTAAAATTTAAACATCTTCTTACTTACGAAAAAAAATACTATCATTGCACCCTAAAACAAAAAACATTTATGTTCAACAAAAAAATTATCAGTTTTATAGCATTGCAACTGTTTCTGACTACCCTTGTGGCTCAGAGAAGTTTGCCTGTTTATTTGGACGATGCTCAACCCATTGAAAAACGGGTGGAAGATGCTTTGTCGCGTATGACTTTGGAAGAAAAAGTCAAAATGGTACATGCGCAGTCGAAATTCAGTTCGGCGGGAGTTCCTCGTTTGGGTATTCCCGAAAATTGGATGTGCGATGGTCCTCACGGCATCCGCGCCGAAGTATTTTGGGACGAATGGACTCAAGCCGGATGGACAAACGATTCCTGTACGGCATTTCCCGTATTGACCTGTTTGGCAGCAACTTGGAATCCCGAAATGGCGGCTTTGTATGGGAAATCTATCGGAGCGGAAGCGCGTTATCGGAATAAAAATGTGTTGTTAGGTCCCGGTGTTAACATGTACCGCACACCCTTGAATGGACGAAATTTTGAATACATGGGCGAAGACCCGTATCTGGCTTCCCGCATGGTAGTTCCTTATGTGCAGGGCGTTCAGGAAAATGGCGTTGCTGCCTGTGTTAAGCATTTTGCTTTGAATAATCAGGAAACCGACCGCCATTTGGTAAATGTCAATGTGGACGACCGCGCCTTGTACGAAATTTATTTACCGGCGTTCAAAGCCGCCGTTATTGAAGGTAAAGCCTGGGCAATTATGGGTTCCTACAACCGTTACAAAGGGCAATGGTGCAGTCAAAATAAATATCTTTTGAATGATATTTTGCGCAACGAATGGAAATTCGACGGCGTAGTAATTTCCGACTGGGGCGCTGTTAACAACACAGAACACGCCATTTATCACGGATTGGATATGGAATTTGGCACCTGGGGGGTCGATGGCTATAATCAGTTTTATTTGGCAAATCCTTTTCTCACTTTGCTAAAATCGGGACAGGTACAAGAAGCCGAATTAGACAAAAAAGTGCGAAACATTTTGCGATTAGCTTTTCGTACGACAATGGACAGGAACCGTCCTTTTGGTTCGTTTGCCTCGCCCGAACACAGTTTGGCAGCCCGGCAAATTGCCGAAGAAGGTATTGTTTTGTTGAAAAACGACCGTCAAATTCTGCCGTTGAATTTGGAACAGACAAAAAAAATCCTGATTGTCGGCGAAAATGCCATTAAAATGATGACCATTGGTGGCGGCAGTTCTTCCCTGAAAGCCAAATATGAAATTTTGCCTTTGGAAGGAATCAGGAATAAAATCGGTTCGGCAGCTTCGGTGGATTATGCACGAGGCTATGTGGGCGAAAAAACCGCTGAACAGGACGGGCTGACTGCTGCCGACATTATAGACCACCGTTCGCCGGAAGAATTGATAGCCGAAGCTCGCAAGAAAGCCAAAGAAGCCGATATGGTAATTTTCATCGGCGGTTTGAACAAACACGAAGGACAAGATAGCGAAGGTAGCGACCGCAAAGAATTAGGTTTGCCTTACGGACAGGACAATCTCATAGGCGAACTGGCAAAAGCCAACAAAAACTTGGTAGTGGTTATTCTTTCGGGAAATGCCGTGGCAATGCCGTGGGCGAATGAAGTACCCGCAATTGTACAGACATGGTATTTGGGCTCGGAAGCAGGAAATGCGCTGGCAAATGTGCTAACCGGCGAAGTTAATCCGTCGGGTAAATTACCTTTCACTTTTCCTGTTAAATTGACCGACGTAGGAGCGCATGCCGCAGGCGATTTTCCCGGAAAAGACGGCGAACAGGTGTATCGCGAAAGTATTTTTGTAGGCTACCGATGGTTCGATAAAAACAAAATCAAACCTTTGTTTCCTTTCGGACATGGATTGAGTTACACGCAATTCACATACGGAAAACCCGTAATTTCAGCTAAAACACTGAAAGCAAACGAAATACTGACTGTGAGCATTCCGGTACGCAACACGGGAACGAAAACCGGCAAAGAAGTCGTTCAACTATACATCGGCGATGAAAAATCATCTTTGCCTCGTCCGGTAAAAGAACTAAAAGCATTCCAAAAAATAAATTTAGCTCCCGGCGAAGAAAAAACCGTAGAATTTAAAATATCCGTAAATGATTTGCAATTTTTCGACGACCGCAAGCACGAATGGGTCGCAGAACCGGGGAAATTTACGGTGTATATTGGCGCTTCTTCGGGTGATATTCGAGCGAGTGTGGGGTTTGAGTTGAAGTAAAAAATTTAACGGGGAATATATGGTAGGTAAAGAGTTAGTGGCAATGCGTAGGCAGTAGTACAGCGGGACAACGAAACAAGAAAACTAAGAATTTTTAAAAAATAATAAATTTCAAAATATGACAGACAAACAACACCCCAAAAGTCACATAGGAATTATGTTATCAAGTACATTTTCGGACTTGATTGAAGAACGAGATAATGCAAAGGATTTGCTAATCAAATATGGTTTTTTCCCAAACATAATGGAAAATGATTCCGCTAAATCAGACGAAGATGTTATTGAATCGTCGCTCAATAAGGTGCGAAACTCTTCTGTGTACTTTGTAATTATTACTAAAAAATATGGGACAATTTACAAAGATGCCAATCGTAATCCTAACGAACTTTCTTTGACAGAGCTTGAATTTGACGAAGCTGTAAAACTTAATCGTCCTATTTACCTTTTTATTATGGGGAGTTATAAAACATTTGAAGAAAATATAGAAACTGACGAAACAAAGAAAGAAAAACTTAAAAAATTCAAAGAGAAGGCAAAAGGGGGTTCTGGAGTAGCCAGAATATATGCTGACTTTAACAATATTGATGAATTTAAAGAAAAACTACAACTATCATTAGCAGATGTTCAGAAAAAAAATGCCAATAATTCAAATTTATATGATGGAGAAATCGAAAAAAAATTAGAAGAAAGGATTGATTTTTTGGAAAAAAATATTTGTGGAGGTTTTAAACTTGATAAAAACTATATGGGTATTATTATGCCTCGTGTAGGAGATAAAAAATACAAAATATATGTGTACAAAGAGTTCACTCTCTTAAAACCAAATGAATCAATAAGATGTCGAGTACACATAAACAATAAGCAAAAAATAGAGAATCCCTCATTAAACAAAGAGGATTTAAATTTATCTGCATATATAGCTCTTTCAAAAGATGGAAAATTTAGTAAATGCGAAAAAATAGATGAGATAAGTATTGGAGAAGAATATTTGAAATTTCAACTCCATTTTAAACAAGATAAGCGCAATAAAAATGTAAAAATAGAAAAAGGAGGCACTGTTGCCATATTTTACACTTATGATGTTAATTGTACACATTATGGCAATGAATTGGTTAGAAAAACCTCTGTATTTACAGAATCTGACTTAATGTGTGAACTTGTATATCCCAAAAAGAATGAAGAATGCTATGACTTTACATTTGTTGAAAGAAATGAACAGATAGAATTAGACACTAAAGATAGTACGGAGTATTCAGAAAAATCTATTTTATATGATGTACAGGAAAGTGAATCGTTTAAAGAAATACTTAATAGTCTATTCCCTAAAGAAAAAAAATACTGTTATCGTCAAATAGATTATCAGAAATGTTTAAAAGGCAGAAATAAACCGTTACAAGAAATTTATGCTTTGGTTGCTGAATGGAATTTTATTCCTTTTTTTACTGACCCTGATATGTACTTAACAATGGAAAGATATATCAACGATGGGTCACCAAGTGGTTATACCAAGATACACAATACAGACGAAAAATATACTCCGTATTCTAAAAAAACAGCGGAATTTGATATTATTGGAGTTTCAACACAAGGCAATTGCACTGATTATGGTCATAAGCCAGAATGGTTAGACGAAAAAGAAATACTAATTCACCCTGAATATAATAACTGTTCTTTTGTAAGAAACAAAGTATCGACTCACACTGTTATTCCAACAGCAAGTTCAAGAACAGTTTTTATATCCGACAAAAAATGTTATGCAAAATTGCAATACAATAATTTAATAGGAAGATTAGAACGAGTGTTTACACCAGATAAAATAGATAATGCAGTAAAAATTTCAGAAATATTAAAAGAAAAATTTGATGATGGTGTATTTTCAAAGGATTTATTCTTCTTGCCAGAAAGTTTTGGAAGAATTATTGATTTTGGCAGCAACCATAAAGCTGAGTTTGAAAAGCAGTATTTAGGTATGATTATTCGTGATTATACTCCATATCCAAATAAAGATATTAAAGATATTCAATGGCGATTAATCCCTTCATTTTCTTTGTTTTCAGAAGAATATAAAGATGCAGATTTTTCAAAGTCAATTCTTGAATTACTCTTTGATTTCAGAAATGATATGCAATTAAATTACGAAACTTTTTTGCTTGAAAAGATAATAAAACCAGTATTTAAGTTATATTTTGAATTACTAATAGAGACAGGTTTACACATAGAAGGACATTCTCAAAATATATTATATTTGATTTCTATTAATAAAAATAAATTAGATGTAATTGGTGCTGTTATTCGTGATTTTGAATCGTTTGATAAGGACACAGCAATTCTTGAAAAACGGGGTTTATATTCAGAATTTAGAAATTTAAAAGAAAAAATAAATAATCCTGATACGGAAAAATATATAAAAAGAAATAGTTTTTTATTCGATTTTAAATTAGGCGAGTATTTGATAACACCTATTTTAAACCATTCTTGCAAATTTAAAAAAGATTTTGATAAGGAAGGTATCATTAAAAAAATAAAAGAATTTAACAAACAATATATTGAACAACTCGAAAAACTATCTCCAAATTTTTACCCTCAAGGCAAATGGTGGTCATACGAAAATGTGGAAATTGACAGGAGCAAAGATGATAGACCTTGGGTTGAAAATAGTAAAGAGAAAAATAATGAGCCACCGAAATATAGGTAAGAAATGCCCTCAAGCCTCTGCTGCCGCACGATTGTATCGCGTGATAGCATAACTCAACCTATATTTTCTTTTCTTCATCTTTCATCATTTGCTACACACTACCACGCGATACAATCGTGCGGCAGTAGCGCGGCGGTTGATAGAAAATACAAATAACACCTTTTAACTTGCTTGTAATTTCAAAAATAAAACTATCTTTGCAATGTGATTTTTTCACAAAAATATAACAAATCTGTGAAATTTGAACAATAAAAATAATGAGTAAAAGCGTTGAAAATAAGATTTTTAAAAAGATAAAAAATCACAAGCGAGGAAAAATGTTTTTCGCTGATGATTTTGCGTTGCTCGGCTCGGCAGTTTCAATACGGCAAGCGTTACAAAGTTTGCAAAAATCGGGTTTGCTCGTGCGTGTCGCCACAGGCGTTTATTGCTACCCGAAAATCAATAAATTCGAGTGGTTGGACGAAAAATATCTTTTGCCGTCTATTGACGAAATTGCTCACGCTATTGCCAAACGCGACAAAATCCGCATTGTGCCGACAGGCGAATATGCCCTCAATGCGTTGGGACTTTCCACGCAAGTAGTTATGAATGTGGTGTATATAACCGACGGTGCGCCACGTCGTATAAAAGTTGGCGAGGGAAAAGGAATTTTATTTAAACACACTTCGGAAATACGGCGTTTGTCGTTTAATTCTGAATTGTTAATGCTGATTGATAGTGCTTTACGAGAAATTGGCGAGGGGAAAGTACGACCGCACGAATTAGAAATTATTAAAGAAAAATTAAAATATGTAACTCAAAAAGACATTGACCGAGACATTGATTTAATGCCGATTTGGGTGCGAGAAATTGTGTTAAATTTATGGAACTCTTAAAATTACAGGAGCAAGAAAGAGCGGAAGTTTTTAGGCAAATCGGCAAGAAAATAAACTTAAACGAGGTTGCCGTTGAAAAAGATTGGTGGGTTACAACCGTTTTGCGTGCGTTGTTTGCGTTGCCTTACGCTGAAAATCTATCGTTCAAAGGCGGGACTTCGTTGAGCAAATGTTACAATTTAATTGAGCGGTTTTCGGAAGATGTTGATATTGCGATAAATAGAGAATATTTCGGATTTATCGGCGACACATTTACCATTAGACAAATCAGTAAAAACCTGCGAAAAGCGACTTGTAAATTTACTCGTGATAATTTACAGTTTGATTTGGTTAGACAAATGGAGGCAGACGGTATTCCTGCGGAATTATTTACTGTAAAAATGAATATCACACCAATTACGACCATTGACCCCGAAAAAGTTTTTGTGGAATACAAATCTGTTTTCAACGCAAGTCCGTACATTAAAAATACGGTCATTTTGGAAATTGGCGGACGTTCGATGAAAGAACCGTTACAAAAAGTTGAAATTCAGTCATTTGTTGATACTCATTTTCCACAGGCAAATTTTGCTAAGAAATCGTTTGAGGTTAATTCCGTTGCGCCGGAATGCACATTTTTAGAAAAAGTTTGTTTGCTGCACGAGGAATTTTCCAAAGCAAACGAACAAGTGCGAGTAGAAAGAATGAGCCGACACATTTACGATTTGGCGAAAATGATTGATACGCCGATTGCTGAAAATGCGCTGAAAGACAAAGATTTATTTCAATCAATAGTTGCGCACCGCCGTATGTTTATCGCAATGAAAGATTTTGATTATGACACACTTAACCCGACAACAATTAACATTATTCCACCCGAAAGCGTAATTGATTTATGGAAAGAGGATTACGAAAAAATGCAACGGACAATGATTTTCAGAGAAACATTGACATTTAGCGAGATAATAGACAAAATTACTGACCTAAATAAAAAAATAAGAGAGATAGGTTCGTGAATAAAAACTGCCCATAAAAACTAAGGCTTAAATGCAATGCAGCGTAGCGGAGTCGCGATTTAAGCCTTAGTTATTAGCAACAATTTTAAAACATTAAAACAATTATATAAATATCACAATTATGAATAGAAAAATCAGAGGAACACTTCTCATGTTCATATCAACGTGCTTGATGGCAGGCGCACAAACACTGAACTCCCCCGGCGGGAAATATCAAATGAACTTTTCGCTATCCGGCGATGGCGCACCGATTTACACATTGACTTATAAGGGAAAAGAGGTTATTAAACCAAGTAAATTGGGATTGGAACTTGCTCCTGAAGACAATCTTTACAGCGGTTTTCAAATTACAAACACCCGGACGGCAGCTTTCGACGAAACATGGCAGCCGGTTTGGGGCGAAACGCGGAACATCCGCAACCACTACAATGAATTAGCGGTTACGTTGAATCAACCGGCAACCGAGCGGCAAATCATAATCCGTTTCCGTCTGTTCGACGATGGATTGGGCTTCCGGTATGAATTTCCACAACAGAAAAACCTTACCCATTTTGTTGTAAAAGAAGAGCGCACGCAGTTTGCAATGACCGGCGACCATACTGCACTTTGGATTCCGGGCGATTATGACACACAGGAGTATGATTACACCACTTCGCGCCTGTCGGAAATTCGCGGGTTGATGACCAAAGCCATTACACCCAATTGTTCGCAAACGCCCTTCTCGCCTACCGGCGTACAAACGGCATTGATAATGAAAACAGCCGGTGGCTTATACATCAACCTGCACGAGGCGGCACTCATCAATTATGCCTGTATGCACCTGAACTTGGACGACCGGAATTTCGTATTCGAATCGTGGCTCACGCCCGATGCCAACGGAACCAAAGGGCATTTACAAACGCCTTGCGTCAGCCCGTGGCGTACCATCATCGTGAGCGACGACGCCCGCGACATCCTGGCTTCGCGCATCACCCTGAATTTGAACGAACCCTGCAAAATAGAGAATACCTCATGGATTAAGCCGGTGAAATACATCGGCGTATGG